>CEPX01415086.1_pt1 | contig 12886 bp, 15 predicted proteins | sample 361361 | NCBI WGS metagenome assembly CEPX01 (sample SAMEA2619974, study PRJEB7988) | marine metagenome | biome: marine biome (ENVO:00000447); feature: mesopelagic zone (ENVO:00000213) & marine oxygen minimum zone (ENVO:01000065); material: "saline water (ENVO:00002010), including plankton... | reverse complement strand
AAGGTATCCTTCTTGGGAGCCACAACTTTTTTTCTTTTATTTTTTTTGTTGTGGGTTTTTTAATAACTTTTTTTGTTAGAGTTCTTTGAACTTCTTCAAGCTCTTCTTTTTCCGCCTTATATCTCTGTGAATTTTGATTTTCATCTTGATAAACAGGCACGACATTTATAATTTCATGTCCAAATAAATTTCCTGAAAAAGATATTATATTTTTAGATTTTAATTTTAGTTTCAATTTTTTTGAAATTTTTTCTGCAAAAGAAATAGTTCTTTTTTGAATTTTGTCAGAATGTTTTTTAGGAATTATTAGTGTATGTCCTTTTGAAATAGGATTTAATTCTAAAACAGCTGCTACACTTTTGTTCTCATCTACTTGGTATGATTGGGCTTTTCCAGATGAAATTAAACAAAATATACATTGTTGCTCTCCTTCACCTGTGTTTTGGGTTTGTTGTGCAGAATTCTGTTTGATAAATTCTTCTAATTGTTCAGAACTCATTGATTCAATTTGGCTTATTGCCGAAGCCTTTTTATCTTCTGGAAAAGTAGACTCAATTTGTTGAATAATGTTGCTCTTCATTTGTTGAGATTGTTCTTCTGTAAGCATAATTGAAATAGAAAAAAAGAGTTTTTATGCATTACCTATGGCTCTTCTCATATCTATTACTTGTTTAGAAACAACATTGTCTATTTTTTCAAGAGCATTTTCAAGTTTTTCAAGCTCTTTTTCTTCTGGCCATGTGAAAAAAACCATTACTGCCTTTAATCCAAAAGCAATAGGTTCTTCTTCAAAATGCACATTGGTTCCTTCACCCTCTTCAATCAATGATTTTGCCTTTTCTTTTATTTCTTCAAGATTTGTATCTGGAGAAGAAGGCATAAGCTTTATTTTTACATTTACATTTCCCATAATTCATTCTAATTTGAAGGTTTTATAAATTTATTGAATTATGACAATAATCCTTAAAAATGATGAGTGTTTTTTTGTTTTATGGATAATTATGAAAGATTACTTAACTCTATTATAAAATCCTCTGGTTTAGAAAAGAGTGAAATAGAAAGAAGAGTTACTGCAAAACAAGAAAAGATTTCTGGTTTGATAAGTAAAGAAGGTGCTGCGCAAATTGTCGCTGCAGAATTAGGGATAAATTTTGACGATGAAAAATTGAAAATAGGGGATTTGTCTCATGGGATGAAAAGAGTTAATACAATGGGAAAAATTATTAATCTTTTTCCGGTTAGAACATTTGTAAGAAATGGTCAGGAATCAAAAGTCGCGAATTTAGTTATAGCTGATGAAACTTCAAATATAAAAGTTGTTTTGTGGGATTCAAATCACATAAGTTTAATTGAAACAAAAAAAATTATGGAAGGAAGTGTTATAGAAATTGCAAATGCTAATTTAAGAGAAAGTGAAATGCATTTGGGAAGTTTTTCAGAATTGAAATTAAGCAAAGAAATTCTTAATGATGTAAAAACAGAGAGGGTTTTGAAGGAAAAGAATATAATTGATTTTAGAAATTCAGATAATATAAATGTTAGAGCATTTATTGTCCAAGCTTCTGATTTGAGGTTTTTTAACGTGTGTTCTGAATGCAAGAGAAAAGTAATTATTGACGGAGAAAATTTTACATGTCAGTCACATGGAAAAGTGGCTCCAGAAAAAAGAGCGTTGATAAATGTCGTTTTAGACGATGGAACAGAAACAATAAGGGCTGTTTTATTTCATGAAAAAATTTCTGATTTAGGAATTAATCAGCTTGATGATTTTGAAACTGTAAGTAAACAGAAACAAGAAATTATTGGAAAAGAAATGATTTTTTCTGGAAGTGTAAGGTTGAATAATTTTTCAAATAGTTTGGAAATGGTCATAGATGGATTTAAAGAAATAGTTATTGATGATCTTCTTGTGAATTTAGAGAAGAGTTAAATGTTATTTAAACACATTTTGAAAATTTCGAAGTATTTTCTTTTTCCGATTTTTGTTTTTGTTTTTGATGTTGTTGCTTTGATTTATTTGGATATTTATGATATTATTCCTTGGTTTGATGTTCCAATGCATTTTCTTGGAGGTGTTGCGATAGGGTTCATGTTCTTTTTCATCTTAAAGTATTTCGAGAATGAAAAAATGATTAAAATTAATCCTTTTTTTAATGCATTATTTATAATTTCTTTAGTATCTCTAATAGCTATTTTATGGGAATTTGCCGAATTTTCATTAGCATTTATTTTTTCTGTTATTCATAAAGGAAGTATTGAAGACACTCTACTTGATCTTACATTAGGAATTATGGGTGGAATGGTTGCTGTTATTCTTTTGGAAATTAAGAAATTTTAAGAGTATATCAAATCTAAATAATCTTTATAAATAAGACTCTTCATCTGTTTTTATGGTAAAAGAAAAAGATTCTGAACAAAAGAAAGTATCAAGTAAGGATCCACAGTTAACTGATTTACCTGGAATTGGTCCTGCTGTTTCTGCTAAGCTTGAAACTGCCGGAATTTATGATTTAATGTCTTTGGCTGTAATGTCTCCAGGGGAATTAAGTGATATTGCAGGAGTGAGTGCAGGTGTTGCAAGAAAAGCAATACAAGCATCAAGAAACTTACTTAATTTAGGATTTATGGATGGGGCTGATTATGCAAAAAAAAGAGGGAATACAATTCATATTACAACAGGAAGCAAAAACTTAGATGAACTTCTTGGGGGGAAAGGTGTTGAAGGAAGGTCTATAACAGAAGCTTTTGGCGCTTATGGCAGTGGAAAAACTCAAGTGGGATTGTGTTTGGCTGTAAGCGCCCAATTGCCTATAGATAAAGGTGGTGCACTGGGAAAAGCAGTGTTTATTGATACAGAAGGAACTTTTAGACCTGTAAGAATTAAACAAATCGCTGAAAATCTTGGGGCAAATCCTGAAAAGGTTTTAAAAAACATCTTCGTGGCAAGAGCATTTAATTCAGACCATCAGATTTTGCTTCTTGAAAGAATTTCAGAGATGATTAAAGAAGGAGAGCCAATAAAATTATTAATTATTGATTCTTTGACAGCTCATTTTAGAGCAGAGTTTGCAGGAAGAGGTCAATTAGCAGACAGGCAACAAAAATTAAATAGATACATGCATGATTTAATGAGGTTAGCAGAGACTCATAATTTAGCTGTTTATGTCACAAATCAAGTTATGTCAAATCCTGCACAAATGTTTGGAGATCCAACAGTTGCTATTGGTGGAAATATTGTTGGGCACGCTAGCACATATAGGATTTATCTAAGACGTGGTAAGAAAGGTTCAAGAGTTGCAAAAATGATTGATTCTCCCAATCTTCCAGATAATGAAACTATTTTTTACATTACAGAAGGAGGAGTTAAAGATGATGAATAAATTATTTTTTATCAACTAACATCTCATGAACTGTTTTATAATTTGAATGTAATTCATCTTCGGAAAACCATAAGTTAATTTCTCTTCTTGCTGTTTCTTGTGAATCTGAAGCATGAGTTAAATTTCTTAGAACTCTTTTTCCAAGATCTGCAACAGCGTATGATTCTACTGAAGCGAAATCTCCTCTAATTGTTCCTGGTGCAGAACTCATAGGTTCTGTTGAGCCAATCATTTTTCTCACAATTTCAATTGCATGAGGTCCTTCTAAAACAACTGCAATTATAGGGCCTTCTTTTAAAAATTCCATGTTCCATTTTTGTATTGTGTTACCTATATCTAAATGATCTTTATATGGAAATTCTTTTCCATCTCTTTGGTAACCTTTTTTAGTTTTTTCATAAACTTCTTTTGCCCAATTTTCATCTAAAAAATAATGGTTTTTTGCAAGTTCTTCATCAGCCCAAATCATTTTCATACCAATTATTTTTAATCCTGATTCTTCAAATCTTGAAATTATTTTTCCAGCAATACCTTTTATAACCCCATCTGGTTTTATTAAAACAAGTGTTCTTTCTTTCATTTTATTATTCTGCAAATCCAATTTTTAAATTTATGTGACTTAGAAAAAGATTTATAAACTATTTTATTTTAATTAAAATAATAAAAGAGGGAAGATGGAGAAAAAGTTTAATTTTTTTGCAGTGTTGAGTATCTCAATCGTGATTGTTTTAGGATTAGGTGTTTTTGTCATAGCATCACTTGCTGTTACAAATGTAGAAATTAAGAATAATGTGACTTTTCAATTTGATGAAGGGAACTTTAGTATTAATTGGACAAACGCAACTCAAGATTCTAATTATACTATTTATGTTTATGTAAATTCAACTACTGCTTTTGTTTATGCTATAACAAATTCCTCTGGATTTGTTAATGATAGTATTAACAGTAGTGGTACTGCAAGAGGAGCCACTTTTGGTAATTTTACAGAAGGAAATTATACATTTATAATAGAAGCTAAAAATACTACAGCAGGAGGTGGATCAAATTATTCAAATTTTACAAATATTTCAATGTATATTGATAGAACAGACCCCCCAACAATAGAATTACGTAATTCAGATGGAACAATTTATACGAATGCAACATATAAAAATCAAAACGACTCTGCACTAACTTCTTTAAATATTTCTATTAGTGATGTACGTGCTGGTTTTTCATCTTCTGGTTTGACAGGAGCTGTTTGTTTAATAGATGTTAATGGAACAAATCAAACAGTTACAGTAGATAGTGGGTGGTGTAATAGCACTGTTCTTAATTTAACAGGCCTTGCAGATGGAAACCAAACAATTAATGTATATGTTAATGATACTGTTAATAATGTTGGATTAAATAATTCATTTGTTGTTTTTGTTGATTCAACAGACCCAACAGCTACAACATCATGTACTCCAGCAAATCCAACAGATAATGGGGAGTTAGTTACATGTACTTGTTCAGGAAGTGACGGAAGTGGTACAGGAATTGCTTCTGAAACCGCAAATAGAGTTGATACAGCAAGTACAGGGGGAACTTTCACATACGATTGTACTGTTGAAGATAATGCTGGAAATACTGGAATAGCTACAGCAACTTATCTTGTTCAAGGAACAGGTACTACTACCACTACTTCTAGTAGTGGTTCTTCTGGAACAACAACCTCTGCAAAATCAACCACATTTACAAAAATAACACCTGATAAAGCCTCAATTTTTAAAAATTTTAATGCAGATACAGGTGTCAAAGAAATTCAAATAAATGTAAATAATGAAGTAAAAAATGTTAAAGTGACTGTTACAAAATATGATAGTAAACCCTCTGCTGTTTCTGTAGAAAAAAAAGGAAAAGTTTACCAGTATCTACAAATTGATGCTACGAATTTAGGAAACAATTTAGATAAAGCAACTGTTCAGTTTAAAGTTGAAAAATCATGGATTTCTAGTAATGGATTAGATAAAGATAAAATTTCTGTTTCCAAATTTAATGAAGATTCAAAAGAATGGAATGAACTTTCAACTGTTTATAGTAACTCAGATGATACTTATGATTACTTTGATGTTGAATTAACCTCATTTAGTTATTTTGCAATTTCTGAGAAGACTGTTGTTGAAGAGGAAGAAACAAGTGTTCTAGAAGAAATTTCAGAAACAATAGGAGATATTGGTGAAGGAGTAAAGAAAAATTTAACATGGGTATGGGTTATAATTGCTGTTTTAGTTTTTTTAGTTGTAGTATTTATGAACAAAGAAAAAATTAATTTCCTTAAAAGATAAATATTCACAACGACAAAGTATTTAATTACTTTTGATTCTGGTTTTCTATGGAAATATTTGCAGATCCAAAAAATTCTAAAGAATTTTTAGCCTCATCAAAGACTAATAAAAAAATTGAGGTCTTTGCTGATTTACAAGTTCATTCTAAGCATTCAAGAGCGACATCTATTCATTTGAGTATTGATAATCTTGAAAAATATGGAAGAATTAAAGGATTGAATTTAATTGGAACAGGAGATTTTCAGCACCCTTTGCACAGAAAAGAAATTGATGAAAAATTAACAGAAGATGATAAAGGAATTTTAAGAACAAAATCTGGTTTTGCATTTTTATGGCAAACAGAAGTTAGTTTGATGTTTACTCAAGGCGGGAAAGGAAGGGCGATTCATCTTTTAATTTTTGCACCTAATACAGATGTGGCAAATAAAATTACAGAATATTTGGCTTCTAAGGGGCGTTTAGACTATGATGGTAGGCCTATTTTTGGAATGTCTTGCAGGAATTTGACACATGATTTAAAGGAAATTGATGATAAAATTGAAATTATCCCTGCACATTGTATGACTCCTTGGTTTGGTTTATTTGGAAGTAAAAAAGGTTTTGATTCTTTAAAGGAATGTTTTGAAGATCAAACAGATAAGATTTATGCGGTTGAATCTGGTATGAGTGCTGATCCTGGAATGTTATGGCGATTCGAAGAAATTGCAGGAGGGAAAGTTAATGTAGTGAGCTTCTCGGACGCACATAGCTTTTGGCCTTGGAGAATAGGGCGAGAATCGACGATCTTTGAAGTTGATGAGTTAAGTTATGATAATATAATAAAAGCAATTCGTACAGGAGAAGGCTTAAAAGCAACCATTGAAACACCTCCTTCTTATGGCAAATATCATTGGGATGGACATAGAGACTGCGATTTCTCCTGCAATCCGAGGGAAACGAAAAAACTTAATGGAATTTGCCCTATTTGTAAAAAACCTGTAACAGTAGGGGTGGATTATAGAGTTGAGGAACTTGCTAAAAACCCACAAGGATTCAAACCGAAAAATGCCAAACCATATCATTTATTGGTTCCCTTACATGAATTAATCTCTTTTAATTTAAATTCTCCATTAGCTTCAAAAAAAACTTGGGAAATTTACAATTCATTAATTGATAATTTTGAAAATGAATTTAACATATTACTGAATATTAGTAAAGAAAAATTATTAGAAAAGAGATTTGATGAAAAATTAATAGAATTGATTTTATTAAATCGGCAAGGAAAAATATTTGTAAAGCCTGGTTTTGATGGGGAATATGGTAAAATTGTTTTGGAAGATAAACAAAAAACTCTTTTATAATTTTTTATAATTTAAAAATCTTTCACGAAATTTATAATGGGCTTCAGAAGTTTTTTCTTTGCATTTAAGACAAGAATTCTTTAAAGTGTAAATCTTACAAGATTTGCATTTTTTTAATTTCATACCAAATCCAATAAATATTGTTTTAATCTTGGATGGAAAGATGTTGTGAAATTTTCTTCAAGTTCTTTTGCTTCAACCCATTTAGACTCTTTAAAGTCATCTGAAAGTTTTTCTTCCCCTCCTGTAATTTCACATAAATAATATATTGATAAAAACTCTTGTTTTTCAGGATAAACTTTTGAAAAAATCTCACCTAAAATTTCAATATTATAACCTACTTTTTCTTTTATTATTCTTTTTATTTCAGTGCCAAGTTTTTTTCCATATTCTGGCCGAGCTCCTGGAAAACACCATGTTAATTCTTCAAAGTAAGGGTCATTTTCTCTACGAACAATTAAGAATTTTTTATTCTTGGGATCGTAAATTACTGCCAATAAATTAACCACAAAAACTCCTTTATCTAGCTTTTTTAGTGTCTCTCTATTCTCCATGAAATTAAAGATTTTTTTCCCTATTTAAACTTTATGATATCTGTTTATTTTTATAAAAGAAAAAATTAGACATTATTTACTTCTCTTTAATGCTAAATTCAACATTAAGGCTTTTAGCTTTCTTTTCTATGCCATTTGCAATTTCCAATAGCTTTTTATCTGCGATTTTTGCGTTTTCAGACTCTGTTTTCAGAATATATTTTCCAGCAGAAATATATTTTACATCAACACCTATATTTCCAAGAACTTTTTTAATTATGTCTAAACCATTTGGTTGAGTGGTCGTGAGTTCAATTTCTTTCTTTACTGTGATCTTTTTTTTCTTTTGAGACATTAAAATATCTAAGATTTTTTTCGAATCACTTCCAAAAATTTTCTCAAGTTTTTTTGGATTTTCTTTCGCTTCTTCAAAAAAAGTGTATATTCTTTCTTTTTCGGAGATTTTTTGTAAGATTTTTTCTGATTTTTCCCCAAGAACATTTTTCAAAATACTTACATAATTTTTTTCTTGTTTGTATTGTCCTATGACTTCTTTTCTTTCTTTTGGTGTTACCCTTCTTAATGAAAGTTCGATATTTCCTTTTGGAGAAATTCTTAAAACCTTACATATAATTCTTTTTTTTGGAACAACGTAATCTCTTACATTTCTGATTCTACCAGGAGCTATTTCACTCATAACAATACTTCCTCCTCCATCTCCTTCTATTTTTACAAATACAATTGTTCTCTCAATTTTCTCAACAGTGCATAAAACTAAATCTCCATATTCAAAATCCATTTTTAAGAAAGAAAAATAACGGTTTTAAACTTTTCCACAAGAAATCTATTCAACTTTGAAATATTTTTTTAACTTCCTTAATTTGGCGTAGATTCTCACTTTTTCACGCATTGCTCTTTTGTCTTGCTTATTTTTCTCAGAATGTTCTGTTATAGATTCTAATTTTTTCTCAACATTTTTTAAATCAATATTGGCATAAAGATTTTTTTCTTTTAGTATTTTAGAAATTTTTCTCTTGTATTCTTTAGAATGAACTCCTTTTTGTCTTAACTGCTCTCCGATTTTGTCTGCTGTAAGCCCTTTATTGGCAAGATCTATTACTTCCTTTTCATATTCTGAATTGGACAATTTCTTGAATTCTTTTTTCTTTGGTTTTTCTTCTTCAGTTTCTGATTTTTTCGGCATGTCTTTTTAATTTAAAAGGAATTTTTAAACTTATTGATATGAAATTTTTCAATAATTATTTAAATATAAAATTACTTTTAAAAAAGTAAAAATGGGGAAAACATTTGGGATTTTAAGTATTAAAGGAGGTGTTGGTAAGACAACTACTGCTATTGCATTAGGTGACGCAATTTCTAGTTTTGGTAAAAAGGTTTTGTTGATAGACTCTAATCTTTCAATGCCAAATTTAGGAGTTCATTTGAAAATATTGGATTCTGAAAAAAGTTTGCATAATGTTCTGAATAGGACAGCAAATACAAATGAAGCAATACATAATCTTGAAAACTTTGATGTGCTACCTTCTTCAATTTTTACTACAACCAAGATTAATCCTTTTGACTTGAAATCTAAAATTAGGGGTTTGAAAAGAAGATATGATTTCATTATTATTGATTCTTCTCCAGCATTAAATGAAGAAACTCTTGCAACAATGCTTGCTTCTGATGAAATTTTTATTGTCACAACTCCTGATTATCCGACTTTGACAGCAACCCTAAAAGCTGCAAAACTTGCGAATCAAAAAGATAATCAAATAAATGGATTGATTTTGAATAAAGTTCATAATAAGAATTTTGAGTTATCAATAGAAGATATTGAAAAGACAGTTGAAATTCCTGTAATGGCGGTTATTCCTCACGATGTGGATGTTTTGAAATCATTGTCTGAATTTAAGCCTTTAACTTCCCACAAACCAAATTCTAAAGCAAGTATTGAATACAAAAAACTTGCAGGAGTTTTAGTTGGGCAAAAATATAAGCCATTTAATTTAAAAAACTTTTTTAAGTTTACACCAAAAAAACAAGAGATTAATAGAGAACTTTTTTATAATAGGGTTTTTAAATAGCCCCGCCCGGATTCGAACCGGGGTCACAAGCTTCAAAGGCTCGCATCCTTGACCACTAGACTACGGGGCTAATACTTATCTTTATATCTACCTCTTTTTTCAACTTTTTTAAATCTTTCAAAAACCTTTTTATGGTCTTTTGAAATTTCATAACCTTTTATCACAGCGTTAAATAACTTTTTCCAGTTCTCAAAATGTTTTGCCTCTAAAGCTTGTTTTAATAAATGCAAATCAACAGCTTTATCTTCTACTTTATTTGAGAAAAAGCCTAAACCAAAATCAATGAAATAGACATCATTTTTTTCTTCGCTGAAAATCATATTTGAAGTTGTTAAATCTCCATGAATAATTTCTGAATCATGAATTTTCGCAATATTTTTTCCAATGATTTCAAAAATTTTTAATTGTTCTTTTTCAGGAAACTTATTAAGATTGCTTGAAATTTTCTTTCCATCTATAAATTCCATGAAAATTTCTTTGTCTTTTTCATTCATCTTAATTATCTTTGGAACAAGAATTACTTTTGAAGCTTTTTCAAGAAGTTTTGTTTCAGAACGTGTGCGCAATTTTCTCATTTTTTCATCTAATTCAGGAATTCTATAAGATTTCTTCACTCTTTTTTTCGTAATAATATTTTTGTCTAAGAGAATTAGTGCTTCTGCTCCTTGGAAAAGAATTTTTTGGTTCATTTCAAAACTTCAATTTTCCACCTTTCATGAATTTCTTAGCAAATTTCATCATTTGTTTTTGGCTCATTCCTTCTTCCATATTCATTGTATTCCCTGATTTTATCATTTCATTTAACATATTATATTGTTTTAACAATGCACGAATATCACTATTATTAACCCCTGCACCTTTAGCAATTCTGGAAATTCTTGAAGTTTGCTTTTCGATAATCTCTGGATTTTCTTTTTCTTCTTTTGTCATTGATTTTATTATGTGTTCCCATTTTGAAATTTTTCCTTGTTGAGTTTCCATTAAATTTTCAGGAATTTTCGCAGAATTCATTCCAGGAATCATTGATTTTATTTTATCAAAACCTCCTAAAGAAGACATTGACTTAACTTGAGAAACAACATCTTCCAAACTTAATTTTCCTTCTTCAACTTTTTTTTGAATTTTTGCTTGTTTATCTTCATCTGTAACAGACTTTATTTTTTCAATTAATGATTGTAAATCACCCATTCCTAAAAGTCTTGATAAAAACGATTCAGGATTGAATTCTTCAATATCATTTATTTTTTCCCCTGTTGTTATGAAATAAACTCCTGCTCCTGTTTCTGCACAAGCTGTTAAAGCACCTCCACCTTTTGCTGTAGAATCCATTCTTGTTATTATTATTCCAGAAACATCGATTGCTTCTTTAAATTCTTGAGATTGTTTCTTTGCGGCTTGCCCAATATCTGCAGGCATCACTAAAATAGAATCTGTAGGAGAAATTGTTTTATTTAGTGATTTTATTTCTTTAATTAAATCTTTATCTAAAGTGTGTCTACCTGCCGTATCAATTATGACAACATTATAATTTTTCAATTCTTTCTCGTACTTCTTCCATATTTTCCTTGGGTCACGTTCATTTAAGTCAATAAAATAATTGAGCTTGTTTTTTTCTGCAAGTTGTTTTAATTGTTCTGAAGCAGCTGGACGATGAACATCTAATCCAATAACTGCAACTTTATTCCCTCTTTTCGCAAAATAATTCCCTAGTTTTGCAGTTGTTGTTGTTTTTCCTGTTCCATACAATCCTAAGAGTAAAATTCTATTTTGCCCTTGTTTTAATTTTAATGGTTTATATTCTCCTAAAAGATTCAACAATTCATCATGAAGAAGTTTAATCAAATGTTCTTTTTTTTCTATTTCTTTAATTCTTTCATCAAATGCCGCCTTTTTTATTTTGTCTGTTAATTCTTTAACTAAAACCACATTAATATCTGCTTCAATCAATGCTCTTTGTAGGTCTCTGACTATTGAATCCACGAGGTTCTTGTCGAGAAAAATCGCATTCGCGATTTTATCTGTGGCTTTTCTTATAACTTCTCCTAGTTTTTCAAGCATGTCTCAAGAAGTGTATTTGGGATTAATAAAGTTGTGGTGGATCTTTTTAGAAAAGTTTATAAAATTCTTTTAACACTTTTCATAATGAAAATACATCACATCTTCTATATTGTGGGAATTATATTTATCTTTGCTTCTGTGTGGTATTTTGCAAGAGAATTCATTGCATCATTGCCAGACCCAATTAAATTGACTTTGCTGATTGTTTCTGTGGTTCTTTCATTTATTCTTGCAGAAATGTTTAGGGGAAGTAATTTATAATGGCATATTGGTATCCCTTATTAGGTTGGGGTGTATTTTGGGTTGGATTAATTATGGGGATAATTTTATTTGCAATATATAAGAAAATTTATCCTGTTTTTTATATGATTTCTATAGCACTTTATATCTTTACTGCAGGATTTACAATAGATGTCTTTGAATTTGGAAAATTAGGAATTTTAACCGTTTTAGTAATTTCGGCAGTTGTTTTTATGGTAGGAGGTTATTACTTATCACAAATTCTACCCCATGAAACTGTTAAAAAATGAAAAAGGTAATCTATGGGGTTATTTTTGGAATTTCTTTAATAATTTCTTTTAATTTGCTATTGCTTTATTATACTCAAGACTTTTCAGAAGAGTTTAAATTTAATAATGATTTTGGATTAGACGGTGTTGATTATGATTATTCTGGAGATTATATTAATTATATTACTTCTAAATTAGGTACTCTTATTTTAGAAAACCAAGGTCATTTCGCACAAGTTTATAATTTTCCAAAAATTATTGGTTGTGTTGAACTGAAAAAAGGAAGTAATGTGTCTTTAGTAAGAGATCAATTCGCAATTTATGTTTCTAGAGATGAACAAATTCCTTACAAAAAAAGCAATCAAATAGAAATTGCTGTTGGCGAAAAAAAAGAATTTGATATAATGGGGTCTTATTATCCTAGGTCGATTTCTTTAGTAGAATTAGAAAATAATGTTAAAAGTATTTCACTTTATAAATTAAATAAAAAAGAAAAAAATCCTTTTGGAGTTAGTTATTATAACCCAAATGATGAAAATTGTGGGCAATTATCAATTAATTTAGAACCATTTGAAACTATTATTTTCTCTCCTTAACAAATTTATGGATATATTTTTAAATAATTCATTGTTATGCTATTTATGAAAAAGAGTGTGAATAGTGGCTCTAA
>CEPX01167369.1_pt1 | contig 12893 bp, 18 predicted proteins | sample 361361 | NCBI WGS metagenome assembly CEPX01 (sample SAMEA2619974, study PRJEB7988) | marine metagenome | biome: marine biome (ENVO:00000447); feature: mesopelagic zone (ENVO:00000213) & marine oxygen minimum zone (ENVO:01000065); material: "saline water (ENVO:00002010), including plankton... | reverse complement strand
TTTTTATCCAAAAATTGTTGGGCTGATTTTAAATTACATATTCGATGATTTTGCAATTGGAAAAGAAAAAGTAGTTACAGATAAAATAATGAACAGCTCCAGTGAGTTTAAGAAAGGATTTATAAGAGCTTTCTATGATGATGAATCAACAGTATATTGGAAAAGAAAAACAATTAGAGTTTTCCAAGATCAGAAAGAGATTTTAGAAAGAATTAGATCAATCCTGTTAGAGTTCAACATTAAATCTGCGATTGTAAGGTCATATATGAAAGGAGGGAAAAAACGACACTATTTCAATATATGCCAAAGAGATTCTCTTTTAAATTTTCACAAATCCATTGGATTTACCTCCTTAGATAAAGATGAAAAATTAGTGAAATTACTTAAGGATTACAGAAGAATTCCAATTAAATTAGACTGAAACTATTTGTAAGCCGATTGGTCCACTTTGTGGACAGTGTAATGTTAAGGAGTTATGTGAATTTGGCAAAAGTTTGTAATAAATTAGAAGTCTACACTTTATAGTAAGAAACATAATAAATAAATTTATAAAAATATTTTAGTAATTATGTATTATGTCAAATTTAGAGCAAATTTCTGAATTAGGAGAATTATACATCAATAGAGAAAGAATTTTCAACTTTTCCAGGAGGGCTGTGCAAGAGTTAGAGCATATGTACTTCCAAGTTAAAGATCTCAACTTCACACCTAGTGACTTAACTGACTACATTAAGGATAATTGTTTTAGAGAATTACCCTTAACCTATGATCATGAGGATGATAAATTCCCATCTGACGTTAAGAATCAAATCCTGGGCTTATATAGTGGGGCTTTATTGCATCGCCTCAATGAATTAATCCCTAACTTAGATTACTCTATTGATGGAGAAGGTAAATCGTTTCCTCACTTATTCAAGTATGCTCATGTAATTGGTAATCTGCATATTAAGAATTTCCATGGCCATGGTATTGCTGAGCATATCGCGGCAATGGGAGGTGAAGCTGGTTCAATTACTATTGATAATTGTCATGGGACCTACATGGGATCTTTTATTGCTAGGGATAAAGGAAAAGTACAAGCTATAGATATACGAAATTGTACGTTTGATTATAGCATCGGACAAAACATAGGATATTGTGATGGAATTGTAGGTAAAATTTCCATTGATAATTGTCAAGGAGACAGCATAGTGCATGGAATTGGATGTGATAGAGCAAAAATTGATCAAGTTTCCATAACAAACTGTATAGGCAATTCAATAGGGAAAAATATGTTCACTAGCTCAGGAAAAGGCAAGAGTGTAATAATCAAGGATTGTATTGGACATGATATTGGAGTGTATATGGCATCTGATGATGGTTCCGTTAAAGAGATATCTATAGTAAATTGTAAAGGTGATCGTATAGGACAAGAAATAGGTGCAATTCGTACCTTGGATAGAAGAGAATATGGTTCCTATAAAGAAAAATGGGCGCAACAACGTATTTTTCCTGATATTGATATCCTCAAAATTGCTAATTGTTCAGGAGACGACCTTGGAAAAGAGATCAATTATCATACTGTAAAGTCCCTTTCAATCACTGAGTGTTCAGATAAAGAAGGAAAACCTATAGAGTATGTTGTAGGAGTGTATTAAGAATAATTTATATAAAAAGTAAATTCTGAGTGTTTTATGACTACTTATTCAACTTTTGCAGCAATTGTTTTGGAACGACCAGAACGAGAATTTACCAAATATTCAGAAGACCAATTGGGAGTATTGCTGCAATTAGCTCAATACAATACAAATGTGGGAATTGCCGTGCATGAGATAATTAAGGAGTCCAAGGCGAAGAAAAATGCAGTTGATAGGTTTGGCGAAGTGCTCAACCACTCCGTGTGCAAGGAAGTTCTTTCTCCATTAAAAGAATATCAAGATGTACAAACTGCTATTAATTGCATTACTGAGTTAGATTTTCCATTAGAAAAATATGAAGCACCAGCAGAGATTTGGCGAAAATTACAGATATATAGAAGATATAATCATGCCACTAGAGAACCTAGCAAACATACTATTCTACGCCGCTGGCCTTTAGAGAAGTTTATTTCTGAGAATAAGGATAAGTTTAGAGAGTTAGATCCTGTTTTATTTGGTTCTGTGCGCTACGGAGATGCCAAAGACATTTCTGATACAAATATATGTTATATTAGTAAAAATAAAGATCAAGAAACTGTGGATGCTGCCAATAATACATTGAGCTGTTTAGTGCAACCTGGAGATGTTATTAATCCAGATGAATTAAATCAAAGTTTATGTAGAATTAACAATTTAGATTTTAGCGATTCCCAAGATTATAGTTTTAATTGGAATAATTTTGTAGAGGGGATTTATCTGATTGGTGCTAGAAGAAAAATGGATAAGGAGAAAACGTTTAGAATGAATTATAAAGTATTAGACGCAGCTGAGAATAACCCTATTTTTTCTCACATTCTTGCAAGTAAATTAACGGAATCACTTGGCAAGAGAATGGCCAGAAAATAGCTTATATCCTGCCACTAAGAACCAGACTCCATTTAAAATCATAAAAGGCCAGCTGTTGATAGTAAATGCATAGTATACTAAAAATCCTGCTCCTAAGAAATTTACTAAGATAAATTGCCTACTATTAGAATGCCATTTCTTGACAAATTCGGTTAATATAAAACCCAGAAGAATCAAACTCATTCCCAGAATTCCTAATATTAAGTTAAGATCCATTTTTTACTAATGTGATAAATTCCTCACCCAAATCCTTAACTATTCTTTTCTGCTGGCTAGCAGTTTTTCTTAAACTCTTCAAATATGATTTATGCGGTTGATCCATAAGTAATAAAGAATTTTCTAAGGATAATTGTTTTTGTAACAAATTATTTACTTCATTGTATTGATGAGATAGACTTCGTACACTTTTAGAGAATGATTTGACCTCTTGAATGGTTTTTTGAAAATTCCAATAATCATCGTAAAGTAAATTATTGGTGATCGAGTTATATTTAGTAGTATTTCCTTGAATTGTGGTTAATTTTAATTCAATTAAATGTCTAGCGTAGGATCGTAGTTTTTCGTTCACTTTTTGTCCATTTCTAGCTTTTTGCAGAGTTTTTTGAATTTCACTAATCTTAGTATTGATACTCTTACGAAATTGCTCAGGTAAGCTTTGTAAGAATGGTAAGTGATTATTGTTGTTCGATTTGACAGGTTTTATCCAAGATTCCTGAAATTTACTTAAATCTTTTTCAATATCTTGCAAATTCCATGCCTCTTTTTTGATTGCTCTTAAACTCATATTTTTACTATTCGTTATTTGTTTATAAATATTCGCTTCAAAGGCATAGAAACCTATCAAAAACTGAGTTTTTGGGAGGTCTCGGTATGTAGCTATCATTACCGATACTGGAAACTATGTTTCCAGACCGTAAATTATAGGTAATTTACGATACCTAACGAAATTTTCAAATTTCGGAAGGTCCGGTAATGGCTTTGACATTACCGATACCTTTATAAACAACCCCTAAGAATTAGCTTTTATGTTCTATAAAGTCAAAGTCAAGGATTATATTAGAGTACCACCAGCTATGTTTAACATGCCTAAGAAGGAAGCAGTACTGCATAATGTAAAGTCCTCATATGAGAATTATGTGAGTAAAGCACTTGGTTTTGTGGTTAATGTTATAGATGTTTATGAAGTTAAGGAAGGAGTTATCGTTCCTGGAGATGGAGCTGGCTTTTATGAAACAGAATTCGAATTACTAACTTTCAAGCCTGAATTGAACGAATTAGTTTATGGTAAGATTCGAGATATTACTAATTTTGGAGCTTTTATTGACATTGGTGGTGTAGAAGGGATGGTGCATATCTCACAGAGTATGGATGATTTCGTTTCATTTAGCAAGGAAAAGGTACTGCAAGGGAAAAAATCAAGCCAAAGTCTCAAGGTTGGCGATAAGGTAAAAGCAAGAATTATTGCAGTAAGTTATAAAGATCTAAATAATCCTAAAATTGGTTTAACTATGCGACAAGAAGGATTGGGGAAAATTGAACAAGGTGAGCAGGCTGCAACACCTAAGAAGGAAGAGGAAGTATAACATGGCGAAGAAAAAAGCTTGTAAAAAGTGTAAGATGTTTGTTGATGGTGATATTTGTTTGTCATGCAAAGGAAATGCTTTCTCAAATAATTGGCAGGGAAGATTATATATTTCAGATGTGGAAAATTCTATGATTGCTGAGCAAATTAAGGTGAAAATTAAGGGTGAATATGCCATTAAGGTACGATAAAATGCAAGTTACAATTTCAAACAAAAAAAACAACGAATTATTATCAAGAGTAGAAATTACAGGAACAGTTAGTTTTTCAGATAAAACTCCTAGTAATATGGAAATAGCTGCAGAAATTGGAAAACAGTTGAGCAAGGATGCTAGCTTAATCGTACCGAAGCATGTTTATACCAAATTTGGTCGTCAGGAAGCTGATTTTGAAGTATACAATTATAAAAATGCGGAAGCAAGAGATAGTACTGAAAAAATGACTAAGCATTTGCGTAAGCAAGCTGATGAAGCGGCTAAGAAGGTTGCTGAGGAGAAGAAAGCGGCTGAAGAAGCTAAGTCTGATGTTAAAGCGGAGGAAGCTGCTGTCGAGGAAGAAAAATCAGAGGAAACTAAGGAACCTGAAGCCAAAGAAGAATCCACTCCGGAAGCAGAGGAGCCAGTGGAAAAAGAAGAACCAACTCCTTCCCCTGATGAAAGTAAAGAAGCTGAGAAAGTAATTCCAGTAGAGACTAAGGAAGAAGCTGAAGATAAAAAAGAAGAGGCTGAAGCATAGTGGCAAAACCAAAGGATAAGAAAACAGCTGAGAAGAAACCTAAGGTAGTTAGAAAATTATATTCAATGTATTCTGAAGGCAAGAACAAAAATAAAACTTGTCCTAAGTGTGGTCCAGGTATGTTCATGGGTCAACACAAAGATAGAGTAGTTTGTGGTTCATGTGGTTATGTAGAGTTTGCTAACAAACCTGCTGAAGAGAAACCAGTCGAAGAAAAGGCTGCTGAGCAATAGTAGCATAAATTTTATAAAATATTTTCTTGAATGTAATCAAATGGAAGTAAAAAGTTTGCACACTGGCGGCGTAACTCCGATTGAATCTATAGGTGACGCGATAACCGCTTTGTCTGATATGGGTTGCGCAATTAATGGAGCCTATCTTATGGAAACGGAATTAGGAGGAGGTGCTTATGCCGTGTTTCATTACCATGCACTTCTAAGAGAACCCAATTTTGAGCAAATTATTGAAAGACCGTCAGAACCTAGTGCTTTGAGAGAGTGGATTACAGAATTATTTGACCCGTTTCTATACAAGGCTAACCACATGGTCAGATCAGTTGTGGATGTTCACGAATATTCTATGGATGAAGTTCCAGATTTCGTAAAGGCTGATAGATTATTCCAGCTAACTCTTAATTTGTATTTAGATAATTCTCATTTACATGAAGCTCATACGAATTTGACGGCGTCTGCTGACGACTCTAGAAGAATTCGAGGTTGGGAATATTGTTTGGATTAACCCAATAAATCTATTCCTAATTCAGATTCCATACCTTCTCGCCTTTTTTCAGAATATTTATCAGTTTCACCAAAGATTTGCTCAGATCGAACGCCTGTGATTATTACCATAGTTCGAATAGTTTTCTCCAAGTCTTTGTAAATTTGTGCCCCCCAGATTATTTTGGCATTAGCATCCAAATTTTCAGCCACAGTTTCTACTATTTTACGACTTTCATCAAGTGTTAATGTTTCACCACCAGAAATGTTGATTAAGGCACCGGTTGCTTGAGAGATGTCCACATCTATTAGTGGATTCTGCAGCGCTTTTTCAACACTTTCATCAGCACGATTCTCGGAGTCAGATTCACCCATGCCTATCATAGCCACACCACCTTCACTCATGATTGCTTTGACATCTGCAAAGTCTAAATTGACTAAACCAGTCTTGGTTACTAGTTCTGCTATGCCTTTGACAGAATTGGTCAATATTTCATCTGCTACTTTGAAAGCAGTCTGTAATGGTAAGTGTGGAGCTAATTCTAATAATTTTTCATTGGGGATTACAATTAATGTATTTACCGTTTGCTCTAGTTTTTCCAGTCCTATCATGGCGTTTTCAAACCGGTGTGATCCTTCCATGGTAAATGGTATAGTAACTATAGCTACACTTAAGATTCCCATTTTTTCAGCCATATGGGCCACGAATGGTGCACTACCAGTTCCTGTTCCCCCACCTAGGCCGCAGGTTATAAAGATCATGTCAGAACCTTCAATTAATTTTTTGATGTCGTGTTCATTTTCTCTAGCAGATTCCTCGCCAATTTTTGGATTACTTCCTGCACCTAGACCCTGCGTTAATTCTCTTCCAATTAGAAGTTTTTTGTCACAAGATGTATAAAGCAAATCCTGTGCATCTGTGTTTATAGCAATGGTATGAATTCCTTTAATTCCAACTTCAGAAATACGATTTATGGTATTATTTCCTCCACCTCCACAACCAATTACTTTTATTCTAGTTTTTTGATTGGCAATTAGCTTTTCTAATTCTTCGTCCACATCGTAGTTAGCTTTCTTATGCGTTATTTCCTCTGTATGAATTTGTGGAGAAGGAGCGGGTTTAGGTGCAGGTGGTACTGGATCTTGTCTTTGTTGATGATCTTCTCTATGCTGCTGCTCTTGCCTTTGCTGCTGTGGATATTGTTCGTTCATTGCAATCATCTCTTTTTACTATTTATTGATTAGAATCTAATTTATAAAGATTGTTAAACTTGAAAAGGACTATTCTGCTTTAGGCTTGGCAGAAGAAATAAACTCTATCTCCTTTAATTTAATTACTTCTTTTAGCTTATCACTCAACGCTCCTGTAAATTGTTCAGGAAGAACCATAGGCAATTCCACTTTTGCCTTGCCTTCGGTAATTTCAACCTTTAACTTATCTAGAGGCATTCTGAGCACAGTATGTAAATAATATTTAATTTGCTCTTTTTTATCATCTATTTTTTTATTTACGACGACTTCGTATGTGACTTCTTTTCCAGCCAAAGGATGATTAAAATTAACAATAACTCTGCCACCAGAAACTGAACGTACGATTCCTCTTTCTCCATCTACATCAATTTCTAAGCCAGGTTGCGGTTGAACTTTATGTTCTTTAAAGGTGCTAATTGGAACTATTTTTACTTTCTTAACATCGCGCTTTCCGAAAGCCTGTTCTGGTTGTAAGGTCACTTTAAGATCTTGACCAATTTCCTTGCCTTCCAAGAATGCATCCAATCCTGGTAAGAGCTGTGATTCACCAAGGCATACGATTACAGCTTTTAAATTTCCATGATTGTGTGGAATATTAGCATCATGAGCTATGGCTTCTTTGGTGGTATCAAAAATTGTACCATCGGCTAATTTTCCAGTATAATCTAATTCAATGAAATCGTGTTTCTTAATCGTTTCAGCCATTCTATTTTAGGTTAATGACTTATTTATAAATGTTTCTTAACAACTACAAGAAGAGCTTGGCCTTCTTCCTCAAGACTCATTTTAGTGGCATCAATTATTTCATCATAATTGTTTTCATTCCGATAATCAAGTTTATAAATTTCTAAGTACCTTTCTGCATCTTCGTTATAGCGTTGTTGTACTTTTCGTTGCGTTTCTTCCAATGACATTTGAGCTTCATTTCTTTCTGCAGCTTCCTCAGCATTTTGCATGGCTTTATGTATTCTTTTTGCACCTTCTTCTGGCGTTACTTTTACAAATATCTTTAATGATTCAGGCAAGAAATGAAATTGCACTCTTCCTTCAACAATTACATGTTTGCCCATTGCTGCAAGTCGTCTAGCTTCATCTCTAGTTCTTTCATCAGCTTCTACATCAATTTTGGGATGACCAATAATGTATTTAAGAAATTCTTGTAAGGTCATGCCTTTTTCCTTGGCCATGGTTCTTAGCATTCCCCCAACATAGATCCGTTCAGCATTTAGTTCTTTAGCCAAGAATTTTGCAGCAGTCGATTTTCCTGAACCAGGATTACCAGATATTGTTACTATCATTTTCATCTCTTTTTTGGGTCATCGTATTTTTTCATATTCCTTGCCCTGACTAAGCCACTTGCTCATCATTTTGAGTAGGCCCCATTGTTGATACCTTCTGGCCGAGGTAGTTACTTGGGAATTTATCACAGTATATTTCCCGCCAATTCTTTGTCGCAGGTCAAAGTGCTCCCGCATTATTTTATCAGGATTGAATCCTTGTACATTATCGAATTGTTTTTTCCAACAAATCAGGCTGCCACAGAATGTTTTTACCATTTTGGTTCTGTTATGAAAGTTTTTTAGATTCTTTATCATTTTCAGTTGTAATGTTTGAAGGTCATAATTTATGAGCAAAGTTGCAGACGAATATTCTGTTGTAAATGTGTCTTTAATATTTTTTAGCGCATCTGAATCAATGGTAGTGTCAGCATCCAAAAATAACAAAATTTCTCCAGTTGCTTTGTCAGCGCCATAGTTTCTAGCCCTACTTACATTAGCCTGTGTCATGGAGTAGTGTTTCAACTTATTACTTACTCTTTTCTTCACAATTTCTTCAGTTTTATCGGTACATCCATTGGATACAACTATGGTTTCAAAATTTTGAAAGGATTGCTGTTTTAAAGAATGCAAAGTTGCTCTGATATAATTTTCCTCATTATGAGCTGGGATAATTACTGAGATAGCTGGCTTCATTGCTATTTGGGAAGATGTCAACCTTTTTTAAAGTATTGTTATGGTGTAGGCTATAGTTACAGTGTCAAGTAGTTACATGCCCATAACATTCCTGAGTCACAGTAGTAGAATGGACTACTATATGGTTTACCTTCTTTGTTAAAGACTTCCAGATAGTTTTGATGATGTTCTATTAAGTTAGTGTATTGCTTCTCATATTTTTCATACAAACCTAGATCTACTTCTTTTACCAATTTCACATATAGTGGACCCATATGCATCCAGATGGCATTTGATTCATAGTCTCTAGCAAAAATTTCTTCCGAGATGAAATTAATTCCTTCTCTATTTTGAGTATACTTCAAAGGAAAAGGGTCATCCAAGAATGCTGCTTGAATATATTTTATGCAACTCCTCAATTTTTCTTCATCTTTTATTCCACCACAAAGAAAGGGAAAGATGTTAGCATCACCAGCGATGTAATCACCTTTATCCAAATCGTCCTCAAAGTATTTACCATTCCAGAATTTATCTTCTAGCAATTTGGAATTGTCCCCTTTAAATGGATTAAACAATTTCATATTTTTCAAATCATTAGCCAGCATGGCAACCATGGAATTGTCATAACAACTACTATTCCTAACGGTGTGATCTTTCATAGATGAGAAGTGGCCTTTCTTAACGAGTCCTGTGCTTGGATCCACTACTTTTTCATAGAATTTTCTAATTTCTTTGTTCAAGAATTCCTTATGGTCGTAGTAATTGAATTTACTTAGTCTCATGCTATGTATTAACCATGGTATACTATCAACTGCATAAGTAGGAAAGTCAAATGCTTTACCTTTCGGTGTTAATGTGGTAGTTATTTTGTTGGCTTTTTTGTATCTATTTACCGCATATCTGAGAGTCTGTTTCACTTTTTCATTATATCCTAGTTTGAGCAAGGAGGCTGTACACCAGCCGAAGTCTCGAGCCCAAAATTGAGCAAAATTTCCCGTTGATGTTTGGAAGTATCTACCATTCCAACATTCTTCTACTATTTGTCTACAAATTTCTTCAGCACTTCCTTTGTATTTTTTAGGAAAAAATCTACTTTTCCAACTGGTGAAGAAGATCCGTACTCCTTGCATGGAATATGTTAGTTTGGACATATAAGTGCAGCAAGAAGGCAAGTTTTTAAATATAACTAGAGTTTAACCTATACATGCAAAAAAATGAGGTTAATTGGGGACCTGCTATCTTTATTGTAACCTATCACGTTTTATTACTATTAATCCTACCATTTTACTTTTATTTTGCTACGATAAAGCTAAGCACTGTTGTTGCTATGTTGATTCTTTATTTTATTTCCATGCTGAGTATTACCATAGGGTATCATAGATATTTTTCACATAGGAGTTATGAGACTAATAAGTATGTCGAATTTGTGCTACTTTTCATTTCTTCAATGACGGCACAAGGAAGTGCTTTACGCTGGGCGCATGACCATAGGTTGCATCATCAGTTTGTTGATACTGATAAAGATCCTTATTCTATCAAGAAAGGATTTTGGTATGCGCACTTATTGTGGATGTTTGAGAAGAAATCATTGGATCATAAGATTGTCGCTGATCTAACGGGAAATAAATTAGTAATGTTTCAGCACAAGCATGCAAGTCTTCTGTTCGTATTTACAAATGTGTTTGTTTGTGGTACTATTGGATTATTCTTGAATGATTTATTGGGAGCATTTATGCTGTTGTGGTGGACTCGTCTGTTTTTACTTCATCATTCTACTTGGTGTATCAATTCACTGGCTCACATGTGGGGTTCTCAAAGATATAGCAAAGAATTTTCAGCGGTAGATAATTTTTTTTTGGCGATATTAACATCAGGAGAAGGTTATCACAATTATCACCATACTTTTGCTAAAGATTATCGCAATGGAGTAAAATGGTATCATTACGATCCCAGCAAGTGGTTGATTTGGAGTTTGAAGAAAATGGGATTGGTAAGTAATGTATGGAGGGTTAATAAATTTATGATTAAGAAAAAGTTGGTAATGGAAGATAAAAAGCTGCTTATGGACAGGATCAAAGATAATGTTTATGTTAAAAAGGGAGTTCTGGTGGAGAAAGTTAATAATATTTCTGAGAGATTTTCAGCTAGAATTAGTGAGATTCACGAAATCATACAGAATTATAAGATCTCCAAAAGAAATAAGGAATCTAAAAGTAGGTTGAAGAATCTTAAATTGCAAATTAAGAATAGAAAAAAGCTAATTCGTAAAGATTGGCGTTCTTGGAATAGATTGAGTAAGCAAATCCTTCGTTTGAAACCTGCTCTTAATTAGCCATAAACTATATAAATAAACCCCATTTTTAACCTAAAGTTAAGCATAATTATAATCTAGGTGATCAAAATAGCAAAACAAACAGTAGAAGTATTAATTGAAGGCGGTAAAGCTAGTGCGGCACCTCCAGTTGGTTCGCAACTTGGACCCACAGGAGTCAATATCGGCCAAGTTGTAGCTGAAGTAAACAAAAAGACAGCAGATATGAAAGGTATGCAAGTACCAGTCAAGATCATAGTAGATGATGAAACTAAGGAATTTACTATTGAAGTAGGGACTCCACCTGCTGCAGCTTTGATTAAGAAAGAAGCCGGCGTAGATAAAGGGGCTTCCAATCCACTTACTGAAAAAGTTGCAGATCTGAAGATAGAACAAATTATTAAAATTTCCAAGATGAAAGAAGACGCTTTACTTGGTGCAGATAACAAGGGCCGAGTTAGAGAAATTGTTGGTACATGCCAGTCTATGGGTATTTTAGTTGAGGGTATGCCAGCCCAAGAGGCCCTCAAAGCCATTGCAGAGGGTAAATTTGATGATAAAATAATTGCTGGTAAAACTGAATTGACTGAGGCAGAACTTAAAGAGCTAGAAGCTGAGAAGCAAAGACTTCAAGAGGAACTTAAGGAGAAGCGTGCCGAGTTTGAAGTACAAGCTAAAGGAATATTAGCTCAGTTTGAGAAGGACACCAGGAAAGCTAGAAAAGCGATGCAGGAAGCAGGAATTCCAATGACAATAATTGACGAATTGGCTCCAGCAGAAAAGAAAGAAGCGCCACCTACAGCTTAATTATTTCCTTAATTTATCTAAGGTTTTTATTTCAACTTCTTTTATTTTTAACAAAGTATCTGACAAAGTTTGTAATAATTCTTGTGTTTTCTTTGATTTATTCATTTGTTTCAATAAGACCATAACCACTACAATTGATTCTACCAATAGAATAAAAATTATTATCGACATGGTAAAAATTATTTCTACCAGTGGAATATCCACACCAAACACTATCATCTTAAGAGACAGTATAAAAATTTAGTATTTAAATGTTTGTTTTCTAACAAGATCTAATTTCTTGTATGGACAGAGATTGCTCTGGACAATCTATTTCTTCATTGCCCTCCAAAATTATGGGAACGATGAGTAAATCCTCCATTGGCGGTAGAAATTCAATGGTATCTGAATAAATTCCACCTTTAGTTACTTTTGAAGAGATTTGTTTCTTTTGATCGGCTCCATAATGTAACATAAGACCCTCAAGATCTACGTCCACTCCATTTTCAATGGTAAATTTTAACGTATTATCCTGTATACAAATGTCATCTTGACCACCTATTTCTAATAGTTTTAGATTAATATTGTAATCACATGAGATTGTTGTTTGGGTATTTTTGCTTATATACATGATAGTTATACCTATTGACAAAGCAACTAGAAGAAATAAAAGTGTAGTATAAATTGGGGCCAATCCTCTTTTTTGCATAATTAGCGTAAATAATTTATCTTTTTAAAACTTACTTAATCCAGCTCAATCTCAAATTTGTTGTTTATGTCGTTTATCTGTGTTTCAACCGAATAATCACCTTTAAAGGTTTGATCATTATATTCAAATTGTTGAGCGAAGACGAAGGACTTGCCCCTCTCTAAGGAATACGGTCCGAAGAGATCTGAAAAGACAGCATGTTTAGATCTTCCATCAAGTTTATTGATATTTAATTCTAAAGTATAATCTGTAGAGCTTGAGCTTTGCTCTGCGCTTTCACCCACCAATATTTCTTCAGGTACAATTACTGCATAAACATCAATTAAGTT
>CEPX01198113.1_pt1 | contig 12904 bp, 20 predicted proteins | sample 361361 | NCBI WGS metagenome assembly CEPX01 (sample SAMEA2619974, study PRJEB7988) | marine metagenome | biome: marine biome (ENVO:00000447); feature: mesopelagic zone (ENVO:00000213) & marine oxygen minimum zone (ENVO:01000065); material: "saline water (ENVO:00002010), including plankton... | reverse complement strand
CTTCTGTGAAGATGCTCCAACAAGGTAATGGGTCGCGCATATTTTCAAGACGCCCTCGATTTCCTTGAACAAACTGCCATTCGTCATTCTCAACTAAAGCGGCCTGATTATATAAAGGGAGAGTATACATTTCATCTACAAATGGACGGAGGGCATCAATATATTCTTTTATGCGTTCTCCTTGTTCTCCATCATATTCAATGTATGAACCATAGATACCACAATCATATCCACCTTCTTCGCGGAGTTTCCAGGCTGCTTTTACATTTTCTGCAATGTTGTCAAACAATGCTGGTTTCACGCGCGCAATATCTGTGAATTGGTCCCTGTCTGCATAGTTCAAGGAGAATTTCAATGAATCCAAACCTGCTTCCATACATTTTTCCATTTTTTCTGGTGTAGAAACAGAACCGTTTGTTGTGATGAACACATAAGGATATCCACAATCTTCTTTGGCCCACCGAATAGCTTCTGGTAGCCATGAGCAAAGGAATGATTCTCCTAAATAGAAAACACCAAGTTCTTCTACTCCAGCCTCTCTCATTTCTTTGGTGACTCTCTTGTAAAATTCTTGATCCATTTCACCAACAGACCGGAGTCTTTGTTCGTGTGCGCAAAAGAAACATCTAAAATTACAACGGCCCGTCAATTCAATTTTCACACTTTCTGGAGCCGGCGGTTTTGTTACAGCATACTCTGGCCGAATACCTGTAATATTGTCAATACGTTTTGTTATATTATATTTTTCTGACATTATTACTCCTAATCAATTATGTCACTCACTGTAAATTCTCGGCTAAAGGTTTTTTTGAATTCATTTTTCCAATAATCTGAAAAATCTACATCTTGTTTATTTCGAAATAATGGTGATCCTAGTGTATGGTGTATGTTGAATGGTAATTCATCAGGAACATCTTGTTCTTCTACCAGAAAATTGAATTCTAGAGGAAGATTTCCTATTTCTTCATCTTTCAACCATTGAAACCTATGGAGATATCTTGGTGTTGCTCTATTGACAACATAATTTGATAATTTTCCATTTGAGGAATGGTCACAATTATAAATTACTGATGCACTCCATTGTTTCCTAGGGTAGACAGTTTGTTTCAATCCGTCCATTTTGTCTGTTGTTTTAGGTATATAGTCGTGTTGTGGTACTTGGACTGCATATTTAGGATCAAAAAGATCAAACATTTCTTTTATATCGCGAGTAATGAGCATATCTCCATCAAAGAAAATCCCCACCCCATTATAATTCATGAGGTGAGGAACCATAAATCTGGTGATGGAAAATTGTGTCGATCCTCTAGGATCGAGCGGCCGCGTACAGATATTATAGGCTAACAAATAGTCGCGGATAATTGGAACAATTACAAGATCATCATAGGACATTCGCCGGCGAATAGAGTCGGCACACATTTTCGCGGCCAAATCTTCTCTAGGATCGTATCCAATAAAAACTGCTTTGGATGCATTCTTTGCATCTTCTATTTTGTTGAAAAAAACTCTACTCATTCAAGTCTGTGGTTAGCTCCTTGAGTTGTGAATCTAATACTTCATAATAGGTTCCATCAACATTTGTCGCAGCCAATTTTCTCATAGGCCGGCCAAAATTCTTTGGAACAACAAACCTAAAAGATATTGTTGGATGCTTCTGTCCACAAAACCAATCAAAATATCTTAATCTATTTAGTGTATCTGTATATGATGCTCGTGTGGAAGCTTTTCCAGAAAACATGTTTGATGTACTTTGATCATCATCAAAAATGAAATCCATTCCTAGCAGGTAAATATGGGTTGCGCCGCGATCAATGGCATCCTGCATGCAAATCATGCCGGCATTTGATCTAGGACGATGAACTGCGCCATTATGATAGTCGGCATCTTCTAGGAGCATTTCCCCGTCTGCTGCAATCTTCCGATCTTCTGGAACACCTAAGGTGACATGTTGAGCTTTTCTGTACTCTTCCATGGATACAGAAATATGAGGAACCACAATTTCAGCAAATTTGTGGCCTGAGAATTTTCCTTCCTTTTTCAAATCAAGCAAGAATCTATCTAATTCTTCCTCTGGGATTTCCGGCCCATGATTATCTGTTTCATATTCTAACAGAAGAAGGTTGCAACCATATACTGTACCATATGGATTTAATTCACGTAAATCAAATCCCTTTCTGCTTGTTCCGTTACCAATAACAAATGCAATTTTATTCATAATAATCTAAATCATCAACCAATGATTCAACATCGCGGGTACATAAGTCCCGGCGAATTCTCTTTTCTTTTACTCTTTGAACGGCCCTTCTGATATCTTTCTTTGATAATTGGCCTTCTTTGTGGGCTTCTTTGATTGTTCGTTGTCTATGATATGTCTTACCCATTATCTATTCTTTCCTAAAAATATCTGGCCAAACAGCATTGACTAATTTTTCAGTAATCTTAGAATATTTCCCAGTGAACTTACCATCTTTGGCCATATCCAGAATTTTTGCATCTTCTGGATCAATTGATTCCAATACCTCAATCCACAATCGTTCTCTACGTACCTGTTGAAGGCCTGGATATCCGCCTGTTGTGAAAATTTTCAGCCGGCGAATTTCAGAATATAGTCGGCCTTCAAGCCCGACAAGTTTTGTATCTTCGTAAGGTGTCGGCCCTTTTGGTAAATCCCATGTTATTCTAGGGCTGAAAGCATATTTCAAAATTGTATATACAGCTTTATCGTTTCCGTATTTTTGTAACAATTCTTGTCTGATCTTGAATGATTTTCCCTTTGCAATTTTTTGAAATCGCTCGGAGACGCTTAGTGGTACTGGCATTATCTCTCCTTAAAAGTCACTAATATTATCTAGACATTGCCTCATTTTATGTTTTGCAAAAAATGGCATGAGCTTCGATCTATCTTTAGTTTTTGGTTCTTTTTCAAATTCTTGGCTGATCCAAGTTTGAAACATTTCCGGAACAAAATCTAAATCAATCAATTGGATATTTCTAATCCAATTTCGATATTCTGTGTCGGTAAATTGTGTTTTATACCAATCTAAATTTGTCAATGATTCTCGATATATTTCGTCAATTCGTTTTTGGTAAAGTTTTCCTTGTCGTTTGGTATCGTTGACGAATGTATCATCATCTGATTTAATATTGGGAATACCATCACCAGAATCTCCGCGTAAAATATGCTCAAATAAAAATTTCTTTGGATCATTTTCATTCAAGAATACTTTTCGTACAGGAGACCATTGGTCTACATTTTGATATTTTTGTAATTGAAGAAAATCTTTGTCTGTTGAAATGATTAGGATTTTTTCACCAACATCAAGAACTTCATTGCCTTGCAGCTTACATAAAGTTGCAATAATGTCATCGGCTTCAATTGAGTTTGCTTGAAGTATTTTGTATGGGAAATTTTCTCTAATATCAGATTTTACCATATCAATGGCAGCAAAAATTTCATTCCAGTTTATGACAACTCCTTTGACTTCTGAAACCTTTTTTCTGTTCCCTTTGTAGTATGGAAAAATGGTGCCGCGCCAGTAGTTTCCTCCGTCGCAGCAAATTACTAGTTTTCCATATTTTTCTCTGAATTTAGAATTGTAAGATCGCAACATGTTGAACACCATGTGACGAACAAAATTAGGATCGACGGAAGGTAATCCTACCCGACCCATCTGACTCATTAATGATGCAATAACAATTTGGTGTAAATCAACTAATATCATGTTCTAGTATTTTCTTCCCAATCACCACACCAATCATTATATTCTGTGGTTTTCCAATTTCGTGTATATAAGGCAAATTGTTGTGGTGCATGTTTTCGACATTCTCCGTCCCTGGCCAGGCGCCGTGATCCATCAGTAGAAATCCAGTCTGGGTTTCTTTGCCAGACTCCACATGTTTCACATATTTTATTCATCTAAATCACCTTCATCTTCATCATCAATATCGTCTACAAAAAGGTCCAACTGTTCCGAGATTTCCTGGCCGCTAGGTTGTCCTTCCATTTGCCGTGTAATCATAGGCAATAATTCTCCACGATCCATCAAATCTTGAATAGGATGATGAACCCTCTGTTGTCGTGAAATTGCAGAAATCAATCCTTCAAGAACAAGAACATTATCGTGGCGAAAAATTGGGTCTGCAACATTCACACCAGCAATGGCTAGTGTTTTGGTTAATGATGCTGCACATGCATAAACAACTTCTTCCACATATGCATGTCGCATCCTGTGTATTGCTTCTAGTTGTTCGTCTGGTGTTTCGGGTGGTGTAACCCGTTTCTTTTTAGGAAATTGAAGGATATTTGTTTCGGCTGTATTTGCCTGTTGCTGCATCATTTGACAATCCTCAGCAAAATGGTTTCCTTGTTGATACGACCATTCATTGGTTTTTCCTTTGCTTTGATGCCTGGGAGAATCTTTTTCAGGGCCACTTTACCAGCTTTCAGGACCTGAGGTAGTGTAATATCAGGCTTTCGGATTGTTTTTGCATATGCTCCTTCTTTCCAATTTTTGAGTGTGGTTCCTTTGACTTTGAAACCACCTTCATATGCAACATATGCTCCGAGGGTCCGATATTTCGTATTGAAGACCCAAAGCTGACTTGCGCCGATAATATCTAAAGGCCTCTGGGACACAAGATTGAATGTTGGGTCTTCTACCTTGTATTTGATATTTTCGGCCTGTTCCACCACAGACTTAGGTTTTTTGACTCTAGTTTTTCGAGTAACCTTCTGTCTTGTTGCATTCACATTTGCAGCATCGACAATCGAAGTCAAAAACTTGATTGATTTTCCAAGATTCTTTTTTCCGACATGCTTAAAGCCGTCTTTCAAATCCTGGTCTGGATTTTCTTTCGCGTCCGTAACTTCCTGGAGAATTGCGGCAAAAAACTCTCCAACCTGTCTACTTTGATTTGCTTTCATTCCGTTTGCAACAAACCATGCGTTTGGGTCAAATTCGCTTGCATATCCAGCAGTCATGAATGAATCAAATTCAACTTCAAGATTGCCGATGGCATCATCAACCTGGGCCTTGATTCTTGTCTGAATATTTGGTTTGACCGATTCATCATTGGCCGTTTCTTTTACGTCTCCGGTTGTTCGTTCTGCAATTAATGCATCAACTTTAGCCAACCATGTGTCCTTGTCTTCTGGAGTATCAAATTTATATCCCATCGTCTGCATCCTGGCTTTCCAACCAAAATGATTTGGGATATATTTTCCGGTCTTGAGCACTTTGACCGCTCTCTTGTCATATTTTTCAGAGGTGACCAAAAAGTCGACCAAAAACCCTACGGCATCTTCCGCAGTATGGAAAAAATCATACCAGTTATATGTAGTCATGATTGCCACACGGCCGCGAGGAGAATCTTTCTCCCAGACCGGTTCATCACCAATCACAGTTTTTGCAAACCGCTTGGCTTCTGCGGCAGACATGCCTTTTTGTTTCTTCTGTGTCTTTCTAGGTCTCAGGTCCATGGTATATGTTCCTTCTCTCACTTATCTATAAGGTACTATACCTTTAATCAGGAGTCAACCCAAAATTTAATCGAGTATATAACAGCAACAGATAAAGCACTGGCCGCGACAAATATAAGAGCCCATTGCAATACTATCATCCGTTTGCTACTGCCATAATTAATTGTTCCCACTGCTTTGCGCGAACCTCCCAGCTATAGAAGGAGTCTGCATATAATTTTTCGAAATTGAGGAATTCTTGGTGATCGTCTTGCCAATAAAAATTAACAACATCACGTAATTTATTTGCAAACATGGATGCATGGACACTCAAATTTTCATTCCAAGGGTAGGTGTGTGCAAAATTCGCTGTTGTCTCTGGTAGTGCACCAAATTCAGGGCAAACCATGGCCAACCGAGAGGACATTGCTTCCATTGCACAAATACATGATGTTTCCGGCCATGTGGAAGGATATGAAAAAATATGATATTTTTCCAAATCTTTTCGGAGTGTTGCATTGTTTACCGTATCATGAACCACAACTTTTGGGTGTGCCTTCAATTCATTAAAAAGAGGTTCAAATTGTGCGTCAGCATGTTCCCAACCATATAATTTGAAAGATGAATATACATGTAATTCAATATTATCTACTGTTTTGCAAAGTTCTTGGAAGGCCGCATTCAAAATATTCAATCCACGTTGAGGTGTCGAGAAATACACCATGCGGATCAGCCCATCATTTTTTGGTTTATTGTGTGCTGGAATTGGTTCAATTGCATTTCTGAGAACAATACATTTTGAATGTGGAATTCCAAACCGGGCAATATATTGTTCCATTTGCCAGAACGACACAAAAACAAAAACAGAAAAGAAATTCTGATCTTCTTTTTTGGCCAAAAATTGAACTTCTGTATCCTCGGCTAGATCATGGAGCCATAGAATTTTTGGTTTGTCTGGATTTAGAGTTCTTACCCGCGAAGGTATAATTTGAACTGAATTCCAAAGAGAGGGGTGTATCCTAGATTGTAATGAATGGTACATTAATTCTGTACCACCCATGGCGTTTTGGTTTATGATGCTGAGATTTTCGGCGTCTTGTGTGAACGTGAAGGTGTCTTGTTGTGTATCGTCAATAATGTTGAGTTCCATTAATTACAAATCCATGCTATTGTGTTGTTCTTCTTATTTATATAACAGGCGGGTAAAGCGACACCCGCGTTTCCTAGGCCAACCGAGTAAACTTCGCTGTTCCGGGGTGGTGGAGGCAATGGCAGCAGTTATGCCATATATGTTCCAGATTCCACTCTTTGCAGAACTAAATGCCCTTACCTGCTACCTCATTAATCGATGATTGCAATTGAATCCCACCGGAATGAACGCCAGCCAACATTATCTAGATCATAGAATGCCTGGACTTCATCTGTCTTTACAGGTCCGGTTCCTTTTGGTATTGCTTCCTCGGGGATATAATCAAAATTGAGAGTCGCCCTGGCGGCCCGGATTGTTCCATCCTTTTTCTCAAAATGGATCAATGTTGGTCCTGCGCGCAGGCGCGATAAAATATTTTCTTTGATTTCAGGTTTCATATTTTCTCCTATCCTCTTGGTTTTTCGACTGATCCTACATTGTCTAGAATTTTGATCCGATTGAATTTTGTTTCAGGAAGACCGTGATATTCTGAAATTTCATGAGCAATTGGAGTTGCTTTAATCAAAATGCAATCATTAACTTCTGCATTAAGGGCTTTTGATGCATTAGTGAAAAAGAATCCCAATTTATCGTCAACATCAACAAGTTTCCAAATACTACCCCAATCTTTGTTAATGATTTCGATAACCTTTACAAAGAATTCTCCACGAATTTTAAGACTCCCTATGAATTCAGATTTTGCATATCTTTCTTGAAATTCCTTTTTCTTTTCTTCTTTTTTTGCTCGTGAAATCCAAGTGTTTACCATTGCAACCATCATGCCACTGTTGAGCGAAGATTGGCTAAGTGTATCCGTGGCCATGAGTGTTTCTGCTAATACATTAAGTTTTTCAATATATGTTGACTTAAATGGTGCATTGAAAGATATAAAATAGAGCAACATTTGCGCAACTTCAACATCAGTAATAGTTGTTAGCCATGGAGAACCATCAGTAGTCACAGTATGGTTTTTTACAATCCACTGTTTGAACAATTCACATGTTGGTACGATACCTCTGCTTTGTGCCTTTGTTTTTGAAATGAATCCATTAAGTTTTACAAAAAGAATGGCATCAGCCAACAAGGAAACTGTATTATAGGTGATCATTTCTCTATCCTTTTGTCTCTCATTTTCATTATAATGAACCCCAAAAGAAATGTCAAGCCTTTATATGCGCCACCCTCGTGCCACCAATTTTTCAATCCTTTTTGTTTTTCCTATTCTATGTCGAGTTTTGTCATAGTGGGGATTTTGGATCAATTGCAGATTCACTATTGATTCCATTGCCAATTCGCTGATGAATAATTCATTAGTACCAAAATTATAATATGGTGTACAATGCACATAATCAAATCCGGCTGGTGGTGGGTCTTCTCGAAAGATAATATCAAATGATGGAGCCGTTGGTGACCGAGAATATAATATCCTTTTGCTGGTTTGACTATATAAATCTGTCATATTGTGTTTGTCTTTTGATAATTTTTCAAAAACTTTAAATATTGCTTCACGTTCCTTTGCTGTACCTTTATGAAAGAAAATATCAATATCAGAAAAATGTGTAATATTATTATATTCATCTGATCGATGTATTTTTTTACACAGAATATGAGGAATTATTCCTCCAGAAATATAGAAAGAATCTTCTATTTCTGGAGGAACATTTATATTATCAACTCTGGCACCATAACATAATGAAATAAATTTTTTTGCATTGTACCGCAACAAAGGTTTGGCAGAAATGATTTCATTTTGATATGTCTGTAAATAATTTGTTTTCATAGGCTTATATCAACTTCATAGATTTCATCAAAACCTTCACTCTTCTTTGGTTTTGTAAAATTACTCACCATGTTGTCAATGGCTTTTTTTGGGATGGTTTTGCCTGGCCGGCCCGACAACCTTTGTTCCAAAATTTCCCACTTTTCTGTCCCAGGGGTAGGATGATTAAAGACAATTGCAATCTTTTCATATTCAGGATCAACAAGGTCTAGTGTCTTTTTGCGACTCATTGTTGTTGTGTTTGTTCTGTCATGGATAATATCAAACCCATAGAAGCAATTTGTTATGATTGCTGCATTGACATAGTTTGTTGCATCTTTGATAGAATCAAGAAATATTTCAGTGTATGTTTTGTTTTTTTGGAGAGCAACCGCTTCAATATAATCATCCGAAGAAATCACAACAGGATTATATAACTCTTGAAGGACTGGGTGTGAACCAACAGTCCTCCAAGTAGTTTTTCCGATGCCTGGTATACCAACCAGCATAACGAATTTTGGTCTCATTCTTTAGTCCATTCTAGATTCGGGATAGGCTCTGATTCCTGCGGCAGACAAGACATTTGCGAAAGCCGAGGCATATATAGCCTTTTTCTGCATCGATTGGCCGTATTTGCTGATCCAATAATCAACACCACCATCCCAGGCCTTACGGCCGAGGCCATTATCTTTCATCCATTTTGCAAATCGTGAATTTCCGGGCACAACCTTCACCCATGCAAATCCACAAGGGCCATCTGGAACAAACCAAGTCTCGCCGCTTGTTGCGCTTTTAACTGTCATAGGCTGAATATGTGCCGTTCGGACCGCGGCCCGGCCAGCTTCATCTGCATCCTCCCACAATTTTTCCATTTCAGGAACAGTCAATTTCGGGGACTTCATGACACGTTCTCCTTTGTTGAGTTTCGGTGTGCCGGGGTGGAGTTAAACCACCAAATCTATTACATCTTTCAACATAAGACCTTAACCGTCTCTTTGCGGGCCCGGATTGTATTGTACATTACTTTCCGCGGTATCCTATGCCTACTCAAATACCTCTTTCAGGCGGCACATTATTAATATAGTGCATCCATCATAAAATGTCAAGCAAATAAATACACCAGAAAGGGCGTCCATGAGTGATCTTGATACTAAATTTGAAAAATTGATAGAGGGAGAATTTGATTCCAAAAAGTTGCTTGAGCAATTTAAGAAGGACCTCAACAAACACAAGATAATTCCAGAAACCATCAAAGAGGAATTGGTTGCGGAAGTTGCATCAGATATTGAAATCATTTCTGAAAATGAGGACTTGTCACTTGCAGACAAAGTTTCCCTCCTTGAGGATACACAACAGCAGGTCCTTAAATATTTGGAAAACCTTGTGGATCCAAATGTGGATTCGAAAAATGACTTGTACAAGCAAAATCTGCATGCTGGCCAGCACAGTGCAGAGCCGTCTGCTATTGTTGATATGAGTCTTTATGATGCAAAATTTGCGGAGCTTTCCCGCCAGTGGGAAAGCCGAATTAGTCGAGTCACCTCGCAGATTTTTCTAGACCTTCAAAATGGTCCACATCATTCTGGACCACACACCGGTGGTGGTAGTGGTTCTGTCAACATCATGGATAATGATGATGTTGTCCATAAACGATTAGAATTGTTGGCCAACAATGATATTCTTGCATTCAATCGTGATGAAAATAAGTATGTTTCAAATAGTATAAACACAGTCATGGGCGGTGGTGGAAATGCTGTACCATTATTTGTTCAAAATACTACTCCGACCACAACAGCAAACACATATCTATGGATAGAAACTCATTTAGGAACAAGTACCAATGTTGATTTTTATATTCCCAGCCATAAAGATAGTGACCGATATATTTGCCATCTAAACATACTTGTAGGATATGGTAGTTCTGGAGCCCCATATCAATGGGCTGATGGAGCAGCATTGACAAATGGCATTCAATTTTATTATGAGACTTTAGGAGGATTAGTTACTATTCATGAAGCAATAAAAACTAATCAAGATATGTTTAGATTATCCTTTTTTCCTATTCCAACAGCATGGGAAGTTCGTCATGTTGATGGAAATAATGATTATGGATATTTTACTCCTGTTGATTTGACTAAAATTTTACCACCTCATGGAATTAAATTAGATGCTGGATCAACACAAAGATTGGTTTTTTGTATTAAGGATAATGTAGGAAGTACTGCTGATTCGTTTAATTGTATTGCATATGGTTTTGATAGATTCGCATAAAGGAAACAAAAATGTCAAAAGAATTTGATAGACTCCGATCTGAATGGGTCCCAGAAACTCCAGAAGATAATAACACCCTCAATGAAAATATTGAGAGTGTTTTTGATCAAATTGAGTTGCGGGAAAACAAGGAAAAGGTCGCAAAGGCAAAAGCTCTTATTGCAAAACTTAAGAAAGCTGGTATCAAACCGCGAACAATCATCAAAAAAATGGAAGATGCCGGTGTTAGCAAAAGTGTTATTCTTCGTGTCATGGAAGAAGAGTTTGGAACAGTGGCTATTTTCCATTCTGCAATAGTTCTTGGTGAAGTATTGGTTTATGACCAAAAAATAACACCAAAAACAGCAAAGGCCGTCCTTGGTGTTTTTGAAAATTTGAATTCAGAAAATCAAAAAAAATTCATTGAACATCTAGACAAAAATGAAAAGACATTCAATGAATTGGTTAACTTTGCGCTGGAGAATATTACCAAGTAAAAATAGTCATTCCAGAAACAACAGTAATAACAGCAAAGGCAAACATCATTACTCCAATAAACTCTGCATTTACGTTATCGCTCGTTACTTCTTTGGTTTTTGTCCTGAAAAATGGTAGGCCAGGACCAACTGTGACTTTTGACTCTCTAACATATGTTCTTTTCCATACCCAAAACCAAACACTTAGCACGGTTGCAAAGAATATAACTCCAATAACAACATGAGCCACCATTGAACCAAAGAAATGCCAAACAATTAGGAACAATGAAACTAGACCGGCCGGAGTTTTCATGAAGTCATTGACGGTGACGCCTAGCTCTTTTGCCGTCGATGGCGGTCGCTTTACCAATTTCAGTGCCGATCATAGCATATTTTTGTGCATCCTCTACCTTAACTCCTGATAACGGATTTTTGTTTCGTTCAGATTTTCTTGCAATATCAAGTTCAAGTTGGGCCCTTTGTATATCTGTTAGCCCACTAGTATCAAGAACTGTTGCATTTGCAGGAACCATAAATAGACTGAAAATTGCAATAAGTCCAGCGGCGACTAAAAGTTTCAGTTTCATATCACTCTCCCTTAGATTCATTCATATTCAATTTACTCGATAAACAATTTTTCCTGTTTTAGAGGAAGTTTTTGTAGCCTCAGGAATTCCCGTTTTTATAATTCTTTCAATTTTTGCTCTCAAATTCGATGGCCATCTAGGGCGGTCTTTCTTTTTCATCCAAGGCCAAAAAACTTGAATATATTGATTGTTTTCTTTTGTGGTTCGTAAATATACTCTATGAATTCGATTATCTTTTAATAATTGATTTTTGATTTCGGTTAAATATTCTTTTTTGTAAATATATGGCGAACATTTTATAGTATTTAACATGTATATTACCTTTCACTGGTTCATAATGTAATATTGGAGCTCCCGGAGGGACTCGAACCCCCAACCTTTTGGGTCGAAACCAAATGCTCTATCCAGTTGAGCTACGAAAGCGTTAATTCTTGTTCTCTAGGAACATGATCTTCGATTTCCTTTGCTTTTTTGAAATCATATTCCTTACAATATTCGACAAATTTACCAACTTGATACCATTCCTTAGCCAAATCTTCATAATCTGATTCTACTTTACAAAAATATTCCATAAGCCGCTCAAATTGCTCCGCTTCTGGTGTATCTTTCAAGGTGGCAGCAACATCAAAAATATCATCTTGAATGCCCATAATAAATCCTTTTATCTTGGAGTACCCGAGTGGATTCGAACCACCGACCTCATCCTTCGCAGGGATGCACTCTTTCCACTGAGCTACGGATACATATTATTTGTGTGTCCAAATTTTTTCATATTTATCATAATCATCTGGTAACCATCCTGCATCAATTGCAAGGCCTTTATCACCATCTAATTCCCATGCTTCTTTTTTACGTTTTATTTCTTCATCTGTCAGATGCCTAACACCACAATGAAATAATGAACAAGACCCTTCCTGGTGTGTTAACAAACTTATTGCATCAATTGAAGCTTGGCCACCTTCTTCATGATAAATTTTAGAAATGTAGGCAGGATGATAATCACATTTTTCAATAATATCACCAACATGAAATTTTCGTCTGTGTAAAACTCGTTTAAACGTTTCAATTGGATACAACAACCAAAAAGAAACACCATGGCATTGTAACCAAATTTTAATATCGTGGTGTAAATACATCATAAACATTTTATCGAGAAGTGTTGTCTCTTTGAATTTTGGTTTATCA
>CEPX01011788.1_pt1 | contig 12911 bp, 8 predicted proteins | sample 361361 | NCBI WGS metagenome assembly CEPX01 (sample SAMEA2619974, study PRJEB7988) | marine metagenome | biome: marine biome (ENVO:00000447); feature: mesopelagic zone (ENVO:00000213) & marine oxygen minimum zone (ENVO:01000065); material: "saline water (ENVO:00002010), including plankton... | reverse complement strand
TCCGCCGGCTCCTTCTTCGATAGACATACAGAACGATCAGTCCGGCCAAATTGGGAAGCCATATCTCGGGCTGGCCCCAGTTTATTCCGTCTACAGCAAAATCTGACAGCGGCCAGAACAGCTTGACAGGGAAATAGGCCTGTGTGTGAAACGGAAAGTCGAGCAAAATGTGGAAGGGCCACCCCAGCATGGCAAAGGCGAGATCCTTGCGCCTCGTTGCCACAATGCCGATGACCAGAAAAGCGCTGATAAAGCTGTGTGAAATATCATAATTGACAAAGAGCCATGCCGGAATGATGTTCAGCGGCGGCGCTCCGGACTGCACCGTCCCAGATAAAAGACGAAGCAACATGAACAACCCAAAGGAAGAAAGATCAGGCATGGCGCCGAAGAAGAGTGCCAGCCACCGATGTCCACGATAGCCAAACAGTCCACGGCCCCACAGTGCATGACTGAAGATATCCAACTAAGTCTGAAGCTCCGGGATATCCTCATAAAGCTTCAGCGCCTCGGGGTTCGCCAGAGCATCCCGATTCAGCGCCTCATCGCCGTGGATTATCTTCTTCACGGCGATCTCCACCTTCTTGCCGTTGATAGTGTACGGAATGTCGGCAATGGGCAGCACCTTCGCCGGTACGTGGCGCGGGGAGCATTGGGTGCGGATGTTCTGTTTAATCTGTTGAATCAACTCGCCTGAAAGCACCGCGCCATCGTTCATCTTCACGAAGAGGATCACCCGTTCGTCGCCCTGCCACTGCTGACCGATGGCAAGGCTGTCCTCCACTTCCGACATAGCTTCCACCACACGATAGATTTCCGCTGTGCCGATGCGGACACCGGCAGGATTGAGCGTGGCGTCGCTGCGGCCGAAGATATGGACGCCGCCGTGCTCGTTAACGGTAATGTAGTCGCCGTGGCTCCAGACGTTAGGGAAGTCGCTGAAGTAGGCCGCGTGGTACTTTTCGCCGTCTGGATCGTTCCAGAAATAGACAGGCATGGAGGGGAACGGCGCGGTGCAGACGAGCTCGCCCTTCTGCTCAAGTTGAGAATCCCCCTCTTCATCGTAGGAAGTTACTTTCATTCCCAATCCTCGGCACTGGAGTTCACCGCGATAGACAGGTAGCGCAGGATTCCCACCGGCAAAACAGGAGATAATATCAGTTCCTCCGGAGATGGACGCCAGAAGGACATCCGATTTGACATCACGATAGACGTAGTCAAAACTCTCTTCCACCAGGGGTGATCCCGTAGAGAGGATCGCCCGCAGCTTGCCCAGGTCAAACTCTTCCGCCGGCCTCACCCCGGCGGCTTCAGAGGCGGCGATAAACTTGGCGCTGGTGCCGAATACAGTAATCCCTAATTCTTCTGCCATACGCCACATGGTTCCCTCATCAGGATAGAAGGGTGAGCCGTCATAAAGAACAACCGTTGCGCCGATGGCTAGATTGCTAACCAGCCAGTTCCACATCATCCAGCCGCACGTCGTGAAGTAGAAGACGGTATCATCCTGAGTGATGTCGCAGTGAAGACGCAGTTCCTTCATGTGCTGAATGAGCGTGCCGCCGGCGCCGTGAACCATCGACTTGGGCAGGCCAGTCGTTCCGGAGGAGTACATGATGTAGAGGGGATGATCAAAAGGCAACTGCTGAAACTCCAGCGCCGGCACATCCCCGGTCGGCAGGAAATCCTCATAGTGGATGCCGCTGGCGATGTCGGCAATGTTTGCCCTCTCCCTTGTGTACGGAACTACCACAACTTTCTCCACGCTGGGAAGTTCGCCTAAGATGCCCCGCAGCTTTTCCAGCGAATCGATTGTCTTACCGTTGTAAAAGTACCCATCCGCCGCAAACAGCACCTTCGGCTCGATCTGGCTGAAGCGTTCGAGGACGCCCTTGATGCCGAAATCGGGAGACGACGAACTCCAGATAGCGCCCACAGATGCCACTGCCAACATGGCAATGACCGCCTCCGGCATGTTGGGCATGAATCCGGCCACACGGTCTCCCTCGCTGACGCCCAGTTCGCGTAGGACGTGAGCAAGCTTTTCCACTTCTGTATAGAGTTCGGTATAGGTGAGCAACCTGTCGGGCTGCCCCTCGCCGCGGAAGATGAGTGCCGTCCGGTCATCCCGATCGCGCAGCAGGTTTTGTGTAAAATTCAGTCTGGCGCCGGCAAACCACTTGGCCCCCGGCATCTTTGTTGTATCATCTACCACCTCGTCGTACTGCTGGGACGAGATGATGCTGCTGAAGTCCCACATGGCGGCCCAGAAATCAGCAATCGCCGTAACCGACCAGTCATAAAGCTCGAAGGCGTCCCGCAGGTTTAGACCGAAGCGTTCGTTGACAAACAGCCGGAATTGATTCATCTGAGAGCGTTGAACCGCTTCTTCGGATGGACGCCACAGAACTTCAGTCATTTGCCGTTCTCCCCCTTCCATTGATTGCACTGATGGTAGGAAGTTCCAGCTACAAAATCAACCGAAATACGGTTTGTTCTCCCTCACTCACTTCTCTAAATTCATCGGCAATTATGTGCAGAAAAGGAGTTATCACGTGAAATATGTTTACTTTTTTGGCGACGGTACCGCCGACGGGAGTGCAGACATGAAAGAACTCTTAGGCGGCAAGGGAGCCAACCTCGCTGAGATGACAAACCTCGGTATCCCCGTCCCTCCCGGCTTCACCATCACTACGGACGTATGTACCCACTTTTACGAGCACGATAAACAATACCCTTCTGAACTAGAGAAGCAGGTGACAGATGCACTCCAGCAGACAGAAACTGTCATGGGGCGGAAATTTGGCGACCCCGCCGATCCTTTGCTGATCTCCGTCCGCTCCGGCGCGGCTGTCTCCATGCCGGGCATGATGGAAACGGTGCTGAACGTCGGTCTCACCTCCAAGACCATCCCCGGATTGATAGAGAAGTCAGGCAGCGCCAGATTCGTGTGGGACGCCTACCGCCGGCTCATCATGATGTACTCTGACGTAGTCATGGAAAAGGCCGCCGGCGTAGAGCCGGAAGACGGCATCGGTATCCGCGAACGGCTGGAAGAACTGATTGAAGAGCGCAAGACTGCAAAGGAGGTTCAGCTTGATACGGAACTGTCGGCTGAGGACTGGGAAGAACTATCTGATCTATTCAAGAAGACCGTCAAAGATGTCTTAGGCGCTCAGTTTCCTGATGATCCCTACGATCAATTGTGGGGCGGTGTCGGCGCAGTATTCCAATCATGGAACGGCAGACGCGCCGTCTCTTACCGCAGGATCGAGGGACTGCCCGATGAGATGGGGACGGCTGTGAATGTCCAGGCGATGGTCTTCGGCAACATGGGTGATTCCTGCGCCACCGGCGTCGGTTTCACCCGCAATCCCGCCACGGGCGATAACCATTTCTATGGCGAATGGCTCTCGAACGCTCAAGGGGAGGACGTGGTGGCAGGCATCCGCACACCGAATCCTCTCAACGAATGGGGACGCGGCGACCAGAATGCCCACCTCCCAACCCTCAAAGAAGCCATGCCAGAGATTTATACCCAGTTAGATGAAATCCGCTCCAATCTGGAGACACACTACCGCGATATGCAGGATATCGAATTCACCATCGAGAACGACCGGCTGTGGATGTTGCAGACGCGGGTCGGCAAGCGCAACGGAGCCGCCGCCATAAAGATGGCTGTGGACATGCACCAAGAGGAGCTGATCACTGCTCAGGAAGCCGTCATGAGAGTCCTGCCTTCTCAGCTTGATGAATTGCTTCATCCTATGGTTGATCCTCATGCGGAATCATCAGCAGACGATCTCGCCCACGGATTACCGGCGGGGCCCGGCGGGGCCACGGGACAGATTGTCTTTACGGCCGATGACGCCGAAGCGTGGGCTAAGGACGGTAAGCAGGTCATTCTTGTCCGCAACGAAACATCGCCGGAAGACGTCCACGGCATGCACGCGGCCGAAGCGATCCTCACCGCCAAAGGAGGCATAACCAGCCACGCCGCCCTGGTTGCTCGGGGATGGGGAAAGTGCTGCATCGTTGGCTGCGGCAGTCTCCATATAGATCGCCATCAGAAGACTATCCATGTCAACGGACAGGTTCTGAAGGAGGGCGACTGGATAACGCTCAACGGGACGAAAGGAATTGTCTATGCGGACGAGCTTTCCCTGACGCCGGCCGACCCACTTCGTAATGAATCATTCAAGAAACTTATGACCATCGCTGACGGAGTGAGGACGCTGGGCGTGCGCACCAACGCCGATCGACCGGAAGATGCAGAGCAGGCCCATACATTCGGCGCCGAGGGGATCGGTCTGTGCCGCACTGAACACATGTTCTTCGATCCTGAACGAATCACCGCCATGAGAGAAATGATCGTTGCGGAGACGGAAGAGGCGCGGCGAAAGGCGGTCATGAAACTTCTCCCCTTCCAGCGGCACGACTTCTATGAAATCCTCAAGGCGATGCATGACCTCCCGGTTACTATTCGACTTCTCGATCCCCCTCTGCACGAATTCGTTACCCTCACCAGTGAGCAGACTGTGGGACTGGCGCAAAAACTTGAGCTGAACCTGGATAAACTGCAGTCAAGAATCGAATCTCTCCACGAGCTTAATCCCATGCTAGGACACCGCGGATGCCGCCTCGGTATCGCCTATCCTGAAATTACTGAAATGCAGGCACGGGCCATCTTTGAGGCGGCGGCTCAACTTTCCAAAGAGGACGTTAAGGTGCTACCGGAAGTGATGATTCCGCTTGTGGGCACTGCCGCCGAGTTTGAGCACCAAGAAGCTATCGTGCGCAAGGTGGCTGACGAAGTCAAGAGTGAGACAGGCGTGGACTTCCCCTACCTTGTGGGAACCATGATTGAGATTCCGCGAGCGTGCCTTACAGCCGACGAAATTGCACCGAAGGCCGAGTTTTTCTCCTTCGGCACCAACGACCTGACTCAGACTACCTACGGCTTCTCCCGCGATGATATCGGCGGATTTCTGCCGAGTTATCTCGAAGAAGAAATCCTACCGCACGATCCGTTCCAGTCGCTGGATCAGTCAGGTGTGGGGCAGCTCGTCCAGATGGGTGTGGAGAAGGGTCGCGCGGTCAAGGATGACCTCAAAATTGGCATCTGCGGTGAGCACGGCGGAGATCCAGCATCCATCGACTTCTGCTACCGTTCCGGCTTGGATTATGTAAGCTGTTCCCCTTTTCGTGTCCCCATCGCCCGGCTGGCAGCGGCTCAGGCCGTGATTGTAAACGAATAGCCCTACGTCACCGTTCCCCCATCCACACCCAAGACTTGCCCAGTGATGTAGGCGGCGTTATCACTGGCCAGAAAGCAATACGTGGCCGCAACGTCCTCAGGTGATCCCATTCGCCGCAGCGGCACGCGTGTCATCATCATCTCCAACACCTTGTCGGGAATCCCTTCCGTCATGGCCGTCTCTATAAAGCCCGGCGTCACTGCATTCACGCGGATGCCGTCCTTGCCTAATTCTCTGGCCCACACTTTTGTCATACCGATAACGCCGGCTTTCGACGCCACGTAGTTAGTCTGTCCAAAGTTGCCATAGAGCGCCACCACCGACGACGCATTGAGAATCACGCCTGATCCTTGCTGCCGCATCACTGCCGCCACCTCTTGGCCGCAGATAAATGTTCCCCGCAGGTTCACATCAATAACTTGGTCAAACTCGTCATCTGTCATTTTCTTCAGGGTGTTGTCCCGCAAGATTCCTGCGTTGTTCACTAATACATCAATGCGACCGAACTTCTCCAACACAACGGAGACTAACCTCTTGACGCTGTCTCGATCAGCCACATCAGTCTGAACAAAGAGGACCTCTGCACCGCCAATCTCCAACCCCTCCGCCACCCGTTGACCGGTATTCTCATCGAACTCGGCTACCACTACTTTTGCCCCTTCGCGAGAAAATCTTTGGGCCGTGGACTTGCCGATCCCTTGCCCCGCGCCCGTCACAATCACCACCTTCTCCTTCAAGCCTCTCATCTTCTCCTCCGTCTTCAGATAAACCTTCTAATGTCTTGGAAATCTCGGGTGTTCAACTTTATTACTTCTATCAGAAATTAGCCACCCTTGCCTGCTCCTCAAATCCATTTTCCCGGGCTACTTCAGCATTCCCCTAAAACGTCCAACGCTCTTTTTTCTCTCCTTTCTCCTCACTAACTTCACCGCATCTTGAAACGCCTCCTTTCATTCACTCTGCTCTCACCTCTTCTGATCCTTGCTCAGGCAGAAGTTTACTTTTCTCCAGTATTCGACGTCTCTGAAGTGTCGCAAGGAGTCGCTTCCATCTCCCACAGCGATCTGCAGGCTCATCTCACATTCCTCGCTTCAGACGCCACAGAGGGGCGTGGGACGGGGCAGCACGGACTTCAAGTAGCCGCCGAATACATAGCATCTCATTTCTTGCGTCTGGGACTGACTCCCCTCGAGAGAGACAGATCGTTTTTCCAGCGCTATGAACTGCTCAAAACCAGTTTGACGGAAAACAACGCTCTTTCTCTTTTCTACGAAGAGGGTGAAAGCCAAGTGCGGGAGAATTTCCAATTCCGGGAGGACTACTTTATCTCTCCCTGGGGACTGACAGGAAGCATGGAAATTCAGGCTCCTATTGTCTTTGCCGGTTACGGCATCGATGCTCCCGAATACAGCTATAACGATTACACTGGCATTGATGTGCGACACAAGATTGTTCTTATTATTGATGGAGAGCCGGAGTTCTCAGACCGCGACCGTTTTAAGGGAGAGAAGGACACTCATTTTGCGGATGTGCGCGAAAAGGTCGCTCTTGCCAGAAAGCAGGGCGCGTCAGCACTCCTGGTGGCGTCAAACCCTAAGTCGAGCGCCCTGTTCTCCGATAAGTTCAAGCGCTGGGAAAAATGGCTGAAGCGGGAGAGTATGTCGCTCCCGACATCTGACCGGCCCCTGCCCTTGCTGATGATCAGCACACGCACCGCCGACCGCATTCTTTCCAGCACAGGGAAAACTTTAGAAGAACTCCAGATCGGACTTGAGTCTGAGGGGAAAACCACCACTCAAGAACTTGCCAATCGCTATGTGCGCATTGCCATTGATATCGAGAAAAAAGCGATCACAGCCCAGAATGTTGCCGGCTATTTCCCCGGGAGTGATCCTGAAGTTGGGCACGAGACTGTTGTCATTTCCGCACACTACGATCACATGGGGAAGAATGAGGAGGGAACCATCTGGCACGGCGCCGACGACAACGGAACGGGCACATCAATCCTTCTGGAGATTGCTGAAGCAGTTGCATCGAACTCCAGTCTGCCAAAACGAGGATTTCTCTTTCTGGCTGTTTCGGGCGAAGAGAAGGGACTGTTAGGATCAAAATACTACACCAGTCGTCCTCTCCTGCCTCTGGCTAACACCGTCACGGATCTGAACATTGACATGGTGGGCCGCAATGCCCCAGACAGCATCTATATCATCGGCTCCAACATGATCAGTGAAGATCTGCACGAAATAAATAAGTATGCCAGCACCAAGATTGAAGACCTCTCATTGAATTACAGGTACAACACACTTGACGATCCCAACCGCTTCTACTACAGGAGTGATCACTACAATTTCGCTCAACATGGAATCCCAATCATCTTCTATTTTGCCGGTATACATGAAGATTATCATAAACCGACTGACACGGTAGACAAAATTAACTTCAATAAGATGGAGAAGGTTGCGAGGCTTGTTCTCCTCACCGGATGGGGCGTTGCTCAGAGCGAGATGCGTCTGCGCAATAACGCCGGACAATATCCGAAACTGCCGGATAAGATTAAACTTTAGTTGTGAAGCCGCGAGGCTCGCCTAAGAGAGTCTCCTCAGCTCAACAGACAGTCAAAGTTCTTGCAGAGGAATAAGATATGGCACTCATTTCTATAAATCCGGCAACGGGAGAAACCATCCGTGAATACAAAGAGATGACGCAGTCGGAAGTCGAACAGGTTCTCGTTCAATCGCAGGCGGCCTTTACTGACTGGTGCGAGACCGATTTTACCCATCGGGCGGAGCTGTTACGAAAAGTGGCGGCGGAACTACGTTCAGACAGTGACGGCTACGCCAGACTGATGACTGAAGAGATGGGCAAGCCGATCCGGGAGGGCCGGGCTGAAACCGAGAAGTGTGCCTGGGTGTGCGACTACTACGCTGAAAAGGCGGAAGAATTCCTTTCTCCACAACTTGTGGAAACGGACGCTTCCGAAAGCTACATCGCTTTCCAGCCCATGGGAGTCGTCCTCGCTGTAATGCCGTGGAATTTCCCCTTCTGGCAGGTGTTTCGTTTTGCCGCCCCTACCCTCATGGCCGGAAACGTCGGTGTGCTGAAGCATTCATCGAACGTCATGGGGTGCGCCCTCGCCATTGAAGAGGTGTTCAGAAGAGCCGGCTACCCAGAGGGATGTTTCCGCACCCTGCTTGTAGGAGGTGCCGGCGTAGAGCCGGTCATAGAGAATCCCATAGTAAAAGCGGTGACACTCACTGGTAGTACGCCGGCAGGAAAGGCGGTTGCATCAAAAGCCGGTGACATGCTTAAGAAGATAGTGTTGGAACTTGGCGGGAGCGATCCTTATGTCATCCTCGAGGATGCCGACCTCAATCAGGCGGTAGCAGCTTGCGTCACCAGCCGTCTAATCAATACCGGTCAGAGCTGCATTGCTGCCAAGCGGTACATTGTGGTTGAATCTCTCTACGAAGAATTTAAACGCCGTCTGCTGGATCAGATGAGCAAAGTGAAAGCAGGTGATCCCATGCTGGAAGAGACACAGATCGGGCCCCTGGCGAGGGAAGACCTGCGGGATGAACTACACGATCAGGTAGTCAGAAGTATCGAGCGCGGAGCCAGATGCTTGCTGGGCGGCAAGATTCCGGAAGATGCCGGCACATTCTACCCTGTCACCATTCTGGCTGATGTAAAGTCCGGGATGCCCGCCTACGAAGAAGAAATCTTCGGCCCCGTAGCCACACTCATTCCGGTGAAGAATGAAGAGGAAGCGATCCGGGTGGCCAATGATTCACTGTTCGGCCTGGGCGCAGCAGTGTTCACTTCGGACTTAGCTAAGGGCGCCAGAATCGCCACCACAAAACTGGAAGCAGGATGTTGCTTCGTGAATGATTTTGTCAGATCGGATCCCCGCCTGCCCTTCGGCGGTGTCAAGGAGAGTGGTTATGGCCGCGAGCTGTCCGAATACGGTATCAAGGAATTCGTAAATATCAAGACGGTCTACATAAAATAATTGCATGAAAAAAGCCTCCACCTGAAAACAAGGGAGGCTTTAGTAATCAGAAGACTTAGTGGCTATTCTATCATTTCACTACCACCAAGAATGTCTTCTAGATTAAACCGGCCGTCCTTTTCCATCTGCCGTGCTGCATCTACAATAGACTTCCTGGCCGAATCCACATCCCGTTTCGGAACAGCTCCTTCAACCGGTTCAAACATGGCTTGCTTTTTCGAGGGCAGATTCTCGATAACTTTATCGATAACCGCCTGCTCCTGTCCTTTCATGGCCATGGCAATAGCATCCAGTTCTACGGAGTTCATAATATCACGCAGAAGACCATCTGGAAATACGAGGATGTTATCAAAGGTAAGGTGATACTTTTTAATCTCCTTGGCTAAGTCAGGTGATTCCCGATCAACTGAATCCAGGAACCTGGACTCTTCTTCAGGACTCATCTGTCCCAGAATATCGGCAATTCCCTTACCTCCGCCGCGGGAGAATTCCACGGCCCGCGGGAGGAAGTGCGATTTATGTTCCAGCTCAGTTGCGATATTAACCACTGCTTCAAGGGGCACATCCTGGAGGTTCCCCATCTCCATAAGCACTCTTGAGCGGACTTCCGGAGTCAACTTGTTCATGACATACATCTGACGATCCGATGCTACCTGAGTCAGAGCCATGGCAATAATCCTCGCTTCCTCTACTTCCAGCAGCGCAGCTAGCTGCTCATCTGCCAGCTCATCGAGGAAGGCAAACGGTTTCTTGGCGTCGCTACCTTCACCCTCAGTTTGAAGTTTCTTCGAAATAAGTGCGAGATAAAACTCATCTATCACCTGCTTCTTAACCGCCGTTGATATAGTCTCCATCTCACGCGCTCTGGCGCGGATTCTGCGAACATCCGCCTCGCCCAACCCTTTCACCAGCTTCACGGCCAATCCTTCTCCCACAACTGTGAAGAGGATCGCTATCTTATCAATACCTGCCAATCTGTTATAGTCGGTAATCATTGATCGCCCCTATTTCTTCTTCTTTTTCTTCTTTTTCTTACCTTCGTCCTCTTCCTCAGCCGCCGCTGGTTCCGGCGCGGGGGCTGCCTGCGCAGGTTCTTCAGGCGGTGGAGGCGCCTCCTCCTCTAACCATTCCTTGACGATAGCGGTTGCAGTCTCCGGCTCTCCCACAGCCATGGATACGATTGATTGGCGGGACGACTTGATCTCCGACTGCAGAACGCCAGTATCCTCAGCAACAGGTTGCGGTGCCGGTTGAGGCGGGGGTGCTGCAGGAGCAGGGGCCGGTTCTCTCTTTTCACCATTATTCCCCTTCACTTTTTTTTTGCTGGGCGGAGGCCCCATCATCCACGGGGGAGGCATGACATACTTGGGCTTGGATCTACCGTTAAAAATGATAACAGCAGCTAGAGCAATTACCGCCAGCAGAGAAATGGCGCTCATAAGATAAATGGGAATGTTGCTCATGCCGCCACCTGCTGATTGCATCTCTTCCTGCGCCTTCTCAAGCATGGCGAGTTTTTCCTCAATAACAGAATCAAGTTCTGCCTTCTCTTTCTCTTTTTCCGCCATTTCACCTTCAGCTACCACCTGCTCTTCCTCAGACAGCTGCGGGCTGGAAAGAGCCGTTCTTAACTGAGCCAGTTCATCTGTTAGTTGCTGCATTCTGACAGAATCCCGAGCAAGAAGTGTTTTTCTCTGTTCATCGATGTCACGGCGAAGGCGGTCATTCTCAAGGCGGTCCAGCTCAGCACGCCAGACAGATCTCTCTTCCTCCTGACGACGTACCTCCTCGTCTTTCCACTGTTCCAGCTCGGCACGCCAATCCTCGGCGACCTGAGCGTCGCTTTCCCCTTGCTTCTGCTCCAGTTGATCAATCTTTTCAGCAATGCTGCGCAGAATGATGGCTTCAGCTGTCTGCTCATCCCGGCGCTGCTTAAATGATGCCGTCATAACACTCAGTTCATCGCCCCGACCTCTGTCAAAATGAGCCGCCACCATAATAATCTGGCGAACATTTTCTATCAGTTCAGGAGGTGAACCTTCAGGCAGTATGCAGCTGACTTCCATCTTTTTGATAACAGGAACTGAGGATTTAGTGTCGGCATAAGTTTGAGAGACAATTTGGGAACCTTGCTCCGGAGCTCGTACGGACGCCTCTGTTGTTGCCTCCGTCACCGGCTCTTCCACCGGCTCCTCTTCCTCTATCTGAAAGTCAAATCCGGGGATGGGAATGCCTGTCACACGTGACCGTCGTGACCCCTCCTCATCATTTTGTGTTATAGGTGTATCCTCTTCTTTAACTTCGGATAACTCCACAGCTCGACTATCGGAGGGACGGAATGTGACCTCCTCACGAACTGTTGGCGTGAATTCCAAGTCCACCGTCACATCCAGAACGTAACGATGATCCTCAAGAATCTTCTCCAATGCTGAATGGATTCGTTTGCGGAGATCATTCTCTAACATCAACTTCTGTGCCAGAAATGTTGATTCCTGAGCGATCAGAAGTGGAATGAGAAACCCTATTAGGGTCAATCCCCCGATAAATGTCAATAACCACTTTTTCATAACGGACTCCTTCCTTACCTCGAAATCATATAAAATCAGACCTCACTCTTCCTCATTATTATCAACAGGAAGTTTGGATGCGCTACTTTTGAGGCCCGACGCTAAAAATGTTATCTCCACGCGCCGGTTTCTTGCTTTCAGTTCCGTGGTTGCATTAAACTCCCTGATCAGAGCATCATTAATAACTCTATCAGTAGGGCGATCTCTGGGGATATACTCGGCAAAACCGACCGCCTGCAACCGTGTAGGCTCAACCCCCAATTTAACTAATTCTCTTACTACCGCGGCAGCGCGCGCACCGGAGAGTTCCCAATTACTGGGGAATTTATCCTGAAACGATACGGGTAGTTGATCCGTATCGGTATGTCCCTCTACAGCCACCATGAAGTAGGAAGATTGAATCGTTGGCACAATACCCTGCAATACGGGGATAATTCCGCCCTTCAGGTTTGACGAGCCTGAGCCAAAACTGATATCAGATGAGATGCCTATGGTTACACCGCGCGGTCCCGTAGTCACTTCAACCGGTTTTTCCCCTGTCTCAGGATCGGCTTCCATCTCCTCTACCATTTCCTGCGCAGCTTTTTTCACATCAGCCAGTGTCATAGACTGATTCTCTAATTTTTTCTTCTTTCCCACCGACTTCCCCATACCATCAGCCATTTCCTGCAGTTTCACCGGATCAATGGTGGAAATAGCGGCCAACAGAACAAAGAAAGCAAAAAGCAGCGTCATCATATCCGCAAAAGTGCCGAACCAGCCGGGCAGACCTTCTTCAACTTCATCTCGTCCCTTCTGCTTCCACTTCTTAATTTCGGCAGGCGTAGCCACCTTCTACTCTGCTTTCTTCCACTCCTTAGGTGGGATAAATGAGTTAAGTTTTTCACGCACGATCAGGGGGTGCTTTCTCTGGTGGATCAGCCGTGCCGCTTCTACAAGCATCGACTGTAATGTACTGGTTGAACTGATGCGGGTGCTAAGTTTGGCAGCCATCGGGAGAAAGAAGAGATTGGCCATCACAGCTCCGTAGAATGTTGTGATAAGGGCGGCTGACATTCCAGCACCAAGGGCGTCGGT
>CEPX01083617.1_pt1 | contig 12919 bp, 14 predicted proteins | sample 361361 | NCBI WGS metagenome assembly CEPX01 (sample SAMEA2619974, study PRJEB7988) | marine metagenome | biome: marine biome (ENVO:00000447); feature: mesopelagic zone (ENVO:00000213) & marine oxygen minimum zone (ENVO:01000065); material: "saline water (ENVO:00002010), including plankton... | reverse complement strand
CATAGCAGGATCAGACCTAATACCTGAGATACATAAGGAAGTTGATGCCAAAAAATCTTTATTGCAATTCATTGCTATTGTCCTTGGAGTTTTAATAATGATGTCATTACTCCTTCTGGAGTAATTTCACCGTCGGAAAAACGAAACCTTTAAATAGAAGGTAGCGTGCAAAAATTAAAACATAAGACGGGTGGTTCGTCTAATAAACTAAAAAAATAGGAGGAGATGTTGTAATGGCACAAAAAGTTGCAAAAGTTGGAGTAAAAAGAGAAAAAGGTTACCTATATTTCTTGGATAAAAAAGGTAACGTTTCAAGAGCTAAAATGGCTCGCGGCAAGAAAAGAGGAAAAAGCAAAATACAAGTTGTTGCTAAAGTAGGAGTTAAGAAAAAGTCTGGATATCTATACTTTATAGATAAGAAAGGCGATGTCTCAATGGCTAAGATGGTCAGAGGCGGAAGAAGGAAGAAGAGAAGATAGTTTCTTATTGTTTTTTTTATTTTTTTTTCTATTTTTATCAGTTATTCTGTGTTTTGAATAATAAAAAAATTTATGAATTAATTGTCTAGTCTCGGGACGTGCGGTACGTAGTACCGCACACTGGTGTGCGGGTGCGCACAATGCCGAAACATATTTAAACAAAATTCTTATTCTTAGATGTCATGCCCTCGTAGCTTAGTAGGTAAAGCGTATGAGTCCAGAGACTACGAAGCTGTTACCTGCAAAGTTAGACACCATAAGTTTAAGAATTAATTTTCTTAAGTTGGGAAAGATCACCAGTTCGAGTCTGGTCGAGGGCGTTTTTATTTTACAGCAAGCCACAATTCACGGGCCTGTAGTTCAGTCTGGTTAGAATGATCGACTGATAGCTATGCTGGAAATCGATTGGTCCCAGGTTCAAATCCTGGCAGGCCCATTCACAATTTTAACTAATGTTCTTGAAAAACAGTAATAAAAAAATAAAGGTTTCTTCCAAACAATTTTTCACTACCCAAAAAGTTTAAATATAAGTTGTTATTTTAGAATAATTACAAATAATAAAGAGGCGTATGATGAAAAAGGAAATTTTGATTGTATTGGTGATTTTCTCTATATTCTTTATTAGTGCCTGTGATGTTTACAATACTCTTTACATAAAGCAGTCTCAGCAAGAAAACGATTCTGAAGAGGGTGATTTAGTGGAAGCTGAAGAGATAGATGTTGAACTAATTGATGAAGAACTTTTTGAAGAGGAAGATTTTACAGAAGTAGAAGATGAGATGGAAGAAGCAGAAGAAATTGATGAAGACGTAGACATAGAGGTAGAAGTGATAACAGAGGAAGTAGACATTATTATTGAAGAGGAGGAAGAAGGAGTAGTAATTCCTGAAGATGCAACTGTGCTTATTGTGGAAGAAACAGAACTTGTAAGCCTGGTTCCTCAGGCAGAAGATCCTGACCAGGATGTGCTAGATTTTACGTTCACAAGCCCATTGGATGACAATGGAGAATGGCAGACAACTTATGGAGATGCTGGTGAATATACAGTTACTGTAACTGCAAGCGACGGCTTACTGACAGCAACCAAAGAAGTTTTGATGATTGTAAACAGGAAAGAAGAAGCTCCTGTACTTGAAAGTTTTAGGCCGGAAGAAACAGCTATCGAAGTCCAGGAAACTGACACATTAGCATTCAGTGTTGTATCTTCTGACCTGAATGATGATGTTTTAAGGTATGCATGGAAATTAGATGGTACAGATATCGGCAATGATGATTCTGTTGAATATCAAACAACCTATGATGATTCTGGGTCACACACGGTAAAAGTTACTGTCACTGACGGATTGTTTGATACAGAGAAGATATGGAGCGTTACTGTGGGTAATGTAAACAGGAAACCTATACTTAGCGAGGTTGGTGACATAGAAGCAAGTGAAACAGACACTGTCGTTATTGAGCTGGAAGCATGGGATGAAGATGGTGATGAGATAAGCTATTCAATTGATGACAGTAGGTTTGTGCAGGATGGAAATGTGTTTACATGGGAAACAACTTATGATGATACTGGCAAGCACCCAGTTACTGTTACGGTTTCAGACGGTGTTGATACAACAAGCCAAGAATTTACAATATCTATAGAGAATGTCAACAGACCACCAGTAATACTTGACATAGTCCAAAAATAGTCATTTTATCTGTAAAATGAAAAATGAAGAAAATAATTTTATTACTTCTGGTATTATTCATTAGTTTTATCTATACAGCTAGCTCTTTGAAGGTCTTTGAGATTGAAGAAACAGAAAAGTTAAGTTTAGGTATTGATGTGGAAGATCCTGATGCTGATAAGCTTATTTATACTTTTACAGAGCCGTTAGATAGGAAAGGAGAGTGGCAGACAACTTATGGGGATGCTGGTGAATATGTAGCTACAATAGTGGTAAGTGATGGTGAAAATGTTGTAAGTGAAGAAGTTTCGATAATAGTCAGTAGAAAAGAAGAAAAACCAGTCATAGAAAAATTTTCACCAAAAGAAGATAATGTTGAGATTGATGAAGGAGGTAAGGTAAAGTTCAAAGTTACTGTCTTTGATTTAAATGAGGATGAGTTAAGCTATACCTGGAAGGTAAATGATGAAATTGTTTCTTCTGCTGAGAATATGGTGTTTGAAACTAGCTACAAAGACTCTGGCAGCTATACTGTAAGATTTTCTGTCAGTGATGATGTTTCAGAGGTAAGCCATGAATGGAATGTAAATGTTAATGATGTTGACCTTGACTCTTTTTTAGCCCAGATTGAAGATGTCACTGTTTTAGAGACAGAGACAGCACGTTTGAAACTTCCTAATTTCAGGAAGTATGGATTGAGCTATGAGATTTCCGAGCCTTTACAGAATAATAAGTGGAAAACAGGCTATGGCGATTCTGGTGAGTATGATGTGAAAGTAAGCGTTTTTGGAAAAGACTTTACTGGAGAGAAAACTGTCAAGATTATTGTGCAGAATGACGACAGGCCTCCAAAATTTGTTAATTTGAAGGGTGCAAGTGTGAAAGAAAATGAACCGGTTGTTATAGAATTGGAAGCAGTTGATAAGGATGATGATGCTGTAAGCATATCTGTTGAAGATATTCCTTCAAATGCAAAATTAGAAGGAAATGTATTCAGATGGACTCCCGGCTATGACTATGTACAGAAAGAGAATGTTTTTCACTATGTACTTGATATGTTTAGGCTGTTAAGGAAAAGTGTGGATATTAATTTCATCGCCCAGAGCAATGCATTAAGGGATGAGAGGGCAGTAAGGATAACTGTAAAAGACTCTAACAGGCCGTTTGTTCTTGAAAGTATAGAAGATATAAAAGTAAATGAAGGTGAGGAAATAGTGATTGATGCAAAATATAACGATCCTGATGGTGATAAAGTTTCATTTTCATATTCTGGGTTTATGAACAGGGACAAGAAAAAAACCGGGTTTGATGATGCTGGTTCTTATATTGTCAAGATAGTTGCTTCTGACAGCTACCATACAGAAACAAAGTTTATTAATGTAAAAGTCAATGATGTAAATAGAAAGCCTGAGTTCAATATGCTGGATAATTTTGAAGTTGAGGAAGGAGATGAATTAAGAATTGTATTAAATGCTGATGATAAAGATAATGATGCTGTTAGTTTTTCTGCTGATGGATTGCCTATGGGTGCTTCTTTTAAGGACAATCTTTTTTTATGGAAACCAGATTTTGATGTTGTGAACGGAACTGCTAAGGAATTTAATGTTGATTTTGCTGCTTTTGATGGTGCTGATGTAGATTCCAAAAAGGTAAAGATTACTGTTTTGGATATGAATAAAGCGCCAGAAATAGTCGAGTTCAGCGATAATTTAATTGCAGTTAAAAACAAACCAATACTTTTTGAGGTAAATGCAGTCGATGTTGATAGTGATTCTTTAACTTATTCCTGGGATTTTGGCTTTTTTAGCAAATTTGAAGGCGAAAACCAGCACCAAAGGATATTTTCAAGTACTGGAAGCAAGAAAGTTGAGGTTACTGTATCGGATGGTGTTGAGAGTGTAACTAAGGTTTGGGATGTTGTGGTTGTCTAAAACAACAAATTTATATTATTACTGATTATCTGTTTTCTAATGCCTAACAAAAAAATTTCTTCTGAGACTGGTAATGGTGCTTTAGATTTAGCTTTAGATACTATAAAGATAGGCAAGCAAGCCTTGGTTTTTGCTAATACAAAGAGAAGCGCAGAGAAAACTGCTGAAGATATTGCCAAGAAGATCAAAACTGATAGTGAGAAGCTTATGGAGTTGAGTGAAAAAGTCTTGAAAGCCATATCCAGCCCTACGAAACAGTGCCATAGGTTGGCTTTATGCATAAAAAAAGGCATTGCTTTCCATCATGCCGGTTTAGTTGCAAAACAACGAGAGTTAATTGAAGATAATTTTAAGGAGGGAACAATAAAAATAATTTGTTCTACTCCTACCCTAGCTTATGGTTTGGACTTACCTGCTTTCAGAGTTATTCTTAAGGATTTACGAAGATTTGGTCCAAGAGGAATGGCATATATTCCTGTCTTGGAGTATCTACAGATGGCTGGCAGAGCTGGAAGACCTAAATATGACAATGTTGGAGAAGCTATTTGCGTTGCTGTAAGTGAGAATGAGAAGAAAAAACTGCATGAAGGGTATGTTTTAGGTGAGCCAGAAGATATTTACTCTAAATTAGCAGTAGAACCGGTTTTACGTACATATTTATTGAGTTTGATAGCTGCAAATTTTGTAAATACAAAGAAGAAGATTGTTGATTTTTTTGGCAAGACTTTTTGGGCTTATCAGTTTGTTGATATGGACAAGTTAGTTTTGATAATAGACAAAATGCTTGATTTACTGGAAGAGTGGGAATTTATTGAGAGGGAAAAAGAAGATTTTGTCTCTGCAGATAAAATTGAGGATGATGAAAAGATAAAAGCAACTTTGATGGGAAAAAGAGTTGCTGAGCTTTATATAGATCCTTTAACTGCGCATTTCTTTATTACCTGCTTGCAGAGAGCTTCAAATAAAAAGCCAAAAGAGATTTCTTTTTTACAGATGGTCAGCCATACATTGGAAATAAGGCCTTTGTTAAGGGTTGGAGTCAAGGAACAGGAAAAAATACAGGAAGAATTGGTTAAGAATAATGATTTATTATTGGAGAAAGAACCTTCTTTATACGAACCGGAGTATGAGGATTATGTTAACAGTTTCAAAACTGCTTTGATGATGGATGAATGGATTGATGAAAAAACTGAAGAGTATTTGCTTGAAAGCTATAACACAAGGCCTGGTGAATTGAGGTCAAAATTAGGCATTGCTGACTGGCTGCTGTATGCTACAGAGGAAATAAGCAGGATTCTGAGCTATCAGCAGCTGAATAAAGAAATAGTGAAATTAAGGCTAAGATTAAAGCATGGCGTCAAAGAAGAATTATTGCCGTTAATAAAGATAAAAGGTGTTGGAAGAGTCAGAGCAAGGAAATTATTTTATAATAGAATTAAAGATGTTGGAGATGTAAAGAAAGCTGATGTTGTTAAATTAGTTCAAATTCTTGGCAAAAGTGTTGCTTTGAATGTCAAGAAGCAGGTTGGACAGGAGATTAAAGAAGTTCATAGTGGGAAGAGGAAGGGGCAGATTAGTTTAGGAGGATATTAATATGGATAACTTATTGTTTTTTGCTTTGATGTATAAAGACAAAGAAATGCTAACCAATGTAGTAAATGAATTAAAGGATAACTTTGGAAATGTTGTTTCTGAAAGTCCTGAGTATGATTTTAATTTTACAGAGGATTATGAAGAAGAATTTGGTTCTGGTTTGAAGAAAACAATAATTGTTTTTGACAACAAGATCGATAGAGATGATCTAGCAAACCTAAAGATAATATGCAGCCAGATTGAGGACGAATTCTGTTCTGATGACAATAAAAGAGCTGTAAATATAGATCCAGGTTATGTTAATAATAAAGAAGTTGTTTTGGCTTCCTTCAAAGGCAAAAGATTCAAAGAAAGCTTGAGTAATGATGTTTTTGCGCACAAGGTTTTAGAGTTTGAGAATAGGACTGTAAAAGATTTCTTTCATACTTTTGCTGATTTTAAGAGCAATGTAGTGAAAGAGTTCTTTATTAAAGTAATTAAATAATATTTATATATTGAAGATGATTAATGAATTCTACGCCCCTATGGTTTAGTGGATATAATACAAGGTTGCGGACTTTGTGACCCGAGTTCGATTCTCGGTAGGGGCATTTGGGGTGAAAATTGGGAAAACTAAGTAGGCTGTGGTATATTCTGGTGATTGTTCTAGCGATAAGCCTATTTTTGCACGAGAACGTGAATAGCGTTACTGACAAAGATCGTTTTAGTATAGGGAACTATGTAGAGAATCCGCAGAAATATGGAGGGATAAATGGCGAGCACCTGGTGAAAATCGTCAACATCAGCCAAGATCACTTTTACATTAATTTTGGAAACAGGGATGTGAAAGTTATTGGAAACATCGAAAGGCCCACACTTGGAGAATCAACAGTATTTCTTAATTATAAAAAAAACGGAGTAATAGAACTGATTGATTTCCATAATTATAACTACAATTATGTCCTGTACGGCTTTTCAGTTTTTGCGTTTATTTTATTCATAATAATATTCTTCATGGAATGGAAAATTACTTGGAGGGGTTTTGAAGATGCCTGACTGGCTGAGCCATTTGCTGATAGCATTGATAATAGCAGAGGTATTTGGCATAAAGAAGAAGAGTTTAGTAGTATTTGGAGCGTTGGCTCCGGATATACTGCCAAAAATACAGTTATTATTTTTTTATTTCGAACTTCCACCAGTTGTTTCGTTTATTAATTTCCATACGCCGTTTATGATGTTGTTGTCAGGCATCATTATAGCACCCTTATTCAGGTATGATAAGTTCAAGACTTTTTTATTTTTTAGTATTGGTGCTGCAAGCCATTTCCTGTCTGATCTGACGATGAAGCACTTTACTATAATGGGAACCAGGTTATTATACCCAATATCGACTGCTAATTACACACTCAACTGGATATGGCCCGAACAATCTATTTATATTTTAATTGCAAGTTTAATCATATACCTATCTATTAGAATTGTTAAAAGAAATAAATTTATCACTCAACAACAATCTTAATCTTTGTCTTTTTAGGATTAAATGGCTGTAAATTAACCAATTTATAATTCTTAAAGTCCTTTGCTTCTGCGTATTTCTTTGCAGCTTCTTCTGATTTAAAGGTTTTGGGTTTTTTCTTGCTGCTTTTCTTCCTGCTCCTGAACATCTGGAGCTTTCTTCTTACTCTTCCATGTATTCTTGCCATTTAAACTCCTACCTCGGCTTCACTCAAACCTTTCCTGTCTCTTATCTGTTTAACAATGCGCGGTTGTAATTCCTCGGGCAGCTTCTCATACATCTGGTCGACTAAGCTGCTAGAACCTCTACCTCCAGTAGCGGATCTTAAATCTGAAGACCAGCCGAACATCTCCCCTACAGGCAACTTAGCTTTAATTATGGATAAATTTCCTTCCTGCTGGGCATCCAATAACTGGCCTCTTTTGTTAGATATTAACTTTGAAATTTCACCTAAAAAATCTGATGGAGCTTCTATCCTTTGTATTTGATATGGTTCGTAAATTAAAGGCCTAGAAGTTAACATCGCTCCACGGATACCTTCCCTTACAGCAGGATAAACTTGGGCTGGACCACGATGTATTGCATCTTCATGCAGTTTCATGTCTGTAAGCATAACCTTGACCTTTAAGCATGGTTCATGAGCTAACGGCCCTTTTGACATGACATCCTCGAACATATCCAGAAGCATCTCAATGACTTCTCCGACATGCACCTGACCACGGGTCATATCCAAAAACATATTACCATTAAAAACGTCCTTTACCTTTAAAGCAGTCTTGCTATCCATTCCACATTCTACTAATTTGTCCCTTAATTCCAAATCTTTTTTCTTTATCCTCCCTTCTTGTATCTCGTCTTTTTTTATGGCTTCAGAGATTGAATCCTCTAAGGGCTCCGCTTTAAAAAAGAAAAGATTATGCTTGTTAGGAGTTTTTCCAGCAATCTCCTGGGAAGGTTTTGTTATTGTCTCACGATAAACAACTATTGGTGGGGAAGTTGAAACTTCAACACCTTTCTCTGTCTTTATTCGGTTTTCTATGACTTCCAAATGTAATTCTCCCATTCCGTGCAGTAGATGCTCTCCGGTCTCTTCATTGATTTCAATCTTTATTGTAGGATCTTCTTTACCAACCATCCTTAAAACTTCAATTAATTTCGGAAGATCGCTTGGTTTCTTGGCTTCTATTGCTTTTGTAACAACTGGATCAAATATATGGGTAATTTTCTCAAAAGCAGTTCCATTTTCGTCCAAAGTTATTGTCTCTCCTGCATTTGCTTTGACACCTGCAACACCCAAAACATTTCCAGCCAAAACATTATCGACAATCTCTCTTTTTGCCCCGTTATAGATAAAAACCTGCTGTATCTTTGATTTTTGCTTTAATCTGTTTAGGTAAACATCAGTTCCTTTAGTTACTGTTCCTGAAAATAATCTTCCAGCAGATATCTCGCCTGCTTGAGGATCAATGACAATCTTTGTTATGACAAAATATAAAGGACCTTTAGAGTTACACTGCACTAAGGATTTTCCATCTTCGCTTTCCATGTCACCATGCCATATTCTTGGGATCCTGTAAGCTTGAGAGTCAACAGGATTCGGCAAGTGGTTTATTACCATGTTAAGAACAACCTCGTGCAATGGGGCTTTATCCGCTAATTCTTTATATTTGTCATCCTGAGAAGTGTAAGCTTCTATGACATCCTTGAACGTTATGCCTTTTTTCTGCATATATGGAATTGATAATGCCCAATTATGGAATGCAGAACCAAAACATACTGAACCGTCCTGAACATTTACCTGCCATTTTTCTCCATAACCCTTAGGTGCAATTTCCATTATAAGCTTATTAACAGAACTGATTATTTTTATAAAACGCTCCTGCATCTGTTCAGGTGTCAATTGCAGCTCTTTAATTAACCTGTCAACTTTGTTTATGAATAATGTAGGCTTTACAAGCTCTCTTAACGCTTGTCGCAAAACTGTCTCTGTTTGAGGCATGATACTCTCAACTGCATCCACAAGAACAATAGCACCATCTGATGCACGCATTGCCCGTGTAACATCGCCGCCAAAATCGACGTGGCCTGGTGTGTCAAGCAAATTAATCAGGAATTCTTCATTTTCGAAACTATGAACCATGGAAACAGATGCAGTATCTATTGTTATCCCTCTTTCCTGCTCGTCTTCGTGGAAATCCAATTTTAGAGCTTTGCCTGCATCTTCCTTAGACATCATGCCTGCTCCTGCTAATAGATTATCAGAAAAAGTTGTTTTTCCGTGATCAATATGAGCGCAAATAGCAATGTTCCTTATGTTAGTGGGTTTCTGCATGATCTGCATGACCCTGTCAACCATCTTTTCTGCCATAATTTTCCTCCTAGATCAAATTTTTAGAAAAAACTATGTTTTCCAAAAAAATTCTGTTTTTTTCACTTCTTTAGATTCTGTAGGGTAGATTGTGCGTATAAGTTCTTTTGGCCTGAACCATAACTTAATCTCTCGTTCAGCTTCCTTCTCGTTTTCAGAAGCATGAACAACGTTTTCGAAAACTCCTTCTTGAGTTATTCTTCCATATTTTCCTCTGATAGATGTAGGTTCTGCCTTTTCAGGATCGGTTTCTCCAATAACATCTCTTACTTTTTTAATTGCATTATCCCCATAGTAAACCAAAGCCAAAACCCTTTTGACATGGAATTCCCCCATTATGTATTTTATCAGTTCATTGAAGAATTTTTCCTCTTTCAGGTTCTGGTAATGTTCTTCGGCCAACTCTCTGGTGACTTGGACAATTTTAGAACCTACAAGTGTTAAATCAGTGTCAGCAAGTTCGGTGATTATATTGCCTGTCAGTGATTTCTCCAATCCGTCTGGTTTTATCAAAACCAATGTCTGTTGTTTTGTCATTCTGCCTTTTGTGCTATTTTTGTGTATCTGCCGCTCCATTTTGTCTTTATCGGCTTTCTTCTCAGTTTTAGCATGTTTTTCTCACATTTAGAAGAGCAGAAATATAAGATTTTCGCATCTTTCTGAACAAATAGCTTTCCGGTTCCTGGTGGCATGGTAATACCACAAAAGGTGCATTTTGCCATTTTAACCCAGACCTCTGCCTGATTTCTTTAATCTTCTTGCTTCTATCTCTGTTTCCCTTAGCATCAAAACGTCTCCAACCTGTATAGGACCTCGGATATTTCTTCTCAATATTTTGTTTTTATCTCTGCCATCTAAGATTCTGCACCTTATCTGTATGGCTTCTCCCCTTGTTCCTGTCCTCTCTATAATTTCTTCTACCTTAGCTGGAGTTGCGAATGAAAAATTAACAGCTCCTTTTTTTTCCTGTACTGGTCTTTGTCCTCTTTGCCTTTGAGGGCTTGCATTATCTTTTTCCATATTACTTCGCTTTATTGATTACTTCCTTTACTATGTTTTTTGCTTCCCCTTCCTCAGTTATAACGACGCTGCCTGTTCCAACCTGGATTCCGGCTGCTGCTCCTAATTCCTCTTTGCTTGGAACCGTAAAGCATGGCACATCCTTCTCCTCTGCAATCATTGGTATGTGCATTGTTATTTCAGGAGGAGTAACGTCTTTTGCTATTGCAACTAACTTAGCTTTTCCTTTCTCTATAGCTTTGGTAGTCTCGTTAGTGCCTTTCTTTATTTTACCAGATGTCTTTGCTGTTTCTATAGCTTCATAAACCTTATCTACTAATTCCTTTGGAACTTCTATTGATGCCATTTTATCCCCCATCTATGTTTATTAATCGAGGTATTCTATTAGAATTTAAACCTCACTCAGACCTGCTATTACAGATCATCATCAATCATAGGTATTCGTTGGAATAGGTATTTTGTTTAAAAAGATTGTGGTTTTGGTAGCATTTATAAATCAAATTGGGTTTCTTTATATTATGAAAGCAGTATTTTTGCAGACAAGATATACTGGAAAAGTTGATTTCGGTAAGATTTTGGTAGATAAACTGCCTAAAAAAATTGGTTTAGTCACGACAACGCAATTTTTAGGTAAAGTTGATGAAATTAGAAAGTATTTGGAAGATAGTGGAAAATCAGTTTTTATTGATAAACTGAAGCAAAGAAATGCTGGTCAGCTGCTTGGCTGTGATGTCGGTGCTGCTACAAAGATACAAGATGATGTAGATGCTTTCTTGTATATTGGTTCCGGTGAGTTCCATCCATTAGGTGTTGCTTTATCCACTAAAAAAGAAGTTTTTACATTCAATCCGGTTTCAAGTATATTTTCTAAATTAGATGAAAAAGAAATTGAGGATTATAAAAAAATTAAAAAAATAAAATACATGAAATTTCTTAGTGCCGAGAATATTGGAATAATGGTTACGATAAAACCTGGACAATATAGTTACAATAAAGCTAAAGAAATAAAAAAAGAATTGGAAGAGAAAGGCAAGAAATGCTTTATCTTTGTTTTTGATACTTTAGATGCAACGGAGATGGAAAACTTTCCTTTCATTGATTTCTGGGTAAATACCGCTTGTCCGAGAATAGCTGACGATAGAGATAAAAAGAATGTTATTGGCATGGATGAGTTGGATTTTATAAAATAAGAACATTGAAAAGATTTATATATCTCGTTGAAATTGTGTTGTGATTTATAATTTTTAATGGGAGTGAGTAGAAACGAAAAAATTTGTTAATCTGTTAGGAAGGTTCTTTGGGAGTAATACTGCAAATAATAGTCCTGCACCACAAAGTGAAACAGAAGAGGGAGAATTAGTTCTAATAGATTCTATAGACCGAAAAGTGAAGTTACATTTTTCTAAGATGGGCGCAGGGCCAGAGCCAAAGCCAGACAAAGAAATGGTGCCATTTCAATGGGAGGAGATACATAGAAACTACTTGCTGGCACATTCTTCTTACGAAGCAGAAGGGCCTTCTGAAAATTTGCCAAGGCTGCACAATTATGTGGCTGGGAATAATATGCCTGCGAATATTGGAAATCTACTCTATGGAACTTTAAATGAAAGACTTGGAAAGACGCTTGATGACACATTCAATGACAAAAGAGATAATGATGGGATTAAAAAAACTACAATAGCTATATTAGCAATGATAGCCTTAAAAGGTAGTGTAGAATATAAGGAATTTGACAAATTTGGCAGTGCATGCTTTAGTCTTGGTTTATTACGAGAAAATTTTGATTTTGAGGCGCTTGAGTTCAGAGCGACAAACAGCAATATACACTACGCCCTTCATGGTCTGTTGAAGGGAGGTTATGTAGCACAGGGACAAATTGGAGAAGTTCAACCAACTCTCGTAGCTACTCAAAAACTAGATTGGTATCTTCAATAAAATAATCTTGCTACCTCTCAATAACTTTAACATCGTCTGTTAAATCAATAATCCTGCTGGGTTTTCCGTTCTTTTCCCCTTCATAAACAATAAAATCAACTTTATCTTTTATTTCTGAGTCTAAATCTTCTAAAGAAGTCATGGGATCATTTCCGCTTTTATTTACGGATGTTGTTACAATCGGGATGTTGATTTCAGAAACAAAATTACTGAACCAGTTGTCAGGGATTCTTATTCCTAAAGTGTCTTTTTCTGGTGCGACATTTTCTGCTACGCATCGGTTTTTTAATTTTAGGACCAAAGTATAAGGTCCAGGCAAGCGCTTTATCCAATCTTTCGCATTCTCATTTACTATGCAGTTCTCATCAATCCATTCTTTTGATGGCGCGATGACAGAAAAAGGGTTTTCTTTTCTTTGCTTTGCTTCTCGTATC
>CEPX01035301.1_pt1 | contig 12930 bp, 22 predicted proteins | sample 361361 | NCBI WGS metagenome assembly CEPX01 (sample SAMEA2619974, study PRJEB7988) | marine metagenome | biome: marine biome (ENVO:00000447); feature: mesopelagic zone (ENVO:00000213) & marine oxygen minimum zone (ENVO:01000065); material: "saline water (ENVO:00002010), including plankton... | reverse complement strand
CCGGGGGGCGTTTTTGTTTCTTGCCCTGCCGAAAAGGTGGACCGGTGACCGCGAATATGTGGTGGTGTGCCGAGGCGAATGCCGTCCCATCTGATGACGCTACCCTCATCGATCGAGATCGTCAAGCCTTGCGACCCAGATCTCCGTCCGGGGATGGTCCTTGTCGAGGGCCCAGTACGTGTGGCGCTCCCGAACTTGGCGGTCGTTTTTGTAAATGAACCCCTCCATGGCGTCGAGGATCAGGCTCTCATCCATGTCGGGCACCCGATTAGCGTAGTGGATCCGCATCGCCACCAGCAGGTCACCTTCAAGCAGGTCCGGCAGCCTCGGGCACTGCCACTGGAAGGCCTTGACGTAGGCCAGGGCCTTGGCCGACTTGATGAACTTGGTCCGACCCTTGATCTTGGCTAGTTGACGGCTATTGGCCTTAGAGGCTGGCTCGCCGGCCACGTCGAACGTCACGGCCCAGGCTATTTCGTCTGGCTTAAAGCTCGGTATTGACATTAGAGCACCTATGTTCTAGGACTGTTCGTTGGAGGTTACATGACATGCGGATCACGAACAAGTTCGGTTTGCCCGGCACCCTTATGCGAATGATCGAGCGCGACACCTACACCAAGGGATCGGCCAAGATCAGCGTCACTGGGATGATCTCATCTCCCCGGGTGGCGGCGCTGCGGCGCAAACATTTCACGTCTATGGAGAGCGATGTCTCCGACCATCTCTGGCGCCTCATGGGGCAAGCCATCTCGATGATCGCGGAGCGCGGCGCCTCGAACCAGTACATCACAGAGCAGCGCCTCTTTGGTGAGTGCCTGGGCTGGATCCTCAGCGGGGCGCTCGATCTCCAGGAGATCATCGACGGCGATACCGTGGACATCCTGGACTACAAGTTCACCAGTACCTGGGCGGTCATGTCGGACAAGCCTGAGTGGGAGAACCAATTGAACTGCTACGCTTGGCTGGTGCGGAACCAGCAAGCCGCACAGTATGGCGATGGCGTGCCCATCCCGAACGCCCTTACCCGCCGCAGCGTCCGGAACCTCAAGGTCGTGGCTATCCTGCGTGACTGGCGCGAGAAGGCCGGCTACGGCAAGCCCGACTACCCCAAGGCACCCATCGTATCGGTGGACGTGAAGCGCTGGACCGACGCCGAGCAGGACGCCTATGTGGCGGCCCGGATCCAGGCGCACCAGGATCTGGCGTTCGCTGAGGAGTTCGGCGGGGCGCCGCCGGTCTGCACCCCCGAGGAACGCTGGCACAAGACCGATAAGTTCGCGGTCGAGAAGGTCGGCCGCAAGACTGCGATGCGTGTCCTGGACAGTCAGGACGAGGCCGATAAGTGGGTCGCGGACAATACGTCAGACGAGAAAGGCGCCAAGATCAAGACCAAGGATGCCGCCAAGATTTCGATCACCATGCGTCCCGGCGAGGACACCCGTTGCGCCGGGGACTACTGCGGCGTGTCGGCGTGGTGTGACTGGTGGGCCGCCAATGGGCCCCAACAGCCAGAGGAGGTACACAATGGCTAGAATGAGCGAGACCGACACCAGCTTGATGCTGGGCAAAGACCCCGAGGAACTGCCCCGGGATCTCCTGGAGAAGGCCCTCAACACCCCCCGGAACGATGGGTATGGGTTCGAGATCCGTTACCGTAGCGCCATCACCAAGGAAACAGGTCGTGGCGTGACAAACTCTGCCATCCGAGCGTTCTGTATGGACTGCCTGGGGTATTCCCCAGACGATATCCGGGATTGCACGTCCCTGACCTGCGTGCTCTGGCCTTTCCGGATGGGAACCAATCCCTTTCGGGCCAAACGACAATTGTCGGACGAAACCAAGGACCGCTCGCGAGCCCGGCTGGCGAAGCTCCGCGAGGCCAAGACCGAGAAGGTGGAGCGGATCTGATGCCTGACCCCCATACCGTCGAGACCGAGGGCAAGCTGGACTGCAAGTGGCAGGATGACGGCACCTGTAAGCTCCAGATGTCGGCCGGCAACAGCAGCATGGCGGTGTATCTCACGCCCGATGCCGTGGCGTGGCTGGTCAAGGAGCTTCAGGCCGGTGGTGTTTAGGGGTCTCTGGGACACGCTTATGGGTGGACCGTCACACACAAGCGGCGGACTGCCGGGGTTCATCCAACCGCATCCGGGGCAGGTAACCCCGGTCAGCACCACGGACCTGTTCGCCCAGCAAAACGCCAACAACGGGCTGGGCAACATGACCGCCACGCAGGCAAGGATGATGCAGCAGAACGCCCACTCCCAGATCGAGGCCCTGCGACAGAACGCCGAGGCCGAGTTTCAGGCAGCGTACGAAGAGTTCAGGGCCAACGAAATTAGCAGGGAAGACATGATCCACCGGATCAGTGAACTGGAGGACGAAGTGGCTGGCCTGGAGGAACAGCTTGAGACCGCCCTGAACACCGAATACATCGTGAGGGCGTGATGGCGGCCTCGGATCAGGTCGAGTACATCTGCTCGGAGTGCAGCACCCCGCACCCCGTCAAGAATTACAAGCACCACCTAGTCAGTGCGACAGTGACAATGGAAGCAGGGAAATAGCCATGAACCCCATCATCAAAGCCGGCGCCGTGATCGGTGCCGTCATGACCCTCGGCGGTGCCGCCGTCGCCGTCGGATACCAGTTCGATCGGCCAGTCTGGCACAGCGAGTTCCAGATGGTCGCCAACGATGTCTACGAAGACCAGCTTCGCCGGGCCATGACCCGGTACTACCACCTGGATCGCGAGAAGAAACAGTACGAACGCGAGGGGCACACCGCCCCGCCCAACCTGCTTGCGGAATGGAACCATTGGGCCCGGGAAATCGACCGGCTCAAGAAACTACTAGGGAGAAAGCGATGACCGACAAGATCATAGAGGACTTCAAGTTCCCGGCCGAGGTGGTCAGGGCGATCCATGCCCTGCACAAAAACCTCCAGCCGTTCGTCAAGGACGAGCGGAACCCGCACGCCAACTTCGCGTACGTGTCGATCGACAAGTTCTACGCGACGATCCCCGCCAAGATGAGGGAGGCCGGCTTGTGGTGGACAGTCAGGGAGGTCGAGGCCTCGATGCAGTACGTCATGCAGGGCGACAAGCAGCCGACCTGCAAGTTCGTCTACGAGTTCGACCTGCTGTTCCGGCCCGAGATCCGATCCGACCGGGGCGTGCCGGATCCGAACCAGAACATGGGCGGCGTGGTGCCGGCGATCGACAAGATCACCATCTTCATCCAGCGCCAGGGCGCCCAGACTTCTGGTGCCGCGCGGTCGTACGCGGAGAAACTCTTCATGCGGCACCTGCTCAAGATCGTGACGGGTGAGAAAGACGATCAGCACATGCAGACCGAGCAGCACATGCCCGACGCCGATGCTTCGAACCCGAACTGGGGTATGCCTGCTCCCATGGTGGGGACGGACCCCATGGCGGTGCCTGAATACCCAGCAGGCGGCCAGCCCCCTGCGGTCTGGCAGCCCCCCGAGGGTGAGCGCGCCCCGTTCCCGCCCGAGCCCAACGCTGCATTCGGAGTGGATCGGCCGGCGATCATGGACGGCGAGCCGGAGGCGCCCCCGGGTATGCCGGGCAGCATCGACGCCCCGATCATGGGGGCACCAAACGATGGGGCCGTGAGCATCGCCCCGCCCTTCGACACGCCGCCGCCGGGGCCTGACGGCATACCCGCGCCAGCAGAGCCGGAAGGCCCCTACCCCCCGGGGCACCCAGCCAACGCCCTGATCAGTCACCCCACGGTTCTTGATGGGCTGCCGATGATCAAGCGGCTGGACGAATACACCATGGAGGATCACAAGGTGGTGGCCGAGATCTTCCACGAGCACGTCGATACCGCCACCGACAAGATGGCGCTCCAGAACTTCTGGACACGGAACAACCACGTCCTGGAGCCCATGCAGAAAAACGCACCCAGCCTTTTCGAAGGCGTCAAAGCGGCGTTCGGCACCCGTAAGGGAGAGATCGAGGCCGGCATCACAGGAGAGACCTCATGAACCAGTACAATCAACAGCGACAGAAGTCCGGCGGCGCCATGTTTTGGAACGACCGCGCCACTGGCAAGCAGCCCCAGTGGCGTGGCGACCTGGAGCTAACCCAGGATGACCTGCGCCAACTGGTGACCGCCATCCAGAACGGCCAGCCGGCCAAGCTCGAACTCGGAGTGTGGGCGACCAACCAGGACGGCACCCAAAAAGCCGACAGGAACGGCAAGCCGATGATGAGCATCAGCGCCAAGTTCGACACGTACGGGCAGCAGCAGCAGCAGCAGCAACAGTACGCGCCGCCGCCGCAGCAGCAGCCGCAGCAGGGCCAGCCGCCGCAGCAGCAGCCGCAGCAGGGCCAGCCGCAGCCGCAGCAGGGGCAGCCGCCGCAGCAACAGCCGGGTCAGTACCAGCAGCAGGGGCAGCCACAGCAGCAACCGGGTGGCGGTGTCGGTAGCGACTTAGACGACACAATTCCCTTTTGACGTGTAAGTCATGGACCGACCCGTCCGCATCAAGGACCCGGCGTACCTCCGGTGGGTCAGGCAGCAACGCTGCTTGATCTGCTGGGGCCCGGCCGACCATGCCCACCACATCATGACCGCGCAGCCCTCGGCCATGGGCAAGCGGTCCGGGGATCAGTGGGCGGTCCCTTTGTGTGCGCTGCACCACCGCAAGATCCACGAAGCGGGCAACGAGAACAACTGGTGGGCACTCCAGGGCTTCGACCCCCATCGCTGGGCGGCCGAGACCTGGGCCCGTTGGCAGGAAGGAGAAATCGATGAGTGACTTCTGGGAGCTAGCCGAGAAGGGTGAGATGCTGACCGGTATGCTGCGGTTCGTGTCGCGAAAGGTCAACCGGACCACACTGAACCCACACGGCACGAGAACAATCCTCCAGCAGGAATGGCTGGTGGTCGAGCCCGATCAGGACCCAGCAAACGGACGCCACGAGTGGCGGGACGTGCCGCTGGTGGAGGAGGAATGATGGAAGACGAGATCCCCCTGCGCGACAAGGCGCACCACTTCGAAGCCGTGAAGATGACCATGACCCAGGACAAGGACGGGGTGATGCTGAAGCTCAGGATCCACCCCAACGAGGTGCCGGACGATATGTTCAGGGACTGGGTGGGCTCGCGCTACATGGTAGCCGCCGTGCTATTGGACGATGCCAGTGAACCAGTGTCTCCCAACTCTGTCCGAGAAGCCGAGCGTGCGATCCAGTCCGCCGGCATGCTCTGCCGCAGCCAGAAGTTCGCTGACTGGATGGTCTTCACTGGGCTGGCGTTCGGCACCGACGAGGAGCACGTCAAGCAGATCCTCTGCGATTACCTGGGCATCAAGAGCCGAAGCGAAATGAAGGCCAACCGCGAGGCCCGCAAGAAGTTCATCGATCTACGGATCCAGTACGAGAAGGAGACAGGCGGATGACCGACCTGAATATCCCCGAGGTCAAGGACATCAAGTCCCGGCCACGTAAGATCGACGGCGCGGCGCACTACTCCCTGACCCTTCCCCAGGAACTCAAGACCCTGCTGGAACTGGAGGCGAAGAAACGTGGCACCACCATGGCCATGCTGTGCCGGACCATGCTGGCCGAAGGGCTGGGTGCCGAACCCTACACACAGGGCGTGGCGGATGCCTGCGCTCTCATGCGCGGCGCCGTCGGAGAGAAGCGCTTTCGCCTGGGCTCGATCGCCACCCTCATGCGGGGCGGCTACGAGGCCGTGGGCGAGGCCGTCGCGCGCGACATCGAACTGGAGTTGCTGACATGATCATGACCCCCGACACTGCCGACCAAGTCTGGTGCCCTAACGTTCGGGCCATTCGATCGAGGCCAGGGCATGATGCCGCCAGACACTCGACCGCCCACAACATAGAACTTCGGGACAGTGATGAGCTTGACCACACATACAACAGTTGCGTCAGCACGGCCTGCGCCGCATGGCGGTGGCACCAGCCCGCCGGGGCCACGCCGCACGGAGAACGCCTGGGATATTGTGGCGCCTTTGGGAAATTGGAGCACACCTAATGACCGACCATTCCGACCTGAAGACCATGTCCCGCATGGATCGCCGTGCGTTCCTGGGTGCTCTGCTGGCCAGTGCCGCCGTCGCGGCGGTGCCGGGGCTGGCTACGTTGGAGCCCGACCACAAGGCCAAGGTCTGGGAGACCGACTGGGTGTCCTACAATCTCAGCTACACGGTGGAGATGGACGAGGCGACCGGGCGAACCAAGATCATTTCGACCTGGGAAAACCAGGAAGAGGTGGAGACCCGCGAGACCACCGTCACGCTCCACCCCGATCACATTGACGAGTTCAAGCGTGCCGTTGAAGAGGACCGGCCGGCAGAAGAGCGGCGTCTGTATGTTGCCCGACACAACTTCAAAAAGCGTAAGGCCAAGTGGGGCGTGGACGTGGCCCTGGCAATAGCGACTTGACCCCAGAGAGAACACATGTTCTACTGAGGCTCCACTCCTTTGGAGGTACACGCCATGACCTATTCGCTTCGAGATGTTCTCTTCGCCTACTACGACCACCTGACCGAGACCGCCCTCTGTCCCGAGCGGGCCGGGCACGCCATCAACGCGCTGAACTCGGTGTTCCTTCCGGGCATCTCCATAGGGGATGCCTCAAGTCCTCACGGCGTTGCCAGCTACACAGAGAGCCGCCGTCGGCAAGTCTCCGACGCCACGATCCGGCGCGAGCTTGGGGTGTTACGTGCTGCCTGTCAGCACTGGCGTGGGACGCACAACCTGCTCTACACCTTTCCCGACATCAAGCTGCCGCCGCCGGCACCGCCCAAGATGCGGGTGCTCGACCAGGACGAGGTGGCCCGCATGCTCGACGCCGCCCAGGCTTATCCCCACGTCCTGGCGTTCATCCAGATTGCTCTCCTGACTGGTCAGCGTAAGGAGGCGATCCTGAGCCTGACATGGGCCCAGGTGGACTGGCAGCGTATGGTGATCGGGTTCGACTGGGCGGCCACCGCAAGCAGCGATCTCAACGCTATCGCAGGTGCCACCGTTTCCCGTCGCAAGGGCCGGGGCAACGTCCCGATCAACAGCCAGCTTGAGACCGTGCTGCGGGGACTGGAGCGTTGGAAGCGCGGGCCGTACGTGATCCAGAAGAGCGCCGAGCGGATCCGCTCCATGCGCCACGCCTGGGCCAAGATCTGCAAGCGCGCAGGTCTCGTGGACGTAACGCCCCACACGCTGCGCCACACGGTGGCGACCAACATGATCGGTGCCGGGTGCTCCCTGCTGGAGACCAGCCGCATGCTGGGGCACAAGTCCACACGCACCACCGAGGACGCCTACATCAAGTACAGCCCCGAGTTCCTTCGCGGCGCTGCTGACCAAGTGAGGCTGCCATGACCACCGATTGCCCCGACTGCAAGGACGATCCGATCAACAGGGTCTTCCACGAGAACGCCACTCTCCTCAAAGACCGCAACCACACCATCGCCCTACTCCGAGCCAAGAACGAACGCCTGGGCAGGCGGTGCCAGAAGCTGCACGCCATCGCCCAGAAAAACCGGCATTTCGCCACAGCTTACCAGCACTTGTGGACCGGCTATATCCTGGGGTTCATCGACATGATACCGGACATCATCGATGACCAGCCAGCCAGGGGCAAGTGGTGGAAATACTTCCGAACTCTCCAGCCTGGGCTCAACTACATGCGGTCCCAGTACCTGGACAGGAAGGCCAGGGCAGAAGACAATGCCGGGTGAGCAACCCGAGAAATGACATGGCACGCATACTGGTTCTGGGTCTCATGCTGGTCACCGCCCCCGCCTGGGCGGCGAGTCCGACCTGCGGGCTGCGCGGATACCTCCTCGCCTACCTCGCCACGCAATACGGTGAACGTCCTCTGGTCTCGGTGATCTCCGTCAACGGCTACACCCTGGAGATCGTCGCCTCACACAAGGGGACCTGGACGCTGATCAAGACGGTGCCGGGCAAGCTGCCCTGCGTCATCGACAGCGGTACTGGCGTGATCAAGCCGATGCCGCCCCCGCCGGACAAGATCAAACACTAGCTTGTCTGGTGGTATAGAGGGTCGGCAGAACAACGATCTACGACATCGTCAATTACAGAACGTGGATCAACGCCTAACCCAGTTACTTCTTGGTTGTAAGGCTCCGATCGCCATACCACCATAGGACGGCGCTCGACGCCATGTACAGGATCGAGGCTGTGATCTCGGCGCGCTGCTCGACGTGCATCACGTAGAAGGTGCCAACCAGCCCGATCAGGAACAGCGTCAGCACGGGGCGTACCAGCCTGAGAATGTCCACCACCCAGGTGTGAGCCCGGCCGGCACTGGCGTCGTGGGCATACGAGGCCTCTCGCAAATTGGCCGCCGCCTCTGCCTGAGCGATCAATAGCTCGTTCTCGCTCTCCTGCATCCGCAGCGCGGCCTGCTTGTCGAGCAGCTTGAGTTCGTGCTCGAAGTCCAGGATCCGATCCTGGCGCTTCTGGTGCGCCTCGAACAGGCCGATGCCTTTGGTGATCAGCGAGCCGATAATGCCGGTGGCACCTCCGGTCAGCACGGTGCCTATGAGATCCAGGAAACCCATTGGAATACTCCTTAGCTGACGTGGGCCCAGGTGGCCCTGCGTCTGATCTTGTTGATGGCCGGCGTCTGCACCCCGTAGTCTAACGCCACCTCCTGGCTCGACCGTTGGTCTGCACGAATACTAGGTATGTCCCGCTCTCTCAGCTTCGACCTGTTTATCCGCGATCCTTTGGCCTGCCTGCCTGCGCTGTCTCGATCCTGGACGTTGTCAGCGTGGCTTCCAATATCGAGGTGCTCTGGGTTGACGCACGCTGGAGTGTGGCATCGATGTCGGACAACCAGCCCCGCTATGTCGTGGCCCTCCCGGAACAGCGCATAGCGGTGCGCCCCAATGGTTGACCTCCGACCGTCACGTCGGCAAGACACCAACCCATATCCGTCCCGATCCTTGTTGCCTGTCCAGAGAAGGCACCCCCCTGAAGGCCGGCGCTTCTCTTGGTAGAGCCTGTCGTTTACAACCAACTCCCCCATGACCTTTTCCTTCCCGTGTCCGCATGTAAGAACGTCCGGTAAAAACCGAACCCCGTGAACCCTGCACGCCGACAGGCGTCCAGAAGCTCACGGGGCTCATGTCCGCGCAGGGAGATGTCAAAGGCCAACAGACCAAGACCCCCTCGGTGGGCTGACTTCGGCGCCCCGCCTACGCGAGCATTGTGCAACCTATCACGAAACGAACTATTGATCTTGAACGGCTTGCCGGCAATCTCCCGGGCCCGCTCCAGAATATCCATGGCCTCCGGCACCACCAGCACCGAGCCGTTGCCTCGGCTGGCAATCTCCTTGGGTGAGAAGTGCGGCCAGGGCCAGACGTTGAAACCCCGGCGGATCTCCTCGTGGTGATCGTACAGGATCATGCCCAGACCGCGAGATAGATCAGGCTCAGAAACGCCAGGACCAGGATCACCACCATGGCCCCGACTACGATCTTGGCGATCAGGTCGCCAGCGCTACCGGTGCCGCTCATTTGCCGTTCCTCGTACGCCATAGCTCCTGGTCCTGGAGCTTGTTGATGTCGCTGCGAAGCCACTTGATCGTGGTCTCGAACTTCTGGGTCTCGACGCTGGTCTCATCGGACTTGGCCCACTGCGCCTTGACCTGATCACCCAGGCTATGGACCCTGTCCTGAAGGACACCCAGGGCGTCGTTGAACTCCTTCTGGACGGTCTCGATCCTGGTGGTGTTGGCCTTCGTGTTGTACTTGACCGCATACCACGCGCCAGCCAGCGCAGCGATGGCGCCGCCGATCGCAATGAGCAGCCGGATGAGGTCACCGTTGCCGTCCACTCTTTTCACCCCAAGTCACGTTTATGAGCTTGGCCTCGACCTGTCGAAGACGGAGTTCCATGTTGCTGATCCGGGCCAACCTACTGGAGGCGCCCTCCTTGACCTCGGCCTTGAGGCTGGTGACCGCCTCCGTCAGGGTGGTGACCTGTTGCTGGACCAAGGCGATCTTGCCGCTGGTCACGGCATTGCGGACCTCCCCTGCCTGAACGGTCACCAAGGTCCAGATCGTGAACGCCCCGACAATGGTGAGCAAGCCACTCTGGAGGTGCCGTTCCAGGCCGCGCCTGTTGTCTTCCGTCCCCATGTCACCCTCCAGTGGCTGAGTAGTAGAGCTTGTTGACCTGATCGATCACGCGATCCATCTGGTCCTTGATGCGCTGCTCACGCTTGAGCCTGTCCGAGATCGACAGGTTCTCATTGCCCCGGACCTTGGCCAACTGCTGCCGGAGCTTGCCGAGCCTCCGATCACTGGCCCGCACGAACCCGACCAGCCGAAGCTGCGGGCCGTAAGCCTCGCGCACCGCTCTCATCCCCTCGCGGTCGCCCTGCTTGCGGAAGTAGTCGAACTCTTTCTTGGCTGTCAATACGTCCCTGGCGTTGACGTAGTAGGCGGCGCTGTCCTGGCGGTTGGTGACCGAGCCCACCGTCTTGCGTAGCATCGGGATCTCACCGACCTCGATGTCGCTGAAGTCTCCCTTGATGGAGCCCAGCACCGCCTTCTCGCCCAGGTTATAGGACCGCATCACAAAGGTGCCGGCGCCGCCCAGGAAGTAGTCGTACCAGTGCTCCAGGGTTTCGGGTGAAACCTCGATGGCACCAGCCCGCATGGGAGAGCCGCCAGTCAGGGTGGACAGCCACTCGGCCGGCTTCTTGAAGATCTCCGACGTGGAGTTCCAGTAAAGCTGATGGGCTGGGGTCTCGGGCTGGGCACCCATGGCAATCCGCTCGGGCCTGATTGGACGCTCCGCGAAGTCCTCGTTCGAGTAGAGATCGGCCAGCGGATCCAGCACCGTGGGCGCCACGAAGTTGAAGAAGTCCTGGGTGCCCCCGATGGGGTTGATCGCATCGAACGTGGCGAAGGTGATCGACTTGAGCCCCTCTTCGACGGTCTTGCCACCCCGCACCATGCCGCTCAGGTTCCTGCCCATGTTGAAGATCGCGTTGAACCCGTAGGGCATGGGCAGCGCCATGTATTTCTTGTCTGTCCAGGGCACCATCAGGATGATGTTGTGTTCCAGGACGTGGTCCGGGATCTTGTCGTAGACCCTTTTCCCGTCGTCGTCGTCGTCACTGAGCACGGAGTTCAGCATGTCCATGCCGAAGGCAAACGCCACGATCCCGCCCGCCACCTTCTGGACCCGCCTGTTCGTGAGGGCGTTAGCCATGACCCAGGTGCCCTGGATGCTGGCGTTGTAGAACAGGTACATGCTGTTCATCGCGGCCTTGGCCTCGCCGTGCTTGTTGAAGTTGACGGTCAGGTTCTTGGCGATGGCAGCCGACTGCATCTCGGACACGCCGGCATCGACCATGGCCTTGAAGACCGCCAACCTCGCGGCGTTCTCGGCCACCTTGTTGTAGTCATCGATCAGCTTGGCCACGCTCTGGAAGGCTCGCTTGCCCTTGGCCATCGAGGCCCCAGGCTTGAGCGCAGCGATCTCGTTGCTGACCCTGTCCAGGGTGTTCTCCAGGGTGTTGATGCCCTGGAACTCGGTGGTGCCGCCAAGCTTCTGGAAGCGCTTGAAGCTATCGACCCACTCCCCCGTCACATCCCCGCCCCGCAGCACGCTACGGATCGCCTTCATCGAGGCACCCAAGGTCTTGGGATTGACCGCCATTGCCGAGAAGCGCTCGTACCCCTCCCGACCAACATACTGCTGGAGCACAATGGCAGCGGTCTCAATGTCACGGGCGAAGTTGCCGATGATGAACTCAGGGTTCCAGGCCGTGTTGATCGTGGCAAGGTAGCGGTTCAGGTTGGCAAGTATGTTGGTCAGCGGCCCACCGCTTTCGAAGTCCTGCTTCATGGCCCGACGGATCTCGTCGTTCTTGATGTGCAAGACCACCTCTTCACCGTTGCGCTTGGTGATGAAGGCGTTGTCGCTGTTGCGGTTCTCGTTGGGGTCTGGCTTGAAGGTGATGCGGCCCGTGTCGTTGTTGACCTTGGGCTTGAGCACCACCTTGTCCATGATGTGGATGCCGTACTTCTCAGCGAAGACCGGGTTGGCCTCGACAAAAGCCAGGAAGCTGTTGCCGACCTTGTTCTTCTCGCCCCGGATCGAGGCCTCACTGGCCTGGAGCACCAAGGTGGCGAAGATGTCCTGGGCCTCGTCGGTGCGCCCGACCGGGGAGCGGTGCTCCCTGCCGCTGATGCTCATGCCCTTGCCGGAGCGGATGCGCGGACCCGCCCGCTCACCAGCACGCCGAAGGTTCAAAGGCAGATCGTCCGGGCTCTCATGCTCCTCGGCAAATCCTCGCAGCGGCACATAGTTGGGGTAGCGCGCGTTGCCTGTATCCACCTGCTCTTGGGTGAGCAGCCCGCTCTCGACACGGATCTTGTCGGCGTGGAGCTTCAGGGCATCGGCGTACTTGGCCATCGTTTCCAAGGTGGGGATCTTGCCGTCCTTGGCGAACTGGGCCATGGCATCATCGGCCTGCTTGTCGGTGATGCCGGACGGTGCCTTGCCCCTCGGTGACGCCAGGACCGCAGCGTCCATCTGCGAGAGCAGATAGGCGTTGCGCTCCTTGGCGTGCCGAGCGTACAGGTACTCCTGGAAGTCATCCATGGTGACGTTGTTGTCGCCGCTGGCTGCCATCTCCAGGATGGGTTTAACGTAGGCCGCGTCCATGGCCTTGATCTCGTTCTGCGAGGCGCTGACCTGTAGCTGCTGCTTCAGGTAGGTGTTCATCGCATCCGAGATCCTGATGCCTTCCTTCTCGGCCTGGACCAGCATCATCTTCACGGGCAGCATGAAGTCGTACATGATCGTGGCGACCCGGGCGAACTTCTGCGCCGCTTTCGGGAAGCGCTTGCCCAGGATGCTGATCACGAACTCTTCGATATTCTT
>CEPX01415087.1_pt1 | contig 12933 bp, 16 predicted proteins | sample 361361 | NCBI WGS metagenome assembly CEPX01 (sample SAMEA2619974, study PRJEB7988) | marine metagenome | biome: marine biome (ENVO:00000447); feature: mesopelagic zone (ENVO:00000213) & marine oxygen minimum zone (ENVO:01000065); material: "saline water (ENVO:00002010), including plankton... | reverse complement strand
AATTTCACATTGTCAATGGCAAGAAGCGGAGAATACGAAATAAGTCTACTGGGCGTAATTATCGTAAAGAGTATGATAACTTTCATGGTCGTAAAAGTGAAATAAAGAAGCGCACAGCTCGTAACAAAGCTCGTCTATCTGTAAAGCGGTCTGGTACTAAGGTTAAGGGTAAGGATGTAGCTCATAAAGATAACAACACTAAGAACACAAAGCGTAACAACCTAAAAGTACAAAGTAAGGGCAAGAATAGAAGTTTCGCTCGTACTAAACGGGCAGGGAGAAAAAAAACGTGGTAAATAAAGAACCCAGTAATGAGAAGCAGGAATACTTCCTTAATCTCGTTGTAGAGGGTATGGATGTTGCCGAAGCAGCTGAAGAAGCAGAATACTCTAGAGTATATGCTTATGAGTTAGCTAAGATTTACCGAGAGTATATCCTTGAGCGGGTAGAAGGATATTTGTGTTTACATGCTCCTAAAGCAGCAAAACGTATTGTTGAGGGGCTAGACGAGGATGGACGTACTCCTGGCAGAAAACTGAGGATGGATGCTGCCCAAACTGTGCTAGATCGTGGTATTGGTCTAGTTAAGAAAGAGCAGATTTCTGTTGATATTAATGCAGGACATGGGATATTTATTCTCCCTGCTAAAGAAACTTCTGAGGCTGTACGTAATGACACAGATGACTGAGCCTGAAACAGTTAGGACTAGAACTAGTTCTACTGTTCCATTTGGTTGGGAATTACACCCAGAAAACGACAGCCTGCTCATTGAAAACGAGGCTGAACAAGAAACACTAGATTATGTACGTGAGATTGCAGAGGCAAGCTCACTTCGTACACTAGTTACAGTTATACAAGCTCGTACAGGAAGAATAGTTACTCCTCGTGGTGTACAAAAGATTTTGAGTCGAGCATACTAATGATTAAGCACGTTCGTGATGTCGTAAACAATCATTCTATGCTGATAAGTGTGCTTAAGTTTGTTGTACCCTTACTCTTAGTTGGTATTTTTACATGGCTATTTACCTTAGATAGTCGTGTAGATGCTATGCCAGATAAGTATATTGCTAAAGAAGATTTCAAATGGGTTATCTCTGAGTTTACTCGTGCTGTTGATAAACGTGTGGAAGCCCTTGAACACCTAATTATACAAAGGAACAATTAATTATGACTATGTCAACTAACCCTGATGCTCGTTATCTCCTTAACGAGTCATACGGTGGTCCAAATATTTTAGGTAACGGTGTTATACCTACAACCGGTAATGTTCGGTATGTAGACTCTGGCGCTGGTACCGATGCTACGAAACGTGGACGTACGTCTGCTGATCCGTGGGCTACTATTGATTATGCTATTGGTAAGATGACTGCTAATAACGGCGACGTTATTGTTGTTATGCCTGGACATGCTGAAACAATCTCTGCTGCTGCAGGTATTGACTTTGATGTTGCTGGTATTACATGTGTTGGTCTTGGTAAGGGGTCAGATCGGCCTACGATTACTTTTGGCACCGCGATTACTGCTGACATGGATATTGCTGCTGCCAACACTACTTTAATTAATCTAGTGTTTGTTAATGCTCTTGATAACATGACTGCACCTATCCACATTACTGGAGCTGATTGTACTCTGCTTAATATTGAAACACGCGATAATGACTCAAACTACCATGTAGATGACTTCATTGTAACTGCAGCTACTGCTGATCGGCTGTTTATTAAAGGTTGGGTACACCGTGCAAATGGTGGCAAAACCGGCGCACAAACTGCCATTTCAATTATTGGTGGTGATGATATTGTAATCATTCCATATTCTATTGATGGTGATTTTGCGACTGCGTGCATTGAAAACGTAACGACTGCTTGTGATAGCCTTCGTGTTTTTGGTGATCCTGCTAACCCTGCTTACTTGCGGACTCGTAATAATGCCGACGTACTTGTAACGTGTGTCGCGACTACTAAGGGGCATATTGGCCCAAATCTTTATGGTCGTTTACAGCAGAACGATGCTAACATCACTGAAGCGTTTGTTGGTGCTGATATGGAATTCTTTCCCCCACTTAAACTGGTCAACCTTGACGGTGAAAGTGCTATGGAGTCCAATATTACTGCCTCTACTGACGCATAGTAGGTAGTTGTCTAAGACAGCAGAACATGCCTCTAGGCGCCGCTATCAATATAGCTCTAAACAAAAAGCTAAGATAGCGGCGCAGAGGGCTGTGAAAGCTGCTGAAAAAGAAGAAAAACTAGCTCGTAAAGCTATTAACAAAGTTAATACTAAGAAGCGTAAAGTAGCGCGTCGTAAAGCAGCTGCAACTAAACTTAGTAGACAGCTTACTGGACATGCCAAACCTCGTGAAGGTATGGTTATGGACAAAGAAGAGTTGGCTGCTGCTGGTGACGCAATTAAACGGATAGCAGAAGGTGAGGAAATCATCTTCCGAGCTAACCCAGGACCTCAAACTGACTTCCTGTCTGCAGCAGAGAAAGAGGTCCTATATGGAGGCGCTGCTGGAGGGGGCAAAAGCTATGCAATGCTTGTTGATCCCCTCCGGTTTGCTCACCACCCTCAATCTAGCGGTCTACTGTGTCGTAAGACAATGCCTGAGCTTCAAGAGCTTATAGACATATCTCGCTATTTATATTCCCAAGCATTCCCTGGAGCAAAATATAACCAACAAGAAAAGCGTTGGAGGTTACCTAGTGGTGGTTTCTTCCAGTTTGGTTTCGTAGATACAGACTCTGATGTATTTCAATATCAAGGCAAACAGTTTTCTTGGATTGGTATTGATGAATTAGGCCACTATGCAACTCCCTTTGTATGGGATTATCTTCGTTCTCGTTTACGTACAACAGCACCCGATATAGAGACGTACATGAGAGCAACAGCTAACCCAGGTGGGTTAGGGGGTTATTGGCTTAAGAAGATGTTTGTAGATCCTGCACCGTGGGGTGAACCTTTTTGGGCTACAAATATTGACTCAGGAGACACATTAACGTTTCCAGCATTAGATCAAGTTGCACAAGAGCTGTGGGGTAAACCACTATTTAAGCGTAGGTTTATTCCAGCTAAACTCTCAGACAATCCATATCTAATGAAGTCTCCTGATTACTTAGCTATGCTGTCTTCATTATCTGAAGTTGAGAGACGCAGGCTTCTAGAAGGTGATTGGGATGTAAATGAAGATGCTGCATTCCCTGAGTTCCATAGGCCAGTACATGTGTGTGAACCATTTCATATTCCTGATCAATGGAATAGGTTCAGAGCTTGTGATTATGGGTATGTTGCTCCTTCTGCGGTACTCTGGTTCGCTGTAGATTACGATGGCACCCTTTATGTTTATCGTGAGCTATATGAAAAAGGGTTAGACGCGCAAGCCCTAGCTGAACGTATCATCGAACTAGAGTGGGATGATCCAGGTGTACTTAGTGGCCCACTAGATAACGAATGTTGGGCACGTAGAGGACAGACAGGTCCCCCACCTGCACAAACAATGATTGATGCTGGTGTGAATTGGCGTCGTGCAGATAAGGGTCCTGGTAGTCGTGTAGCTGGTAAAGTAGAGGTTCACCGTCGTTTACGTGTTGACCCTGCTACAGAGCTACCTGGGTTGGTGATATTTAGTAACTGCTACAACTTATCTCGTGTGATGCCTATGCTTCCATTAGATAAGAAGAAACCTGAAGACGTAGATACCGACTTCACTGAAGACCATTTGTATGATGCACTACGTTACGGTGTTATGTCTCGTCCTAAACAAAGCCTGTTTGCTGATGAGCGTATGTGGCTAAGACAAACAGAGCAATATGAGTTAGTAGATCAGCAGTTTGGATATTAGAGTATGGTTGACATTACACCTTTAGATGAGCGTAGGCGTCAAGAAGTAATTAAGAAGGCTGCTAAGAAAACAGCAGCAGCTGTTGCTCACAATAAAGCTCGTATAACTGCAAATAAAAAGAGACTTAGTGACGCAAGGAAACATGATGCGGCTGTAAAACGACAAAAAGATAAAGCTGCTACACGAAAAACTTTAACGGTTGCTGATAAAGGCACTAAACGTAAACTTGTAACTAAAAAAATGCGGACGCAAAGTAAGCACGCAAAAGCAAAAGGCGATATGCTAAAAGCAGTTGGTGCCGCAACTCGTGACTCTGCAGCAAAATTTGATAAGTCTATAATTGAAGGCCACAAGAAGCTAGAAAAGTTTGATAAAGACAAACAAAAACGAAAAGTCTCGGATGCGAAACGAGAAATTGCCCATCGAAAGAAAATAGACGCACATTCAGGATTTAAACCAGCTGCTGTGACCACAGGTGAAAGAGTTAAACGTACTTTAAGTAAAGCAGCAGCAGGTATGAAGAGATTAAACAAGCGTAGTGGTATGGGGCCTCGTGCCCGAAACAAAAAGAAGTTATTTTAGTGCCTGCAATATTAGATAGACTTGTTAGCCAGTTACGTGCTAAAGGGAAGTCTAAAGCAGCTGCATTTGCAATTGCTACGGCAGCATTACAAAAATCCGGTAATCTTAAAAAGGGAACTAAAAAAGCTACCCCTAAAGGTAAAAAACGAGGTAAGATGACCCCTGGTCAGAGAGCTAAAGATAGGGCATCAAAGCGTAGTAAGAAGCCCAAATCAGCTTTTAAATACAGTAGTAAAACTAATCGCGCAACATTAAAGCGCAAACCTAAAAGGAAGTAAAATGCCAAAGAGTGTTGGAATTAAACAGCGTACTAAGTGGGGCCAGCTAGGTCCTGAAGCTACTCCTGGTTATGATGAACGTGATGGTCACACCAGTCAGATTGGTCCTAAGGACGGTTTTGATTTTGGTAATGGCACTCAGCGTTCTAATGGTGACTCAGGTGTACAAATTGATGGTAGTATTAATCGGGGCCATGCTGATTTTGCACTAACTAAGTCCTATCCTAAGCCTAAGGAATACTCTCAAAACCGTGGTGACTAGTTATGACAGATCTTAGATTATTGCCTCTTCCAGGTGATAAAAAACGACGCTTATCAACTATTAAAAAGCGACTAAAAAAGCTAAGGCTGGCTAGGCGTACGCTTGCGCAAAAATTACGAGAAGCTAGTCGATTACGTGCTCGTAAAAAACTAGAAAAGCGTCGCGTTGAACATAAAGAGGTAATGGAAGGGCACCGTTTACGAGATCGTCAGCGACGAGGAGTAGACAAAAAGCCGTCTAAAGACCCTATTTCACGCCGACTTATGAAACGTAAGGTTCGTACAATAGATATATAATGAGTGATATTGACAGCGAACTACCCACAGTATTAGGTTCAGACACAGCTGAAGAAGTAGAAGAGATACTTCTAGAAGCTACTGGCCTTGCTGCTCATATTCATGGTAAGTTTCAGGAAGCGGAAGACGGTCGTCGCACAGATGAAGAGCGGTGGCGTCAGAGCTTTAATGATTACCGTGGTCGTCCAGACGATAGCAAAGCTATTCGTGCAGGTGAGAAGTCAAAGGTATTTGTAAAGATACCTAAGACTAAGACACTTGCTGCGTATGGTCAGCTTGTGGAAGTAGTGTTTGCTGCAAATAAGTTTCCCTTAGGTATTAAGCCTACAGAGGTACCTGAAGGTATTTCAGAGTTTGCTCATGCTAACCCAGGTGCGGCAGCACCTACTACACCTGCTCCTGAGTTTGGGTTCCCTGGTGATGGTGAACGTCCTGGTGAGAAACTAAGTGTATTTGGTAACCTTGCCGCCAAGTTCCCTGGTATAAACTTTAAGCCTGGGCCTGCTAAGACAGCAGATGAAGTACAGATAAAGCCTGCTGAGATGGCTGCCCGCAGGATGGAGAAAAACATTCGTGATCAGCTTACTGAGTCACACGCTTCTCGTGAACTGCGTAAAGCCCTATTTGAGGCTTCTCTGTATGGTACTGGAGTAGTTAAAGGCCCATTTACAGTAGAGAAGACTATTCACCGGTGGTCTAGTACTGCTGATGACGAAGGTAATCCTACTAAGTCTTACACACCCACTGATGTCTTAGTACCACGTATTGAATATGTATCTGTATGGGATTTCTACCCTGATCCTGCTGCTACAGATGTAGCCAGCTCTCAGTATATCATTCAGCGTCACGGTCTAAACAAGTCACAATTTAGGGCACTACTAAAGCGCCCCTTCTTTATTCGTGATGCGGTTAATCGGTGCCTAGAGCGTGGTGCAAACTACATTAAACGTGGCTATGAAGACTCACTTAAAACGAATGATCCTGATGGTATTGAAAACACCCGTTGGGAGATTATAGAATTCTGGGGTGTGGTGGATACTCAGATGGCTCTTGAAGCTGGGATTGAATTCTCAGACTCAGCTGATGCTTCTGATGAAGTTGAAGTTAATGTGTGGGTATGTGAAGACGAAATCATTCGTATTGTAGCTAATCCCTTTGAACCAGAACGTATTCCTTATCACGCCTTTCCCTATGAGGTAAATCCTCATGAGTTCTTTGGTGTTGGTGTACCAGAGAATATGTCAGATAGCACAATGATGATGAATGGTCATGTTCGTATGGCTATTGACAACCTAGCGCTAGCTGGTAACCTTGTATTTGACATTGATGAAAGCTCATTAGTACAAGGACAGCCTACAGATATTTACCCTGGTAAAGTGTTTAGACGGCAATCTGGTCAACCGGGTGCTGCTATTCACTCTATCAAGTTCCAGTCTACTACACAAGAGAACATGCTTGTGTTTGATAGATTTAGGCAGTTTGCTGATGAAGAAACAGGTATCCCATCGTTCAGTCATGGACAAACTGGTGTCCAATCTACTACACGTACTGCTTCTGGTATGTCTATGCTCATGGGGGCTGCTGCTCTTAGCATTAAAACTGTTGTAAAAAACCTTGATGATTATCTCCTACAGCCACTGGGAGAGAGTATGTACTACTGGAACATGCAGTTTGGTAAGGACTTAGAAGCTGAAGGTGATCTCTCTGTTAAGGCCCTTGGTACAGAGTCACTCATTCAGAAGGAAGTTCGTAGTCAGCGCCTTATCCAATTCTTACAGATTACAGCTAATCCAGCATTAGCGCCGTTTGCTAAAATTCCTTACATTATTAAGGAAATCGCTCACTCACTTGATCTTGATTCTGATGAAATTGTTAATGATATTGAGCAAGCTAAGTTGTTTGCACAGATTATTGGACAAGCAGGACAACTACAAGGCCCAGCTAATAGCGTAGAGGGGCAAGGTAGTGGAGGCACAGTAGGTGAAGTTGCACCGCAAACACCTGCCATGCCTGGAGAAGATGAGTTTTCTGGAGTGATTGGACCACCTAATGCGCCTGCCTAAAGAGCTTTTACACAACCTATCAGACCTTGTAAACAACCCTTTGTGGGATGGATTTAATACTTTCCTTCGGTATCAAGAGTCAGTAGTAAACAAGCATTTACGCACAGCTTCAGGTGATGAGTTAATTCAGCTGCAAGGTAAAGCTAGGTTTATTGATGAGCTTCACGCGCTTGCTGACATTGTAGCTAACGAGCGTAACTACTATAAACAGGAAGAAGAGAATGCCAGACGTACTGCTTAATGATGATCCTTATATTCAAGGGTTAAAAGCTCAAGGTGTTGATGCTCCACAGAAGTTTCGTACTGAAACTGGTAGTACATATTACAGCTATACTGGTCCCCGTCCTCAAATAGCTCCTGCGGCTCCATCAGATGCGACTGGTGTTGTAGCCCCCACTGAGCCTGAACCTGAGCCCGAAGAAGAGGCGGCTGGTGCTGAGGATTTTAAAGAAACCTTACAAGAGGCTGGTATACTCCCTGAGGGTGATGCTGGAGATACAAGTGGTCCTCCTGCTGGCACCCACTCCCCCTCTTTAGACGAGTTTATATCCCACTTAGGGATGCTTAGCAAAGGTATTCCTGCTACTATGGCTTTAGGGTTTATTGATGAACTGAGTAAGGCACAGTTTGGTCCTGTAGTAGGCGCCTCTGACAGAACAGACAGGTTTGCTAAGGGCACTCCATCTGAAGAGTACAACAAGTATGAGCAGGACCGGCATGATGCTATTGATGCTATGCAAGAGGCCGCAAATAAGTCTGAGTCTGAAAAGTTTGGTGGTGAGGACGCCGGTATAGGTCCAGGTGCGGGCTCTAGTAGTTCTAGTGCTGCTTCAGGTCACGCAATGGGAGCAAAAGGTGATGTTGATGAGGGCGGAGGGGAAGATGACGCTGGTGTAGGTACAGGTGCTGGACCAACTGGATTAGGTTTAGATACTTCACAAACAGACCCTCAGGGGGGCGAAGGGCCTGGAGGAGGAGGCGCTGGAGCTGCAGGAAGTGGTGGTAGTGGAGCGGGAGGAGTAGGAGACGGAGGTAATACGGCAGGGCCTGGAGGGCCCGGCATGGGGGGTCTACAACAGGGTGGTCTAGTAAACCCACAACTACCCCCTGATACACAACAAGTACCTGTAAAAGGTACAGGAGAAACACGTACACTACATCCTGATGAAGCTGTGCTTCCAGGAGATGTAGCTAAATTCCTTGGTGAAGAGGGAGTAGCTAAGGTTATTGAACAAGCACGAGCTAAAATGCAAAAGCTTGCTCAAGCAAGACAACAGGCAACTCAAAATCCACAGGCACAACCGCCTGCGAATAGTGGTCCTGCAGCGCCACAAAGTGCCCCACAGGCACCAGCAGCTGCCCCACCTGCGTCCGTACAAGCGCAGCCGACAACTACTGGAACTGTGGTAACTTAAAAGTATGCTAGGAAAGAAGAAACTAAGTCCATAGGGAGGCTACCTAATCATAGATTAGCCCCTCCACAATATTTGTGGCTACTCCAAATGGACCCCACATAGGAGGACAATATGTCTGTCACTCAAGAGGTTAAAGCTGAAGATATTGATCTACTAAAGCCACAGCCTTACGTTGGTCGCCAACGTCAAGTCGCTATAGCATCTGATAATTTACTTGAACGCCCACCCTCTCCTGAGGAAGAGGCCGCTGAAAAGGAAACATCAGAAGAGGATGACGCAGCTGGTGAGGAAAAAACCTTTAAGAAGAGGTATGGTGACTCACGCCGCTATATTCAAGAACTTAAAGATAAGCATAAAGATGAACTAGAAGCTGCTCGTAAGGATGCACAAGACGCTGCAGAAGCAAAAGCTGCCCTGCAAGCAACTCGTAAAACTCCTGAAGAGCTTGCAGCTTTTAAAGAAGAGCATCCTGATGCTTATGCAATTCTTGAAAGTGTTGCTGCCCAAACTCAAAGTAGTTCACTAGACGAAGTAAAAGACCTTAAAGAGGAACTTCGTAAAGTCAATGATAAGCTTAATACTGAAAAGTCTGAAACCATACTTCGAAGAGATCACCCAGATTGGGATGAGATTAAAGAAGATGAAGATATCCATGCTTGGCTTGAAGAGCAGCCTGAAGAAATTCAGGATTGGCTCTATGAAAGCCAGAATGGTAAGATGGCTTCTAAAGTAGTAAGCTTGTATAAGGCTGAAAGAGGTATCACATCAGGCAAAAAATCTACAAGTGGTAAGAAGCTTAAAGAAGATGCGTCAAAGCTAGTTGAGTCGCGTGGCTCAGGTGGAGACACAACTAAAGATAAGCCTATTTTCACAAGTAGTCAAATTGACAAAATGTCTATTCAAGAGTATGAAGAACGCTATGATGAGATTACTTTAGCTCTTGCAGAAGGACGTTTTGATGCAAACAAATAGCTAATCCTAATGGAGGTAGATTATGGCTTTTGAAATCGCTGGTAGCGGCTATAGCAACCTTAGTCAAGGTAACTTCGTCCCTACCATTTTCTCGAAGAACGTACAAAAGTTCTTCCGTAGAGCAGCCGTAGTCGAAGCAATTACTAACACTGATTATTTCGGTGAGATTGCCGACCACGGTGATACCGTTAACATCATCAAAGAGCCCACGGTCGCTATTTCGGACTACAAGCGTGGTCTGGAACTAGAGACTCAGTTCCTTGCTGATGATCAGCTCCAGCTGACTGTTGACCAAGCTAAGTACTTCCAATTCATCGTTGATGATATTGAGAAGAAGCAGTCCCATGTAAACTGGGAAGCTCTAGCTACTGGTTCAGCCGCTTATACGCTTAAGGATAACTTCGATAACGCTATCCTTAGCTACATTAGCGGACAGGTTGCTTCTGCTCGTACTTATGGTACGGATGCAGCTGCTGGTACTGATCCAACTACTGACTCGATTGACTTGGGTTATGGCGCAGGCGAGATCTCTCCCTTGTTTGCTATGGCTCGTGCCGCTCGACTACTAGATGATGCAAACGTTCCTGAAGAGAACCGTTGGTTTGTTGCTACCCCACAGTGGTGGGAGGTAATGAGCGATGAGAACTCCAAACTCATGGGCGTTGACTTCACTGGTGACTCTGCCAGCCGTCTTCGTAACGGTAAGGTTACGTCTGGTTCTATTCGTGGCTTTGAGTGTTACAAGTCCAATAACCTGACTGCAGGTAGTACTGCCCAGGTAGCTCTGTTCGGTCATATGTCAGCCGTTAGCACTGCTTCGCAGATTGCTAAGACTGAGGTTATCCGCTCAGAGAAGTTCTTTGGTGACATTGTACGTGGTATGCATCTGTATGGTCGTAAGGCCCTGCGGACTGATGCCATCGGCAAAGTCTTCTATCTAGTAGATTAATAGAAAGGAGAAATAAACAATGGCAACCTATAACAACGATGGTGGTACTGTTGGATACAATGCGCAGTCTAAGCGCCCTCATTTGCTTAGTGAGGTTGTAGACTTTAGTTCTACTACAAATGCTACGTCAGACGTTTTCCAAGTACTTAACATCCCTGCGGGTGCTATGGTACTTAACGCTGGCATTGAAGTTCTTACTGCCGATACTGCTGGTAACTCCGGTACTTTGGCACTTGACGACAGTGTAAACTCTGTAACTTATGTTACAGCTGCTTCTGTTGCATCAACTGGTGCAATGACTAGTGGTGATGCAGTAGGTGAGATGTTTGTTACGTTTGTTGGTGCTGATACGCTTGATGTTACTATTGGTACTGGCGCTGTTAACGCTGTTGTACGTGTATGGGCTATCGTTATGGATTTGACGGAAGCTAATACTTCGGTACAGAAGCTAACCTTCTCTGCTGCATAGCAGTTAAGTGAAAGGTCCCTGGGGGCTTCGGCCCCTAGGGTTCCTTGAGTTAAAGGGTTATTATGGCTACAACATATCTTACAATAGTTAATAACACATTAACTAAAATAAATGAGCCTACTCTAACCTCATCTACATTTGCAAGTGATCGTGGTATTCAGACTCTTGTAAAGAATGTAGCTAATGATATTATCTATGAAATCTCACAGTCTGAGATTGAGTGGCCCTTTAATCGTAATGCTGGGACACAGACATTAACTCCTGGCACACCTACTTATGCTCTCCCAACAGGATACACTTCTGTTGATTGGGAGAGTTTTGTCATTCAGCCAATAGAGCGTGTAACAAATGGGGAGTTTACTAGTGCTATTACTAGCTGGACTGATATTTCAGCTGGTTCTGGTACTGCTGCTTATACCAGTGATGGAGATGGTCGTGCCCGTTTAACTGGTGACGGTACAGACATTGGTGGTATTTCGCAGTCACTTACCACCGTTAAAAATCGTCAATATCGTTTATTTTGCCGGTTCCTGACCGGTACTTTGACTGTCTATATTGGAACAACTTCAGGTGGAACTGAGATTGCTACTGAAACATTAACCCTTACTAACACTGGTGAGGGGCCACTGCATGACTTTACGTTTACAGCTACTGGTGCTGCTACATTTATTAGTTTTGTAAACACATCCACAACTACAATGGACATTGACTTTGTTCGTGTCAGAGAAGACGAGGAAGCAAAGAAACTGATTTATACTCCTAAACAAGCTTGGAGTGATATGAGAGAGGCTAATGACGCCCTTCTTATGAAGAACCGTCATCAGTACCCTGACTTTGTATACCCCACACAAAACGACAGGTTTGGTATAACACCCCCTCCTCTACAAGAAAACTGGGAAGTTGAGTTTGACTACTGGGCACCACAAACTGCACTAAGTGCACATGGTGACACAATCTCTATCCCAGATGAGTTTGCTCATGTAATCATAGATGGGATGATGTCTCGTGCTTTAGAACTGAGATCTGATCCTGTTTTTAGAGATAGAGCTGATAAGCGCTATCGTCAAGGTATTGAGGTTATGCGGCGTACTTTAATCTCACGACCTACACATCTATATGCTTTATCCCCTGTGCGAGATCGTGGGTTCTTTACTAATCTAGGACGAGATGGAATTTAATGGGTGCTAATAGCCCTTTAGACACTTCACAAGTACAGCCCTTAGCGGTCAATTGTGGTGGAGGTCTTTTATTAGATCGTAGTCCTTACGAGATGCCTCCTGGGTCTGCGCTACAACTACAAAACTTTGAACCGGATATTGAAGGTGGGTACAGACGTATTAATGGTTTTACTACTTTCTCTAGCACTGCCCTTACTGGCTCTGGAGCTGTGCTGGGCATTGCTACTTTAGGTGCTAATGTAATTGGCTGTCGTGGTGCAAACGTAGAAACAGGTACAGGTGGTACTTGGACTAGTATTACTACAGCACGTACTAGTGCTGGGAAATACCATTTTGATAAGTACGACTGGACTGGTACAGAAATACTAGTTATGGCCTCAGGTCAAGCTGGTACTAATTACGCAGCTACTTGGGATGGTTCTGCTTATGCCTTACTAGATGGTTCTGCGGGTTCAGGTTCTGGTACTGCCCCTACTGATCCAGAAATTGTAGTAGAACATCGTGGGCATGTTTTTTTATCTCAAGGGCGTGCGCTAACTTTTACTGCACCATTCAGTGCAAATAATTTTACCCCTGCTGATGGTGCTGGAGAGATAGGTTTACCATCGAGCATCACAGGCTTAAAGTCATT
>CEPX01038103.1_pt1 | contig 12934 bp, 24 predicted proteins | sample 361361 | NCBI WGS metagenome assembly CEPX01 (sample SAMEA2619974, study PRJEB7988) | marine metagenome | biome: marine biome (ENVO:00000447); feature: mesopelagic zone (ENVO:00000213) & marine oxygen minimum zone (ENVO:01000065); material: "saline water (ENVO:00002010), including plankton... | reverse complement strand
CTGCGAGGAACATGACAACTTCTTTAGTTTAGATGTCTGGCAAGAGGGAGAACCTTTTTACCAACTCAATTGCCCTGATAATCAAAATAACACTGACTGTGAACTGTATAACAACGAGGCTCATCAGAATTGGGTCATCAGGGAATTTGATAAGAGGTTTGTAGGACGAACCTATCAATTTACCCTACCGTGGAATGGGTACACAGTTCAAAAGGGTAAGAAGGTTTCTGATTTCCCAATAGGAGTAATAGCTAATGAATAGCATAATAGGTAAAGAATGCCACTCTTGTAAACAACCCATCAACTCAGGTGGATACATACTAGGTATGTCTGCCCAATATGGTTACCAACATTGGACTAACCTCAAAGCCAGATGGTATATGCCTCTGGACATGTGTCCTGAATCCAAGTTGATGAGAACAATTAATTCATTGGTAACAAAAATAATTTCTAGAGGAAAATAGTATGGGCAAAGACCTAGTAGAGATACCCAGTAAAACCAGTACCGATACATATAACATCGTTTTAGGACAGGACTATCGTATTTACTGTACCTGTAAAGGATGGAAATTCAGCAGACCCCCTATCAAAGAATGTAAGCATCTCAGGGAATTATTTGGTATAGAGGGCAAGAGCGTTCTTCTTGAACTTCAAGCCCCTACTGTTAACCGAAACTCTGATGACCGATGCGTTCTTAGAGAGGTTGTATTCTAGAGGAGGGTTGACATACCCAAATTCGAGTATACAATTGTTATAGGAGACTAGAAGGTACATATATACACTAGAAAGTATTAGGAAGACATAAATGGACTATAAAGACAATCCCTTATACATAGACATGGTGAGTAGAGGCAAAATGACACGAATAGAAGACCACGGAACAATCGTGGTTGCATGGTTAGAAGAGGACGGTACAGAGTCTATCGTGTACTTTGACCATAGCCAGTTTCAGAACCTGATAGATGCGTATGGTGACACCCTAATGGAAGAAGAATTTATCTATGACGGTGAAGTATTGTGGACAACAAAGGACGTTGAGTAATGCTCCCTACAGATAGGTGTTGGTGTAGTCATCAAGCCCGATGGCATACGCCACAAATATCAGCATATCGTGTGATGACACTGTGCAAATGGTGTGCAAGGCAAACCGCAAAAAATCAAAGCAAATGGAAAAGTGGTGACAGGGCAAAACCTGCCCATGAATTGGCTTTACATACACCTGAATGGATGATGTTAGAGACATATGACAAACTAAGAAGAGTGGCAGAGGCGTGGAAGGAGATATATGGAGATGAGTCGGACGTAGATACATCTATGTTAGACAGTGCTACTGCTCGTTCCATAAAAGAATCGGATAAAGAAACCCTTAATGATGTAAATGAATTTCTGAAGGAAATTTAATAATGAAAACTAAACAAGAGATGTCGCAATTATCTGAGGAAGAATGGCTAAATTATCACAACACATTGGTGGAAGAAAATGAAAACACCAATGATGAGCAAGTGATTGAGAAGAACGAAAAACAAATGGAAGTATTAAGAGAGGTGTGGATAGCAAGACATGGATTAAAAAAAGAACCAGTCATAAAGATTAGACGACCAAGATTTTAAGAAAAAATAAAAAAGGATAATTTAAATGGTTACCGTAGAAGAAGAACGGAGCGAAACATTTTTTGATGAGGAGTTAGGCGAAGGGTGTCCTGATTGTGGAAGTACCATGATATGCCCCTCTTGCTCCCCTGAGGCACTAAGTGCTGTTAACCAAGACCTTAAAGAAATGGCTAGGGAAGCAAATCCTCAAGTAGCAAGGTTTCTGGTAGATGGTTTCTACACTGCCCAGAAAAATAGAATCAGAGCAGGGAACCAAGCAAAACAAGCAGGGGATGAAAATGAACCCTCAGCCTTGTTGCTGTGGAATAGGAAAAACTTTCAATATATAGAGAACCAGATATTTAAGGTTCTTGATGAGTTCAGTAATGGTCAGGAGTTAGGCAGATGGGCAAGGTCTATCTGTGGAATTGGTCCAACTTTAACAGCAGGATTACTTGCTCATATAGACTTGGAAAAGGCTCAGACTCCTGCAGGGATATGGAGATTTGCAGGGCTTGACCCAACAGTTGTGTGGAACAAAAGCGAGAAACGTCCGTGGAACGCTCAGTTAAAGACACTGTGTCATAAGATTGGACTGTCCTTTGAGAAGGTGCAGAACAACCCTAATGATTTCTATGGGCATATGTTAGCTAAAAGGAAACAGTACGAGATAACGAATAATGAGGCAGGGAAGTACGCTGAGACTGCCAAAGAGATTCTCGCTACTGGCTCCTATAAGAGAGAAACTGTTGCGAAGACAGCTTATGAGGCAGGGAAATTGCCTGACGGTCAGATTCGCATGAGAGCATTGCGATGGGCAGAGAAACTATTCCTGTCCCACTACTGGCACGTAGGATATGAGATAAGGAGCAATAAAAAGCCTGACCTACGTCAGTCTCCACCCAAGCCATGGGTGATTGCAATAGGTGGACACCAAGAGTTTATTGCACCCCCAAACTGGGGACAAGGTAGCTTAGAAGAACATACCTATACAGAAGAATACTGGAAAAATAGGAAGTAGCAGAACATGAGTGGGGCGTGAGCAGAGATACTGTTCATGCCCTACTTATGCACAAGGAAGAAAAATGGATTTTAAAAAATACTTTGGTTCTAAGCAAAATAAGCAGACAGGCTCTTCTGCAGAACGAGCAAACGTAAGACTGACTACAGCGGAAAAGTTCTTTATCAACTCTACTGTCTTTGAAGAGGAGTTTTATGAAGGTCAGGATGATTTGCTTACTTATATAGTAGACGAGATTCCAACAATTTCTGGTCATACTAGAAGTAAAGCCACCATTAAGTATTATATCTACGATAGCAAAGAACGTCAGGATAACATCCCCAGACCATACCAAATTGTCTTTAACACAAAGAGATACAGCGACAAGTTTAAGACTCGTGTGCTTAAAGAGATTAGAAGGCATGGTCGAGTAGAGGTCACAAAACGATTTGCAGTACCATCAGGAACAATTAGTGGATGGATGGACAGTACCTCTACATACAGAGACCCATCAAACACTACATCTAGTGCAGGGAATCACGACCAGAGTTCCGTAGACACTGGTACAGAAGATACTAATGGACTACTAAAAACCATTAAAAGGTTAGGCAACATGACGAAGAAAAAAGGTAAGCGAAACATCACTCCTCTAGAGCGTAGAGGAATCCACGCTATGGTCAAAGAAATCGGAGAAAGGGCAACCGCTGAAAGGTTAGGCTTTCAAGTTTCTACAGTGCGTAACACCGTTAACATTGTCGAAGAGGCATTACGCATCAATAGAGCAGAAAAAAAGGCTGTAACGGCTGAACCTGAGACTGTAACACCTACACCTGAGGAAGAGACAACAACACCTTCAGGAACCAGTGGTATTGATTATGTAGCTTTCATAACTAACTGTGAATACCTAGTTAACTATTACACGGAACTTGCTGAAATGGCTGAGAAAGTGGAGAAGATTGAAGAGAACAGAGACACAGCAAAAACCTATGCTGACAAAATACGGATTGAGGTTGAACAACTCAAGAAGAACCTCACATCTCTATAGGAAACGCATAGCTGTCCTTGTACTATTATATGAGTGAGCCAGTAGTATGAAGTTTCAGTACATATGAGCGAACCACGGTATCTGATGTAACAGTTCAAAAGAGTGAATCAATACAAGCGATGTAGCCAAAGTTGCGAATGAGCCACGATGTTTGCTGTAGCACATTGAACGAGCGAACCACCAGAAGAGATGTAGCATCCTTTCGGAGTGAGTCATTGGAGAGAGATGTAACCTGCTTAAGAAGTGAGCCATTCATACGGATGTAGCAAAATCTAAGAGTGAACCACAGGTAATAGGGATGAGATATATAGATGTAACAGACTCCCTAAGTGAATCAAAACTCTTGATATAGCCCAAAAAGAGAATGAGCCATCAATTCCGATTTAGCATAGGAAATGAGTGAACCCCCTTGTCGGATGTTGCATGTAAAAAGAGTGAACCATCCAATCTGATGTACCAAAGCCTTTAAGTGATTACCCTAACTAAAAGCATTTAAGGAGAATATTTATGACAACAGCAAAAGCAGATAGATTTGAGGTTACCCTCAAGTTTCAAGACACAATATCCATACTAATGGTAAAGAAGGCATTGCAGGATGCTGTCTCGACATTACAAGAGTCACAGGATAAGAATAATTTCTCTGAAAAAGAGGGTCTTATCCGAAACCTTAAAGTAACCCTGGAACAGGTTAATAACTATAAACCAGTACGAAGAAACTAATGTGTCCTATAGTCTCTGTTTCCGCTGTCAGGTTGATTTAGATGAATCTTATGGAATTGTTATCCAGTTCGCTGTTGTAGCAGAGAATGGGGAGCATAGGTTACATCTAGGAGAAGAACCTTCCATGGTCTTATGTGAGAAGTGTTGGGAAGAGATACAAATCATTGGTAAAAGCCACCGCATTAATGCGGGTAATGGGAATTATTTAGATTATTTTAAATAGTATAAATTTTTATACTTGCATATATTAAATAGATATGATACAATTGTTTAGAGAGAAGAGTTTAGAAGAGTTTAGTAAGGAGAAAAGAATGGTAGCGAACATTAGACCCGAAATAGAAGTATTAGTGAAGACACCTATTGGTGGAGTATTTGATGAGTACCGCCAAACCCAGATGGCTATTGAGTCTTTGCAGAAACGATTGAATGAACTCAAGCCTGTCTTAACTGAAATGGTCAGACAGGAAGAGGATGAGTTTTACATTCGGGACGGCTACAAGGCACAGATAGTCACAACTCAGCCGTCTAAGGCACTGAAAACCAAGGCTGAAGTTTTAACAGTAGTGCCTAAGAAGTATCATTACCAGATACTGAAGGATAAAAAAGGCAGTAGCCACCTCAAGATTGCAGTTGCTCCTAAGGAGAACACTGTGAAGGTGACTATTACCGAATAGCACAAGTTAATAGTAGGTAGAGTGAATCACATGACAGGATGTAGCATCGAAACAGAGTAAACTCTACCTACTTTAACGAAGGAGTGAACCTTGTCTATACTGGATAAGATTGACGAGTGGGCTGACATATACGAGGTTAGCCTACTGCTAGTAGGTGGTAGTGATGAGGAGCGAGAACTCTACGCTCCTGCAATTCTAGGTGTCAGCGATGGTTATTGGAATGATGACCGCATAGCTGTTGTCTATGATGAAGATATGATGATTGAAATCATTGCAGGGACAATGGAACCGTCAGGTGACCCAGATGACCCCGATGATGAGTACAACAACCCCTACTTTCTCGCCCAAGAACACTTTGACTTTAACGTCAAGGGTGGTTGGCATGGAGAACACACTCCTATTTTTATTAAAACATTTACTACAATAGCTTAGGAAAATATATATATGAGCATAACAGCGAGTGAGATGACTCAAAAACTCACCGTAATAGCTAAAACAGGGGCAAGAACCAATATTGAAAGAGATAATGTTGACTTCTTAGCCCCTGTAGTGATTATGGCTGAAACGGATACAGATGAGATTAAAATGGCTAAGATTAAGATGCGTGAGGGTCTTGAATTAAATAAGGCACTCAAGTCCTGTCTTGCCCATTACAAAGCCTATGCCTACTGTTTTGTACGAGAAGGTCATGGAACAGAGTTTCCTAACGCTCTTTTAGAGGCTAAAGGAGATTTTAGCTTATTACCTAATGAAGACTGTTATGGGGTTATTGCTCTCCATACAGGAGTCAAGGGACAACAACATGTAACAGGCAGTAGGGCAATAGTTAACTCTAATGAACAAGGAAGAACAATACTAGATTGGGAGGATGAACTAGGGGTAGATGAAGAGGTTGTGTCTCAATACTATGTAACGGATTGGTAAACTAATGAATAGTGCTTATAAATGTGTCTCTTGTGGTATGTCATACCCCATGGGACGAATTGTATTTAAATGTAATATAGAAAATTGTCAGCGTAACCCATGTGAACATAATCCTATATGCGGACTCTGTGTACTAACGAGTCTGCCATCAGGGGCTAAAGTTAACATGGAAGTATTACTGGAAATATTGTAGACATATGAGAGAACTAGAGCCGAAGTATCACGCAAAAATTATGTCCTTACCCACGAATAAAAAGGAATGCTTTGCATTGCTACATCTAGGGACAAATGAAGGTGAAGAACAATTTGCCTCACTTCTAGGGATAGCTGTTAAAAAGTCAGACGAGGATGGAATTTATTACATGGTACTTGATGATACAGAGATACCGTCTGATGACATTGATGAGTTTCCTGTAGTAATGATGGCATTTCACGAGGATGTTATAGAACACAGTAGCATTCCTTGGGAAATTTTTAGAGATAAAATGAACGGAAAATTTAATAACAAAGAACATGTATAGCCTATAGTAACTATTAAGAAATAAAAAAGTTGACTATGACAAAAGTCCTAACTACAATTATTGGATTAATGAGAGGTAGGAGTTAGATGCTTACCAACACGGCTAACCCAAAAGAATTGTGGGAAAGTTTATGTGATATATCAGCTAGAGAGAATCCCTTCTCTAACCTAGAGGATGTGAAAAGGTATCTGGAAACTGTGGTGGCTAAAGAAGGGATTAACTGTTTTGATGTACCGCCTTTTGATACCCTGAGTATTTCCGAACTCTCGGAAATACTATGGAAGTATCAGCTAGACTCTGCTCAGAGATAGCTACTGAAAAATCCCCATTTTTAAATGGTTTCGATGCATACCAGTGGAGTTGTATATAAGGCTTAAACAGAGTACAATTATAGTAAGGAATGCCTTATGAAACTCAACGAGGACATATGGAGAGTACGTCTACCGTACAAAGATTGTGGTGCAAAACTCAAGTTCAATACTTATAGTGAAGCAGAAGAGGCTCTTGAAAAGTATAACGAGCGAATCCCATTAAATACCATGGAAATCTATCTCTGCCCTAAGCACAACATATACCACCATGGGCATTCTAGAAGATACCCTAAAGGCTTTTTTGACCGTATATTTAAGAAAAATAACTAAACAGGAAAAAATAAATGAGAACAAATAGACTCGATAAAGTTGTAAAGATAGGATATATAGAACCACCCACCAATGGAGCAAGGGTTAGACCTGAACTGCCCCCAATAAACGCAGATATCACTAATTATGGTGAAGAGAGAAATGCCTTCAGGGATTTCATTCCAGTACTAAAGGAAGAATATGCACGTAATAAACGAATAAGAGAAAATGAGACACCCTTTTTCCATAATTTTGGAAAAGGATTCTATAGAGGGATAATGGATACTTTTGGTTGGCTAGTTAAAGGTATTGTATTCATTTGTGTTTTCTACCTAATCTGGCAACTTTTTTCAAAAATATTTTAATTAGGAAAAAATAATATATATGACAATTCTAGATAACACGTTAATAGAAATAAGACCGTACTGGAATGGCTACACATGGGTATTTGATGATGACAGGGTGGGATTAGCACAGGAGCCGTTTGTTGCGGGAATACCAGAAATGATTGACCTCATGGTTAAGGATGTCCCTAACGCTAAAAAAGGGTTTAGGATGACTTGGGCTGAGGTTCCTTTTCCTACACATACCCATACCTTAGAGAAAATTAGTTCTGAAGGTGGGGGTACGTGGTACAAAATGGGGAATAATCCTGACCTAGAGGGTTGGTTATGCCCTGCTTTATTCAAGTATTTTATTGTTGCCCCTAAGGTCATTTACCTAAGGGCAGACCCATTACTTCAAAACAAACCTTGGTGGAGAGTTTGGTAACTAATGTTAATACAATTCCCATACAACGCAGGAGCGGTAGAGGCTATCAAGGAACTCCCTTCTCGTAAGTGGAATCCCGCTGAACGAGGATGGGAGATTCCTGATTTCCTTGCGTCTGCTGCTGCGGTAAAACTGGAACCGTTTTACCCTGACATAGCTGAGGCATTGCGTAGCCACGTATCCTCAGTAACGGTGGAAGCTAGACGAGATATAAGTAATGCTCAATCAGATAAAGAAGTTACGGATAGAAACGCACAACGTATACTAGAGCATATACAAAAAGAGTTAAACCTACCTCTAAAGCTATTTCCCTACCAAGAGGTAGGTGTAGCTTTCATTGAACTGTCTAAGGGTAAAGCCCTGATAGGTGATGATATGGGGTTAGGTAAAACTGCCCAATCCCTCGCATGGTTGGCATTACATAAAGAAAAGAGACCTGTCATTGTCATCTGCCCTGCATCCGTTAAAGTTAACTGGGGTAGGGAGATTGATAAATGGATACCCAACTCTACATTCCAATCCATTGATTCTGGAAAGGATGCAATAGAGAAGGGTATGGATTTTTATATAATCAATTATGACCTTCTTCGTAAACATGAAGAGGGTCTTCTTAATATCAAAGCATCAGTTGTAATTCTTGATGAGTCTACCTATATCAAAGAAAGGAAGTCTCAAAGAACGAAAGCAACCTTAAAGATTGCTAAAAACTCCCCTCATGTCCTTGCTCTGTCAGGGACTCCTATCCTTAATAAACCCATGGAGTTTTTCAACATACTGAATCTCTTGACCCCTACTGTGTTTAAGAGCCAGTATAAATTTGGAGAACAGTTCTGTGGTATGGAACACAATGGCTATGGATTTAGTTATTCAGGTGCTACAAATACGGAATTATTAAATTTTTTATTAAAATCAATAATGATTCGTAGAGAAAAGAAAGAGGTTCTGAAAGACCTACCCCCAAAACGCAGAGAGTTTATGTATATAGGTATCCCTAATCAGATAATCAGGATGCATGATGCTGCGGAATTGGACTTAGCCAATGCTGTAAAAGACTACAACACACGAGGTCTCTCTAGCGGAGAACGGTCAGAAAGACGAATGCTTGCTATCACTGCTCTTGGGTATCTAAGACAGGTAGTAGGAATGGCAAAGGCTGAACAAACCTTGGAAATAGTACGTCCAACCTTAGAGGCAGGAGAGAAGATTGTTATTTTTGGGCATCATAAGGCTGTCCTAGACAAACTAGAAGAGGATGTAACTAAAGCAGGGTATGCGAATGTACGAATTGATGGACAGGTTACAGGTAAGAAGAGACAAAAACTTATAGATGAGTTTCAAGAAAATCCTGACTGTAAAGTAATGATTGCATCCATACTTGCAATGGGTATGGGAGTTAACCTTGTGTCTGCCTCTAGTGTTTTTATTGTAGAAAGACAATGGACTCCTGCTGTTGAAGAGCAGGGAGAGGACAGGCTATGGAGAATAGGACAAGAAAAAGAAGTAACTGTATGGTATCTCGTTACTGCAGACACTGTTGATGACAAAATGAACAGTTTGATAGAACGTAAACGAGACCTTGTCAGCAGAATAGTAGACGGAAAAAAGATTTCTAAAGAAGAAAGTTTAGTATCTGAGTTACTAGAAACTTATAGATAAAAAGGTTGCAAATACAGCATCTTGGGGGTAGAATTTTGAAAGTTGATTTTAGTTAAGGAGTAGAACACGTGGTGACTACCGAGAAAAATTGGCTTTCTGATGAAGAAATTAGAGAGTTTAGACTGAGTGGAGCGTCCACAGAAGATAAAGTTGTTCGGATGAGACATATATACAGGACAATTCCTCCCGTGGAGATTGCGAAAGTCCTTGGTATAAGTAGAGAGTGGGCAAGAAAATTACTAGAAAGAAACGGATTACCTACTAACCTACTAAGACTAGGTAAGTTCTGTCCCGAATGCAGTAAACGCCTAGAACGCTTACCTAAAAGAGGTATGTGTCGTGAGTGTTATTCCTTAAAATCAAAGGTAGCAGTTGATTGCTCAGGTTGTTTAATACCAATGCATGTAGCCCGACCCTTATATAACAGGGCTATGACCAATACTAGGTATAAAGGAAACTTTTATTGCTCCAGAGATTGTTTTGACCAGAATAAAGGACCATACCAGAAACATAGTAAAGAAGTAATCTATACGCATACCTGTATGACATGCTCTAAAGAAGAAGAAGTCTATGGCTCTTATGAAAAACGAAAAGCTATGAATCGTAAGTACTGTAGAGACTGCAGACTAGCACTGTATAACGAGTTTAATACCTTTAATGTACCCCGAATGGTAAGAGACACTACTGAAGCACATGCATGAGATAACCTGGATTGGAAGCAATCTTGGTATCACTGATGATGTAGGGGGACTTGAGGCTACACAGACAGGCGAGTTCACTGTTATAAACGTAGGCGAAGAGAATCGGAATCCGAAAGCAGATATACTTGCTCCTCTACCATGGTTCAGTGTCGATAAGAATCTTCTAGATAAACTATCAACTGTTATAGAAGAAATTATTAGAGACAACACAACGCCCAAAGCTAGAGTTATCGTACATGACGTATTTGGAATGGAACGTAGTGGGCTAGTGGTTGCATGGACAATTTCCAGAGCCAACGGTATTAGCTTAGACGATGCTTATGCAAAGGTTCAGGATAAGAAGAAAAATATAGTGAACTACAGTAATTGGATTAAACGTGAGGAACTTATCTAAGTCCTTCTAGTAGGTAATCCTAGTTTAACGAGCAACTGACGTACCCGTTCTCTTGAAATTCCTATCTCATCCGCTATCTGCTGTAATGTCCATTCAGGATGACTGTGTCGTAGGTATGCAACTCTTCTCCGATTCTCTCCTACAGGCTGTAAAGACATACATCACTGTTCTTTACGCTTCTTCTCCTGAGTAGCTCTCATTCGCTGATTCCACTGGTCTCGTGAACCCTGCCTCGTTTTCATCTTCTGACGACCACGACGCTTTTTATCTTGCTTAGCGTTTCTACGTCCCCATCTAGTGTCCTGACTGCCGTCATCCTTTACGATATGTGTCTGTATAGCATCTGCGGCTAAAGACAATACCTCTCCCATATCAGGAGTAAAAGGGATAGTTTCATTAGGTACAAAATTTCCCTGTGTATCCTGTCTAGGTAACAAGTCCTTAGAAGATACTTGATTACTGGATTTACTGAAGTCTGCTTGCTTCTCTTCCATCTCATTAGCACCAAGAGACAACCTGCCCATGGTCTCTCCCACACCCCGTCCATATTTCTTAACTTTTCTTTTAATTTTATTAGTTACAGAATTTTTCTTAGGTTCTTCTAGGTCTTTTATTACAGTATCAAGAGCTTTAATAAAGGATTGGTTTGCTGTACCTTGCCTCCCACGAAATTTATTCTTCTGTCTTCTTTCACGTGTCTTCTCAGCTACATTTCTTTTTACCTGTTCCTCACTGGGAGCGGTCTGTCGTAGCCTTTCCAAGTCAGCCATTGCAGGAGACATAGGTTTAGTAGCTTTAGTAGCATCAACTAGGTTTTCATCACGAGTAGAGTTAAACTCAGGCACTTCTGATTCTCGATAGCCTTTACCTGCTCCTGCACGAGAACGAATAGCTGCTATGGATTCTGCCAGTAACTTCCGCTGAACATCTCTGGGTTTCTTTGCTTTATGTTCTTCTAACAGTTTTTTTCTGTCAAAGTAGTTCTCTTCTAAGGACTCTGGTACACCACGGGGTGCAGGAGAAGAAGTACGATGTATTCGTCTTGGAGGCTTGTCTCCCTTCCGTCTACGTTGTTCTAGGATATTCTGGTCTACAGCAATATTATGTGGTGTACGTTGAGAAGTTGTAGTACCTATGCCTTCTATTGAAGGCATAGGTACTGTATCCTGACGTGGTCTTACTTCTCTTTGTTGAACTGCCCCTCTTGCTAATGCATCACCTATTCTTTCATGGGCAGGAGTTAATACCTCTTGATGATGTACCTGTTCGTGTCGAGGTCTCCGCTTGGAAATCTTCTTAGAAACAAAATCTTCAAGACTCGATTCAGACATACCAGTACGAGTTTTCTTCCCTCTTCTTTTACGAGAAAGCTCTGCACCCATAAAACGTCTTTGTTTTTCTGATTTAGCTGGCATATTTACTTCTTTCCCCTTTTCGTTTATCACGTAGTGATTCTTCTGCATGTTTCATAACTTTTAAGAGTAGATTTACTTTATGGAAATTCCTATTACCACAGGCAAGACATGCAGCTTCATTAGTTTCATCAAGATACACCGTTCCCTCACATTTAGGGCATGATTTTACGAAAATTTCTCCCACGTTATCTCTGGCAAACTTTCAAAAAATTTAATTTTTGCAATTAATTTCTTTCTATTTCTAACTTTTAGCTCTTTTTGCCAAATCACTAGTACTTGATATCCTGACGTAGCAAACTCAGTAATACGCTGCTCTTCTTCTTCTGGTTTATGCCATCTCTCGCCAAATAGCTCTATTATTTTCCTTTTAGTATGGTGTACAAAGTCAGGAGCTTTCCCATTTAGAATGAACTGTGCATTACCTGTGTACTTATACGGAAACTCCTGATAAACCAGCAATCCAAATAATTGAAGCTCTGCATTATTTGGGTCTTGTCTAGCAAGTTTAGCCCAAAAATTTACAGACCTTTTTGCAGGTTTTCTTCTAACTATTCTCTTTTTTCTAGTCTTAGACTTCGTTACTATTGTACTGTTATCCTCACTTTATATTAAAAGTATTTTTTTCTTATAAAAAAAGCAAGGAGTTTACAGGTCACTTCACAAAGAATATCTCCACCATACCTATTAATACCGTCGCTAGAATTAAACTGGAGAGCTTAATAAGCCACGACATATTGGTCTCGATACGACCTATTTTCTCATTCATATGAGGGATTTCATTAGTCATTAACTTATCTAGTTTTTCTTCTACGACACTCAATCTAGCTTCAACACTCACTGTAGTTTGTCCTATAAAACGCCTGTTATAAAAAGAACCCCTAAAAGAACTATTGCTGGAAGTGAG
>CEPX01112323.1_pt1 | contig 12939 bp, 14 predicted proteins | sample 361361 | NCBI WGS metagenome assembly CEPX01 (sample SAMEA2619974, study PRJEB7988) | marine metagenome | biome: marine biome (ENVO:00000447); feature: mesopelagic zone (ENVO:00000213) & marine oxygen minimum zone (ENVO:01000065); material: "saline water (ENVO:00002010), including plankton... | reverse complement strand
CGCAACATTTCCGGTTCGCTCTCGAGCGGCTGGCGGCCGCTGAAGCCTTCCTCGAGCGGGTGCCAGTGCGTTATGGCAGGCTCGCCCAGCCGGTAACAGAGATAGACCAGCTCCGCCCCGCGCTGCGCGTGGAAGTCGATGAGCCCCAGCGCCGGGTCCTTCACCTCGATGCCGTGCCGCGCCAGCGCCTCGAAGAGCCGCTTGCGCTCGGCCAGGTTGGTGTCGAGCCGCACCTCCAGCTCGATGCGGTCGCGCGCCGGCGCCTTGCCCAAGTCCTGCTCGGCCTCAATCAGCAGCTCCTCGAGCTGCTCGCGCTCGGCGCACTTGTCGGCCAGCGCGACCAGCAGCGGCCGCAGGACCGGCAGCATCGCGTTCGCCTCGCGCGGGGTGAAAAGCCGCACAGTGTTTGACTGCACGGGAGTGCCCAGTCCGGGGGGAGATTTAGGGAACGCGGCGGCTTCAGTCGCCCGCCCGAAAACGCGCAGCCATAAGTAAGCGGATTTTATGGGGGGCCACGATGGCACAGTTCGAGCATCCCGACACCTTCGTGCGCCGGCACATCGGGCCGGCGCCAGCCGACATCCCGGAGATGCTCGCCGAGCTCGGCTGCGCGACGCTGGACGAGCTGGCCGACGCGGTCGTGCCGGCCGACATTCGCCTGGCGGGGACACTCGAATTGCCACCACCGCTCTCGGAAGCGGCGGCGCTGGCGGCGCTGCGTGAGCTCGCGGGGCGCAACGTGGTGGCGCGTAGTTACCTCGGGATGGGCTACTACGGCACCATCACGCCGCCGGCGCTGCGGCGCAACCTGCTCGAGAACCCCGGCTGGTATACTGCCTATACGCCCTACCAGCCGGAAATCGCGCAGGGGCGGCTGGAAGCGCTGCTCAATTTCCAGACCATGGTTTGCGACCTGACGGCGATGGAAATCGCCAACGCCTCGCTGCTCGACGAAGCGACCGCCGCCGCCGAAGCGATGTCAATGGCGTGCAACGCGGCGCGCGGCGACCGCGCCACCTTCGTGGTCGCCGCCGACTGCCATCCGCAAAGCATCGCCGTCGTGCGCACCCGCGCTGCGCCGCTCGGGCTGCGCGTCGTCGTCGCGCCGGTGGCGGAGATGGAGTTCGACGACGACGTCTTCGGCGTGCTGCTACAGTACCCCGCCACCGACGGTGCGGTCTGCGACTACGCGGGCGTGGTCGCCGCGGCGCACGACGCCGGCGCGCTGGCGGTCGTCGCGACCGACCTGCTGGCGCTCTGCCTGCTCAAGCCGCCCGGCGAATGGGGTGCCGACATTGTCGTCGGTTCGTCGCAGCGCTTCGGCGTGCCGCTGGGCTATGGCGGCCCGCACGCGGCGTTCCTCGCGACGCGTGACGCGCTCAAGCGGCGGCTGCCGGGACGCCTCGTCGGCGTTTCGCGCGACGCGCACGGCGCGCCCGCGTTGCGGCTGGCGCTGCAGACGCGTGAGCAGCACATCCGGCGCGACCGCGCGACGAGCAACATCTGCACCGCGCAGGTGCTGTTCGCGGTGACGGCGGCGATGTACGCAGTCTACCACGGCCCCCGCAAGCTGCGCGCCATCGCCGAGCGGGTGCATTGCCTTACGGGGATTCTGGCGGCTTCGCTGCGCGCGGCTGGCGTTCCGGTCGCGCACGACCATTTCTTCGACACGCTGCGCGTCACCGCCCCCGGCGCGCTCGAACGCGCCGCCGCGAGCGGCATCAACCTGCGCGACCTCGGTGACGGCGATGTCGGCATCGCGCTGGACGAGACCGTCGGCGACGGGGAACTGGCGGAGCTGCTGCACCTGTTCGGTGCGGAGCAGGCGACCCCGCACGGCGACGCGCTGCCGGCTGCGCTGGAGCGCGCATCGCCGTTCCTCGAGCATCCGGTTTTCAACCAGTATCACAGCGAGACCGAGTTCATGCGCTACCTGCACCGGCTCGAAACGAAGGACCTCGCGCTGAACACCAGCATGATTCCGCTCGGCTCCTGCACCATGAAGCTCAACGCGGCGGCCGAGATGGAGCCGATAACGTGGCCCGGCTTCGCCGACCTCCACCCCTTCGCGCCGCCGGAGCAGGCGGCCGGCTACCGCCGCCTCATCACCGACCTCGAAACATGGCTCTGCGAGATGACCGGCTTCGCTGCCATTTCGCTCCAGCCCAACGCCGGCTCGCAGGGCGAACTGGCGGGGATGCTCGCGATTCGCGCCTTCCACGCATCGCGCGGCGAAGGCGGCCGCGACGCCTGCCTGATTCCCGCCAGCGCGCACGGCACCAACCCCGCCTCGGCGGTGATGGCCGGCATGCGCGTCGTCCCGGTCGCGTGCGACGCTGGCGGCAACATCGATCTCGCCGACCTCAAGGCCCGCGCAGCGGAGTGCGGCAACGACCTCGCAGCGCTGATGGTCACCTACCCCTCGACGCACGGCGTATTCGAAGCGCACATCCGCGAAGTGTGCGACGTCGTCCACGCCGCGGGCGGGCAGGTCTACCTTGACGGCGCCAACCTCAACGCGATGGTCGGCCTCTGCCGGCCGGCCGAGTTCGGCGCCGACGTCTGCCACCTCAACCTGCACAAGACATTCTGCATCCCGCACGGCGGCGGCGGCCCCGGCGCCGGGCCGATCGGCGTCGCCGCCCACCTCGCGCCGTTCCTGCCGGGCGACCCGTTAACTGACGACCCGCTCGCGAGCAACTCGTTCGACGGCGCCGCCAGTGGCGGCGCCGTCTCGGCCGCCAACTTCGGCAGCCCGCTAATCCTGCCGATAACGTGGGCGTACATCGCGATGATGGGCGCGGTGGGGCTGCGCGAAGCGACGCAGGTCGCCATCCTCAACGCCAACTACGTCGCGCAGCGGCTCGGCGACGCCTACCCTGTGCTCTATACCGGCGCCACCGGCCGCGTCGCGCACGAGTGCATCCTCGACACGCGGCAGATGCTGGCCGACGCGGGGCTGACAGTCGACGACGTCGCCAAGCGGCTGATTGACTACGGCTACCACGCGCCGACGATGAGCTTCCCGGTGCCGGGGACGCTGATGGTCGAGCCGACCGAGTCCGAGTCGCGCGCCGAGCTGGACCGCTTCTGCGACGCCATGCTCGCGATTCGCGCCGAAATCGCCGCGGTCGCCGACGGCAGTCTCGCCCCTAGCGATAGCTCACTGTGCAATGCGCCGCACACAGCCGCTACCGTAACAGCCGATGTATGGAATCGCACCTATCCGCGCGAACAGGGGGCATTCCCGGCGAAGTGGCTGCACGATTACAAGTACTGGCCACCGGTCGGTCGTATCGACCAGGCGTGGGGTGACCGCAACCTTTCGTGCAGTTGTCCCGATGACTGGGCGGAACAGGTTTAGCTGCGTCCCGGCTGACGCACTATGACTCTGCGCATGTACGGCACCGCGTGGTGCGGCGACTGCCATCGCGCCAAGGCGTGGCTGGATGGCGAGAATATTTCGTACGAGTTCCTCGATATCGAGAGCGACGATGCGCTCCGCGACCGCGCCGTTGCACTCAACGACGGCTACCAGCGCGTGCCGGTGCTCGAGTTTGACGACGGCAGCGTGTTGGTCGAGCCGACGAATGCGGAGCTCGAAACGAAGCTGACTGCACCGGGCGCAGGCTAGCGCCCCGCCGGCTGTGCCGCCGAGGCGCGCCTGCTGGTCGAGCCGACGAATGAGCAGTTGGCGGCGAAGTTAAAAATCGAGTGAATAAAAACGATAGCCTTTTTATGGCGCAGCCTTCGTACGCCGGCGGGCAAATGCTATATATCTCGATAGTACAGCCCCGACGGAGACAAAATATGTCGACACCTACCCGCGCACTGCTCATGGCCGCAATCATGCTGGGAAGCACGCTCTTCCTCATCGCCCCGCAAGCGGAGGCGCAGACGGCGGTCGTAGCATATTCCATCAGTTTCTCCGCAGCGAACATCGAAGTCGATGTGCGCCCCGGCGCCTCAGGCGTCGGCTGCCTCGAGCTCCAGATTTCCAACGAGGGAACCGCCAACATCGACGTTGACGTCGCCATGAGCGGCGGGGGAGTCACGATTTCTCCCGGTGCGGTTTCTGTAACGCTCTCTGCGGGCGCCAGTATCACAATCCCGGTCTGTGCCGTTGCAGCAACCCGTTCCAACTACAAGATTGTGCAGGTCACGGCGCTGGCAAGCGGCCGTGAGTCGAACACCCAGCAGGGACAGGTGAACAAGAATGGTGGATTCACCGTCAGTATTCAGCAGTATGCACGGCTCTCGATTCGTGCCGACCAGCCCTTCCAGCGGGTCGGCCCCGGCAAGCAGTTCCCCGTATCATTCACCGTCATCAACTATGGTAACTACGTCGACACCATCCTGCTCGAGGTGCTCAACCAGGAAGACCTGGAGGAAGCCGGTTTCATCGTCGCACTTTCGCAACCGCAGATTGAGATTGACAGTCAGGGCGAAATGGTGGTCATGATTTCCCTCCAGACCCCGCGTGGCACAGTTATCGGCTGGTTCAACGAATACCATACTGTCATCATGAAGGCCTCGACCACGCTCGCGGGCGAGACCGAGGCACGCTCGGTAACCTCGACCCTCTGGGTGCGCGGCGTCTTCGTCCCCGGCTTCGAGTCTGCCTTCTCGCTGCTTGCGCTCGCCTTCGTCGCGATAACGCTGGCACGGGTGAAGCGCGACGACGAGTAAGCGTCCCGGACGCGCAGCCAGCTGCAATGGGTAGCGGAATGGATGGCGACATTGGAACTGGCGAGTTCGCCTGCGGCTTCATCCTGCTGCGCGGCGACCGCACGCTGCTGCTGCGCCACCTCGAGGGGCATTGGGCGCCGCCCAAGGGGCGCGTCGAGCCAGGCGAAACCAATATCGCGGCGGCGCACCGCGAGCTGGCGGAAGAGACTGGCCTGACGGGGGCGAGGGTAATCGATGGCTTCCGCCACGAAACCAGTTATCTCAAGGCGCGCGACGGCAAGCAGATTCCGAAGCGCGTGCTCTTCTTCCTCGCCGAATCCCCGTCAGGCGACGTGCAGCTGAGCGACGAGCATACCGCCTCGGCGTGGCTCGCGTGGGACGCGGCGCTCGAGCGCGCGACGCACGACACGACGCGCGAAGCGCTGGCGGCTGCACGCAAGTTCGTGCGACAGCAGCTTTAATGTCCCCGACGAACGCAGGGGGCGCATGCAGCCGTTGAACCGCCGCGAGCAGATGCAGGCCCTGCTGGCCACCACCACGCTGCTGCTGCTCGGCTTTGCGCTCTTCTACGGCGGCAGCGTGGCGCTGGTCGCACTGGCCGGCGCAGCGGGCGGCGGCTGGCTGGCGTTCGGCAACCCCCGCACGGCGACCACCCCGCAGGCGCTGCTCGAGCGCGTCAGCGGAGCCGCAGGCCACGAGCTCGACCGTGCCGAAGACTGGCTCTGTGCACAGATTGGTGCCGAGAAGAAAGGCGACCGCACCCTTGTCGGGGTCGCGTTCAACTTCGCGCTGGTGATGGCAGTGGTGCTGCCGGCCGACCTGGCGTTCCAGCACATGACGCGCGCCGAGAACTCGATGCTGCTCTACCAGCGCTTCCTGACCTGGTTCGTCTGGGCGGTCGAGAGCGCGTTTGGCGTTGCGGTCGCCATCGGCGGCAGCAACGGGACGCTGCTGCTCTACGACGACATGATTGACCTGGAAATCGTGGCCGCCTGCACCGGTCTGCACGAGACCCTGTTCCTCGGGCTGCTCATCCTCTGCTTCCGTGGTGTGCAGCCAATGGTGCGCGTGCGCTGGGCTGCGTATGCCGCCATCTTCATCTTTTTCGAGAATGCACTGCGCATAATCACTGCCTACCCGCTCATCATGCAATACGGTTTCGCGACCTGGGACAAAGTGCATTATTTCTGGTGGCAGACTGGCCAGTATGCGCTCATCATGGCGCTCTTCATGCTGTGGGTGATGACGATTGGCGGCCGCCCCGAGAATCGCAGCCGCACCCGCCCGACCTAGTCCAGCAGGTGCCCCATCTTGCCTGCCTTAGTGCGCAGGTAGCTACGGTTCTCCGCCTTCGGCGCCACAGTGTGCGGCTCGCGCCGCACCGTCAGGCCCGCTTCGCGCAATGCTTCGACCTTGGCGGGGTTGTTGGTCAGCAGCGCCACGCAGCTCACGCCTAGACATTTGAGTATGGTGACGCCGTCGCCATACTGCCGCATCTCGCCACTGAACCCCAGCACCTCGTTGGCCTCGACCGTGTCGAGCCCCTCGTCCTGCAGGTTGTAGGCGTGGAGCTTGTTGACCAGCCCGATGCCGCGTCCCTCCTGCCGCAGGTAGATGATGACGCCACTGCCTGCCTCGGCGATGCGCTCCATCGCCAGGTCGAGCTGCTCGCCGCAGTCGCAGCGGTCGGAGTGAAACACGTCGCCCGTCAGGCATTCCGAGTGGATGCGCACCACCACTTCGCCCGCCATGTCGCCCAGCGCCAGCGCGATATGCTCGCGGTTGGTCGTCTCACCGGGAAAGGTGAGAATGCGGAACTCACCGAAGCGGGTCGGCAGCCGCGCTGCCGCCAGTGCATCGTCCTCGCACGGTTCTGCCATTGGCGCGCCACCCTGCGGCCGGTTTTATTACTTGCTCACGACGAGCAGCTTGCGCCCGTCTTCCTCGCTGTCGGAAACCAGCGTGTACTTGCGTCGCCGGATTACCGTCAGGATATCCCGCTTCGCGTCATCTTCATCCCACTGCACCTGCAATTCTTCGCCGGTCGGTAGCGGCATCAGCGCGCGCAGTAGTGCCATCACCGCCTGCGTACATTGCAATCCCCGCACGTCGACCTCTTTCAGGTTATCGCCCCCGCCAGGCCATCAGCAGGAGAAGCTCGACCCGCAGCCGCAGCTTTCGCTGGCGTTCGGGTTCTCGACCTTGAAGCCCGAGCCGTTCACTGACTGGACGTAGTCAACTTGCATCCCCGCTATCAGCGGCAGGTCCTGCCGCCCGACGACCAGCCGGATGCCGCCCGACTCGAATTCCTCATCGCCCGGCTGTTCCTCGGAATCAAGGCTCAGGCCATATTGCATCCCGGCGCAACCGCCCGGAAAGACCGCGATACGCAGTGCCAAGTCCGACTTGCCCTGCGCTTCCATCGCGCGCTGCAGTTCGGCGGCGGCCGCCTCGGTCACCGTAATCAGCGGCTGCCCGTCCGACGCGAGCACGGTTTCAGAGCTGGTGGTCATGTCTGGGTCATGACTCCCCGCGGCAGTATTAGAGCTTGTGTCACTCACTCGGTCGTCGCCCCCTGCTCGCCGTGGAACGCCGCCCGCAGCGTGTGCCACGCCAGCGTCGCGCACTTCACCCGCGTCGGGTAGTCACGAATCCCGCCGAAGGCAGCCAGCTTGCCCAGCCCCCCGGCCGGCTGCCCGTCGCCGGTCGCGAGCGCGTGGAACTTCGCGAAGAGCGCTTCCAGCTCCGCCTCGTCCAGGCCCTTGACGGCGTCGGTCATCAGGCTCGCCGACGCGGTTGAGATGGCGCAGCCGCTCCCTTCGAAGGCGACCTCGGCGACCTTCCCGTCGGCAAGCCGCAGCTCGAGCGTGAGCTGGTCGCCGCAGAGCGGGTTGTGCCCCGTCGCGGAGTGCGTCGGCGCCGCGAGCGTGCCGCGGTTGCGCGGGCTGCGATTATGGTCCAGAATGAGCTCCTGATAAAGCTCTGAAAGGCTCACGCGAAGAGCTCCTGTGCCTCGCACAGCGCTGCGTAGAGTGGTTCGATTTCTGCACAATAATTATATAAACCGAACGAAACGCGCACCGTCGCCGGCACGCCGTAAAACGCCATCACCGGCTGCGCGCAGTGGTGGCCGGTGCGCACCGCGACGCCGTTCCGGTCCAGCACCGTGCCAATGTCATGTGGATGCACTCCCTCGAGCACGAACGAAAGCACGCTTGCCTTCTGCGCGGCGGTGCCGATGAGCCGCACGCCGTCGATAGCCGCGACCGCGTCGGTCGCGGCCGTCAGCAGCTCGCTTTCGTGTGCGGCAATCACCTCGAGCCCGATTCCCGATAGGTATTCGACCGCTGCGCCGAGCCCGATGGCGCCGGCGATGTGCGGCGTCCCCGCCTCGAATCGCAGTGGCGGCGGCGCGAACTCTGTTTTCTCGAATGTGACGGAGCGAATCATGTCGCCGCCCCCCTGCCACGGCGGCATCGCTTCCAGGTGCTCGGAGCGCGCCCAGAGCACGCCGATTCCCGTAGGGCCGTAGAGTTTGTGGCCCGAGAGCGCGTAGAAGTCGACGCCGAGCTGCGCGACGTCGACCGGCAGGTGCTGCACCGCCTGTGCGCCATCGACCAGTACCGGCACTCCGTGCGCGTGCGCCATTTCGGCGATTTGCGCGACGGGATTCACCGTGCCGAGCGCGTTGGAGACGTGCGTCAGCGCCAGCAGTTTCGTGCGTGGCGAGAGCAGCGCTTCGAGCTCGTTGAGCAGCAGCTCGCCCGCCTGCGACATCGGCGCGACGCGGAGCTGCGCTCCGGTCGCGTCGCACGCCAGTTGCCACGGGACGATGTTAGCGTGATGCTCCATCGCCGTAACCAGCACCTCGTCGTCCGGCTGCAGCCGCGGCCGCAGGAACGCGTTCGCGACGAGATTAATCGCTTCGGTCGCGCCACGCACGAAAACGATTTCGTCCGTCCCGGCGCCCAGGAATTGCGCAACCTGCTGGCGCGCGCCCTCGTAGGAATCGGTCGCGCGCTGGCTCAGGGTGTGGACGCCGCGGTGGACGTTGGAGTTGTCGCGGCGGTGGAACCTGTCGAGCGCGTCGAGCACCGCCCGCGGCTTGTGCGTCGTCGCAGCGTTGTCGAGATAGACCAGCGGCCGGCCATGCACTTCCTGCTGTAGCGCCGGGAAGTCGGCGCGCAGCGCCATGCAGTCGAGTGGCGCTGCGCTCATGTCGCCTCCGCTGCTGGTGACTTCGGGGCGCGCTTCGCGTCTTGAAGCCGCCAGTCCGGCTGACCCGGGGCGGCGTTCACGCCGCCCCCGCCAGCATTCCCGGAAGTCGCGCCACGACCGCCTCCGCCAGTTCGTCGCGCAGCGGTTCGTCGCTGATGCGGCGCACGATTTCGGCGGCGAACGAGTCGACGAGCATCCGCCGCGCCTCGTCGTGGGCGAGACCGCGCGACCGCAAATAGAAAAGCGCCTCGCGGTCAAGCTGCCCGACGGTCGCGCCGTGGGTGCACTTGACGTCGTCGGCGTAGATTTCCAGCTCCGGCTTGGTGTGGATGACCGCGTCGTCGGTCAGCAGCAGGTTCTGGTTCGACTGCTGCGCGTCGGTGCGCTGCGCGTCGGGGTGGACATGCACGCGGCCGTTGAACACCGCGCTCGCCTTGCCGCCAAGGATGCCGCGGTAGGTTTCGCGGCTGTCGCAGTGCGGCACCGCGTGCTCGACCGTCGTGTGGTTATCGACGTGCTGTTCGCCGTCAGCCAGGTAGAGTCCGTTCAGTCGCGCCTCGGCTCCCCGCCCGAGCAGGTGGAATGCCAGGTCGTTGCGCACCAGCTTTCCGCCGAAAGTCAGCATATGGCTCGCGACGAGCGAGTTGCGCTGCTGCCGCACCTCGACGCAGCCGATGTGCACATCCTCGCGGCTGTGGTGGACCCGCAGGTGCTCGACGCGGGAGCCGGCTCCCACTGCGAGTTGCGTCACCGGCAGGCAGGCGCCGCTGCCGGCGCGGTAGCGCTCGACCAGCGTCAGCCGTGCGTTTTCGCCGACCGCGACCAGCAGCCGCGGCAGCGCCAGCCCCTGCGCAGTCGTAATCGTCAGTCGCAGCACCCCGTCAGGCGTTGCGCCGTCGGCGACCTCGACCAGCAGTCCGTCGTGCAGCAGCGCCGCGTTCAGGAGCCGGAACGGATGTTCCTGCTGCGCCTCGTCAGCGAGAAACGGCTGTGCCGCGTCAACCGCTTCGCCGAGCGGGCGTACGCGGACGCCGGCCGGCGCGTCGATTTCGATTGCCGGCCGCGCCAGCTCGAGTTCCTGCTTTGCGAAGAAACGAGTGTCGGTGTAGCGCCACCCCTCGTCGCGCGGCGATGGCAGCCCCCGTTCAAGGAAGCGCGCGCCGGCTGCCTTGCGCAACGGGGCCAGCCCCGGCGGGCCATCGGCGGCTGCGAGCAGCGCCTGCCAGTCCATCTATGCCGCCTGCGCGACGATGCGGTCGTAGCCCTGCTCTTCCAGGTCGAGCGCCAGCTGCCGGTCGCCCGAGCGCACGATGCGCCCGTCGACAAGCACATGCACGAAGTCAGGGATGATGTAGTTGAGCAGCCGCTGGTAATGCGTGACCACGATGGTGGCGTTGTCGTCGCGGCGCAGCGAGTTCACGCCACTGGCGACGACGCGCAGCGCGTCGATGTCGAGCCCGGAATCGGTCTCATCCAGCACCGCCAGTCGCGGCTCGAGCACCGCCATCTGGAAGATTTCGTTCCTCTTCTTCTCGCCGCCCGAGAAGCCTTCGTTGACCGGCCGGTTCAGCAGCTCCTCGCGCAGGTTGAGCAGCTTCATGCGGTCCTGGATGATGGCCAGAAACTCGAAGGCGTCCAGCTCCTGCTCGCCCCTTGCACGCCGCTGTGAATTGAGCGCGGAGCGCAGGAAGTAGCTATTGCTGACGCCGGGGATTTCGATGGGATACTGGAAAGCCAGGAAGATGCCGGCGCAAGCACGCTCTTCCGGGGCGAGCCCGAGCAGGTCCTGCCCGTCGTAGCTCACGCTGCCGGCGCTGACTTCGAACTGCTCGCGACCGGCGATGACCTGCGCCAGCGTGCTCTTGCCGGAGCCGTTCGGCCCCATGATGGCGTGCACTTCGCCTGCGTTGACGGCAAGGTCAATCCCCTTCAGGATGGTTTTGCCCTTGATACCAGCCTTCAAGTCTCGAATTTCGAGCATCAGCCGACGCTCCCTTCGAGTGAAACTTCGAGCAGTTTCTGTGCCTCGACTGCGAACTCCATCGGGAGTTCGCAGAAGACCTCCTTGCAGAAGCCGTTGACAATCAGGTTGATGCTGTCCTCCAGCGAGAGCCCGCGTTGCTGGCAGTAGAAAAGCTGGTCCTCGCCAATCCGGGATGTCGAAGCTTCGTGCTCGACGTGCGCCGAGCTGTTCTGCACGTCCAGATTCGGAAATGTATGCGCGCCGCACTGGTCGCCAATCAGCAGCGAGTCGCATTGCGAGTAGTTGCGCGCGCCATTTGCCTTCTTCAGGATGCGGACTTGTCCGCGGTATGAGTTCTGCCCCCGCTGCGCCGAGATGCCCTTGCTGATGATGGTCGAGCGGGTGTTGCGGCCAATATGGATCATCTTGGTCCCGGTGTCGGCTTGCTGCTTCCGGGCGGAGAGCGCAATCGAGTAGAACTCGCCAACGGAGTTATCGCCCTGCAGGATGCACGACGGATACTTCCAGGTGATGGCGGAGCCGGTCTCGACCTGTGTCCACGATATCCGGGAGTTGGCGCCGCGGCAGGCGCCGCGCTTGGTGACGAAATTGAAGATGCCCCCGACGCCCTCCTCATTGCCGGGATACCAGTTCTGCACGGTTGAATACTTTATATTCGCGTCGTCGAGTGCGACCAGCTCGACGACAGCGGCGTGGAGCTGGTTCTCATCGCGCATCGGCGCGGTGCAGCCTTCAAGATAGCTGACGCAGCTGCCTTCGTCGGCGATGAGCAGCGTGCGCTCGAACTGCCCCGTCTTGGCAGCGTTGATGCGGAAGTAGGTCGAAAGGTCCATCGGGCACTCTACGCCTTTCGGAATGTAGGCGAACGAGCCGTCGGTGAAGACCGCGCTGTTCAGCGCCGCGAAGAAATTGTCGGAGCGCGGCACGACCGAGCCCAAGTAGGTGCGCACCAGTTCAGGGTGCTCCTGCACCGCCTCGCTGAACGAGCAGAAGATGATGCCCTGTGCGGCGAGCTGGTCCTTGAAGGTCGTCGCGACCGAGACCGAGTCGAAGACCGCGTCCACCGCGACGCCGGCCAGCTTCTCGCGCTCGTTGAGCGGGATGCCCAGCTTCTCGTAGGTCGCGAGCAGTTCCGGGTCCACCTCGTCCAGCGACTTCGGCCCGTCGGCGCTCGACTTCGGGGCTGAGTAGTAGACGATGTCCTGATAGTCGATAGGCCCATACTCGATGTTGGCCCAGTGCGGCTCCTCCATCTCCTGCCAGAGCCGATAGGCTTCGAGCCGCCACTCGGTCAACCATTTCGGCTCGTGTTTGCGCGCCGAGATGTAACGGATGACCTCTTCGCTCAGGCCGGGCGGGACCGAGTCGGTCTCGACGTCGGTGACGAAGCCATATTCGTAATCGCGCTCGGCGTATTCGCGCAGCATCTCGGTTTCGGAGTTCATGCCTTCACGCCTCCCAAGGACACTAGCGGCGGGGCAAGTGACGGTCGTGCCATGTCAGCCAGCGTCACCGATTCCAGCGCCCCCCGCACGGCGAGCGAGATGGTCTGCCACGGCGCCTCGACGACGCAGTCCTCTTCGAGCGCGCAGCCGCAGACCGCTTCGGAACACTCGGTCAGCGCAATCGGCCCCTCCAGCGCCTCGACCAGGCGCGCGACCGTAATCGCCTTGGGCGGCTGCGCCAGCGCGTAGCCGCCGCTGGCGCCGCGAGTCGAAGCCAGGATACCGCTCCGCGCCAGTTGCTTCAGCAGCCGCGTCACCGTCGGTGGCGGAATGCGGGTGGCAGCGGCGATTTCGCGCGCGCTGTGGAGCCGCCCCGGCTCGTCGCTGGCGATGCGCACGGCGATGATGATACCGTAGTCTGTCAGCTTGTTGATTCGTATCATGTGTTAGCTTCCCTGCGAGAGCATTTTGCACTAAATCAGTTCTATATAAAATCTGCGCCCGTAATAGTCGGGGCAGCACCCTTATATCCGGTCGTTCTGGAGCGGGATAATGATTACCATCACCGAGCAGGCGGCTTCCCATATCCAGCGGCTCGCCGCC
>CEPX01121983.1_pt1 | contig 12940 bp, 17 predicted proteins | sample 361361 | NCBI WGS metagenome assembly CEPX01 (sample SAMEA2619974, study PRJEB7988) | marine metagenome | biome: marine biome (ENVO:00000447); feature: mesopelagic zone (ENVO:00000213) & marine oxygen minimum zone (ENVO:01000065); material: "saline water (ENVO:00002010), including plankton... | reverse complement strand
TTTCAAAACATTAACAGCATAATACTTTTCAGGATTCTTCCAAAAAGTTGATTTATACTTTTCTTTGATAACCTTGTCAGGTAACATATAAAGAAATTATACCTAGAAGTTTATAAATTTAATCAAAAAAAGAAATTAAAGGGAATGAAACTCTACTGAGACAAAGAGATTATTAGCTGATTCTACATGGTATGTACGATATAGTATAGCATATCCTTCCTCTTCAAAATCTTTTCTATAGGTCTTAGCATGCTCTGAAGCTACACCACTATCAAGTGTCCAATCTTCCCAATCAGTAAAATATCCTTCTGTGATTTCTTCTACCTCTTCATAAGTAGCTCCTTCAGTATCATACAACATATCAAAAGTCAAGAAGGTCATACTTCCCAGAGTATCTTGATCTACTTCATCATATTCCCATTCATCAAAAAAATCAACATAGGTATCTAAATTTTCTGGTGTTACATCCAGGTCTCCTTCTTGTAAAGCCATACCTAAAGTGTCTTCTTCCTCAAGAGTTTCTGATTCTTCTTTACAACCAACAATAAACAAAGAAATCAGAAGAACCATAAATATTGTTATAATTTTAGTTTTCATATAATACTTCATAACTTAAAAGTTTAAAAAATTAACTAAAAAAATCAGTGTTTATTAACACAACAATAATTCATTATAATATTCCACAAATTCTTCTTCATTCTCAAAACCACTATAAGGTTCAATAACATATCTTTCAATAGGTGCAAAACTTAGATAATCTGGGTCATTACTTAATATAACATCTACACAAGGCCAATCATCCATAGAGCTTAGCATAACTGTAGGCACTCCCAAAGGTCTATTATAATCCCAATTCACATATCCATGTGCTAAATTTAATAGATGGCCAATTTCATGTAAATAAACTATAGGAATATAATAAGGAGTTTGACAAAATACAATAGAATCTTCAGAAAATGCTTCACAAGTAAAAGTGGAATCAACAAAACCAGAGAAAAAATAATTATCAGGAGATATACCTCCCATAAAAACATAAACCGACCCTGGAGCTTCTTGAGGAACTAATCCATCAGAGATAAAAAAAGATCTTTGCTCATCTATCAATTCATATTTATCAGTATCAATATATCCTTCAACAACATGTTCGGTCCAAGTAATATCCTCTTGTAAAATACGCATTGTATCATTTTTTACATACACTGTATCTGGTTCTATAACATATTGATAATAACAATCATCACAAAAGAAATATTCACTATAATCTATGTATCTTTTTATAAGTTGAATATTAACATCCCTTCCCAATCCTTTTGATATTGGCTCTGCAATAGTTTGTAGGTACTCTTCAAGACTTAAGCCTTCATTAGCAGCAAGTTCTTCAGTTGATATTTTATTAATCCAACCTGCATCAGTAGGATAGACTTCAATTATTGATAGGTTAATTTCTTCATCAGGCTGACTATTTTTATAGAGCATATAAAGATTATCTGGATGACGTTGCCAATTTTTTAGAATAGAGTGTTTTATTAAATATTCTGCATAATCAGGGTCAGGATTTGTATATATTTGTAAATAGTAATCTATAATTTCTGGGTCATAACCTTTATCATCCATCCAATTGATAAATTGGTCCCATTCCACAGTTTCATTGATACAAGCCCCCACTATTTCATGCGTATTTTCATCACAAGCCATATATTCATAAACTCTAGTTCCATTTTCACAAATAATCTCATTGGAATGGCTTTCAGTATATGCTTGAAGAAATGTGGAATTTGGATCAGAAAATATTGTATCTCCCCTTATTGAATAGTTACCATCATCTAAATCCCAACAAAATTCTTCAATACAAGAACCATTATAACATGTTGCACCTGCACCTAATATATCTTCACAGTCAATGCTTGGTTCATAAGTGGCAAAATCATCTTGATTACAATAAAATTCCCATAATCTGCCTCCTACACAATAATCTGTCATTTCATAAACTCCAGTTAGCCCTTCTCCAGATACAGTTCCTTGATTATCATAATCTATTCCTCCATCTGAATCACTACAATAAATTATTTGTTGTTGATTTTTTTCCTTGTAAAAAAATTTTTGAAATCTCTCCAAGAAGCTTTCTTTTTTTATTTTATCTAAAGGATCTAATATTTTAGAGTTTATGTCTTCATCTTGATTTTCATTTCTAAAAGAAACTCCTCCAGTAAGAAAATCCCAAAAAGAAGCAGAAACAATTGATAAACTTAATAATAAAATCAGAAATAATAAAATCATCACTTTTTTCATATAAAGAAATTATACTTAGAAGTTTATAAATTTAATCAAAATAAAAAAATTAAAGAGAAGCTAATTTCTTTTTCAACTCATCCATCTGAGCATCCAGAGGATCTCTAGATACTGGAGGAGCAACTGGTTGTTTTACAACCTTTTTCTTCACTACTTTTTGTTTCACTGGCTTGGGTTTTGCAAACACTAAATGTCTCTCTTCATCTTTCAAGTGGGGGTTGTATTAATTCTGCATCAAGCCCCCTTACCAATATTGCCTGTAAAAAATTATTGGTTTTGAGTTTCCTTTTATTCTGAATTTTCAATAAAATTTTAATATCTTTTTTTGATAAAATTGCTCGTTCTAGTTTTCCATAACTCTCAAAACACATGAATGCACCTACTTGTTGAGTTTTTAAAGTAGGAATAATTAAGGAATCAAACAATTCTAATCCAAATCTTAAGAACAATTCTTTTAATTTTCCTAATGATTCATAAGTCATTGTTTCACTGCCCTTACAATAGTCTTTAACAGCTCTTAGTTTTTTAATCAAATATTTGAATGATTTATTATCGATTTCAACATAGAGGATTGCATTTATGAAAAAATGGTTTAGTACTGCTTTCTTTTCTTCAGCAGTATTCAGGAATTGCTCTATTTTAAGGATACCCTTAATAGCTTCCTCCCAACCTAATCTTCCTGCAAGAATATCCTTGCTTATGGCTCCGAGTCCTTGGAATCCTCTATTATAACCAGATTCATTTCTGATTGTTTCAACTCCTCTTGCAAACTGTTCAAGGTTTATTATTCTTTTGACAAGAATTTCCTGAAAGTGCATTGCAAATTGGGATGAACTAAAGTCATAGCTTAGATAGATATCCAGAAAGAATTGAATATTCTCTTTGAAGTATTCCCACGTAACAACGCCTCGTTTAAGCAAATAATATGTGAGGTGTGTATGCTTATACCTTTCATCACTAAATGTATGATTAGTATACCTTATTACATTACTCTTTCCAATCATGGATATTAAATCAGTATAAAATTGCTCCCACCCTATAAATCCTTCAATCACTAAAGGAGTCAGTGTTGGCAAAATAACTTTTAGAAAATATTGAGATTTGTGATTTTTTAAGATAGCAGCTTCTATATCTTCATTAGTTATAGGCCTAGCAGGATCAGTTTTATCTAAATCTATTCCTTTTGTTTTCAAAAACAGAACCACTTCATTTTCAGTAACCATTATTATTATACCTCTCATATATCTTTAATAAACTTTGCAAAACAGAATCATAACTCCAACCCCAAGGCAAACAAATAACAGAAACTTTCTTAATCTCACCAACAGCCATTCTCAACCTAAGCTCAGTTCCAATATCAAAGTCATGCATTGTGATAGGATTTCGAGCCAAAAACTCATCCAACCCTAAAACAGTAACCTCAGAAACACCTTTCACAACATCCATCACAACCATTTCTTCCTCAACCTCACCAGAATACTTCAAAAACTCAAAACCAGAAATTTCCTTAGCAACAAACTGTAAAGCCAACTCGTCACCACTAACATTAGAACCAAGACAATACACTTTCACCATAATCTTTTTAAAAACCTCAAACCTTTAAATCCTTATGGATAAAAAAAGAGGGATAATATTAGTCCTATTAACTGCAATAATCTCAGGATTTTCAATCTTCATAAACAAGTTAGGAGTCACAGGAATAAATCCTTACATTTTCACATTTGCAAAAAACACTTTAGTAGCATTATTTCTATTCTCAATAATAATCCTGGCTTACCAATACAAAAAACTAAAACAATTAAAGCTAAAACAGTGGTTTCAACTATCACTAGTTGGACTTTTAGGTGGATCAATACCTTTCTTACTATTCTTCAAAGGACTAACACTAACTTCTGGTGCAACTGGAGCATTTATACATAAAATAATGTTTGTTTTCGTAGCAATCTTAGCTGTAACATTACTAAAAGAAAAATTAAACAAAGCACTATTCATAGCAGCAATCTTACTTCTAACAGGAAACCTGCTACTACTAAAACTAACAGCACTAACATTTACAACAGGAGAACTGCTAATCCTAATTGCAACAATTTTCTGGGCTGCGGAATTCACATTATCAAAACACCTACTAAAAAACATAGAACCAAACATTGTAGCCTTTGGCAGAATGTTCTTTGGCTCATTATTTATCCTAGCATTCTTAGCAACAACAAGCAAGCTCTCATTAATTACAACAATCACTTTAAACCAATTCTCTTGGATAATAATTACAGCAGTGTTCCTACTCCTATATGTCTTCACATGGTACAATGGACTAAAACAAATAAAAGTTACAACAGCAACATGCATACTATTACTAGGCTCACCAATCACAACAATACTATCCTCAATATTCCTACAAACAACAATCACATTCACACAAATCCTAGGAATAACTTTAATATCAGCAGGGGTAATAATAACAATTTACTTCTTAGAAACCATCTCAGCAGCATATCCAAAATGGATAAAAACATAATCACCAACTTTTGCTTCAGGCACAAAATCATTCATTACTCTTCTTGTTTTGCCTGGCTTGTACTCAACTAAAAGTGTATTATCCTTAACTTCTAACACCTTAGCTTTAAACACTCTTGACATCTCTTTAAACATCTCAGGCGCAGTTGCATAAGTTCCAACACCAGCATCAATCTCTTCATTATGTCTATAATGCCAATACTTCTGCATAACATCCATGTGCCAATAATCAGGCCCATGCCAATCTTTGATCTTTTCAAAAGCACGAAAAAAATACTTTTCTAACAAAGCTCGCTCAACAGGTTTATCATTAATAGCACAATCTTTCAACTCATCAAATTCTTGTTGTGTAATCTCTTTCCAATCTAAAAGAATGTGCGCACAAGGAAATGCATATCTTAAAAAATAATGTTCAATATCCATGATGCTTGAAAAACTCCTCAGCTTCTTTGTTTACAACCTCAACAACAATACCAGCCTGAACAAGAACATAATCACCTTTTTTCACAGGATCCATTGCAACAGCCTGCCTTAACTCTCCACCAGCATCTACAACAATCTCATCTTTATTAACTTCCACCACCTTTACTGGATAAGCTAGACACATATATCTTTTATTATAACATCCTTTCCTTTTAAAATTTTGGGAACTTTATCACAACAAGGACATTCAAAAAAAACAAAATCATGCTCTTTTTCTAATATTTTTGGTTCACCTTCAAAACCACATTCACATTTCACCACTCCTTTTTCCTCTAAAACCTCACAATCAACTCTAATCTCCAAAGCTTTTTTAATTTCTTCAACAGTATATCCACTCAATTCACCCACAACAACCTTTACACTCTTAGCATTACCAATTTCTTTTAGAATGCTTTCAATGATTTTGCTTTCGTGGTGCATAAATTTTGAATGATTAATCTAAATAAAAAGGTTTGGATGGGCTTACTAGGCAGTGACAACAAACCGAAACATTTAAAAAAGCTTAAATTACTGAAAAGATATGGTATTACAGATGAGTTTAACATTTGGTAGCCCCAAAAAGGCAACTTCTCGTAGACAGGAGAGGCCTTTACCAACAAAACAATTAATTATTGATGTTTGTGATGGAAAAAGTATTCCTGGAGGACAAGGATTAATTGCAAGTACTCATCATGGCCTTGCTGAAGTTTCTTTAGGAGATGTTTACCCCTTTTTAGATTTTGATGAAGCAATTGCTTTTGCAGCATCTTCATGGAAGTCAAGAGATAATGATCCAAGTTTTAGAGTAGGAGTTTCTTCACAAGATATTTATGATCTTTTTACACAAGTTTATGAAATTGGTTTTCCTTGGTTAAATAAACATAAGCAAGTTTCTGAAAAATTACAAGACAAACATAGAAGATTGAATCCTTTTGAAGGAAGAGATTTGCAAGATAGATTAAGAGCAGTACCTAAAGATGTTGTTGAAGCATTAGTAGGTAAATTACAAAGAAGAACTAAAGAATATGTTTTTGGGTGTAATTATGGTAGGGCAAAGAGAGCAAGAGGTGGAGAAAATTATGGTCTTTCAATCATGAATTTTCAACCAGTTTATCCTAGAAAAGGCAAAATTATTCCTGCTTTTGCTTCAGAAATAGGAAGACAATTTAAAAGATATCCAAAAAATGTTGCTTCTATTTAAGAACTTTCTCAATCCGATCCATAGCTTTCTTAATCAGTTTTAAATCAGTTGCATAACTAAACCTAACAAACCCCTCACCATATTTTCCAAACTCAGTTCCAGGAAGAACAGCAACTTTAGCTTTCTTCAATAACATGTCAGCAAATTTTGAACTGTTATTAGAATATTTTTTAATATTAGAAAAAGCATAAAAAGTTCCATCTGGCATTGTAGTTTTCAAACCCATTCCATTCAACCTATTCACTATAAATCTTCTTCTTCTATCATACTCTTTCTTCATTTTGTTAACATGCCTATCACTTATTTTCAAAGCCTCAATTGCTAACTTTTGAGAGATATGTGGAGCAGAAATAGTCATATAATGAATTGAAGTTCCCATTGCTTTGATCACTTCTTTTGGACCATGACAATAACCCAACCTAAACCCACACATTGCATAACTTTTTGAAAAAGTAAAAAAACTAACAACATAATCTCTCATACCATTAAAAGAACCAATTGAAACATGTTTCTTGTCATCATAAACTAATTTTTCATAAGCTTCATCAGAAAAAACATACAAATCCTTATCAACAGCAATGTCAGCAATCTCTTCCAACAATTTTTTACTCAAAACAGTTCCAGTTGGATTAGCAGGTGTATTAAGCATAAGCACTCTTGTCTTACGAGTAACTTTTTTCTTAATTTTATCAGGATCAACTGCAAAACAATCTTTTTCAAGACAAGAAACATAAACAGGTTTAGCATTAACAAGATCTATTCCTGGAACATAAGCCATATAACCAGGGTTAGGAACAATCACTTCATCACCAGGATCTAAACAAGAAAGAAAAGCACTAAATATTCCACTCTGGCTTCCAGTTGAAACTAAAATATCTCCACCTTTAATTCCATTTTCTTTTCTCAACTTCCTAGCAATTCCCTCTCTCAATTCAGGCAAACCCTCGGTTGGAGCATAATGGGTAACTCTATTTTTTTTATGATTTCTAATAATGCCATTTACTTTCTTCAAAATTGGTTTAGGAGTTTCAAAATCAGGCTCACCAGGACCTAAAGAAATAATTTTTGGTTCTTCAGCAGCAATACGAAGCAATTTTTGTATAACTCCTTTAGGAACACTTTTTTCTCTAGCAGACACCTCTTTCATAGTAATACAATATATACTTTACTTAATAAACTTTTTCCAAGTCTTTCTATGAACTCTTTTCCAATTAACAGCTAAGAAAAAGATTATCAAAATTAAAGCTTGTGAAATTAAACAAAATATACAAAGTTTATGAATTATAAAAAATTCAGCCCATGTTAGCCTTAACTGAAACAAAAGACCTACAAAAGACAGCCATCTAGTATAGAAAGCACTATAGAAACTAAACACTAAAATAAAAAAATAACCAACAATTCCTAAAATAGCAACAGGCACACCTCCTAAAACAGCATAATCACTTTCATGCACACTTGTACAGTCAAAAGTTTCATTAATATCACACACTTCATGACTATCAGTATTATAATACATATAAGTTAAATAACTAGCAATAATAATACCAAATAAACATAAGAAAACAATCAACTTTTTATTATTCATAACCTTCAAAATTATTTCCTCCATTATAAGCTTTTTGCATAAGCTTTTTTAATATTAGGAACATACTATAAATATGGAAAATCTAAAAAAGCTTCTTCTTGATGTATTTGCACCAAAAAAAGATGAAACTTTCATAATACTAAATGATTTTCCTTCTGAAGAATCTGAAGTTGACCAAGATTACATTGAAAGAAAGGATATGGCAAAAGGGTGGTATAAAGAGATTAAAGAAATTGCAAAAGTTGAACCTATAATTTACTTTGAACCAACAAAAGTACATTCAGGTCCTTTACCAGATAAAGCAAGACAAGATAATAAAGAAATTGATTTAACAAAGAAGTTAGAATCTTTGAATGAAAAACACATTGTTCTAGCAATAACAAAATTTTCAGCAACAGGTCCAATTTTCTCTTTAATGAAAAAACAAAACTTTAGAGGTGCAACATTGCCTGGAGTCACTCCTGATATGAAAGCATTTGATGCAGATTACAAGCTTGTTGCAAAAAAAGCAAAAATTTTAGTAGATAAATTAGAAAAAGCAAATGCAGCAGTAGTTGCCTTCTCAACAGGCCATGAAATTTACTTTGATTTAAGAGATAGAAAAGTAATCAAAGATGATGGTGTTTGCCACAAACCAGGACAAGGAATTAATCTACCTTCTGGCGAAGCTTTTGTTACACCAAATGACACTCCTGGAAGTAAAACAAAAGGTTACCTTCCTGTTTATTATGACAAACACTTAGTTGTTTATGAAGTAGAGGAGAACAGGATAGTTGATGTTATATCAGACTCACCCAAATCTGCTGAAATGCAGCAATATTTCAAAGAAGATCCAGTAAGAGGCAACATTGCAGAATTAGGTTTAGGTTGTAATGACAAAGCAGTTTTCATAAACAACATCTTACAAGATGAAAAAATTGAAGGGATGCATTGGGCATATGGTTATAACAAATATATGGGTGGAAACATTGACATTTCTGACTTCAAAAATCCTCTTTCTGCAGTCCACATGGACATAATTTATACAAAGGAAGCAAGAATAAAAGTTCACAAAATAACTCTTGTTTATTCTGATAAATCAAGAGAGATTATAATGGAAAATTCTAGGTACTCTTTTAACATTAGAAAACAGTTTGATTCTTGACTACTCTTTGATGGTAAACTTTATAAAGATAAAATAAGTTGAATTTTAACATGGCAAAGCGTAAAATTCCTAGATCTGATAGAGATTGTACTGATATGGGTAGACCTGAGAGTACAACTGAAGGTGGAATTCGTAGAAGAGCTGAAGAACAAGGCTGGCCTCAAAGAGTATTGGGAAGAGTTATAGGACATCATAGGGCAGGAAAGGATGGTATGGTTCCTGAAGGCACTACAAGAGATGTTAGAAGACTTGCTGAGCCTGTAACTGGCCCTGATCCAAAAGTTCCTAGAAATTATGATCTTATTGCAAGAGCTGCTGAAGCATTACAAGAAATGGGTTTTAGTGATTTTGAAAGAGGAAGAATTTTAATTAATATACCAAGGCCACTTTCTATTAAACCTATAACAACTAAATCAGCAAATCCAGTTTTCAGTGTAATTTCAGAAGATGGAAGATATCTTTTTGTGAAAAAAATGCCTCTTAGGGAAGGATACAATGTTGAAAAAGAAGTTTTAGAAGTTCTTTCAGAACTTGAAGGAGAAGGCAGATATAATAAAAGATTCTTTCCTGATATTGCTCCAGAAACATTTGATTTTGATAATTTTCTTTACTTGATTACAGAATTACCTGATATTCCTGTTTTGGATCCAAGAGAAGTTACAAGAGAAAGGATGAGGGTTCTTGGAAGGCTCCATGGTTTGAGTCCAGCCATACAAAGAGAGTTGGAAAGGAAAGGTTTGGGAAATTTATTACCAGATGGAAAAAATTATGGTGATCCTTCAAGGTTAATGGGTGAAATAAATACTCACTTAAAGCAAAAATATAGGTTCTCTCCTAGAGAGGTAGCTAGAATTGTATCTTTGTACAATAGTTCTGCTAGAAGTTTAAGAGATGCTACAAGAGATAGTAGACACAGGAGAATAGTTAGTCCTGATACAAAAGATGAAAATTGGGATTCTACAATTCATTTAGATTTTGAAAAAGTTCGTTGGGGAGCAAGACCAGAATCTTTCTCAAGAGTTTTGTTTGATAAATTTGCTTATGATAATTCTAATGTACCTGATTATTTGGAATCTTTTTTAGAGCTCTCATTATTTGAAGAAACAGATACAGTAGAAGCAGATAGATGGATGCCTCATACAGGCCCTGCTTTTATTGAAGAGACTTCAGATCTTACATTAAATGCTGCTTTCATAGATATGCTTAGATTGCTTCATTATAATATAACAACAAATAAAACAGATGCAAAAGAACATAATAAAGTATATTATGCCAATTTTAGAATGCTTTTAAATTATTATGGCTAAAGCTCTTTTCCAACAAGCACTTCATAGAAATCAACAAAAATTACAAGAATAAATTTTGCTTCATAAAGTATTTTTGTTTCAGGAAGAGTAAATTTTCCTCTTTTTATTTTTTTAGCTAGCTCAAATCTTTTCATTATGATATTAACTTTATCTTCTTCTTTGAACTTATAGAATAAATGGTAATAATCTTCATACAAATCAAACAATTCTTGTAATATTTTTTTAACTCTTTTAGAAAGTGTTTTAACTCTACAAAGTTCTTGGTGGGTGTATTGCAAATAATCAATCAACCGGTCTTGTACCAAGAAAAAACCATACAACAATTCTTTGTTTGGTAGAGAGGCTTCTGGAGTTGCATTCAACAACCTAAAAAAGTAATTAATAAATTTAGCAACATTATCATGTGCCATTTGAGAATCATACTTTTTATCAAACATATTCTCCATAAAACTCAAAATCAAAAGAAAAATCCTTCTTTGAACACTTTTCAATTCTTGTATATTTGTATTTGTAAAACATTTTAAAACAATCTTATGTTTTTCAGAACTAATTATTTCCATACCAATAAACCTATTAGAAACTCCAGAAACAAACTCTTCAACTTTGGTATTTTTTTCTCTTTTCAATCTTTTAATCTTTTGTTTAGTAAATGTAATAATGATTTCTTCATAACCTAACCTATACAACATAGTAAGATACCTTTTAACTAAAGCATCATATTTTCCTTCAATATTCAAAACATAGGGTTCTCTAACTTTCGGTTCAACAATCTCTTTTCCAGAGACTACAATATTGTTTGAAATCTCTTGTAATTCAACCTCTTCTCCTTTCTTTAACTTATTTTTTTTAATCCATTCAGAAGGCATACTTACAACTAGAGATTGTGGACCTTGCTTAACCAATTTTCTCTTCATATATATACACCTATATATACATATATACAAAACCACTATATAAGACTTTCGCTATACTATAGATTAAGAAAAAAGAGGAGGAGAATAACATGCCAAGAAACAAAACAGCAGATGGGATTCGAATCTCTAGAGTTGTAGAGAGTTTAGAAACAGTTCCTGGAATTGAACTGAGAGATGGTAAAGATGATAGGGTTATAGCAACAATGACTGGATATGATAGAGTTTGTCCAATAGGTACTGGAACAAATGTAAGAAAATCAGTTGTATCTTGGTTAAGATATGCAACAGGAACTAGCAAAGGGGCAGCTGAAATTTATGACATGTTAAGAACAGGAGGAGAGTACGCAACAGTACCTTAAAGAAAAAATGTATGATTGGAGACAAAAATTTGAAAGAGCAGTATTAAATGTTTACAATAAAGTGATGGATTTAACATTTAGTGATGTTGGTAGAGCTCTAGAGTATAGACAAGAACCTTTGACACAAATAGAATTAGATCAAATTGAAGCAGATGATCAAAGAGCTGGTGAACTTTATTGTAGATATAGAGATTTAGGTGGAAAAGGGATTTTTGTACCTATGGGTTTAGAAGATTTAGAAGACTTAGTCTCACAAAGAGAATATATTCTTAGAACAAGAATTACAAAATTAGATGAAAAAAAAGCAGCATACCAAAGTATGCTAGGAGAATAAAAATGGCAAAAAAAGATATTCAAGATAATGTAACAGTCGCAGATCAACCTTATGGTTTGCGAGGAGAAGCACAAACAGTTGTAGATGATGGAAGACCAAGAAGGTATTTAGAAAGGCCAGCACGATTAGGTCCAAGAACACCTTCTATATTAGATGTTAGGTTTAATTACCATGATGTTACAGTAATGGTTGGTTCAGAAAGAGCAGTATTAAACTTGCCATACCCAGGATTTTCATTTCCAATTGATGGAAGAGGAATAACAATTGGTAGGAGTGAAAGAGCAGACTTACAAATTTTAGACGGAACAGTTTCAAGTATGCATGCAAGGTTGAGATATCAGAATGGAATTCTAAGCATAGAAGATCTTAGCAGTACAAATGGTACATATCTTAATGGAAGAAGAATAACTTCAAGAACTCCAATGAGAGTAAGAGATGGTTCACAGATAAAGATTGCAAAAAGACTTGAAAACACTTTGAGATTAAATTTTAGGGGGTAATAAAATGAGAATATTTGATAGGTTAAAAAGAAGACAAGAAGGAGAAGCACAAACAGTTGTAGATGATGGACTTCCTGTAAAGAGATTTAAAAAAAGAAGAATAGAACAAATTGGCCCAGAAACTCAAACAGTTGTAGAACCAGTATATCAACCTTGTATGGAAATAGTATTAAGTCCTTACCCAGAAACAGTAGATGTAACAATCAGACACGATGTTGATATGCAAGTTGAAGCAGGAAATGCTCTTTACCAAAGTGGTGGAAAAATCACAGTTCCTGTTGGTAGAGAAGGCATAGTTCTAGGAAGATCAAGACAAGCAGACATTCAAGTT
>CEPX01179274.1_pt1 | contig 12943 bp, 9 predicted proteins | sample 361361 | NCBI WGS metagenome assembly CEPX01 (sample SAMEA2619974, study PRJEB7988) | marine metagenome | biome: marine biome (ENVO:00000447); feature: mesopelagic zone (ENVO:00000213) & marine oxygen minimum zone (ENVO:01000065); material: "saline water (ENVO:00002010), including plankton... | reverse complement strand
GGCTGCTGGAATTGCGGGTACGTGGTTACTGACAGTACCGGGACCTTTCACGCAAGCAGACCAATCGATGGATCTGGCCTCGGCGGACGGTTGGCCCGAGGATCGTCTGATGCCAGCCTTCGTACGAGCAGAGGAGCTTGGCTCACTCGGAGTGGTCGTCATCCACCATGGGAAAGTCGTCCTGCAATGGGGAGATACCGCCAAAGTCACCGACAGTCACTCTGTGCGGAAAAGCATCTTGAGCGTTCTGATCGGTATCGCCGTGCACAAGGACTTGATGGATCTCGAACTGACGCTCGAGCACTTGGGCGTCGATGACAAGAATCCCCCCCTGACAACGGCAGAACGTCAAGCAACCGTCGAGGACCTGCTGACAGCCCGTTCCGGCATTTACCACCCTTACGTAGGTGATGAAGAGGGCAACTCACCGGCACCCGGCAGCCATGGACCTGGTACATACTTCTACTACAACAACTGGGACTTCAACACCCTCGGTGCTGTTTTCGAGCGTGAGACCGGGTATACGATTGGACAGGCGCTTCGGGAATGGATAGCGGAACCGATTGGCATGCAGGATTACCGCGAGGAACACGTCATCTATGAGCGCTTCCCCTTACCCAACGCATCTTACTATCCGGCCTATAAGATCTGGATCAGTACCCGCGACCTGGCGCGTTTTGGTCTGCTGATGGCACGCGATGGACAATGGGGCGGACGGGAAATCGTACCAGCCACATGGATCAAGAAAAGTACCACCGCGCATACTCACTCCAATAGGTTTGGTTACGCACATTCCTGGTGGCGCAGCATCGGATACCCGACCTGGCTTAGCGACGAGATGTTTTTCGCGACCGGCACGGCTGGTCAGAAATTGCTGATCGATCCAAAACATCAACTCGTGGCAACCCATCGTACTGATACGCGAAAGGGCCTGGTGCGGGGATTCTTTATGGCGTTCGGTCAGCATGTGAATAACGAGCAGTTTCTTTCACTGACGCGCCGGATTCTGGGCGCTTGCCCAAAGACAGCCCTCGACTGCCCTACCCTCTGATCCTATTCCGGCTTCTGCTAAGCCGGAGTCGGGTGGTGGGCGTGCTTGAGGAGGTCGTGTCCCATTTACTATCATGGCTGGAGGACGGGAAGAACATCATGAAATTCGCCAGTGATCCAGATATCAACTATAAGGAGCTGGTACGCGAGGGCTATGACCGGTGTGCGCAGGCCTACGCAGCTTCACGACAAGCGGACGCAAATCCAGAACTGTCGATCCTAATCGAAAGGCTTCCTCCTAATGCGACTGTTCTGGACATTGGATGTGGTGGCGGTATCCCCGTATGCCAGCAACTTGCCAAATGCGCGAGCGTCACCGGAATCGACATCTCTGCAGCAATGGTTGCACTTGCCAGAGAGAACGTACCTAGTGCTGAGTTTACCTGCTCGGACATTATGCAACTGGAATTCCCTGCTTCCTCGTTTGACGCAGTCACATCCTTCTACGCGATTTTCCATCTGCCTAAGGAAGAACACGAAGAGCTGTTTAGGAGGATACACTTGTGGCTTAAGCCCAAGGGATATCTGATGTCAACGCTTGCTAAATTTGACGAAGCGCCATATACGGAAGATGGTTTTTTCGACGTAACAATGTACTGGAGCAACTATGGTATTTCCCGGTATAGGGAAATGCTAATCAGTTTGGGTTTTCTGATTCTTGAGGACACTCGCGTCGGGCACGGTTACAGGAGCGGCGTCACAGAAGTTCAGGAGGCGCACCCTCTGATCTTTGCTCAAAAGGAATGAAATAGAGATGCCCATCGCTGCAGTGAGACAGTTGGCGGACTTGCTCGTCGCACCAGCCACTCTCACGGAAATCTGTTAGGAATCGATCTCCTCTCAGCACTCAACGGTGAGTCTTGATGGATCTGGCGAGATGCTTATAATCATGTGAGAGCGCCTAACGACGTCTGTAAGGCAATCCCATCCTTCGGATAGACCGCCGCCAAACGCGACACCCCACCCACACCAGTGAGGAACCATCCCATGCCTATTGACCCTGATCACGAAAGCTGGAAGCCCGGAATGCCTTGGGAGAAGGCTATCGACGACCTTGACTACATACGTGACCTCGCGCGAGAGATGGGGGGACCCGATCGCATCGAGCGCCAGCACAGCGGTGGCCGTTACACGGTGCGCGAAAGGATTGAGAAGATCGTCGATAGCGGGAGCTTTATCGAAGCCGGACCAATCGTCGGTGCCGCCGACTACGACGACGCCGGCAACCTGCGTGAATTCACCCCCGGTGCTTACGTCATGGGCCTCGGCGAGATTAACGGCCGTCCTGTCGCGATCGGTGGTGACGACTTCACCATCTCCGGCGGCAGTCCGCACAACGTGCACAAGCATCAGCGTCAGTTCACGCAGCCACTCGCCATCCAATACGGCATTCCCTACGTGCAGCTCGTCGAGGGTGTGGGCCACAGCTCGAAGTCGGACGAAGCAGCCGGACACATGGGACTGCCATCGGGTGAACTCTGGTGGCAGGGCGTAGAGCTGCTCCGGCGTGTCCCAGTCGCGGCAGGGATCATGGGCTCGGTCGCTGGAGCGCCTGCCGCGTTCGCACTTATGTCGCACTTCACGGTGATGGTAAGGGGTCAGTCACAGATCTTTCCATCCGGACCACCGGTCGTTAGGCGCGCCATCGGCGAGACCCTCGACAAGGAGGCGCTTGGCGGGGCCCAGATGCACGTGCACGAGAGCGGACAGGTAGACAACGAAGCTGAAACCGAGGAGGAAGCGTTCGAGCAGATCAAACAGTTTCTCTCCTACCTGCCGAACACTACGGGCGACGTTGCACCCCGCGTCGAAACTGGCGATCCACCGGATCGGCGACCGGAGGAACTGCTCAACATCATTCCACACAATCGTCGGCACCCCTACGATCCGCGCGAATTGATCCGTCTGGTAGTCGACAAGGGTGACTTCTTCGAGATGCGACGACACTGGGCTGGTGCCTTGATCACGGGCTTCGCACGCCTAGATGGCTACAGCGTCGGCGTGATTGGCAGCGATCCTCTCAAATTGGCGGGCGCGATGGACGGTCCAGTCGCAGACAAGTATGCGCATTTCGTCGATTTGTGCGATGCCTTCAATCTCCCGGTGGTGATTTTCCTCGATATGCCGGGCTTCATGCTCGGCTCCAGCGCCGAGCGCAAGGCCACAATGCGCAGAGGCGTCAGGGCACTCATTGCCAGTGCCGAGGCGCAGGTGCCCAAAGTCGAATTCAATGTGCGTAAAGCCTACGGGGTGGCCGCCGATGCACCGCACAGCTTGGGTCACCCGAACGGTCTCAACCTGCGCTACGGATGGCCGGCCGGAGAGTGGGGCGGCATCCCCATCGAGGGCGGAGTCGCGGCGGCTTACCGTCGTGAGATCGACGCGGCACCCGATCCCGATGCGCACCGCGAGATGATCGAGGAACGTCTGCTCAAGCTGCGCTCACCCTTCCGAGCCGCCCATCGCGGCGACGTCGTGGATCTCATCGACCCTCGCGATACGCGCCGTCTGGCATGTATGTTCGTGAAGCTCGCGCAACCGATGCTTGCAAAGCTTGCCCAACGTCCAAAGCGAGCGGTACGCCCCTAACGTCCCGTTAGGGCAAGCAGATTGGGATGGACCGCGGACCCCTGATTCCCGAGATCAGGCGTCTGATCAAGACAGTTAACGCGACGTGCCCCTCGGGGTACCGTAATAGGTCAACGTTAGAGCCACATTGTCGGTTGCCACAAACTCTCCGTCTTCCATTCGAGGCCGGTAACGGAAAAGGTAGAGTCTCCGCTTCAGGTCGCGGATTTCGTCGGCTGGGATACCGGATTGCAGAATCTCGATGTTTGCGATCTGGCCATCGGCACCGACCGAGAGCTGGGTGTCGACGGAATAGTTGGAATCTACCGGTCTGCCCACAATGGGCAGTGGCAGAATGGTCTTGGGCTGAATACGAATGGGCGATCCAAACAGCTTCGACTGTAGTTCCGCGGGATTCGGACTATCCAGTACCTGCTGCCAGGCTTGACGGTATACTTGAAAGGCCTTAGAACTTCCCGAAACCACATACATATCACCAAGCGCAACCAAAGCATCGATCTTGTCCGAAATGTCAGAGGCCGGATCCTTGTGGAGAATATCAACAACGCGGCGAAGAGACTGGGTGCCGCTTCTCATGTAGGGCTGCAGGCGTTTCAACCGATACGACTCTTTGTCCACAATGCCAACGGAGTTGCTATGGGGTGTGGAAGGGTCCACGAAAATTGACCTGTTTTCCGCGGGAAGTGGTGTGCCTGGTGGCGGCGCTCGAGCATCGAGGATATGGGCATGGTTTATCCCAGGTGTAATCGGCACAGGTGCTCCCTGGTTCCCTCTTCGCTTCTTACCGCCTCTCAGAAAGAAAGGACGACCTAAAGCATCTCGTACCCACTTCGTCTCTGGATTGACGTCCGCCAGAGCGACCTCATATCGCAACACTTCGCGTTGCAGAAGTCTGACATTGGCAATGCTGCGCAACGGCTGAATGAGACGTAGATCCTCTTCACCATAGACGTCAGAAATCCGCTCAACGGCATCTTCAAGCATTATGATCGCATCGTCGAACTGTCCCAGATCGCTCAGAAACGCAGCGTGATTGTAGGTAGCCGGTAGGAGTTCGAGACTGTCTGCACCATGTTCGAGCGTACTGATCCGGTAGGCGTAGCTCTGTTCCCGGATGGCTTCATCGAATTGTCTCTGTTCCAGTTCGACGATCGTCAGTTGATCAAGAATTTCCCGTTGCTTGGCGGTGTAGACGCCATCGGATCGGTGCAAGATGTGCTGAGCCCTGCGTAACGCAGATTCCGATTTCTCAAATTGCCCAGCCAACCGATGCAGCAGGCCTTTGATCGCCAGCGGTCGTACCAACGAAATGCTGTTCTCACCCTCTGTAGCATCCAGCCTGTCAATCGTCTGACCCAGCGTTTCGAGCCCCCTCGGAAAATCGCCGGTTGCGGCCTGCAATAGACTCAGATTTATCATCGGCACCGTCAGGTTGCCCCCGCTGGCCTTTACCCGCTCGATGATCTCTTCTGCTACAGCGATGGCTTCCTGGCGCTTTCGTTCGGCGTTGAAGACCAGCATCTGTGTGTGAAGCTTCTGGGTTTCCTCGTCAACTCCCGCAAGGTTAAGCTCAATTCTCGCAGCGGGCACGGCTGCACCGAGGGCCGGGTACAGGCTCAAAATCAATACGAGTGGAACGATTAGTTGCTTGAGCATAGTCGAAGCGCTCCGAGCGAGTATGACTCTATTTTACGCCATATGCGGCTGGATCCAATCGACGAAGGGCAATTTCTACGCCACGCAAGAAAATCACAACGACTTCACACTCTACCCCAAAGGGCCCGGACTGTGGCTGATTGGTCGCGTCGAAGCGGGCTCCAGGCTGGTCACGGAGCGATCATCGTTCCGCCAAGGACCTTGCATTAACCGGCAGCGACAGTTATTTTGTGGCGAGAATTAGAAAAGGAGCAGTTAAATGACCGATCTATTTCCCCGAACAAATGTGGGCGGCGTCTCCGTACCGCGAATGCTCGTCGGCACAAACTGGTTTCTCGGCGCAACTCATCGCAGTGCTGCCAAGGATAAGTTCGTTCGATCCTATCAGACCAGCGAGAATATCGCCGACGTACTTGTGGCCGCGGTGGAACGTGGCGTCGATGCAATCTACGGCTGGCCAACGCCGACCGCAGCAGCCGGGGTTAAGGAAGCGCAGGAGCGAACCGGCAAGGAAATCACCTGGTTCATGCTGCCGGGATTCAATGTACTCCCCGGCGGCAAAGAGGAGATGGAACCGGAGCGGATGTTCGATCTGTGCAAAGAGCACAACTGTACGATCTGCCTGCCTCACCAGTATGTAACCGACGCATTGATGGATCGCATGCACCGGGAGATCCGCGACCTGGACAAATACACGAAGATGATACGTGACAGGGGTATGATTCCCGGGTTGAGTACCCATATGCCGGAGACCATTCCCTACGCGGACCAAGGCGGCTATGACATAGAAACCTATATCCAGATCTACAATGCTGACGGGTTCATGATGCAGATGGAGATCGACTGGGTAATGCGCATCATTCAGAAGGCGCAGAAGCCAGTCATCGCAATCAAGCCTCTTGCCGCAGGCCAGCTATTACCTGTGGTCGGCCTGGCCTTTGTCTGGAACACCATCCGCGACCAGGATATGATCTGCATCGGCGTGACCACGGCGGATGAGATGAAAGAGGACATCGATCTTTCACTGGATATCCTGGCCAAGAGGGTCCCGGACCAGGAACTGCAGGCCACTCGGAGCAAGGCCTCTCTGTCCTCTGTGGCCTCTTAGGCGTATTGCCCGAGCAGTGATCGCATGGCCAGAACAACACTGTAAGCAGAGGCGACTCGCTAACGAATCCATTGAGAGGTGTTCGCAGCGCCCCTCACTTACCGAGTTAGCATTCTCGTGCATGGCCGATCTTTGGATCACGCAGCATAGCTGATTCTGCGCTGAGACTCTTTGTAATCCTTCAAACTGGTGGCACGCCAGTCAATCGTGTATCGTGTGCAGACAAAAAGCTGGAGGGCATGGCATGAGTGATTTCCTCGATAGAATAGAGCTAGGGCAGACCGGAATGCAGACGAGTCGGCTCGGAATTGGTTCAACCTTCGACGCACCGGCGGCCGTTATCGAAGCGGCCTTCGATCGCGGCATAAACTACCTTTATTGGGGCTCGGTTCGCCAGCCGGACTTCGCTCTTGCCATGCGCAACCTCGCTAAGCAGCACCGCGACGAATTAATCCTGACCGTGCAGTCCTATTCGCAGGATCCGGGCACGATCGAGGCCGAGGTCGAGGAGGCAATAAAGAGTGCGGGCCTCGAAAATTTCGACATCCTGCTGCTCGGAAACCGCATGGAGGTGCCTGCGGATGCCTATGTCGAGGTATTCGAGCGGATGCGGGAACGTGGTCTGGTGCGCTTCGTGACGCTCAGCAGCCATAATCGGCCACTTCTGCCAAAACTGCTATCCGAATACCAGCAGGGCCGCAGCCCCTATGAACTGCTGATGTTTCGCTACAATGCAGTACATCGCGGCGCGGAGCAGGATGTATTTCCTTTCGTATCTGAAGGTCGCCGTCCCACCATGGCGACTTACACGGCGACGCGTTGGGGGCACTTACTCGACCCCAGCAAGATGCCGGCGGGCGAAGAGCCACTCAGCGCACGTGATTGCTACCGCTACTCCCTCTCACATCCGGCAGTGGATATGGTGATCTGTGGGCCGGCCAACGGTGAGCAGATGGACGAGGCGATCTCGGCACTGGAGCGCGGGCCGCTGGAACCGGATGAGCGCGAACGAATCGAGCGTATCGGCGCCTACATTTACGGTCAGTACGCTCCGCAGTACCCGGATGCCGGCGACGCCGAGGACGTGTCGGCCGGGCGCGCAGCACAGTGACGCAGTGCTGAGCAGATAGCTGTTTCATCCAACCTATTCCTACAATCTTAATGCCAGATTCCACGCCTCAGTTTAGCTGTCATCAGAGGCACTGTGGAGCTGGCCCACTGTGGCAAAAGCCTACCCGACTGTGGGTATCGCCCATGGTGTGCGAGAAGCGAGAGAAGTGAACCATCTATAATGCGCCGGCTAATCATCACTGGAATAATACCGTTGCAGATTTCAAAGAGCATGTGTACATGGACTTCGTTCAGAGTGCCGGGCAATACAGATCGACCGGGGGCATGCGGTTCGAGCTGAGAAAGATCGATGACAACACCACCATGTTCTCTCGATACCTGGGAATCAGGCATCGAGACCGGCAAGGGTGACGATGGGGAGCAGGCAGGTGGCCCAGGGACCCCTTGGCCCGGTGTTGCCGCCGGCTGGCACGCCATGGTGGACAAATTGGGAGTGGCCGCAAGAATGTCATTGAGCTAAGATCACGGTCAGCCAGCAACTAAGAGCCTTTACTCAAGGGGCCAGCATGAATGACAAATCCATCACCCTGTTCGCTTTCGTCTTTTCAGTGTCCTCAGCCGTCGCCGCTGACAGCGAGATTCCCAGGACCGCCAGCGGCAAACCCAATCTGGCCGGCAACTACGACATCTCCAGTCTGACGCCATTTCAGAGGCCCCAGCGGTTCGGGGACCAACTGTTCTTGACTTCCGATGAGGCAGCGGCCATCGCGACACGCGCTGCAGGGTTCCGCAGGGAACGAGCCAAATCCAGCGATCCGAGTCGCAAGGCGCCACCGGTGGGCGGTAATGTTGGGGATTACAACGACTTCTGGTACGACTGGGGCCAAGATAGCTTCGCCATTGACGGCAAGTTCCGCACCTCGATCCTGACGAACCCGTCGAACGGTCGCATGCCCGGGCTAACAGATCAAGGTAAGGCGCGACGAGTCGGGCTGCCACGGTTCGCATGGCAGAACAAAGGCTTGGCCTGGTGGCTCGAAACGGGTGACAAGCCCTACGACGGTCCGGAGACGATGGTGCTCGGTATTCGCTGCCTTTACCAACCGACGGCTTCCGTGCCGATTCGACCGTTGCCGTACAACAACCTTAAGACCATCGTGCAGACGGAGGATCACGTCGTCATCAACATCGAGTGGATGCACTGGGCCCGCATCGTGCGAATCGACTCCGAGCATCTACCGTCAGATATTCTCTCGCTCTCAGGTGACTCGATCGGTTGGTGGGAGGAAGACACGCTGGTCGTCGACACCACCAACTTCCTCGCATTTCCCGGCGTGCCGCGGGAGGGACTGCGCGTCGTCGAACGCTTCAGCCCGATCGATGCGAGCGGGTTGCTCTATCAGTTCACGGTAGAAGACCCGGACTACAAGGCTCCTTACGGCGGTGAGCTATTGTGGCCGAAGACCGAGCAGCACGCGTATGAATATGCATGCCACGAGGGTAACTACTCCATGGGGACTATGCTGCGTGGCGCCCGACTGCAGGAGAAAGAGTGGCTTGCCAAGGAGGCTGTCAAGAAAGCTCGCTGAAGGCTCGCCGAAGGCCTGCAAAGCCCCCCACTACACTCCTTGAATACAAGCGCAAGCTCCTCGCAGCTTAACCCTGTCGTTAACAGGACGTAGTTCACTGCAGAGCGAGTGTAACCAATCTCGCGTCTTTTCCGCCACCAACTGCCACGGAGATGTACTGTTTGCCGTCAGCCATGTAGGTCATGGGTGTTCCGAAGGGATCCAGCGGTAGCTCAGTTTCGCTCACTACCTCACCGGTCTCCTTATCAAAAGCGCGCAGCAGCGGTTTGCCGTCATTGCCGCCCATGAAAAGCAGCGATTTGGTCAACAGTGGCCCTGTGAAGCTTCCGCCCCCCACGGGACCTGGATCCGGCACGCCCGCGTCGATGATCTGTTGGCGCATACCATCTCCATTGGGTACCGTCCATCCATATACACCCGTATTCAGATCAACGGCACTGACCCTCGTGTAAGGAGGCTTGGTCAGGGGTAAGCGTTTCGGGCCCCTGATGTACTTGACCGTGCCCAGGTATCGAAACTCGCTGCTGCCCGGCTCACTTTCCTTAAGCTGGACCACGATGGGTTGGGTTCGCGAAGGTATGTAATACATGGACGTGCGAGGATCGAATGCAGCGCCTGTCCATTCAGCGCCGCCACCCCAACCAGGCAGATAAAAAGTGCCCCGCGTTGATGGCGGCGTAAAGATGCCGCCCACGTCATACTCGTTCATGATCTGCATCGCTTCGGCGCGCAGTGCCGGCGTGAAGTCGATCAGCGTGTCCACTGAGAAGCCCTGCCTCTCAAACGGCTTAGGCCAGGTGGGAAATGGCTGGGTTGGCGATGTGCGCTCGCCTGGAATCCGAGTCTGCGTGACCGGCAACTCTTCCATCGGCCAGACAGGCTCCCCTGTCACCCGATCAAAAACGTACAGAAAGCCCTGTTTGGATACCTGAGCGACTGCCTTAATCTTCTTCCCGCCTACGGTGATATCTGCGAGGGTGGGCGCTGCCGGCAGGTCATAGTCCCACAGATCGTGATGGATGATCTGATAGTGCCAGACGACTTTGCCGGTCCTTGCATCCAGACAGACGAGACTGTTGCCAAATACATTGTCACCAAGTCGTTCACCCCCATACCAATCGTTGGAAGGCGACCCGAATGGCAGATACACGTATCCCAACTCGAGATCTGCGCTCATCAGCGTCCAGACATTGGTTGCGCCGACAGTTTTCCACGATTCATTCTCCCAGGTATCGTTCCACTTCTCCCCCTCCTGAGGGATGGAGTGGAAGATCCAACGTTGTTCGCCGCTGTTCAGATCGTACCCTCGAATGTGGCCCGGCGGTAACATATAGATCGAGGCGTCTGTCACGATTCCGCCGAATATGACGGTATCACCGACGATGACCGGTGCAGCACTTACGGAGTAATATTTGCGCTCGATCTCTCTGCCGAAGCTGGTGGTGAGATCCACTTTTCCGTCCATGCCGAATGTCTTGTCGGGCAGTCCCGTTGCCGCATCCAGAGACCACAAGAATCCGTTGTTGGTTCCTATGATGACGCGTCGTTTGTTGCCATTGTCCCAATAGGCAACACCACGATGGTTAAATCCGGAATTGGCCGGAAAGCCGTGCACATAGGTTTGGGTATCGAATACCCATATCTGTTGGCCCGTCGCTGCGTCAATGGCGGCTACATACCCAAGTGACGTGCTGATATACAGCACGTTTCCAATCTTGATGGGCGTACCCTTGAAGCTTCCCGGAACGTTCGTGCTGTCCTTCTTGATGTGATCGTTGTCCGGCGGAATCCACGACCAGGCGACCTTCAGTTCTTTCACCGTGCTGCTGTTGATCTGGTCAAGATCCGCGTATTTGGAGGAGCCGGGATCGTTTCCGTAGGTTCGCCAGTCGGAGTCGGTGACGTCAGCAGAAGCTCCCAGGATAGCGGGAGCGCCAATGGCCGCTATGAGTAGTAACAGTATTCTGTCGAGTGTTTTCATTGCCCTGCTTTTATTGTGGATTTCCCTCGATTATTTGTGAATTCCCTATAGAACGCAACCGACTCACGGCAGGGATGCAGGGCTAACGATCATCATCAGGCCTCCTCGCCTGCGGATAGGACCAAGACCACCTTCTTGATCGGTTTCTTTATGGGCTTGCCCATGGTGCACAGCTTCATGCACGATTCTCACGGACACATACTGGTCGAATCACAGACGGGCAAGGGCTCGTCATTTCGCCTGCTATTCCCACTGGGATGACCTGGCTCAGCTCACGCAAGGTTACTTTCACTGAGCGTGTGTTATACACTCGGCTGAGATTTGCTTGTACTCGATGGGCTCAGATTAATTGACTGGCAAACACGCTTGCCAACTTCTGCGGTCCTGGAGTTGGGACCGTAGCATGGAAGGATTAAGTGAAGTTGGTCCGGATCTTTACTATCTGGATGTCAGGGGTGTCGGACCGTTCAACGTTAGTGGCGTCTACTTGCTCGTCTGCGATGGCATAACGCTGATCGAGACGGGCACGTCCCTGGTTGCCCCCTACATACTCGAGGCCGTGCGCAGCATTGGAATGCAGGATAAGGATATCAAACGCGCCGTCGTCACTCACATTCATCTGGATCACTCCGGCGGAACCGGTTGGCTGGTGGATCGGCTGCCACACCTGCAAGTTTACGTCCATGAAAAGGGGCTGAAACACCTGCACGATCCAACTGCCTTGACCGAAAGTGCAAAACTCGTGTACGGAAGTCTAGAGTCGATCACCAGAATCCACGGCGACATTCTGCCCGTGCCGAAGGAGTGCCTGCATCCGGTATTGAACTCGAATCTGGATGTTGGCGACAAGACGCTGCACTTTTTCGATGCCCCGGGCCACGCCTCGCATCATCTGTGTATCTTCGAGGCGGACAGCGGCTACCTGTTTTCCGGCGAAGCGCTCGGCCACCATCAGCCGGAAACGGGACGAATTCAGCCGGCCGTCGCCCCACCCGGGTTCAATTTCGAGGCCAGCTTGAATACCATCGAGAAGATCAGTCGATTGAATCCCACCAAGATCTGCTTCTCACAACACGGGCTGGGAAGCGATCCGAGCGCCGTCATTGAACAGAGCGAAGAGCAACTCAGGATCTGTCACGACGTAATCCTAAAGCTGCTGCAAAACGGAAAGACCACCGCCGAAGTCATCGAAGAGATAGATGCCGGTAACAGCATTCCGTTCTTTGGCGGCATGTTGAATTCGATTGCCAGCGGCTATGAGATCTATTTCAGGCGCAAGGGCCTGATCTAAAGGAGTGCTTCGCCAACCAGGTCGGTGACACTGCCCCTTTGTGCCACGCAAGGGAAGTTGATGGCAGCGGAACCGGTCAGACTGTTTAATAAAGAACAACACCTTCATCTGCCATTGGAGCTCTTGATGCAGAACAGGAAGATCAAAGCACTAGCATTCGACGTTGGCGGCAGCGTATTCGACTGGCAGACTGCTGTCCGCCGCAAGGTAGTTGAACTGGCAAAAAGCCACGGCGCTGAAATCGATGACTATGAATTCGCCCACGCCTGGCGAAGACGCATGTTTGAGTTGCTTGCCGAGGTCATCACCGGCAACCGTGAAAGTGCGAATGCAGACGTGCTGCACAGGCTTGCCTTGGATGACCTTGTGCCCGGATACGCAGGATTCGCGTTGAGCGATCAGCAGAAAGATGACCTGACGATGGTGTGGCACAGCATGGAGGTGTGGGAGGATTTCCCCGCGGCTCTGGAGCAACTTCGTCAACACTACAAGGTCGTGATCCTCAGCGTTCTGAGCTGGTCAATCCTGGTCGACAGCTCCAAGCACGCAGGCATCAGCTGGGATGGCATACTCTCCTGTGAATTCCTGGGTCACTACAAACCGCTCCC
>CEPX01049180.1_pt1 | contig 12947 bp, 15 predicted proteins | sample 361361 | NCBI WGS metagenome assembly CEPX01 (sample SAMEA2619974, study PRJEB7988) | marine metagenome | biome: marine biome (ENVO:00000447); feature: mesopelagic zone (ENVO:00000213) & marine oxygen minimum zone (ENVO:01000065); material: "saline water (ENVO:00002010), including plankton... | reverse complement strand
GTCGACCTTAGCCGACTCCCCGCGATAAGCAGAAACCCTTACCAACACCCTCTTGCTACTACGCTACCACTATCCCGCTACTTTGTCAAGTCCCTCGATTCGCAATAGGTTGCTTCTCCGCACATTGCCTGTATACCGAGCAAACCCGGCATTGAGTGTACCCTCGGTCAGGAACGTAGGCAACATAACATACCGGTACTCTAATGAAAGTAGTCGGAGCAAGACGGATATAGCGGTCCGGTATCTGCATTTCGGCCATTACCCGTCCTCCAAACTATAACCCTTTAGGTCACCCCATGCCGTACCCACCTTGAAGTCAACCTTAACGGGTACCGCCAGCTTGACTACGCCGCACATTATATTCCGCATCCAAGTCAAGTAATCCTGCACAAACCCCGTGTCATCCCTCATCTCGACGATAAGACTGTCGTGAATTTGCATTAGGAAACGTACGTCATCCCGCCAACCTGTCTTGGGTAGCTCCTGCCAGAGCTGACGCATAGCCAGCTTAATAATCCCTTGGGCAGACGCCGTGACGGGCATGTTTGCTGCCATTCGCAACCCACTCTCTTGAACAGACCTTACCGGACACATCACCTCGGGAATGTATCTTCGCCGTCCGAACATGTCCTGTACATACCCGTACCGTCGCGCCATTGCTGCCATTTCCTGTTGGTAGTCCCGTATCTCAGGGTAGAGACCATAGTACTCGTCGATAAACTTGGCACAGTCGTCCTCCGACCACGGCTCCACGTCGACTGGTTCACCCTCCATCTCCAAGTCGGCAATATACTCGTTTATCTGGCTGGATAACCCCTTCGGACCAATAAGATAGATAATACCGAACCCGGCGCGCTTGCACGGGTAACGGTACTTGTCCTGCTTGGCATCCTCGTACGGGACACCGAATAAACGAGCAGCGGTAGTCGTATGGGGGTCCGCTCTACGCAGGAACAGGTCTATTAGACCAAGGCAGTTAGCGAGGTGGGCTTGCGTACACATCTCTATCTGTCCCAAATCACCTTCACCCAGCAACCAACCGTCAGGAGCAACGAACCCGGACTTAATCAACTTGGCCTCTTTATTCCGCGTCGGTATGTTCTGCAAGTTAGGATCGGCGCTGGCCAACCGACCCGTAGCCACCCTAGTTGTCTTCAGGTCGGTATGGACACGGGGAACACCGGAGCTATCGGGTACTGCCCACTCAGCAAGCGCGTCCGCATAAGTTCCTTTCATCTTGCTAAGTCGACGGTACTCGATAATTCCCTTCGCAATCGGGTGTCCAGTCTTTTTTAGCTCCTGATCATCGGTAGAGATCAGCCCCGTCGCTGTAGTCTTGGTTGGCTTAAAATCCAGCTCGTTGTAGACTACGTCGGCGACCTGCTTGGAACTGGCCGGATTAAACGGGTGTCCAATCATACTGGATAACTCGGTAGCCTTGCCTCTCATACGAGCATCGTAGTCCACCGATAGGTTGCGGAAGTGGTTGATATCCACTGCCATCCCGGTCGACATCATCGCTCTGACCATTGGTAAGATCCCTGTATCCATCCACAACACGAAGTCCAGTCCAGCCTCGTGGATAAGTTGCTCCATCTTGGTTTTAACGCGGAGAGTAGCGTCCGCATCCTTTGTAGCGTATTGGACAGCGTCCTCGAAGGGGATATCGGCAAGCGATGACTCAGGCATAACTCCCAGTACCTTCTCTACGCACTCCCTCTCCACACTCGGGATATTCTGCCACCTATTCCACAAGTCAACATCTTCGCCGTCCACAGTATCCTTGAACATCTTAGCTATCTTGCGCGAGATAGGCCAAGGATGTTTGACGCGAGTGACTATCCTACCATGCCGATTATCCCACTTAGTCTCTTCCAGCTCCGGCGGGTCCGGCCACTCCCGCGTACTGGCTTCGGTCAGGTACTGGAGAGATAACGCCTGTTGTCCCGGTCTAACCATCTCACTGTAGCTGACCATCCTCATTCCACAGAGGCGGGAGGCAAGCTCTTTTAGACCCTGCGGCAATCCCAGTAAATAAGCCATCGTCATCGTGTCCAAGAAGTTGTTATCCGGTATACCCAACCAGTTTATATCGTTAAGGTAGTAGTGAACAACAATAGTGGGCTTTACCCCGGTGTAGTCTATCCTGTTGAACTGACCGAGCGCCGGCAAGAACCAACCCGTACCAGGTCGCGTACTTACTTGGACGCTCCACAACTCTGTACCTCGCTTAACGGTCTCTACATCCACGGCTGCACACTCTGCCCCTTGTAAGTCATCCATGTAATCTGAAACGTCCCACCCGTTGGCTACTTTATAGTCGGGATTCGGATATTCGTCACGGATTGTATAGTCAGCTACCGATTTCCCTTGGAGCAACCCTCGCAATACCTGGAAGTCGTCGTACAGGAATCGTAAGGTAGAAGTGTCGTGGAGACCAGCAGCCGGATGATAGCAAGGGAGTATTATCCGGCTGTCCTTCTCGATAGGTAGTCCGTGGAGGTGTTCTACTGTACCCGCATCGTCCCCCAGCATACGACGGATAGCAAAAGCCCCCATAGCCACAATTATCTTCGGCTGGACTAACTCTAGCTCTATGTTCAACCACTTCGAGCAGGCATTTACACTAGCCGGCTTCGGAGAGGCATTATTGCGAGTAAGACAGCGGACGACATTGGTGATATAGACACTCTCCCGATTGATACTACACTGAAACAGAAGAGAGTCCAGTTGATGGCCCGCCTTACCGATAAAGGGTCTTCCCCACTGATCTTCCTCCTTGCCTGGATTCTGTCCCAGGAACATAACATAGGCCGGAGTAGCTCCCTCCCCCGGCACAGGTCGGTTGGCCCCAGCCCTTAGTTCGCAGTCGGAACACGCGCAGACTAGATTCCCGGGGAACGGGAGATCCGTAATAGGAGGAAGAGTAGGGACCGATTGACGGTAGCTGTAGCTAGGCACGGTCACCCCCCTCCGGCGATATTATCTTAGTGAAGTATTCATCGTGAGCCTGGCTAGGTAAGGCATAAGGGCTAATCCTATATACGCCATCAGCCAGCGCCTGCCTTGTTTCTTCTGATTCATTCTTCCACTCTTTACAAGGCTCAAGGATAAAGCCTGTACCATTACAGGTAGGACAGTCTTTCCATCCTTTTACTCTATCAACTATCCTACCAATATACACTCTCTTATGCCCCTGACACTCAGGGCATACTTCAGACTCTGGGCAAACACAATGAAAGGGGTCTTGTTCACAACCGAGACATTGTCCTCTTTCATCTGGTCTAAACATCATCAGACTCCTCCTTGCCAAGTCTCTCAGATTATGGTAGACACCGGCATCCTCTTCATTGTAGTAATCTGAATCACCCATAGTTGCCTCGTTCAGCCGACAGCTCCAAAAATCCACGCTATTAACAGTATACCGATAGAAGCTACTACCAGCATCGCCAAGAACAGAACTCCCGTCCTCTTGAAAAGCTGCCAATCCCCTAAATCTTTCATTCTTTCTCCTTTATTCAGTCTAGGTGAGTAGCTAGGACTTGGTATTAACCTCCGACTCACCACTCACCTTAACCTTGCCTGAACCTACTACATTTCCCTCGCCACTAGGATTTCTCCTATCAATCGGGCACTGACCCCCCTAATGAGGTCTGCCAAGGCCCCTCGGCTCAAGCTTGTTGCCAGCTAGTAGCAACTCTGATACTATTCATCCGTGCTACTGGGTACGGTAGCTGGCAACCTTGCTGGCTGGTAATCCATATTACACTACTTCCGGCTCGACATTACTGCTTGGAGCAACCAGCAAGCCTATTCTATTGTTAAAATCCTGCTAATTAACCTCGAAATCTTCCGGTTCCAACCGCTCAATCACCCGGCCGTAGAGCAACAGCAACCCCCTATAAGGCACGGTGCCGGCCAAGGCAAGTGTAAAGTTCGGACTCCGCCGGACAACCTCAACCAGTCCTTTTTCCACCATCTCTTGGAACAGTGTATCCATAACTCGGCCTCCTTTAGCTATTTCCCACTCAGTTCACGGACAACCTTCTCCGCAGTTACCTTGCCTATTCCATCCACCGCTCGCCAGTCATCTACTGAGGCGCCCACCAGCTCCCGGACAGACTTGAACCGATCAGCAACTGCCTGCGACCTCTCCCAACCCACGCCTTTTAGCTCTTTTGCTACTCTCCGTACTAGATTAGGGCGGACCAGTAGGACACTACCTTGGTTCGGTTGAGTGTATATCTGGTGAAGAGAGCCGTGCTTACTCGGTGGAGTCTGGAAGTTATCCCAGAGAGCTTTAACAACGGCTGCTGTCTCCTTGACATCCTCGCTCCGCTTGATGATGAATCCAGCAAGGTAATCTAGTTCGGTAAGATACTGGTCAAGTCTGGAGTAAGTTATGGCCGGTTTTACAGGTTGCCAGACCTCGGCGCGGCGCAGGGTTCGGGGATTGATGCCCCAGACCGGTATCTCCAGTAGTCCATCGTCGGGATTAGAGCGTATACGACCCTCCACCAGCACGACGAACACATCTATTCCGTTCTCCTTAGCAAGTTGCGCCTGCTGTATAAGACGACCATCGTAAATACACTGAACCAGGTCACCAATTTTTTTGCGTTCGATACCGATAGAGAGAGTAGTATCATCATCCCCTACCCCCCAAAAGGCACAGTCGGTGAATAAGGGACAGGGGATAGCGATAGACCCGAGAGCCTTTATCATATCTTGGTCGTTAGTTAGGTTTGAGCAAAAGATAGGCATTTAGCTTAACTCACCTTTCCGGAATACTTGTAAACACCGTATCTGTTTCATCGGGCCCATCGTGATAGCTACCATCCCTTCCCGGACAGCGCCGACTAACCAAGCACGCGGCCAGATATGGGTATGAAGAATAGCAACCCGCCGACAACACCGCCATATCTCCTGTCCCTCCTGCTTGTAGAGTTTATCGTATAACGGATCCCAGTAGCCGAAACAGAAGGTGTTGTTCTCGAAGGGGAGAGACTTCCACTCAAACCCATTAGAGTAGTCAACAAAGAATACTCCGTCGGGAATATTATCTGTCTTACCAAAAGCGACATCCGGTTTCCCAAACTTTTTAGTGATCCTGTCGAACACCTGACCAGAACCCCACTTACGCGTAAGTGGTCGTTGACAAGCCCAGAAATCAAAAACGATGTCGCTCATCCTATTTACTCCTTACTTTCCATCAGTCCCTTGCGGCGTCGATAGTTGCCTAATCATGAACCAAGGACAGCAAATTCTCGAAGTTACACAGTGGATCCAGCGTCCGCTCCTGCCCAGAGGGTAGAGGCAACCCGCGCATGACAGTCCCCGCGATACCAGGGTTGCTCCGACAGTCCTTAACAAACACACTAAACACCGTCCCCGCCTCGGTATCTTCCCGGTAATGAATCAAGTTGACCTGTGTCAAGTAGTCCATGTCCGCGAATCCCGATGTCTCAAAATCGTTGGTCTTGGTTAGCGAGCTACGTCCACCGGACGTGGGGACCACTCTCCAGATCGCCTTCATCTTCTGTAGAAAGACCGTATTGACCGGCGAGTCATAAGCGATACGGAGCACGTCCTTCCACTCATTATTCACTACGGCGTAATCAGACGGCTTTACATCGGTCAGTCTCCCGAAGTGGGCAAGACGCGCCAGCTCATACAACTCGCTCGCCGTATCCCAGACGACAGTACCTTCCTTGAGATCGTACACCTTGCGCACTTTCACCTTAAAGTCGCTCCACATATTCGTCCAGATATCCTGCTTAGACTCGCGGGGAACGCGGACGTCAAAGAGCAAGACCTGTTTGCCCTGCTCCTGAAACTTCTCCACAACACCCTCGGTACCGATATCTACGTTAAGATAAACTATCGGTGAAGGACCGGACAGACCAAAATGGGACTTACCTGTTTTTTCCCTGCCACCGGACGAGACAATGAGGCGACGTTTCCGCTCTTGGACTGTGTCGTTGAATCCCAACGCCCTAAGTTGCGCTATGATCTGCGCATCGGATTGTGGCTTAACTACTCTGGTTGCCATTGCTTATTACCCTCCTTACCTGTATATTCTTCGGGGTTATACCACTCCCCGGCTAGTCCTTCAACATCTGTTAGGAAGTCAGTAACAGTCCCCAGCGCTTCCTCATCAGTCAGGACGGCACGCCGGTACTTGTCGTGGTGTAGATTGTATAAATCGGATGCCTTCTGCCAGAACCGGTCAACGTTCACTTACACTTCTCCACGATGTCAATTCTCACCCCTCCCTATTACTCGGCTTGCCTTGTTCAATCGGCAGGTTGCCATCCTGCCAAGACCGGGGGCTTCGTTCCCTGCGAGTCGCTCCGAAGAGTCCCTTTGCCGTATCCACCCCCGGTTTCGGCTCTGTGCCAACCGACTCAGGCTACTCAGGACTTGGATACCCGTAGGCTTTCCCTATCCCTTTCGCCCGAGCGACTGGCTCTACCACATCCTTCCCGTTAGGATTTGCTGATATTGTCGCCGGCCACGGCATAGCCGTTAGCCAGTAACGCACCAGCGAACTCAGGCACGAAGATAAGCCCGGCAATAGCGTCCTTGTCCGGGTCTTTGGCAAGGTCCTTGAAGACAGCTACTGCCAGCTTCTGGCGAGTAGTGACCCCATCTCCGTCAAGATGCGAAGCGACAAACTCCAGCGCCTTAGCAGTGATGTCGGCGTCCTCGTCCCCTCCCCCATCTTCTTCCCCAGCAGTTGCCGCCGGTACTCGGGTCGCTGCTCTACCCTTACCCTTCTCCCCGGGCAGGCGCAGGATCTGGGACGGAACAGAGAGAACCTTCTCCCTCTGCGGCTCACCAGCAACAGCAACGCGTGCCAACCCTGCCCTCTTTGGTTCAGGTAGCCCAATGTTAAAGGTGTAGAGGCCGTCCAGTGTAGAGATGTCGTCCGACAACCTGTTCTCCGGGAAGCCAGCGTTTATCAGAGCATTCATCAGCAGAGAGAAGTTGGACGACTTGCTCAACGACTGCGCTTCTCCAGTCGCTACCAGAGTCTTACCATCAGACGATGGCATAAATCTCTCGGGGTCGCCTACGGAATACTGTTGCTCGAACTCCTGTCCGTCATCATCCACATAGACGATCATAGCGGCCACAGTAGCAGGCGCTTTCCCCTGGTAATCGAACAGGTTAAACAGGCACTTTTTCCAGGTGAGGTTACGGTCTACCGGTACTGCGCCACCCTCTGCAAAATCACTTGGTCTAATTGATACTCCTGGCATTCTTGTTAGTCCTCCTTTGTCATTCTAGCTTTTAATTTACCCCTACAGGGGCGACTAGAATACTCTTTAATACTACCATAGTTTTGCCTAGTTGTCAAGGGTATTGGTCACTTTATTGGTTACTTTGTCGGGTTTCTACTTATACGCATCACCCCCTTTACGGAAAATACTCACGATACGAAAGCGATGGTTTGTCGACCGTACTAGCCCGATAGTCCCGACCAGCGTGAACTCTGATTTACGGTACATCGGTAGAACTTGGTCAAGCCAGACGAGAAAGCCACCACTCCGCAGAACAGGGAAGCACTCCGATACGACCCGATTGCGGTTCACCATACATTGCCCGTAATGGTTGGCATCTTCTTCCGAATAAGGAGGATCGGCATAGATGACTGAGAAGAAACCCGCGGGAAAGTAGCTGGCTAAACGCTCGGCGTCCCCTGCAATATCCGGACTGAGCGACGTATCATTGTCGAAACGGATGCCCCCACAGTCGTCACCAAGACTACCAGAGAACAGGTGTAGAACGGGGACACAATCAGGAAACAAACTGGTCGCGCGAGCTAAGTAGTTCGGCGGATACTCGCCATAAAACCCCTGCTTGGACCGATAATTATTCCCCAGAACCCATATACCATAGAGCCACCTATCTGTACAGACCAGTGGTGGATAACTCGGGAACCGGGCATTGTAGAGTTCGGCTCGCTCACGGAGAGACAGCATCAGATACCCCCTTAGCCGTTCTTTTGGCTCGCTTTATAAACTCGGCTATCCGCTTCTGTTCGTCGTCGACGAGACGGGCTTTGGACAGAGCGATATACTCGGCAGACGTGTCCACAGCGAACGAGTCCAAGCCGAGCCGCTCCGCTACAAGCGCTGTAGTCCCAGCACCGGAGAACGGATCTAAGACCCGGCAGGGAACAGGATCGCCGGTCGCGCAGGAGCAGGTGGGACGCCAACCGATTGTTCTGCCCTTGTCTAATCCACCGTGATCGTGGATACTGTTGATGTAGTCCTGTTGCGCCCGCTCATCGTCCGGGTAAAGTAGTCTAGCCTCACTCCTACTGCGCTCACGCTCTGCCTCAATAGTCTCGTTGCGCTGGAAACCCTGCGTCGCCAAACCGGTAACTCCACCTTTTTTGTATTTGGAGTTGTAGCTTAAAGCACCGTACTCACCACCGCGCTTCCGGGCAGCCTGACGGAGAAGAGCAAGACGGTTGGCGTTCGTTCCAGTACCGTAATCGGTGCCGGTGTCCCCATCATGCTCCGCGAATCCTTTTTTGATAACCCTAGCCCAAGGAGCACCGCACGTGGGACAACACCCCTTCTCGGATGTAGAGGACTTGATACACAGCTCGGGTAGTCTGGGAGGATACGCTGCGTAGTGTCCACCTTTGTAGGGGAGCGTCGGGAACTCCCAGACGGAACGGAGATTACGACCCCCGGTCCCTACCCATTCCTTTTCGTGCAACCCCACAGTAGTTCGGCTGCCCGAATCGAGAGATTTATGGTTATTCCCACCGTGACGCTTCTCGCCGGCAGGATAGATGCCTAACTCTAACACTGCTTCCCGGTCGCAATAGTAGCTATTCGTCTTCGTGAGCATCAGAACAAACTCGTAGGAGTCAGTAGGACGCCACGAACCCTTACGGAGAACGTAGCCGTCGTTGGGAGAACACTTGGGGCAACCGGGACAGGCCACGTAGAATGAATCGGACTTAAAGCCGCCACCCTCGTCATGCTCCTGTTGACCCGTCTCTGCACACCACGCCTCGGTCTCTCCACGGTTAGCAGGTTTCTTCCACCCGCATACCTTGCACATGCGCCTACTGAAACTGTTGTATGACCGACATTGCGGACATTGGGGGACACGATGCTTCTCCCATCTCCAGCCATTCATACTCTCCGGCATAGTGTTATTTTTACTCCACACTACCATAGACCGCACATACCAACCGTCGGTGCGGAGGGCCAGAACAAGCTGAGAAGGAATGAGAACCATATCCAGAGGCTTGGTACATCCGCCAACAAATCCCTTAGACAAGTTCTCGTCTACAGAACCGCGCATGGTCATCTGCTTCTTCCCACCTACGGCAGAACCATCACCCATAATCCCTTTGTTGCTCCCTGCCCAACTATCCCCGATGTTAAGCCAGAATACGCCGTCCTTCCGCAACACCCGCTTAACCTCCCGACATATCTGGACGATATGGGAGACGTAGAGTTCTGGAGTAGGTTCGGCGCCGAGTTGTCCCCGCCAAGCATCGCAGAGGACACAAACATCCTGCGTTCGGACCCGGCGGTGGTAGTCAACAGTCTCTTGAAAGTTCTCCGACCCGTGTGTCCGTAGCTTCTTGGAATTATGCCCACCCGAAGAATTTGGAGCGCGCTGTGCCCAGGACACCCATTCGTGCTGGCAATCCGGATCCCCATCCCATACCTCGCCGCCACCATCATACTTCCTCAAGCCGAAGTAGGGCGGGGAAGTCACGGCACAATGAAAGAAGTTCTCCGGGAGACCCTTCAATACGTCCCGGCTATCACCTTGTAGAAAGATAGCACCCACTCTACTTCTCCTCCCAAAGGCTACCACATTCATCTCGCAGCCTCTTCTTATACGCTACACTTGAGGTAATCGGCAACCCCACCTTCCTTCTAAGGCGCCTCCACGATGCTCGGGCGTGTGCCTGCCTGTTCGCTTCCGTCTGACACTCAGGGGAGCAGGAAGCGACACGTCCTGTTGGCACAAGCTCGCCACAGGTCTGGCAACGTCTACGGGTCAAGGCGCCCTCAACAGCGTCCGGACCGTAGAGAGGACGAGCGCGACTGGCGTTAGCTGGCGCAATGAGACCTGCCCTGCGGTACGCATTTATTCTATCCACGCTGAGTCCCACCATACTGGCGACTCGTCTCGCGGTAAATAGAGTAGTCAAGTCCGTCGCACCACAATGCTCTGCCAGCATCTGCCCCACGCGTTGCTTACTAATACCTAGGTCGCCACCTATCTCCGCAAGCGTAGCTCCCGCTACTCTCCTCCGAATAATATAGACACCGTAAGTATCCCACATATTAGCCATTATACTTCTCTCCCTGTTTACACCCAGACTACTATACTAGCACACCTTTGCCTATCTGTCAAGTATTACCAGCAACTATTTTTTACTAAGGCTACACCATTGGGTCTGGAACACTGGTCAGACTACCACGCCACCGTTCCATAAACCACGCAGGAGCAAAGTCACGATACCGGTACATGAACCACGTAGCATTATCATCAATCACCAAAACCTCGCACTTGTCCGTCGACGACCGGGTACCCCTACCACATTCCTGGACCAGCGTCTCCATCGCCAGGTAAGCCGACCACTCCTTATCGTCTTCGTGCCGGGCTTGGAGTACCAAGTCTTTGGTGTCCGGATAGGGTATCTTCCCGACCACAATATAGTCCAGTCCCGGAAAGTCCCAGCCTGTAGTTACCGTCGGGCTAACCAGCACCATCGGCAGAGACGCCTTCTTGAATCTGTCCACCACCAGAGTAACATCCCCCGTGCTATGGGTAAGCATAATATCCTTGAACCGAGAGCGCGACAGCAGGAACCGTGCCCGCTCGTAGGACACGGTAAAGACGATCCCCTTCCGGTCCAACCGGCGCTGTATAATCTGATCAATACGGGCCTGCCACAATGTCGTAGCATAATCGTCCGAGCGATAGCTGATACGAGCCGTCGGAACGTGCCAGATCGGTGTATTTGCAGGTGGGAAGTACGAACCGACCTCCAGCCAAGAGCGGTCAGACCCAACAGGAACACCGACTGAATCAGCCGTCCTATGCGACAGAATCGCCGACATTAGCATTATCTTGGAGACAGCCTGGAATAACGCAGGCCCGCTATCAGCTACCCACCGAGGAGTGAAACGCAAACCGTGGTTAGTGCGCTCGATAACCCAAGCCCCTGAAGCTCCGGACAAGGACTGTAGCTTTGCTAACGTAGACTTAGCAACCCGATAGGAGCGGGATAACGCTCCGGGGACTGGCTGTCCCGCATCCCGTAACTCCCGAACCTCGGCTCCCAAACTATCAGCTCGGACTTGAGCGACAGGTACACCACAGGATACCCAAGACTGCCACTGCGCCCAGAGATCAGGCGCTGTTATGACGTCGGGATCTCTCTTCTTCCGCCCCCCACCAATTCTAGCAAATATCTCGCTAGTCGAGAGAGACGGAAACTGGAGACCAAGAGACTCGATGCTCATTCGGTCGAGATAGACCGTAAGATGACTCTCCAATGCCCCAAAAGCCTGGTGTGCCTCGTCGAGGATGAGTAGGTCAAAGTCACCGAGACCACTGCTGTACCGCGTCTGAGCGAGATAGTACGCGTAGTTGGTTATCACGATCTGACTCTCCAGAGCCAGCCGAAGTTGCTCCCGGTAGGGACAGTCCCCGGAACGGGAATAAGAACAGGACATACCCTCGTGGCAGGGACCTTCGTCGGCCGCCAACGTAGGAACAAGAGTACATCGGAAGTTGTTCTGCCCTTTGACCTCTATTCCGCCGAGAGCCAAAGCATCTCTACTGTACTGTGTCATCAAGCCCTTAGTAGCAGTAAGAATACAGGTTCGCGCCCCCGACATCTTAGCGAGGAGCAAGGCTACTAAGGTCTTACCGCTACCCGTGGCAAGCGAGAGACCGAGGAAACGCGGCGTAGAATGATACCACTCTATCGTTCGCGAAAAAGCATCGGCCTGCCCCGGAAACCATTGGTCAAAACCCGATGCGCCTAATAATACGGACGGAGACGGTAAACCCACTTACGTCCTCCTTGCAGTTTCATCTCTAGTTGAAACATATCCCCATGCCGGTTATGAGATTTTCGACTGTTATGAGATTTTTGCGTGTTATGAGATATCTCACCCCACCCCCCTCCCCAGGGGCCCCCGGGGGCCCCTGGGTCCTTCATAGTTGTCTTTTCCCCTATTATTATCTCATAACACTTTAACAAGTTTAAGCACACCCTTGTTATGTTTCATAACGTTTTTGTACTGTCAGGGGTGTAATGACGTTATGAAATCACGCTACTTACTACTTTTGTTATGTTTCATAACACCTGTTATGATGTTATGTTTCATAACAAGCCATCCGACGTTTTCGTCCACTATTTGCCCCCTTTTACGCCGTTTCGCAGCTCTTCCCTGACAGTATATTTAGCATAAAGAGAACGGACATCAATCAGACGGTCCCGAATAAGAGTACTGATACTCTCCGCCTCCACCTTGAAAACACCTTCTATATTATGCGCATCCCAATCCCTATTCTCTAGAGTAGTCAGACTCCAGCAAAAGCCGGCGAGAAGAAGATCAGTACTCCCCGCACCGATGACCTCCTTTACCTCTCCCAACTTGGATAATACCCAGCGGATCGATGATATGGACACATACACGTCCTCTGCTTGATGAGCGTAGCTGAACTTGGCCGGGTTCTCTGCCTGGATACGCAGAGTAGTGTACCCCCGCAATTTCACCTTGGAATAGATATCCTCGAAGGTAGTAGACAGCTCGCCCATGCCAAGAGAGTTAGAGTACCAGTCCACTACCTGCCGGGACATACACTTGGTCAGCACAGCACGAGACACCCCCATGCGAGCTGAGACCACCCGCAGGGATGACATTAGCTCTACCGGGGCA
>CEPX01033329.1_pt1 | contig 12949 bp, 29 predicted proteins | sample 361361 | NCBI WGS metagenome assembly CEPX01 (sample SAMEA2619974, study PRJEB7988) | marine metagenome | biome: marine biome (ENVO:00000447); feature: mesopelagic zone (ENVO:00000213) & marine oxygen minimum zone (ENVO:01000065); material: "saline water (ENVO:00002010), including plankton... | reverse complement strand
ACTAACTTCTGGTACTTAATTGGTATCTTAACTCCCATTAGTTATCAAAAAAGAAACAATATCTAATATCTTCACTTCGTAAGCCATGATAGTGACGTATATTATCACCATAATTTATTAAAAGTATGTACTGGTCTGATAACTTACTGCCACGTATCTGATTGTCTTTTAGTTCTGGCAAAGTTACAAAACTATGGGAATGTCCATCTGCCATCCAGTCTTCAACCAATGCACAAAATGTACTACAGCAATTACTGTTCATTATATCATCGCTAAGTATCCTGTTATGAGCAATAGGTAATATATTATTGTCATTTCGAACACCACCAAGAATGGAAAATAGATTATAGTCTCTATCAATATCAGGGTCGCCAGCGTTTACCCACCAACTACAATCTTTATATTCACTCTTATGCTTACGCTCAAACATACCATGTATATCACACCCCATCATCTACCTCCACAGGCAAGACCATATTCTGCATACTTAATTGTACAAAGGCATCAATATCAATTTGGTCTCGCCTACTATCTGGTGATGTAAGCCTATCTGCACTACGCTCTTCATATTTAATACCTTCTTTGTCATATTTACACATTAAAGTATGACATCTTGGACAATCTGGTGCTACATAAATATATTTCATTTACTCTCCTTTTGAGACGCTTTTAAAAAAGTAAGTACCACACCCCACAAACCCCCTGAACAGCTCTGGAAACACCCTTCTACTACCAAAATTCTGCATCTCTCAGCACCCAGAAACCCGTGTCTAAACCTTGCATTCTTTGCATTTAACTTTACCTTTTTCAATTATTGTTCCACACTCGCAATAATTCGGTTTAATATCTCCAACATCTGTATCTCCAGTTGTCTGTATGTAGTCATCTACCAGTTCTGGATTTAACGGCAATACATATTTAGCAAAGAATTGGCATGGTTTTTGCTGTTTTACCCAACATTCACCATCTCTTCTAAATCTATCACCAAACAAGCCCATTCCCAAACATACTTTATCAACAAGATTACAACATTGGCTAACAACTAACTGATATAGAGTAATCACTCTACCCACTCCACTTTCTTAGTATCAGAACTCCACGCATCATCTTGCTTATCTGGTTCTGGGTCTACCCAATATAAACAATATGTTTCCGTTGTATCTTCGGGTTTTTCACCCCATATATTCTTCTTCCACCACTCTATTAATCCCATAATTATCTCCTTTTAGTTAAAAATCCAAATCTTCTTCTCCACCAAACTTAACAGCACCAAGTAAAGATATTAAACAGCTTATTGTATATTTTGTAAGCCTAGTTTTATCTGTACTCTTTAGATTAGTTGTAACATCTCCTGAGTATCTATCTAAAAGTTTAGCACTTATGGTAAATAAGTCCTCTAATGACAATGACTTAAGATAACACTCATAGTTCTTTCTTGTTGTTTCTTCGTTTAACTTAATATAATCCTTATCAGCATTGTATTCTTCCATTTTTCTCTCCTTGTTTTTAAAATAAGTTCCATCGGTTAACATTTTTTATGTCCTTTCTTGTGGCAATCCACACATTGTACTTCTTGTTTTTCTGGTGAAACCAGAAGTTCCTTGTAAATAAATTTAAATATCTTTTCCCAATTCACACCGTTCTTATGATGTACTACAGTTTTAACCTCCTTTCCTTTAGCCTTACTTCCTTTCTTGCCACAGATAACACAGGTGTTATTATCCCTTTTAACTGTAGCTGCCCTTTCCCTAGACCTTAATGAGAGTTGTCTTAGGGCAGCCTTGATACGACTGCGTGGTGTATGTGGTAGTTTCTTACCTATTTTGCCATCACCTCTAATAATTCAAGTATATCATCTAGATAATATAGGATATATATCATATAGACAACCATCATTGCTTGGAGTATTACACTCATTGCCTCACCCTCTTTATCTCACATATCCAAGGCAGTCTAATAAGCCATGAGTAAGGTTTATAATCACCATACCAAAACCAACCTATACCTTGCCATTCACCTAATTTCCATATTATATGAGTCCTGCCTATTATCATCTTTAATCTCCTTTCTTGGGTTTATATAGAAATATTCACATTCATTCTTATGTGTATCATATGGCACATCAACAAACCATGACTGCCATAGTGGTGTTGGTGTTGCTGTATAGCGATAACATTGTTTCTTTTTAGGGCAATTAGTACCAACGCACATTGTTATATCTGGCAAGTTATTTTTTCCTCACTTTTGATTTGGTCATTTTTGTTTCTCCCTGTGTAACCTTGCTTCATTTTTATCCATAGCTGTTGCCATTGATACTGACAATGATTTATCTCTGCAAAGAAGCAGTCCTGCCAATACTATTCCAACATCACCCGATTCTAACATTATATCCATATCGTCACCACGCATTAAAGCCTCTCCCAGTTCGCCAACTTCTTCACATAATTTTCTAAAATGCCAGTATTCATCAGCTTTATGGAAATGCTCGTCTTTAAATGCTTTAATCTGTAATTCTAAATTTGTCACTTCCCACCCCCCTCAATATCTGCCCTGATTGCTTGCCATAAATCTAATGTTGTGCTTGGGAATTCAGTTATATCATATTCATCTTTATACTTCTCCCACACCGCCCTGATATGCTTAGTTGCATCTTGCCTACCTGCTTCATAGCCAGAATCATAAGCGGTGGCAGTTGCAACATTAATATCTGAACTGTCCTGTTCAAGCGGACAGTCTGGATGGATTGTTTTGTTATTGTAATATTCTTCCACAACAGTTTCTATGCTTATATCATCTTGCATACATTCTATAAATGCCTTACAAGGATTATCCTTGTCTTGTATATACCCAACATATGGACACTCAGCACATGAACCCACTTTAATAATCTTATTTGTCATTTTAATATTCCCTACCATCAATTCTGGCTCTTTGTTCTACCCCTAGTAACATTTCCAATTCCTTAATCCTATTCTCCAGTTCAAATATCCTGTCATACAATTCACACACCTGGTCTCTCCGTATCTGTTCTCGCTTGTCGGCTTTCTGTAACTTATCTTCTAAATCATGGCAAGTATTCATTAGTGTATTATTGCTTGCACATAATTCATTAACAGTCTTATCGGCAGAGGATTTGAGGGTGTATTCATGTATATGTGGTTCATTGCGTTCATCTTCAAATAGACTTATTATACAAGTATTTTTAATACCAACCCATATTCTCTCTGGTGCATCACTCATTTTGCCCTCTCAATCGCTTTTAGCATTGTCTTTTTACAATCTGCATAACCCTGATTATAATGACTTCGCTTTGCTTCCATTATTCTATTATGTACAATATCCTCACGGATATATTCAGTTATTTTCTTATTACCACGCAGTATCTTAACTGGCGGGTTATCGTCATCTATTGGTTCACTCATTTTAACTCCTTTTCTATTTCAGTTTGTTTATCTTTTATCTGTTGTTTAATCTTATCTTTTTCCTCTTTGGTTTTAGATGTTATTAATTCCTTACCTAACTTAAGCATTTCTTTAGCTAATTCCCTGCTCTTTGGTGTGGACTTAGCCTTTGTTGGGTGTTTATATGGTTCAATAGGCTGATTATATACTGGTGCAGGTTTAACTGGTTCTTCTTTGAGTATCTCATTTTCCCAACCCCTAGCACGTAACCATGTATCTGGATATGGTATGTATTGTGGGTTTTGCCATTGTACTGATTCAAATTTATGTGCCACAACAGATTTAACAATATTAGTAAACATATCCGTATCTGGGCTTAGTTTAACCCAAGCCTTTAAGCTATTCTTCTTACTGGTCTTGCGTGGATACACTTCCCAAAACTTAACAAATCCAGTTAACAGTCCTGCATCAAACTTGTTTTTATCAATCTTTAAGAAACAGGCTGTACAGCCTTTGTTTACACACCTAACCTGTTTCTTGTTTTGTGATACCTGTATTGTTATATTACATAATGGGCATTGTCTCATGGCAAACCCCCACTAGCTAAGTCTTGGATAAGTAACCATAACTCTTTTCTCATCTTTTCTCTATCACTTGACAGCATATTACCTTCTGCTCTTTCTTCCCAATTACAATATATCTCATTTACACAACTACGCCATCTTTCATATTCATCTTCTGACCCTCTATCTCTACCGTCTCCGTAACCATTATCATAGCTTTCTTCACTCATAGCTTCAGAAAGATCTTCACGCACTTCTTCTTCAATTTCGTCTTTAAGTTCATCTCTAACTGTATCTAACAAAGAATCTAATTCTTCTTGTGTTGTTGGCAAAGGTCGTTCTTTTCTTTTTTGTATTACTGGCATTGTTGTATCCCATATATCATTATTCATTCTTTCCCCCACTTTCCCATACACTTTCTGATACTGGCATTGCACCCATTGTAATTATATGCTCAAGAGTTTGATAAAGGTCAGTAATTATCTCCATGTTATTATCTTCCGTAACTGGTTTATCACTCCACTTTTCTATTGCATCTTCTGCTATCTCAGCCATTTCAATTAACCCATCTTGCACTCCTTCTTCATAGGCTTGTTCACATTGGTCAGTCATTACTATCGACTCTTCTTTTTTGCCCATATCTTATCCCTTTCCAATAAATGTTAATGTTTTCATTAGCAGTAAAGTTACCACTTCCTTCCCATATTTCTCTACAATATTCCCTTGCATCTCTTATTATCTTATCATGATGTTTTTGCCATCTCTTTTCACATTTCTTATTATCATGATTGATATTTAATCGTCTATAGAATTGCTCATCTGTTTCCATATTTCTTTATTATGTTGAATACCTTTCCAAGGTTCTCTTGTTGGTGTTTTATCATTAAATTCAGTACATTTAGGACATATACGATTACCTGCATGACCATGAAATTCCATATCACATCTTAAACATTTTACTGGTCTAGTTGGAATAGTTTTAAATATTGTTGGTTCTGTATATCCACCATAACGCTTCTTTTTGTTTATTGCTTCTGTTTTAAGTTTGCACTTAGAAGACACTTCGTCATCTGTTGGCGGACAATATTTATACCTATAGTTATTTAGTTGTTTGCCACATACCACGCAATTGGGAAACGGCTTAGGTGGTCTACTTGCTCTTTCTATTACACGCTGTGCATAGCGTTTCTTTAATATTACCTCACGATTTCGCTGATAATATAGTTTATTTAGTTTACTTCGTTCTTCTGAAGTTAGTTTATCTGGCATTATTTACCTTTAATCTCTTTTTGCAAGTTATAAATCTCTAAGCAATTAGCAAATATCTTAAACTCTTTATCTAGATTATCCCATCTCCTTACTGCAAAGTTTTCATTCTCTGCTCTTGGTATATTAAGTATGATAGAATGGTCTACATGATGATTATTCTCTATAAGTAATTCACTATACGCTGCGATTTGGTACGCCATATTGTCATATATAGCTTTACCTGTCTTTAAATCTATTAATACTAGCTGTCCTTCAATTCTGGCATATATATCTATTGAACCACCAAACTTATAATCTTCAGATATTAACTGTTCTTCCAGTAAGATTGGTTCAATAGGATTATTATTCTCCCAATCATAGAAAGATAACACACAATTTTCTGCTTGCTCAATCTGTTTCTTTGAATATTCAGATGTATCACATTCTTTCTTTGCTAAATGACAATGAATCATATCATGTGCTAATGTACCAATGTCAGCTTTGTCATCTACATATTTACCAACCTGTATTCCCTGTAACCCTAGTTTATTAGCCCAAGGTATAAGGGCAGGTTTATTTAAGATATTTAATACTGTCGTAACTCCTGGTACACCAACACCTTCCGTATCTTTGTACCTTGTATGTGCTTGTGTTTTCTTTGTTTTCATTAATTCTCCTTATATTATAAAAGGGGAGAGGATAGGGAGAAAGGAATAACGACCTATCCCCTCCCAGTAACCAACCCATAACTATTGGTTACTTAGTTTAAGTTTGGGAAAGGGTGGACTGGCACTATAGTTTTATCTCTCACCGACCATATCTTCCACCTCATTCCCAAGATAACTGGCATCTAGATTTCATCAACAGGCACAGTTACCTAAAACGGTACATCTTCTTCTGCCATTACTTCATCAAGCCTCACTCTGATACACGGAACAGTATTACCACCAAACTCACAAGTAGTTGGAAACATTATGATTACATTTCCTGCCCATGAATCCTCGTCATCACCCAATCCACTAGCTATTGCCTTTGCGTTAGTTTTATTAAGTAACAATCCTTTGTCTTTACCCTTGAATGATAATTGTATTTTACTAGTTGCAGTTCCATCATCTTCCTTAACCTCTATTAATTCCACTTCAGATATCTCCACTCTATGTGATTGCCCTGCTAAGTCTTTTGCAGTCAACCAATTACCACCACTACTTGCATATATTGTATCCACGCTCATATCTTCTCCTTCCTAAATTAAAATTATACATAGCTATATTTACTATGCTTAGTTTTTATCTTTGGTTTTGGTTTCTTCTTAATCTTTTCTAGTCCTTCCACTATAATAGTTGGCATATTAATATCTATGTTTTCTGGTTTGACAGGTATAGATAACTTTCCCCCTTCATATTCATTAATAGTAACCAGTAAGTTTCCTTCAATAATATGACCTTTGGTATTAGATAATAATGAACAGGGGAAATGTGAGTTAATTGTTTCTTCATCATCTTTTGAGAATGTAGTATTATAACTAAATGGGTGAGAATGTGCAACAACATTAAATCCTTGTTGTGTTCTAAGTTCAGCTATGTTTTCCAGATAATCTACTGATGCCTGTTCTACTTCTTGATTTGGAATAATATATTCGTTGGTTACATAGAATACACCTGCTTCATGCCAATTTCCTTTAAATAACACAGAAAATTCACAATTAGGCATACTTCTTTGTGTTGACACTACTACATCTTGTACCCCTTGTTGTAATATAATAGTTGGTTTTAGCATTACGATACCACTATCCCAACTTTGTTCTTCTTCTTGTTTCTTTACCATATTTCTTTATCTCCTTCCTCTACAATTCTAATATCTAATACTTTACATGTATGTATAGGAAAGCTATTTTGTCCTATATATTTACCAGTATAACCATCTTGTACAGTAAATGCTTTTGCTTTACTATTAATATGTTGTCGTACAAAACAATCTACTGTTCTTGCAGTTAGTGGAACAGGAAATTGCTTGGTAACAACTTCTCCAGTTGAATATATCAATCTTAAAGCAACATTAATCGGTTCTTGTGATGTTGGTTCTTCACTTATATCCCACAGAGCTTTATCTGCCTTTGGTTGTTGCCAATTTGGTTGTGGTATGCTAGTTAAACGACCTATAGCAATTTCTACTGTACTATCATTAATCATGTCAATCATATTATCAGTTATTTCACCAGTATCAGTTATATCACCAGTCATAGACATTATAGCACCATATTTATCTCTTGGAATACCTTTTAGTTTTGGAATACCTAGCTTTCTCATAATTTCTCCTGTATTTTACCAGTTATTAAAATTTTTGTCAACAAAAAAACTGAACTTTTTTTTGTCATAAATCCTTTCGTGGCAACGACTTAAAATTTCTGAACTTCCGACTTGACAAATTGCCAGAAATTTGATATAATGCGCAAAGTTTTCAAGTGCAAAGAGGGCGAGAACAGGTTGTCCAGAATCGGTTTACTGTTCCGTTTCAGCAAGCACTCTAAATTCCGTCTGAATAGCACCGAACTCGAGCAGATACAATTCTTGGTCGCTGTTTTACACAAAAGCACTTTGACTGCGAGAGTTGGTTCTTGTTGTGAGCAAGTCAACAAATTGACTTTTGTTACTAGCAAATCAACAAGAGGTAGCCCTCGTTGCAAACGTGTCCACTTGTTCGCTGTTTTAAACAGCAATTAGTATTAGTACTAATAGCCAGTTGTTTCTTCTTCCTCGTTTTCCAACATTTTTTCAATGCTCTCAATAGTATCTTCAATATCGTCTAAGTGATATATTGTTTCATCAATATCATCTCTAACTTGTCCAATATAATCTCTTAAATTATCTAACTCAATCTGAATTGCCTCTCCTGTTACAACTTCTTGTTTGTCCTTGACTTCCCATATTTCATCTTTCATATTATTCTCCTTGCAAAAGTTGTCTAATTCCAATATTATCCATTATTTCAGTAACACTATTAAAAATAGTCATTGTTTCTCTATCCCATTCAGATAATATTAAAGATGAATACATACCTTGATACTCTCTTATATTACTTGTTGGTACATTCATTCTATGATAAAAATCTGCTACTTCTTGTGGTTGTTCAAATGTAATATGTAGTGTTATTGGCAAATGATTACTATCGCCTCTTGACCATACTTTCATCTCTCTCCTTTAAAATGGTATATTACCACTACAAGTTTCATGATAAGTAACTATATCTTTCTCTATTTCATCATCTTCCAATTCATCAATAGTTTTCCTTCTCCATACACCAGTATTAGAGTCTTTTACCATGTTCTTCTCTTTCATGTATCTATCTCTTTCCTTTTTCCATTCTGGTTCACCTAGATTATCCCAATCTATACCTTGTGTTAATTGTAATTGTCTTTGATTATGATTGTTAATACGACTGGTTTGATAATCATAAGTTTTCTTAACTATATTATCTAAACCAACTATTTCTTCGGTATTAGCAGAACAAGTCTTGATATCATCAGAATCAATCTCAAGTAAGATTCTATAATCTTTATTAGGTGTATCTAATTTTAATGTAGCATTAACAATATCACCATCACCATCAGTTAGCAAGGAACAGGGAAAGTGCGTATTGATATGGCTATCATCTGCACCAGAATAACTACCCTTACCTCGTGAGAATGGGTGAGAGTGGGCAACCACATTCCAACCATCATTTACTCTTAACTCACCGATATTTTCCTCATAATCTACTGATGCACCACTTACCTTTTGTTTAGGAATACGATACTCATTACTAACAACAAAGCCATCTTCGTCCCAATAACCTTTAAATAATACAGAATACTCATCATTACCAACCTTTTTCTGAATAGAGGCAAGAATATCATTAACTCTATTCTCTACATAAATACAAGCTTTTGTAGTTTTAAGCCCACTATCCCATGCTACATTATTCTCCCATGTCTTAATTGTACTAGTCATATTTATCTCCTTATCTTAAATTCCAAACTAAAGAGTTACTTGTTTCTGATTCATATTCTTCACCTGTACCTTCTGCTTCTATTGCATTATTATCAGCTTGACTAAATAAAGTATGGCCTTCTTTAGCTATTGAACTATTAAACGGACTATTCAAATTACCCACTTCCATTTGTTTCTCAATCTTATCCATAAATTCTCTTAATGGCTTACCTTGTAAATCACCTGTACAAACAGTATTGGTATTGTTAATATTAGGGTGATTTGACTTTTCATGGGCAAATGCGTTATTTACAGTTGGTGCAATAGTAATACTAAGCCCTCTGGTAAAATATTTACCTTCAGGTGCTTTAATATTCTTACCATGAGAAGTAAATATCTTCATGGGTATATCCTTATCAAAAACTAACCTGTTATCTCTTACTATCCAACCATCTTTCATTGACTTAATACCTTCTAGAAACGATTTCTTATTTGATTCTTCTATCTTACCTTGTACTGCTAATCTTTCAGATTCTAATGTACGCTTAATAGCATTCACCTTTGATTCTGCTATATTCTTTTGAGTTTTAATTGCAGTTTCAATCTGTCTTTTGCCCTCTTTTATAAAATAATCTTGGTCAAAACTGGTTGTAACAATAATCTTTTCAACCTTATTTGCGTCAATACCTTGAATAGTTTGCTCAAATCGGTCTAAATAATACTCTTTAGGATTCTTACTGTAAAAATCATTTAATATCCATTCAAATGCGGTAAATGGTTGACTATTACCATGATAAAAGTCCATAAAAAAGATATTGTTCAATGTATCAGTCTTAGCCACAAGTGTATTTCCACACTGATATTGCTTTACTTGACCAATAGGTAATCTACATATATCAGTACAACGGTTAACCATTTGGTTACCAAATTCTTCTGGTATATCTATTATTTCTATTGGTATAGGATTAATAGGTGGCTTATAACCATCATGCACAGAAGGATATATACCAATAAAAGAGGTTTCTTTCATATGTTCTTTTGTAACATAACCACCTTGTATTATTATTTCTACACCATATAGTTTCTCATATTCTTCTGGTGTTTTACCCAAACACGTTATAAAATCACGCTTTTCATTCTCATCTTTAGGTTTATATGGCTTCATTCTCTATCACCTCCTTAACTTCACTTAGTTTAACTTCTAATAACTTAGTAATCAAACCTTTTAAATTTATATTATGAATAAACTCTTTTGTTCTAGGTCTTGATGCCATTACATAAGTTAGTATAATAGTAGAAATTAATCTAGGTGGTATAAGCCATGATGGTGTTATTTGATAACCAGTTGCACCCTTTCCAAACACACTATTATCTGATGGATTAATATGTATAGTTATATTCATTCCATCATATCCACCAGTAATTCTACATTTCTTTTGTAATGCTTCTGGTAATATTTCAGATGTATCTCTACAATCAACTATAAGCTCATAATCATCAAACAGTTCAATCTCTACATTCTCAACTCTTTCTTGAATAGGTGTAATCTCACATAATCGCCTTTCAAGTATATATTCCATAAGAGCTTCTACTTTAGGAATACCCTCATCTCTCATCTTAAATGGTGTACGATTTAGATTACTTAATTCAACTATATCAGGGTCAATAATAAGTATATTATCTACACCTGATAGTGCGAAATCAGAAGCAACCCAACTACCAACACCACCAACACCAACAACAGCAACTGATACAGGTACTTTAAGGTTTAAGGAATCTTGTCTGGTATATAATGTTTTGCTCATTCCTTCTGAACCTCTTTTTACTAAAGTATAAGTAGGGTCTATGTAATATTTACTATGACGACTTCCCCTATCATTCTCTACATCTAAATTAACATTTAATGTATAGTTATTCTTATCTACTTTAACTACCTTAACATTATGTCCAGTATTGCTGTTTTTTATTATATCACCAAGACCAAATTTATCCATGTCATCTCCCTTTCATATCTAAATTGACAATATAACTTCTTTCTGGTTCTGTAACTTCATATCCTATTAATTTATTACGATAACGAACTTCTATATCACTTTTGGCATACATACTATGACACCATACATTAGCTATATATTCAACAGCCTCACCTATCGTATCACAAGCTAAACTTTTATGTGCTAAATAATCTATAACAAGAAACCTGTGATGTACTTTATAACTATCTTCTTCCATACTATCTCCTTATAAATGGGAGAGAGCTATACTAGCCTCTCTCCCCCCGAAATAATAATCTATACTTTGGCTTCGTTATATTCCTCAATCTTGATTCTTCCACTAGTTAAAGGGAAAGAACTCTTTTGGATAAGACCACCACTGGTATTCTTAACATGGAACTTCCTTATACCACTATTTCGTGCTAATTCCTCAATATCAGCACCACTAACTGAGCCACGACTTTCCGTAGTACCGTCTGGTAACTCTATCGTTACCCCACCATCACTAGACCATGTATCTCCGCCATCAGTCTGTCTATTTCCTTCTCTTACTTCTTCTTCCATATTACAATCCCCCTATATATAGGATTAACAAAAATAAAATACTACTCTGATAAAAATGCAATCTTACCCCTCTTGCCAACTGCTTTATTATGTACAACTTGTACTTTAGCACTAGAAATACTGGTATTCATAGCTCTTATTATGACATTTGCTGTTTTATAACCAACTTTATCATTTTGTAGGTCTTTTACTAATTTAGACGATATTGCTCTTAACTCTTTTACATTCTTCAACCTATATCACCCCCTTTCTAATTAAGCGTTGTAATTTCATTGTTTCTCTTTTTGCATTTATTAATTCTAATGGTGCATCTTTTATGCTCATTATTAATCCATTTCTTGCTACATACCAATCAGCTAATTCATTTTGTGCCTTCTTTTGATATTTTCTAGATTTAATTAATCTCATTTCTCTATGATTATAGTAATATTTCATAGAAATAGCATTATTCTTATCTTTTTGTTTTTGACTTAAATTTGCTCTGTATTTATAACCACGAATAGATGCTTTTTTCTTTATCTTTTCCTTGTTTCTAATATAATAATTATGAACAGAAATATTACTACATTTAATACAACCACGATTAAAGATACTTTTCAAACTCTGTCCAGTATCATTCCAATCATGTCCTCTTTTACAAAGTTTACCTAAATATCTATTTTTTGGTATAATATCCATACCACAACACCTAATCCACAGGCTACCAACCAGAGAATAGGTATGAAATTAGGTGTTATAGTACAACTATTATCTTCTTGAATTAGGGAAATAAGTAGCTATATCCTGTGCTGTGTATGTAGCAATATCCTTTTTAGTAAAATCATCTAGACGGTAATAGCTATAACTATATTCAGGTTCACCAACCTTAATCAATCTAATATCAAATCTATCATTACCACGACTATCTACATAGCCATTAACTTGAATACCATGTGTTCTGCCAGTTACATGAGTTTGAATACCATCTCGTATTGTACCACATCTCCATACATTATTTAGTTTACCTGCGAATCTCCTAGATGACCACATTATTTATCTCCTTTCTGGTTTAATATCTTTCAAATTCACCACCACATAAATCATCTTCAACTAAATTAACCTTGATTATCTCACCTACTTTCATTTCACCACCATCTAATTTAATAAATATATCTTCTATAACTCTATTCTCATTGGGCTCATCAAAGTAATCTAATGATATAGGGTGAGGTGGC
>CEPX01415088.1_pt1 | contig 12955 bp, 17 predicted proteins | sample 361361 | NCBI WGS metagenome assembly CEPX01 (sample SAMEA2619974, study PRJEB7988) | marine metagenome | biome: marine biome (ENVO:00000447); feature: mesopelagic zone (ENVO:00000213) & marine oxygen minimum zone (ENVO:01000065); material: "saline water (ENVO:00002010), including plankton... | reverse complement strand
CCTTTCTTGAAGGTTGATGTAAGAGCATTTAGAATGAAAACTTTAACAATAGCACAGGAGATATATAATGGTTGAATCGACTATTAAAGAAACGTATGTAGATGAAGCAAAACGCAGGATTGCTCATCTATCCTATAAACTAGAACAGGCTACAAAGCGGATCCGTACATTGGAACACGATTTAGCTGAAGCTGATCGGTGGCAGAAAGATGTTGCTCTTCCTAGATTTAATGAACTAACTGAGCAAGTTGTTCGTGCAAATCAACGTAAGTTTAATAAGCGGAGATAGGAGAATCCGCTCGGGCCGCATGGTGTGGCAGCAGATTGTTAATCTGTGATAGCTTGGTTCGATTCCAAGGAGCGGAGCCAAATATTATGAATTTTGAAAGAATGGGAGCAAGTGGAATAATCCATGCTGTTCCGAAGCAGGTAGTATTACAACATACAAAAAATAATAAGAAAATAGCTATAAAAGCTTTACGATATGATGTAGATTATGGATGGTTTGCCGAGAATTTAGAAGGCAAGAAACGTTGGTATAATGAAAGATATTGGAAGTATATTAAAGATGTTGGTCTATAATGATTAATAAACAAAGAGAATGGATTGAAAATAAAAAGGCAGGAGTTCCTCATGCTGTCTTTGATAATTTTATTGATAAAGAAACTTGTTTAAAATTATATGAGGAATGTATCAATGCACCTAAAGGTGGTTGGACTGTTTTTACTAGAGCTGGTTCTCGTATGGAAGAATTTAATGATTTAATTTCTACACCTACAGCACACCAAGTTACTTATAACCTAATGCATTCCGGTGAAATGTTATATGATATAGAACAGTTGACTGGAATTTCAGGACTAATACCAGACCCACATTTAGTTGGTACTGGCTTTTCTATATTCAGAGGTGGGGATAGTCTCGGCTGTCATTATGATTTCAATTGGAATGATAGATTGCGATTGCATAGAACTTTAACATCACTTCTATTCATAACTCCAGATTGGAAAGAAGAATGGGGTGGTCATCACCAAGTATGGGATAAAAATAAAGATGTTGATTCTGATGCTAAACTATTAGGTTCGGTTACACCTTTGTTTAATAGGTTTGTAATTAAGGAAAATATGTGGTATGAAGAAACACAACAGAAGGGTGATTGGCACTCAGTGAGTACTGTTAAATGTCCGAGTGGTGTTGAGGGTCGATGTGCATTGAGATTTTTTTATTACTTGAGCTCAAGTGAATATGATCCAAAGAATCTTCCTCATAGAAGTATATATGCTAGTAATGAATATACACACCACAAATTATATGAGGAAGAATATAAAGGACGTATGGTTGGAAGATAAGAATGATTGTGTTGTGGGTCGACAAAGAAAACGATATAAAATCTAAATACGGTTCCACTTATATATTCCCGCCGGATTTACATCAACAACTATACAAAAAACACAAGAATATTTTTGACAACGTGGTTGATATATATGAAGGATTAGAATACCATGAAATTCCATATGAATGTAAACATTTAACTAAAGGAGTTTGCTTTAATTCAGAAGATTATAATATAATTCTTGTAGCATTACCATTCCCTGGTTCCCTGCATATACTTTCAGCTTTACTTAATATTGAAGAATATGTTTATGATTTAGTTAAAAATCAAGGGCAAATTATTTTAAATGCATGTAAAGAAGCTTTTCCCAACCGAAATGAATTGGAAGCGAGTCTTAGATTTATAAATGATTTTTGTGTTGTAAAGAATATACCACCCGAATCAATAAAACTTATTTCTAATGTGATAGGTAAAGGTCTTATAGGCTATGATAAATTTATCGGAGGCCTCATCGGGCTCGATAGTGAAGTGAAGCTTCCCTATGAGGAGAGCTGGTGTCAAGCACATAATTTTGAGCTTGATATGGATGATCGAGACTTTCCAGGCTTGAACCATGTACGGTTTTTTAATTTTTGGCCTACCCGTTTAGTACAATTGACAAAATACCAAAAAAAATATAAGTCGTTATGGGCCATCGGCCGATGGGCTCGGCGAGCTCGAGAGAAAAAATATGATTTTTGCTGGTTGAGTGGAGATCCAGCACCTCTTCGGATTTTCCTTTTTGATAAATTATATAGATGTGATCTTTTAAATGATCGGTTTTTTTATACAACAGTTGGCATTGAAAACTCATTTTTTTCCTGGTCAGAAGCAAACGAATTATGGGATATCTCTCTACCGCCTGAGTATTTAAAAGAACATCTTATAGGACAGGATAATGAAGAAATTTCGATGGATCTTTTATACAATACAAACTACGCTAAGACAAAAGGCCTTAACACACCTGAAGAATGGATTTTACCTAAAGTAGCTTTTGAAAGTCATATACATGTTGTAGTAGAAACCGCGCTGGAGGCGGCATCTTTAACAGAAAAAACATATAAGCCTTTAGAGTTTGGATTGCCTTTTCTTTTACTAGGAGCTCCTAAAATCAATCAAACATTAGAGGACTTAGGATTTATCTTGTATGATGAAATCTTTAATTATAGTTTTGATGAAATATATGATACAGAAAAGAGAATGGAACAGTTTGCTGCAGAGTTATTAAGAGTATCAAAATTACCTTTAGAAGAATTGTGTGAACATATTAAACCAAAACTATTATTCAATCAATATAGGATGGCAAAATTACGATACGAAGGGAGGGAAGAATTTTTATATGCCTTAACAGGCGAGGATTATAGAAAATATGAATATTAGAAAAGACCCTTTAGAATATGTTACAGATTTTGAGGAGTTAATTGCAAATTATTTTGGAGCTCCTTATGCTGTTGCTGTGGATTGTTGTACCCATGCTTTAGAATTGTGTTTTAGGTTGACTAAACCTACAAAAGCTTTAGTACCAGGACATACTTACCCTTCAGTGCCTTTTATGTTAGATAAAATAAAATGTCCATGGACATTTTTTGACCGCAACTGGGAAGAACATTATAAACTAACACCAAAGATTATAGATGCAGCTACTTTGTGGAGAAAGGATAGTTATATATCTAGTACATATATGTGTTTAAGTTTTCATCACAAGAAACATTTAAATATAGATAGGGGTGGTATGATTTTATTAGACAATGAGGATGAAGCTGAGTTGTTGAGGAGAATGTCATATGATGGTAGACAACGTACCGATGTTCCATGGTACAAACAAAACATAGATACAGTTGGATATCATTATTACATGACACCTGATAAAGCTTTAGAAGGTATAGAGAGGTTTAAAGAAGTATCAGACTTGACACCAGAAATAGTAACATATAGAGATTATCCAAATTTAAGTGAACTTGAAATATTTAAGCCCGATACCAACTTGGATTAAGTTATTAGCACCTGTAATATAACAGTATTATAATGCACTTGTAATGCATCTATGGGGGTGCAAGTCCTCCCAGGTGCTCCAGACCCAGCCGGTGGAGCAAACAAGAGAATATATTTAATAATGGATAAAGATAAGAAGTATATAGATTTACTTTGGAAAATAGCAATAGACATATCACCAGTAAGTAACGCAAGGATAGCATCTGCTGTAATAATTGGAAATCAAGTCATAGGCCTCGGAGAAAATTCTTATAAGACCCATCCCTTTCAAGCAAAATATGGATCAACTGAACATCATATACATATTCACGCTGAGATTGATGCTATTAAGAACAGTTTAAAAAGGGTAGCAGTTGATGATTTAAAGAGGGCTACCCTATATATTAGTCGAGCAAAAAAAGTTGATAAATATAATTGGAGTTATGGTCTTTCAAAACCCTGTAATGGATGTATGGGAGCTATAACAGATTTTGGCATCAATAGAGTTGTTTATAGTTTAGATAATGAAGGTTATGAGGAATTAGCATGAAAGTAAAATTAGTCGATAGTCTGGGTACCGATCTCTCCGTAGTTAATGCTGCTAGAGTTTCTTTTGATAAAAAAGCTCAATGGGAAAGAAATATACCAGCTCAAGGCATCTATGAGTTATCTGATAAGGATAAGAAACTTATTCGATATTTAGCCAAACACGGCCACTTCACGCCGTTTTGCCACGCAACTCTCAGCTATTATATAAAGGCTCCCATATTTGTGGCAAGACAGTTAGCAAAACACCAAGTGGGATTGACGATAAATGAAGTAAGCCGACGATATGTTGATAGTGAACCTGAATTTTATTATCCTGATACCTGGCGAGGTCGGCCTATTGATAAAAAACAAGGCAGTAGTGATGAGATTATTGCGTGGTTGAATCGTGAGAGGCGAGTAGGCAGTGAGGTACATAAGGTAACACGACACGCTGCAGAATTATATCAGAGTATGATAGTTGCTGGTGTGTCACCAGAACAGGCAAGAATGGTTTTGCCACAGAGTATGATGACGGAGTTCTATTGGACTGGTTCATTGTATGCTTTTGCTAGAGTTTGTAACCTCCGATGTAATAGTAATACACAGGAAGAAACACAAGAAGTGGCATGGCAAATTGATGAGATTGCTAGAGAGAATTTTCCTGTATGCTGGGCTGCATTGAGATGAAAGATAAAAGTAAGGTAGTTTGTCTTGGCAACGGAGAATCTAGGCTCAATTTAGATTTAGATAAAATTAAAGAGCAAGTGATGGTTTGGGGCTGCAATGCTTTATATAGAGATTGGATTCCAGATTATTTGGTGTGTTGTGATATAGAGATGAGCCATGAAATATACCGATCTGGGTACTGTTTTGATAATGTGGTATATTTTAGAGATTGGTCTAGACTGCCTGCTGAAGCATATGATCAAGTAGTTGTTATAGAACACATATCAAATTCAGAAATAGACATGGGTCCTTTTTTACATGAGAGTTCTAGACCAGAAGGTTGGAATGAATTTGTTGTTAGTGGCCAAAATTTAGATAAAATCAGAACTATTAGAGATGATTATATTTCTAAGGTTGAGGCTAGTGGAGAAAAGGTAAATCCACATAATTTAGATATTGTGTTGGGTGATGTGAGGGCTGGTTTATGGGTAACTTGGCTTGCACCAGAAGATAAAGTAAGAAAAACAGAATCTTTACCAGGTAATTCAGATTATAGTTTCTGTTCTGGTGCATTATGTAATTTATTTTCATCTTTAGAGCCTGAAACTAAAGAAATATTTTTGCTGGGTATGGATTTATATTCAGAAACAGAGAACGCTAATAATGTGTATAAAAGTACAGATTGTTATATAGATGCTGGGGGTTCTATGATACCACCTGATAACTGGATCAAACAGCATAGATTAGTATTTGATAAATTTCCTCATATCAAATACTATAAGGTTAATCCTAAACCAGTGGCCAGTTTTGAAAGGATTAATAGGGAAATTGAGGAGTGGGAAGGTGTTTCTAATTTAGAATATATTACACATTCAGAAATGAATGAATACTTTTCTAAAAAGCCTTGACAAATGTTAGAAATAATGTTATTATAAATAGTAATGGTAGCGCTTATACAAGCTACTGTTGTAAACATACGATTAATATAAAACGATACTTATAGGAGATTTTAAATATGTCTTTTGCAGACTTAAAAAAGAAATCTGGTTCGTTTGATAAACTTCAAACAGAACTAGGTAAAATTAATGCCCCAGTGGCATCATTTGGCGATGACCGTTTTTGGAAACCAGATTTGGATAAATCCGGCAACGGTTATGCAGTACTACGTTTTCTACCCCAACCCGAAGGTGAAGATTTGCCTTGGGCCCGTATATGGAACCATGCATTTAGTGGACCTGGCGGTTGGTACATAGAAAATTCACTAACTACGATTAACAAAAATGACCCCGTATCAGAATATAATACAGAGTTATGGAACAGTGGTAATGAGGCTGATAAGGATACAGCTCGTAAACAGAAACGTATCCTGAAGTATTATGCCAATGTTCTTATCGTAAGTGATCCGAAACACCCAGAGAATGATGGTCGAGTATGCTTGTATAAATTTGGTAAAAAGATTTTTGACAAGATTACAGAGGCTATGAATCCAGAATTCGAGGATGAAACTCCCTTAAATCCTTTTGATTTCTGGCAAGGTGCTAATTTCAAACTTAAAATCCGTAAGGTAGATGGTTTTTGGAATTATGATAAATCTGAGTTTGATTCTCAGTCTGAGCTCTATGATGGTGTTGATGAGAAATTAGAAGAAGTTTATGGTAAAATTAACAGTCTAAAGGAATTTACAAACGTAAAGAACTTTAAGACTTATGATGAGCTTAAGGAAAAACTTCACAAAGTCCTTACTGGTACTTCTGTACAAGGTACAGTAGAATCCTTTACTCCAACCCTACCGAAAACACCTGAAGTTTTAGATACAACAGAAGGTAATGAAACTTTAGAGTATTTTGCAAAATTGGCAGATGATGGATAATTTTTAAGCAATTCTTGAAGTACTTATAGCCCCGCTTCGGCGGGGCTTTTTTTATCTGCCTCCAAGAGTTCCATTATTTGGGAATTCTTTAAAGGTACTCGACATGGTGTTGGCCATTTCCACAGTTGTAGAATAGTCAGGATTATCACCTTTAAATATTAGGGTGTGGGCTACTTTAGTAATAATCCAAGAATTATTAAACCAACTTTCAAATACTCTTTTTGAATGTGGCACACCTGGTTGTCCTGCCATAATACCTACATCAGGAAATTTAGCTCCAGCGCCCATACCTACTGATATGCCAGATATCCCGGGTAGAGTTATTTCTAATCTCATATAACCTAGTACTTGGCCTATTTCCATTTGCCTGTGTAGTTTTTGAGCTGTTCCTTTAGAACCCCAAGGGAATTCAACTCTCCTAGTGTTTGGGTTGATATTGGATATTTTATTTGTTTGATGGGCGTGCATCCTTAAAGCACCGTCAGGATATTCTGATAGACGTTTTGGAACATCTCCAGGATGATATACTAAAGTTTCAGAAGCATGGCTATGTCGCTGTTCTGTTAAGTTTTTAATATAATCAGATTTATAAACATCAACATTTTTGGTGAAGGGGTCAAAATCTATCAGTTTGCTTGCCCAAATCCCACTAGGTATAGTAGAGTATTTGTCACCTGTATTTTTAAAATTAAAACCAGTTGCTTGAAGATATGCACCTTCTAGACCAGCTCCACCCGGCATGGTTGCCGAAGGCATCGCAGCCTCTGCACCTTCTTCACCTAGTGTCGAGTCGGCAGCTTTTAAAGTAAATGATAGTGAAACATCTCTTTCTGTCATAATAGGCAGAAAGAAGAAACCACCTTTATCACCGGTTCGCATTGCACATTCATAAAAAACAAAATTATGTCTTTCTCCTTTATGCACTTGATTTTTACCAGCAATTCCCAAATCCATATCACTTACCATTGATTCATATGTCCTACAATGATGAGGTAATAATGATATAAAATCAAATGGCTTCATATTAGGAGATGTAATATGAATAGTATCTAAGGTAGGGACAGCTCTTCCTTGATTTAAAGGCTTTAAGGTTTTTAAATCATTTTCTAAAATATCTTTTACAATATCAGAATATAATCCTTTATAGGTTTTAGATATCCTCATACGTTCATTTCTAATCATTTCAGATGAACAGAAATGAATTCTATATGTTAAGACAGGATAGGGCCTTTCTAACTCATTATCTAGATATCCAAGGTTTTGGATACCAAATACATATAATGGGTGTGTGGTGTAATCTACACCGAATTCGATTTGGCCTGCCTCAGTAGCACCAGCTGTTTCAAATTTAAGATACAATAGTTCTTCACCTATAATTAGACCAGATTCAATTAAATTGATGTTATCTTCCATTTCTAACCAGCCATGGACACCAATAGATTCTATATCTTCATATAGGTATATTTTTTTTAATACATCACCAATAGGATATTCTTTACCTGCTCCGTGGTGTAGAGTACAAGAGTCTAAAAACCCGAATCCTGGTTGAAAGTTTTTTTCTCCACCCTTTATAGCGTTTATAGCTGCCAGTGATTCTACTACATTACCCATTAATAATATCTTCCATGTTTAAGAGCGTTAAATTGATATTCTAATAGACCTAGATATTCTGGTTTTAATAACCATATGACCTTTCTTTCATCATTAAGGTTTCTTTCGTATTCTAAATTAGTTATAGGCATAGCAAAAGGGGCTGTACTTTCAACAATGAGTTTGGTGTTTGTATCTCCAGATGTTTGTGGTGCTTCATAGTGATGAATGTCATCACCATCATCATATTTGTCATTAGAGTATAGTTGTAGTTGGCGCTCTGTCAAGGGCCAATCATAATATCTATCAAACATTCTATTAAACATTAAAACGACCCAGTGATATGTTGGTCTACCATAAGCTGCTGTTGCTATAGACTCCGGGGTCTCATGCTCTTCTACAAAATGTTTAGCAAAAGCGGTGTAGGTGCTAAATGCTTTATCTCTAATTATAATTCTAGTGAGTATATCTTCAGCTAAGACTGTAACGCCGTTACCATCAACATCATAGTTTGTTTTTGGAAATCCTCTATCGAAATACATATTAATATCCTGCTGTTATTCGTTTTTTATCTAAGAGCTCTATTTCCTTAAAGGATAAGGACAGAGCAACTTCAACTGGATCACCGGTTTCAAATGTAGTAAATCTATCTCCACCATAAGTTACGGACATATTGGTTAATGCACTTTTACCTATTTTATTCATTCTATTATTCTCTTGACCTTTAAACCAATATGAAATTTCAAATACATATGGTAGAGCATAGATACGAAACCCTTTATTAGCTATTTGTTCTGGAGCTGCAGATTCTTTGAAGTGTTTAATAATATTATTAATTATTCTTGATTCATCCTGAGAGGTTGGTTTTAAAGCAAAATTAAATGTAAATTCTCTATACATTGGGCCAGTATATGTAATCATAGATTCTGCTGCGGTTGCAAGCCCTGTTATACCTTGTGTTAGTGGTTGTCCTAAAGCTTGACCTAACAGCCCCAATGCTCCTGTTCCATATCCTTGAGAAGCTTGGGACCTGATATCAGCTTTCCTTGCCTTCATGCTATTGAAGGAACTGGTGATGCTGTCGATTGCATGGACATGTTGGCCCATTTCGGTATGGGCGGGCCCACGTGGATCGTCTGGGCCCCGTGCCACCAGCGTCGTTGGCGTGCCAATGTCGCTAACTGCTCTTGCCGCTTTGTTATGGGTGCTCAGGTCCTTAGACATGGTCTCTCCAAGCATTGACGAAGCCCAACCAACATCTTCTTGATTCCAACCTTGTGCATAAGAAGCTGAAGGTCCTGTTGGGATTGGTAGATTTATAGATGGGCCGGTCGATGTATAATCTTGTTCCGCATCACGCTGAGAACCATATCCACCTGATATTATAAATGATTGAAATTTCATCCAACCAGCTGTATCTGCTGTCGCACCAAAATCTTTCTTGTCTGGGAAAGTTAATGTGCCACCACCAACCGAATGTGGACTTCCTGCCATAGTTATTTCCTCCAATTGTTATAAGTATTTATATGAAAAAGAAAAAGTTTAGCAATAGAAAACCATATAAAGGTCGGTTTCAACCTACTGATCCAGGCAAATATAAGGGAAACCCACGGAATATTATCTATCGTTCCATGTGGGAGCGTCATTGTATGGTTTATTTCGACCGTAATGAGAATGTATTGGAATGGGCTAGTGAAGAAATTGCTATACCTTATGTGTCTCCATTTGACGGTAAAGTGCATAGATATTATCCCGATTTTATGGTTAAGATTAAACGAGGCCAAATGACAGAAATTCGTATAATTGAAATCAAACCATCTAAATATCTTGTTCCGCCGAAGCAAGGTAAACGCAAAACTAAAGGTTATCTATATGAGGTTAGAGAATGGGGTCGAAATACAGCTAAATGGGAATCTGCAAAGAAGTATTGTGAGGATCGGGGCTGGATATTTGATATATGGACGGAAAAAACTTTAGGACTGTGATAAATAGTCCTGTATGAGCTTATTTCAAGAAATTAAAGATTCAGCTGAGGGTAGAGAATTATCAATTAAATGGTATCAAAGGAAGATTAAAAGTTTAGGAGCAGATAGATATTCAGCTACACAACATATAATGCAGGGGTCTAAAGAAGGTAGGGTAGTAAGTAGACCGGAGTTTGGTATGCTAAATTTATTTTATTATGAACCTAAGGGGGCTTCTAAACTAAAATATTATGATATATACCCAATAGTTCTTCCATTTGAAAGTCATAGAAATGGGTTTACAGGAATAAACTTTCATTTTTTACCTATACCTCTAAGAATAGAGCTTTTAGAAAGACTACAGTTATATTCCAGGGGAGATACGCTTGAAGTTTATTGGGATTTGATAGCAGAATGGAGAACGGTTCAACCTATTGTTAGGCGTTATCTTAAACAACAGGTCAAATCTCTATTTTTACGATTACCTTTGGATGATATGTTAGTTGGAAGTTTGTTACCTGTGCAAGGATTTTATAAAGGCGATTGGAATTATAAACAACGTGTATCTAATAGAGTAGTGTGGCAAGATACTAGAAGAAGAATAATGGGGGAACAATAAAATGAGTTTTTTAAGTCCAGTTACAGGTATACAAGTTGGATGGGACGGTGTAAAAAGAAATTTCCGTACTGGTGAGGTCCTGTCTGGGCCTAATAAAGGCACATATTTTAAAGGACCGAACAAAGGGCAGCAACATGACTTTGGATGAATTCATAAAGAAAAATCAAATTAAAACTGAGCCAATGTCAGGCATGTCTCCGGGCGATCATCACCCACCGGCCCCCGGTTCTGGGCCCAATTTAGCTAAAAATGTTGGCCGAGGTGTAAATCGTGGTGGCCAGCACCAAAGCGGCCCATCTCCTTATACTGAAGCTTCAGCTGAAATTACTGCTAAAGATTTAGCTCGCCAAAATAGATTTAGAGTAAGTATATTTCCACCTACAGGCGGTGCAGATAAGTATATAGATATGTTTGTTGAAAACGCAAGTTTTCCGGGTCAAAATTTAAGAACAACTCCTGACGCTTTACGCTATGGGCCACAAAGAGAGATTGTCCATGGAGTAACATATGGACCAATCAATTTAACATTTATGTGCCGGCCGGGTTTACCAGAAAAGAAGTTCTTTGAAGCTTGGCATGACTTGACATTTGATAGGGAATCTTGGAATGTAAAATATTATCAAGATTATGTTGGTAGTATCAAAATGTGGCAAATTGATAGAGAAGAAAAGGATAGATATATGGTAGAATTGTTTGAAGTCTACCCTAAAACTATTATCAGCCAAGATTATAATCTAGGTTCTAATGATACATACCAAACATTACAGGTAGAATTTCAATATCATCATTGGGAATCTACAGTTATGCCAGGTTCAGGTATGGGCTATATACGTCAGCTTCAATTTCCAGCTGTGGGATCTGCTGGGGCATCCATTGCTCAATTAACGGGCGAGATGCTGCGTCCAGCTAGTGATATGGAAAGTATTAAAGCTCAAGTAGGAGATACTATACAAGCTGCTTTAGCTCATTTGGATCATAAAACTCCAGGAGGAAATCCACATTTAGATGGGGTAGTAAAAGGAGAGGCCTCTTTTGTATATGATGCAATGAAAAAGGCATTAGGTATGGCTGCAGGAGGTATTTCAGCAAGAGAAGCACTTATGTTTGGTGCTTCAGAGACTATTGGCCAACTTGCAGGAAAACGAGGTTTGGGGAATAATAAAAATACTAGTTTTCAGGTGCCAGGAGCAAATAGCTGGCTAGGATCTGGTTCGTTGACTCCTGGTGAACTGGCTGTAAACTTAATGAACGCAGCTTATAGAAGTGTTCCAAAAACAACGGCAAATGCAGGGGTTGCCAGTTTGTTTAATATAGCAGCAAGTCAAATTGAAACTAGAATAAGCTCTATGACACCTGAAATGTTGTCACAAACATGGAGTCCACCTTCGGATACAAACCGAAGATAATTAACATACAATAATATAATTAGGAGAATATGAAATATTATGAGTTTACCGGTAATTAATACACCAACATATGAATTGGTACAACCTTCAACGAAGGACACTATAACATTTAGACCATTTTTGGTCAAAGAGGAGAAGATCCTTTTATTAGCATTAGAAGAAAATAATGAAAATTCATTGGCAATGTCTTTAAAACAAATCATTAACAATTGTACTTTTGAACAAGTAAATGTGGACATTTTACCTCTATTTGATTTAGAGTATATGTTTTTAAAGATTAGAGCCAAATCAGTAGGTGAAACAGCTAAAGTAAGGTTGTTGTGTGAAGATGATGGAGAAACCTATGCTGAAGTAGAAATAGATTTGGAAGAAGTTGAAGTATCTTTTCCAGAAAAACACACAAATACTATAAACATAACTGATGAAGTGGTTTTAGAGATGAGATACCCCACATATGAATTGTTGGGCACCGGCACTGACGAATTGACGGTTGATAAAACATTTGATTTAATTGGTGCTTGTATCAATAGGATGATCGAAGGAGAAAATATTTATGATAGAGCAGATTGGACAGAAGAGGAGTTAAGATTGTTTATTGAAAATTTGACCTCTAAACAGTTTGCTGAATTACAAACATTCTTTGAAACTATGCCTAAGTTGAGTAAAGAGGTTAGTTATACTAATCCAAAAACAAAAAAGAAAAATAAAATGACATTGGAGGGTTTACAGAGTTTTTTCGTATAGCTCTTTCTCATAATACACTAGAGAATTTTTTTAGAACAAATTTTGCTCTAATGCAACATCACAAGTATAGTTATTCTGATTTAGAAAACATGTTGCCCTGGGAAAGACAGACCTATGTTGCACTGTTGGTTAATTGGGTTGAGGAAGAGAATGAAAGACGAAAAGCGCAACAACATTAAGAATAATGGCTGATAAAGAAACGCAAGTATTAGTAACAGAGAAAACATA
>CEPX01198231.1_pt1 | contig 12959 bp, 15 predicted proteins | sample 361361 | NCBI WGS metagenome assembly CEPX01 (sample SAMEA2619974, study PRJEB7988) | marine metagenome | biome: marine biome (ENVO:00000447); feature: mesopelagic zone (ENVO:00000213) & marine oxygen minimum zone (ENVO:01000065); material: "saline water (ENVO:00002010), including plankton... | reverse complement strand
CCAAATGAAAGAAGAAAAGCCCAGTTATATGGGATAAATCTAAACCCCTCTCCCAACACCAACATAATTAAACCCTGCTTCTTTCATATCCTTTGGCTCATAAACATTTCTCCCGTCAACAATATTAGGGCTTTTCATCAAACTCTTCATCTTCTCCTTATCAAGCTCCCTGAACTCGTTCCATTCAGTCACAATAACAAGCGCATCCACATCCTTAAGAGCATCATAAGGCGTCTTAGTAAACTCTACATTATTCACCAGCTTTCCTGCAGTCTTCTCAGCCTCTGGGTCAAAAGCAGTAACATCAGCCCCTTCCTTCTGAAGCTGCTCAATAAGAACCAAAGATGGAGCTTCACGCATATCATCAGTTTTTGGCTTAAAAGCCAGTCCCCAGACTGCTATCTTCTTCCCTGAAAGCTCCGACACAAATTCCTTTAGCTTAGGCAAAAGAGACCTCTTCTGCTCATGATTAACCCTTTCAACAGCCTCAAGCACCAGACCATTAACACCATAAGATTTCATGGTTTCATAAAGAGCTTTGACATCCTTTGGAAAACAGCTGCCTCCATAGCCTACACCAGCCTGCAAGAACCTTGGTCCGATTCTTTGATCAAATCCCATACCTTTAGCAACCATCTTTACATCAGCCCCTGCCTTCTCGCAAAGCTGGGCAATCTCATTCATAAAAGAAATCCTGGTTGCTAGCATTGCATTGCTTGCATACTTAATAGTCTCCGCGCTCTTAATATCGGTAAAGATTATGGGCCTGTCTGCTCTTATAATGCCCCTATAAATATTCTTCATGATTTCCTTTGCCTTCTCAGATTCAGTACCTATAACAACCCTGTCCGGGTAGGTAAAATCTCCTACAGCTTCCCCTTCCCTAAGGAACTCAGGGTTTGACACCATATCAAACTCAATAGGCTTCTCTTGATTGTTTCTTATGGCTTCCTTAACAGAATCAGCAGTGCCAACAGGCACAGTGCTCTTATCAACAACAACAAGATAATCCTTCATATACTTGCCAATGGAAGCAGCAACTTCCTTGACAAAAGTAAGATCAGCCTCATGATTCTTTCCAGGAGGGGTGCCAACAGCGATAAAAACAGCCTTTGAATTCTCAACAGCGCTCTTGATATCAGTAGTAAACTTAATTCTCTCCTCTTCCCTGTTCCTGTCCAAGAGGTCTTTTAAACCAGGCTCATATATAGGAATGCCTCCTTCTTTCAAAAGCTTTATCTTTTCCTCATTAACATCAACACAAACAACATCATTACCCATATCTGCAAGGCATGTCCCTACAACTAAGCCTACATATCCTGTGCCTATCACTGAGATTTTCATATCATATCACTCAATAAAGAAGAAATAGTATCTCTTTTAAATATCTTACTCTTATCATGCTTTATACGGTAGAAGTCTTTAATGCATAACAATTATCACAAAAGAAGGCAGAATATACTATAATCGATGTAACCAGAGAAGAACTCTGCGCTATTGAAGTTGCCAGTATTCCTATAAAAAGCCCTACAAAAGGGTTTGTTGTGAATAAAATAAGTCTTTCCGCGAAATCTGCTCCAAACAGCTTAAAAGCATTACCCATCAATTGTATGCTCAGCAGAAAAAGGTATAGGATTATCGTTAGCAAAATAACTATTTTTATTAAATCTCTTTTTTCCATATATCTGGCTCTGGTATATCTTTATATTTATATAGTTTTGGTAAGTGATATATATGGTTGGGCTGGAGATAATAATTATCCAAAAACATAAACCTTATCATTCTTTCTAACCAGCTTATCAACCTTAACAGCAACAGAATTACCTTTATCTGCTTCTTTAACAGACTTATGGTTAATCTCAATACTATTAACCTTCTGCTCAACAACACCTGTTGTATTGCCAATAATAAGAATAGTGTCTCCCAACTTTAACCTGTTTGCTCTAATCAAAATCTCTGCAACCTTAATCTTCCTGTAATAATTCCTAACAACGCCAAGGTTTATTTTCCTCTTTGTTGCTTTAGAGCCATACTGCTCAGTAAACTCATTGATTGGCTTTCCCAAAAAGAATCCAGAAGAAAACCCTCTGTTATAAACTTCTTTTAGCTTCTTCATCTGTTTCTTAACAAACTCTTTACCGAACTTCCCCTTGGCTATAGCATCAACGGCTTCCCTATAAGCCTTGACAACAACAGCAACATATTCAGGGCTTCTTGCCCTTCCTTCAATCTTCAATGCATCAACATAAGGCAGAAGTTTATCAAGGAAAGGCAATGTACAAAGATCTTTAGCGCTCATCACATGATCATTGCCTAAAACTAATTCTTTATCCTCTTCCTTATCCTTCAAAAGATACTTATCATAATCCCTTCTGCATGGCTGGATGCAATCACCCCTATTAGCAGATTTCCCATAAAGGAATTGCGAGGTAAAGCATCTGCCTGATACAGAAACGCACATTGCACCATGACAGAAAATCTCAAGCTTCATCTTTGTTTTCTTTCTAATATCTTTCAGCTGCTCCAAGCTGCATTCCCTTGCAAGAACGCATCTTTTAGCTCCCATCTTATAATAGAAGTTTGCAGCTTCAGAGTTAGAGATGCTTGCCTGGGTGCTTATATGAAACTCTAAGCCTAACCTCTTAGCTTCTTTTATCACAGAGAAATCCCAGCAGATTATAGCATCAACTTTGGCTTCCTTTGCTTTCTTAAGCAGGTTCTTAACTTTTTCAATCTCATCTTCATAGATTATCGTATTAACAGCAAGATAAACCCTGACATTATTATCATGACAATACTTAGTTATCTTATTCAGTTCAGAAACCTTAAAGTTGCGGGCAGTTGCCCTCATATTAAAGCCCTCTACTCCTAAGTACACAGAATCAGCTCCTGAGTTTACAGCTGTTCTTAGCATTGCCCAGTTGCCAACAGGAGCGAGAATCTCTGGATTATATTTCATTATAGAACAAAATATAATACAATTAATAAAACTTGCCTAGAAAATCTGCCTTGAATGGAACTTATGCCTGCTTAGCTTAAATGCTGTAACCCAAAGGCTTAAGCCCACCAATATTAAGATTATATTTCCAGTTGTCTGGGGGATAGTAATCTTCCATGGAATCATGCCAGCCATTGAAAGCAGGTTATATGAACCCAAAGTAATTGCTATCAATCCTATAAGAAAGTTTAAGGGAATACTCAACCCTCTTTCACCTTTTACTTTAGGAATTTCGTCTTTCATTAATATCAGCTATCTTTATGAATATTGAACTATATAAAAGTTTCCTAATCTGCAGCCTTGGACGTCTTAAATATCTTATATAATTCAAGGAATATGAACCCTGTGCTGGACAATACTGCAACCATCAAAAACTCCATAAAGCTGATGGGGAATGTATCAAACAATGGCTGTAAAAAGGGCACATAAATCACTGCAATTGTTACACCTAAAGATATCAAAACCGCCCCCACAAGGAACTTATTCTTAAATATCCCAACCTTAAACGAAGAGAACTTTGTTGACCTTGAGGCAAATGCCTGATACAGCTCAAACATTGCAATAGTCAAAAACGCAATAGTCTGCGCCTTTGCCAAGTTGCCGCTTGTAGTATAAACATAATAAAAAAGCCCAAGGCACGTTGTAATCATAATAATTGGATAATAAAAAATGAAATGGTTAAGCCCTTTATAGATAGGCTCTTTTTTATCCCTTGGCTTGCTCTTCATTGCATTAGGCTCGAAAGGATCAGCTCCTAAAGCGATTGCAGGCAGTCCGTCTGTTACAAGGTTTATCAACAAAATCTGGATAGCTGTCAAAGGCAGGGGCCAGCCAAACATAATCGCAAGGAAGATTATCATAACCTCTCCAAGATTGCCTGACAACAAAAACGCAAAAAACTTCTTAATGTTAGAATAAATACCTCTTCCTTCCTCAACAGCATTAACAATAGAAGAAAAGTTATCATCAGTAAGCACCATATCCGAAGCTTCCTTAGCAACATCCGTTCCTGTAATGCCCATAGAAACTCCAATGTCAGCCTTCTTTAAAGCAGGAGCATCATTAACTCCGTCACCAGTCATTGCAACAATATTTCCCTTCTTTTTCAGGGTATTGACAATTCTCATCTTATGCTCAGGGTTAACCCTTGCATAAATAGAAATCTGCTCAATAAGCTTGTTAAAATCCTTATCGCTTATGGAATCAAGCTCTTCCCCGGCAACAGCATCGCCTTTTATGCCAAGCTCACCTGCAACAGCCATGGCGGTAGCCTTATGGTCGCCGGTGATCATTATCACCCTGATACCAGCCTCCTCGCATTTCAGGATGCTCTCTTTTGCTTCCTTTCTGGGTGGATCTATCATGCCCTGCAGGCCGACAAAAATAAGCCCTTTCTCATAATCCTTTCCCTTAACAGGCTTGTATGCAAACCCGAGAACCCTTAATGCATCGCTTGCAAAGCTTTCATTAGCTTCCAGAATAGCCTTCCTATCCTTAGGCTTTATTTTCCTTACCCTGCCTTTATCATAGACCTTACTGCAATGCTTCAATATAATATCAGGAGCGCCCTTAACATAGGCAACCTCTTTCCCCCTGACCTTATGTATTGTGGTCATCCTCTTTGTCTCAGAAGAAAAAGGGATTTCCTTAACCCTTGCATAAGCCTTATTAAGCTTGTCTTCCATCAGCCCCGCCTTCCTTGCAGAAGCCAGCAGGCATGCTTCAGTAGGGTCTCCTATGATGCTCCATTTGTTTTTCTGCTTGACCAGTTTTGCATTATTGCACAAAGCTCCAATCTCAAACAACAGCCTGAACTCTTTTGGGTCAAACTTATTCTTATCAAGCAGAAAGCTTCCCTTGGGCTCATAGCCCATGCCTGTTGCTTCAACAACCTTATTGTTGCAGAAAATCTTCCTCACAGTCATCTCGTTCTTTGTAAGCGTGCCTGTCTTATCAGAGCAGATAACATTCGTGCTTCCAAGGGTTTCCACGGAAGGCATCTTCCTAATCAAGGCATTTTTCTTTACCATTCTTTGGATACCCAAGGCAAGAGATATAGTCACCACCGCAGGCAAACCTTCAGGAATCGCAGCAACCGCTAACGCAATTGCAACCATAAAGGATTCATTTATATTGGCTAACAGAGAAGGGGTTGTCTTAAGGCTTGTAAAAACCTTCAGCGCAAAGATAAATATACATATAATAATAACAGCAATCCCTATCTTCTTGCCTAGGTCATCCAGTTTTACTTGTAAAGGTGTGAGCTCTTCCTTTGTATCTTCAATCATCTTTGCAATCTTCCCTATCTCAGACTGCATGCCTGTCTTAACAACAACTCCTTTCCCTTTCCCTCTTGTAACAATAGTTGAAGAAAAAGCCATATCCTTCTGGTCAGCAATAGCAACCTTTCCCTTCAGCAACGCAACATCCTTAACCACCGGCGTTGACTCTCCTGTAAGGGAAGACTCAAGCACATCAAGCTCAATAGCTTCTATCAGTCTCACATCAGCAGGAATCTTAGTGCCGGTATCAATCACAACTATATCTCCTGGCACAAGCTCTTCAGAATGAACCTCTTTTTCTTTGCCATTTCTTATGACAATTGTCTTTAAAGCAGTCAGCTTCTTCAGCGCTTCTATTGACTTTTCTGCCTTAAACTCCTGCACATACCCAAAAACAGCATTAAAAATAACTATAATTAAGATAACAATCGCATCAATAACCTCACCAATAAAAAAAGAAATAACAGTTGCAATAAGAAGGATGATTATCAGGAAGCTCTTAAACTGGTTAAGAAAAATAGCAAGCTTAGAAATCTTCTTTCCTTCTTTTATCTTATTTTTTCCGTATTTCTCTAATCTTTTCTTAGCTTCCGCATCAGACAGGCCTTCCTTGCCGGTCTTCAGCTCTCTAAATACATCTTCCACCCCTTTTTGATAAAACTCTCCCATTATATCTAATTAATCTAATTGGTTGTATAAAAATATATAGGTTTTAGGGCTTCTTAGTAAACCATCCGGGAAAGAAAATGCTTTGCAGCCCACCAAGAAAATGACCTAAAAAGGCAACTTCTTTAATTCTAACTATAAGATCAATTGAATACATTTTTTTAATTAGGATTTTTGCATACTCATAAGGAATAATACTATCTCCTTTAGCAATAAATACTCTAACATCTTTGCCTTTCAGCTTGTTTATATTATTAACAGGATCAAAAGGGTTTAGAATCTTATGGAAATCTTTCATTGAATATCTTTTTTTCTTTGCTTTCTTAACAATTGTCCTGGTTACTGGGCTATTCCATAAAACAGAAGCCAGGCTATGGAATGGTAATGATAATATAACCTTCCTGATATTCTTAGAACTATTTGCTGAATAAAGCGCAAGGGATGTGCCAAGGCTGATACCAAAAACAGTCCCTATATTATATCTATCTAAATCATTCTTGATTGATTTAATAACCTCTTTCCATGAGTTCTTCATTAGCTTTAGATTGTCTGATAATAATGTCTTTGGAAGCTGGTAGATAATGATGTTTTTATTCCTAAAATAGGAATATAATCTTTCAAAAGACTTAATCTTACTCCTCCATCCCAGGAATATAAGAACATAATCCTTAGATTGCCCCTGTCTTTTATCTTTAGTCCAGCTGTTATCATAACTGTTTCTGCCTTTGGATTGAGAGTATCAAAGCAATGATATTATCAAATAATCCCATAATTCTAATGAGAACTGCTTGATATAAGAATTTTTCCCAAATATACCACTATAACATATATTTTCCACAATCTTTTTAAATAAAATTGCAATCTTAAGCTCTATGGCGTATACTTTACTCATAGCAGAGAAGCCGCAGGCAGCAAGCAAGATTGCAGACGCTCTTGCAGATGACAAAGCTGTAAAAGAAAGCCTAAACGGCGTTCCTTACTACAGGCTGAGCCATAAGGGAAAAGATGTTGTGGTAGTCTGCGCTGTAGGCCACCTCTACAACCTTGCCCAGAAAAACGGCAAAAAATGGACATATCCCATCTTTGACATCGAATGGAAAGAATCCGCATCAATAAACAAAAACTCAGCCTTCACTAAAAAATACCTCACAGTCATAAAAAAGATGGCAAAAGAAGCAGACTCTTACGTAGTCTGCTGCGATTATGACCAGGAAGGAAGTGTCATAGGCATGAACGTCATAAAATATGCCTGCAAGCAGAAAGATGCTGCAAGGATGAAATTCTCAACGTTAACCAAAGCAGAGCTCGTAAAAGCGTTTGAAACCAAATCCCCAACAATGGACTGGGGCCAGGCAAACGCTGGAGAAACAAGGCATTACCTTGACTATTACTGGGGCATCAACACAAGCAGGGCATTAACCGCTGCAATAAAAGCATCCGGCATGTTCAAAGTCATGAGCACAGGCCGTGTCCAGGGCCCTTCCCTAAAACTCATAGTTGACAGAGAAAAAGAGATTAAAGCATTCAAGCCTGTCCCATTCTGGCAGATAGAACTAATTGGAGACGTAAAAGAAGGAGAAGTAGACGCCTGGCACAAAGAAGACAAATTCTGGGACAAAGAAAAAGCAGACAGCTCATACAACAATGCAAAAAGCTGCAAGACTGCAGTAATAGACAAAGCTGAAAAAAAGCAATTCAAACAGGCTCCTCCAATACCATTTGACTTAACCTCATTACAAATGGAATCTTACAGATGCTTCAGAATAAGCCCTAAAGACACATTAGCTATAGCGCAGCAATTATACTTAGCAGGAGTAATATCATACCCCAGAACAAGTTCTCAGCAGCTGCCGGAAGCCATAGGCTTCAGCAAAATCATGAGCGCTCTCTCAAAACAGAGCTATTACAAAGAACTGGTCGCATCATTATTAAAAAAAGGAATCTTAAAGCCAAACAACGGAAAAAAGACAGATGCTGCCCACCCAGCCATATATCCTACAGGTGTCTTCCCAAAAGATTTAGACCCAAGGAAAAGAAAACTCTACGACTTGATTGTCAAAAGATTCCTGGCAACCTTCTCAGAGCCTGCATTAAGGGAAACAATGACCATTAACATCAATGCCAACAACGAAATATTCATAGCAAAAGGAACAAGAACAATAGAAAAAGGTTGGCATATATACTATGCTCCTTACGTCAAGCTGGAAGAACAGCAGCTCCCAGCAGTCAACAAAGGAGACACTGTCACAGTCAAAAAAGTCCAACTGCACAACAAGGAAACCGTGCCTCCAAAAAGATACACTCCAGCCTCAATAATCAAAGAACTAGAGCGAAGAAACCTTGGCACAAAAGCAACAAGATCCCAAATAATAGAAACGCTATTCAACAGGGGATACGCAAAAGGCAAAGTAATAGAAGCCACTGAGCTGGGCATAAGAACCGCTGAAGCTCTTGAAAAATCCTGCCCAAAAATACTTGACGAAAAACTAACAAGGCACTTTGAAGACGAAATGCAGGACATTGTAGAAGGCAAAGAAAAAGAAGACAAAGTGCTTAACGAAGCGAAAGACGTTCTCATGAAAGTTCTGACAGAATTCAAGCAAAAAGAAAGAGAAATCGGAATGACCCTCAGAGACGCTAACATAAGAACAATCAAAGATGAAAAAGAAATAGGTATATGCCCTATATGCAAGCAAGGAAAACTCACAGTAAAAAAAGGAAAAACAGGTTACTATGGCTCATGCACAGCCTATCCTGAATGCAAAACAATCTTTTCAATGCCTTCAGGCGTGACCATAAAGGAAACAAAAGAAGTCTGCGAAGAATGCTCATTTCCCATAATCACTGTTGTCAAAAGGAGACGAACCCAAAAATTATGCGTAAACCCAAAATGCCCTTCAAAAAAGATTGAAGGAGAAGCAGGCAAAGAAGCAGAAAAGATAGAAAACGGCGAGCTAAAAAAGCAATGCCCCAAATGCAAAAAAGGCAACCTTGTGTTAAGGTCAAGCATATATGGCAAATTCTACGGCTGCAGCACTTATCCTAAATGTAAAAATACACAGGCTATTGAGAACGGCAATGGTAAGCAAAAAGCATAATTCATTTATACTAGTATAGATTAACAATCAAAATGCCTAATATCTCAGACAAAAAAATAGAAGAACTAAAACAAACAGCCCATAACATAAGAAAAGACATAATCGAGATGCTTGGCAGGGCTGGCTCAGGCCATCCAGGCGGCTCATTATCTGCTGCTGATATAGTTGTTGCCTTATATTTCTATAAGATGAAGCATGACCCTAAAAACCCTGAATGGGAAAACAGAGATAGGTTCATTTTAAGCAAAGGTCATGCATGCCCATTATTGTATGCTGTTCTTGCGGAAGCTGGCTATTTTCCTGAACAAGAATTATCTAAACTAAGAAAAGTAGACAGCATGCTGCAGGGCCATCCTCATCCCGGGACGCCTGGTGTTGAAATAGCCACAGGCTCACTAGGACAAGGGCTTTCAGTTGCAAACGGCATTGCGATTGCAGCAAAACTAGACAAAAAAGATTACAAAGTTTATGCTCTCATAGGAGATGGCGAGAGCCAGGAAGGGCAGATATGGGAAGCTGCAATGACAGCTGCTCATTACAAGCTTGATAACCTTGTTGCAATCCTTGACCATAACTGCCTGCAGATAGATGGAAAAACTGAGTGCGTGATGAATATTGACCCAGTTGCACCAAAATGGAAATCCTTTGGTTGGCATGTGATTGAGATAAACGGCCATGATTTTAATGAAATTATTAAAGCATTAGACTCAGCAGATAAGGTTAAAGGAAAGCCTGTGATGATTATTGCCAACACAATAAAAGGAAAAGGAGTCAGTTTCATGGAAGATAAAGCAGACTGGCATGGCAAAGCTCCTGATGAAAAGCAGATGAAAGAAGCGCTTAAGGAATTGTCTTAAACTTATTCTATCCTAACAAACTTTCCTGTATGATGAACAACTCTCTTCTCAGCGCCATCCATCAAAGTCACTAATGTAGCAATAGGCAGGAACATATCAATTATGCTGAAAGGCGGCAGGCCAATCAAAGGCACTTCTATCAAGCTGAAAAAAGCCAGCTTCTTATTCTTCAGCAAAATAAGTAAAATAATGAAAGTAACAAGGTCCCATATAATATTGACAATAGGAATCCAGGCAATCAATAAGTCAATGCCATCGAGAAGTATAGCAATCCCAAGCTTTGCCCTAAAAACAATCATTTTGATTTTCTTTAACAGCTTTCTATCTTTCTTTGGGGTTACTATTTCTGCTTTTACCTTCTTTGTCTCTTCTTCCATTTTATTATCCAATCAAATACAATACTAACCCTAAAATCATAAAAGGTGAATAACTTAATAATATCTTATAAACCTTTTTCTTATAATCAAAAGAGCCAGTTGGCAATCCATAAAGGAATATAATTATTGACTCAATAATAAACAAACTCTCTATCTTTGATGAAAAATAAAAAATGAATCCAAACAAAACATAAGCTATCTTTGGGATATATTTCCCGTAACCTTTTCCAAAATAAATCAATAATATAAAGACAACAACGCCAATCGCAGAACTTAATATAATATTTAATTTATTAAACATCAGCATAAACGTTAAGGCTAACATAAGCAATATATTCTGTAATAATAAAAAATATTTCCTGCCATCCTTCAGCTCTTCCTCAGCAATCTTTGCTAAGATAAGACCGCCTATTATTCCTAAATAAGCAACTGCTAATGTTAAGATGTAGGTTAATGGCTGCATATATGGAATTCATTAGTAATGCTTTAAATAAATTTCTAAATCAGCCAGAATTAATCTAAACCTTCCACCAAAACAGCCCTTGCAGGGCTTCCATCACAATCCTTAAGTTTCAATGGCAGGCAGATAAAGAAATATTCTCCGTCCTTAATATCCTTCAGCCTTAGGCTTTCTATAATAACAATATTATTGGATAACAGTTCCTTATGAATAGGATTTTCTAATGTATCACTTATAGAAATATAATCAACACCAACTGTCTTAACTCCTTTTTCAACAAAAAACTCAGCGCAATCCCCATCAAAATAAATAAACTTTTCATTAAACTCCTTCATCTCATCAAAAGAATTCTTTGTCTTAAACAGGACAATATCGCCTTCATTAATATCTAAGCCTTCTAAATCCTTCTTTTCTATCTTAATATCCTTGTTGCTCAGATCAAACACCTTGCACTTCCCAACAAAATGCTCCATCTTTAGCTTGTCAATGGTGTTACCATCCTGGATAAAGTGTCTTGGAGCATCTATATGAGTGCCGGCATGGGTACCTAATGACAGCATTGAAACATTAACCTTATGTTCCGGAATATGAAGTTTGCTCTCAATCTTCGGCCCAGGGTCGCCAGGATAAACTGTCATACCCTCAAAGATCTCCATCGAAATGTCATGGATTTTCATATAAATTGGAAAGAAAATAGATTCATATTAAAACTTTTGCCAAAAACAAACCTTTATTTACAAGTTAGTTTCATCTTTTTTCATGCATGAAACAATAATAGCCCAAAAAATCATTGAAGACGCAAAAAAGCATGGTGAAATAAAATCTGCAGTAATAGAAGTAGGTGAAATAGCGCATATTACAGCAAAAGAATTAAAAGAAACTTTAACTGATATGGTCAGCTGGAGTATAACAGTAACTGAAAAAAAGGCTAAGGTTAAATGCAGCTGCGGTTATGAAGGTGAACCAAAGATTATTGAGAGAAAGCATGACCTTGTTTACTTTGAATGCCCAGAATGCGGAAAAGTCCCGTCTGTTCTTGAAGGCAGCCAAATCATTCTAAAAGAGGTTGAGGTTTAATGTGCTTGGCATTCCCAGGAAAGATTCTTGAAATCAATAATGATGAAGCTATAGTGGCATATGGTCCTCATAAAAGGAAAGCTAGGCTGATTGACAAGAGCTTTAAGGTTGGTGATTATGTGATAGTTAATTCTAAAATAGTTATCCAGAAGATTCCTGAAGATGATGCTTTAAAGAGTATAGAATTATGGAAAAATGCAATCAACCCCTGAAACCTATTTCCTGAAATATGCATTCCCCTGCGCTTTCATCATAAGAGAAAAGGAAGAGATTGATGATAACAAACTAAAAGAGTTAGAAAACGCTGCCATAAACAACATTACCTTAACCAGAACAGAACTGGAAAAGATCTTCTACAGAGCCTTTGAAAAGATTGAAAGGTTTGCAAAAGAAAAGGGTATGGATAAATGGGATATTAACCTTATAAGAGAATATTTCCTTGAAAGGCATAATAAGGAAATAGAAGAGGGAAGAGGGTTTTATGCAACAGCACCAGCTTCAATAAAGGAATTATCTAAGGTTTATATTGGCAAAGTGATTGGAAAAGAAAATGATGTTCTCACAGTAGAGCTTGATAACAAGGAAAGAAAAGTGTTAAATCATTTAGTACCAGAAGCAAATGTTGGAGACAAGGTCAGCATACATTATGGGTATGGGATTGAAGTAATAAAAGAATAAGAACAGATTATTTTTATAACATGTATAAAAACCTAAGTGGGCTCAGTAAGCTGGATAAATATTTTTCAACAGGACCTACAACCTTCTCAAAAACAAGCCTTCCTAGTTTCCTGTCAGACCCTTTATATTTTCCATCAATAAAAATTCCTCCGCTAAAATATATTTCACCAACAGCCCTCTTTTGTTCATAATCCTTTACTTCACAGGCACCATCAGACCATCTCCGTCTTATCCTTCCAACATTCTCCTGCTGTTCCTTGTCCCATATATCAGCACTATGCCTTAATAATCTAGTCCTCAATGAATAATTAGAAGGATTATCAGCTAATCTAGCGAGTATATTATCTGTTGTTCTATCTCCTGAACCAGTTTCTCCAAGCTCATCCAATTCCTGGATAGGCGCTTCTTTACTATCAGAACCATTCATTACATCTAAAGGATACCTTGGGCTTTAGCCCAAGTTGTA
>CEPX01196881.1_pt1 | contig 12964 bp, 10 predicted proteins | sample 361361 | NCBI WGS metagenome assembly CEPX01 (sample SAMEA2619974, study PRJEB7988) | marine metagenome | biome: marine biome (ENVO:00000447); feature: mesopelagic zone (ENVO:00000213) & marine oxygen minimum zone (ENVO:01000065); material: "saline water (ENVO:00002010), including plankton... | reverse complement strand
TCCTTATTGGTTTGATCGTATTCGGAGTTTTAGGAGGAACTACGATCTAAAAAATCAACTAAAGAATACCAATAAAATCAGTGTAATTAATGCCGGCGCACCTTGTACGTAGAGTATTTTACGTGATGCGGTGAAGCCTCCATATATTCCTGCCACAGCTACACAGACCAGGAAAAATATTCCAACGTTTCTGGACCACTCTACATTTTCTATCAGCATAGACCAAATAAGGCCCGCTGCTAGGAATCCATTGTATAACCCCTGGTTTGCTGCCAAGGTTTTCGTTTTGGGAAATAACTCGGTAGGGAAGGCTTTGGAACCAAAGACTTTTACACCACGTGTTGTCCATGCGAACATTTCCAACCAGAGTACATAGATATGAAATAAGGCTACTAAGCCAGTGAGGATCTGAATGATTAGGTTCATGAGTTTATAGTTTGTGCCAAGTTAGAAATATTTTGACATAAAAAAGCCTCCAACAAAATGTCAGAGGCTTCGAAGGTGTTAATCATTCAGGTTTATTTCTTATCCAACATCAGGATTTCGTTTAGATTGATTTCCGTGATATACTTTTTCTCCCCGTTGCTCTCGTAGCTACGGTTAACCAATTTGCCTTGTACCGCTACTTCACTTCCTTTTTTCAGATAGTTTTCTACGATATCTACTTTTTTACCCCAGATCACAATGTTGTGCCATTGCGTGTCCTTTACAAGCTCACCTTTGTTGTTTCTGTAAGATTCATTAGTAGCGAGTGAGAAGGTGGCCATTTTTTTACCACTGTCAAAAGATTTTACTTGAGGCTCATTTCCTAATCTGCCGATAAGCTGTACGTTGTTTTTCAAATTTGTCATGATAATAAATTTTAATGGTTTTAAATAATGTCTCTGATTGGCAGATGATCCGATCGTAAGACTGTTGTCGAATTGACGAGAGCAAAGTAAGGGCAGGGTGCAAGTGCTAGTCGGAGGTTAAACGTGTACATCCGATTACATCCGTTTGTAGCCGGTTACAAACGGGTAAAATACTTAAATACAGATGATTAAGTATTTATTGAGCTATGAAAATATTTGAGGAATGAGATGAACTTTTAAACGTTTAACACGATTTTATGACTTTTTTGTATCTTCAAAGAATGCTTCTTCTGACGTTTAATTCATTTGGTTGGCCAGAGTTGATGATCCTCCTGATGGTCATATCCATTGCTGGTAAAACGGCTTTATGGTATGGTGACCGTGACCTAAGGAATAAACGGTAATGTTAGTGTTTGAGCCTACTGAGCATTTCCTTTGTATTGATAATTTCGGCGAACTCATCTCTCAGATTTGCTAGCTCCACCTGATGCACCAATTCAGCATCGATGATATTGCCATTTGGTAATGTTTTTTGGAATGCGGCAGTAGCATCTTCAATTAAAATGGTGTTGAACCCGAGATTAGCGCACATCCGAACAGATGTGGAGATGCAGTGCTCGGTAGTCAAACCTGCCATCACGACTTTTTTAATTTCTCTTTCTTTAATCCATTCTTCAAGAGATGTTCCGATGAATGCGCTGTTTACATTTTTGTGAAATACAGGTTCATCAGGTAGTGGAGTTATTTCCTTTTTGAGTTCGTGCCCGGGTTTATTTGGAAATAGAGGAGATGCTGGATTAGTAGAATCATGCTGTATAAATATACATGGATAATTATAGCCTCTAAATGCCTCTAAAAGTGCCTTGCAATTGGTTTCTGCCTCAGGATTGTTCCTTTGACCGCCATAATAGTCTAATTCGTCTAAACCTTTTTGTATATCGATTAAAATGAGACCAAATTCCATTCGTATAGATCGTTACTTAAATATATTTTGTTTCTTTGCGGCAACCAAATGAAGCTTAAGTGCGTCTAAGGTTTGAAACAGTATTTAATCGCCTATGAAATACTACCTAGTATACTGCTATATCGGCAACAATTATAAAATGGTTTCTGGTGAAACCGCTCCAGAAGGAGAAATGGAAGTGTTGTATGAGTTTGAACAGGATGAGTTGAGTATTGCTAAAAAGGTTTTAGCCAGCTTATCTCTTGAAAGTGAAATCGCACTCGAGAAAGTAGCATAGTCTATTTACTCATAAATCCAATTATTCCTTCGCTATATTTCCTGTATGAAATGCATCATCAACGGGCAAATACAGGACTCCTCCCAAGTTTCTTTACCAATCAATGATCTGGCCATACTCAGAGGCTACGGTATTTTTGATTTTTTCAGACTTTCTTCCGGTATTCCACTATTTATTGACGATCATTTAGAGCGTTTTTATCAAAGTGCACAAATTGCTCGACTTGAATTGATTCATTCAAAAGATGAATTAAAGGATCTCATTTATCAATTGATCGAGATCAATCATATGCCAATATCGGGGATTCGAATGGTGCTTACAGGTGGAACAGGTGCAGGAGCTTATGCGATTGGTAAATCTAATCTGATTGTAACACAGGAACCTATCATCTTTCCTTCAGAAGAGATGTTTGCACAAGGTGTGAAACTTATTACACATGAATATTTGAGAGATATTCCACATGTGAAAACGATCAATTACATGACCGGAATTTGGTTGCAGAATCAGATAAAAGAAGCTGGCGCCTTTGATGTACTTTATCATCATCAGGGGCTGGTACACGAATTGACCAGAAGCAACATATTTATAGTAAACAATACTGGTGAATTGCTTACACCAGCCAATCAAGTTCTTCATGGAATTACCAGGAAACAGCTTATCAATGGGCTGAAAGAAGAAATGGAGGTAGTAGTGACTGATGTCCCCATAGGGGTACTGAACTCCGCGAGGGAAGTATTTATTACTGGAACGACCAAAAAAGTCCTTCCAGTAAATCAAATAGATAATATGCACTATTCCATTGGGTCAGTCACCAAACGTATTCAGGAAGTATTCTCTGATTTGGAGAAAGCCTATTTACAAAATCATTAAGCAGCTGTTTTTCTTGGGCGAGGGAAAGGTCTATAAGCATAATGACTTAAAACAGTTTCCAAAGCTTCTTTTATTGCTTCATTAATAGGCATGATTTGATTGCCGAGATGAAAATCTATTTGTGCTAGTTTCTTGTAGTAATCAGAGAACACAGGCACGTATTGATTATTCTTCAGCAGCAGTTGTGTTTTCTCATAATTCTCCAGCTGATTTTCTTTAATCAACTTACAAGTGACTAATCTCAATTGTCCCAGTTTGTCCTTGCTGGCGCCATATCCAAACAAGCGACAAATTAGACCTCTAAAAGGATATTTAGAGCAACTTCCACTGTATAAGTTTTCAATTGATAAAGGGGAATAAATATGACAAATGGGAGATTGTTCTCTGTTGAGGTCCTCTAACTTTTGCTCTGCCTCATGATTCATGAACCAATGAAATGCGAGAGGTAAAAATTCTAATGGACTTGCATCAATATCTGCTTTGTTGCAGCACTTACCACAACCTGAATAGCAATGCAATCCAGAAACTTGCTGGAATTGGCTGATTTCTCCATCGAGGCGCTCAAACAATCGTTCAACCGCTCTCACTTTTCGCACAATAGACATAGAACGAGAGTGTGAAGTTAGGTTTAATTTTGATCTTGACGGTTACATAAGAATTTAATTTTATCAGGACTCAATTGGGAACTCTACAAAGAAGGTAGATCCTTTTTCAAACTCGCTTTCACACCAGATATGGCCGTTCATCGCTTCTACGTATTTCTTCACAATAGCCAATCCTAAACCAGTTGAATCTTCTCCATCTGTTGGCGTTGAACTAAGTGGCTGAAACTTACTAAACAACAGCTTTTGGTCTCTCATAGAAATTCCCTGCCCATTGTCTTTGACGATTATTCGGAAATAATCACCACTTTCTAACTGGCTGATAGAAACCTCAACCATTCCATTCTTGTGGGTGTATTTAATAGCGTTTGAGATTAGGTTTTCGACTACTTGAGAGAAGTAACCCTTGTCTATTTTGCTATTTAATTGTTCTGATTCAGGAATGAAACTCAAGTCAATCTTTTTCTTTTCGGCCAGAGGTAAGAAATTGTCTACTTCATTTTTCAATAAAACCACAATATCAGTACTGGTCCACTGCAGGTTGATATCTCCGGAATTAATAGCGCTAACATTCAGAATCCGAGAAATAAAGCTTTCCATTCTATCAGAAGATTCGATCACATGGCTCAGATATTCCTCTACGTTGTTGTCAGATTTTTCTTTCAAGACCAGACTAGTATATCCTTTGATAAGCTGTAAAGGATTTCTCAAGTCATGCGAAACCACGCTAATCAAGAAGTCTTTTTCTTCGTTCAGGTCGGAGAGTTGTTTGTTTTGTCTATGAAGTTTTTCTTTCTGTTGCTCAATTTCTTTAGTTCGCTCGATTACTTTTTGTTCCAGAGTGTCATAGAGCATGGCATTGTGAACTGTGATTGCAATTTGACCAGATAACAACGAAAGGAGATCAGTTCTATCGGTGTTGAAACTTCCCTTAGTAAGTCTGTTCTCCAGGTAAATAATACCTATCAATTCCTGCTGGTGTATGATTGGTAGACACAACAAGCTAGCTATACGAATTTGATTGAGGTAGCTATCCTTAGAAAACCGCTCATCCTTTACTGCATCATCCAGAATCACAGTGTCTTTGGTTCTGTGCACATATTGCAGAACAGAGACTGGGAGCATGTCCAGTTCCTCAATAGGTTGTGGATTCATAACACGAGCACCTTCTTCGGTGTTACTCAGTGCATGAAGCTTAGCGACACCATCTTGGATCAATACAAAAGCTCCAGACTGAGCGCCAGCATTTTCCACTACAATGTCAAGTAATTTTGGTATTGCTTTGCTGAGCTGTATTTCACTAGAAATGGTACTGGCAGCCTTTAACACAGAGGCCAGGTCTAGTAAATTATTCCCACTCATGGATCCGAACGAGAATGATCCCTCTGTGAAGCTGGTTTGTAAATCTCGCTTTCTTCTTTCCTGTGTAAATGGGAACTCTTTTTTTAAATCTTCTGATTTACGTATTGCGCCCCATTTTCTATAGGCTTTAACAGCTTTCGTTAGGTAGTAGGCCTGAAGCGATTCGTCATTTGTCCGATAAAAATGTCTACCGGCTAGTTCAAAAATGATTGCTAATTCATTGAGATAATCATTTTCATTAGCTTTTTTAATGGCCTTGTCATAGAACTCTTTGACATAGGTGTTCGGCTTTAGAATAGAGGTAAGTTCTGCCTGGACACATAAGTATTTATGCTGATAGTTCATTGGGGCATGGTCTGCCCATGTTTTCATTTTTTTCTGGTTTGCTTTTACCCGTTTGATCAATTTTTTGCGATCTGCAGGATTACCAGTTTTTAATAAGCCAATACAAACGAGCGAATCATAGAAGTTGACTACCGGAACGTACGCTGTACTTACAATGGTATCAATATGTTTCAGACAGTTTTCTGCACCGATTAGTGCCTCTTCATAGCGTCCAAATAGGTAATTAATAAATAGGTCATTGAAGGCTATATGGAAGCGAGCTGTTCCATCTTCAGTATGTTCGTTTACTTCTATGTCATAGCTCAGTATGCTGAAAGTTTCACCTTCAAGCTGCCATGGTTGGTAATTTTCTGGGTTGGCGAGGTTATGTAGACACTGATAGACGATTTGTTGGTAGAGCTGGTATCCTTTCTGATTTAAGGAATCCATTTTCTCTAAAAATGCCTCCATTTCGGACAATACTTCAGGCAGTCGATCACCACATAAGAAGCTCGTATAAGATTTTTGGAAAGCTGAGGTAGCCGCGTATTGATTATCACCAATCTCCATAGAGACGATAAAAGCCTCTTCTGTAGGGTTCTGACTTTCTCTTAGATGATCCTTCCAGTGATTGATAAATGTGTAATAGATCACGAGGGTCTTGGGTACCACTGCCTTGTATCGACTCGATCTTGCCAGAAGTGAAAGAGATAGTTGACCAAATTCATAGCCACGATCATATTCACCCAGTACGCCACACAGAATGGTTCCATAACCGCCATAGAATGGAATGGAGTCTATTGAATTCCCATATGAAATGGAAAGCTGAACTGACTTGAGTATAACCAGAGGAAACAGCTTAGGATAGTTGTGATAAGATGCAGTACTAATACTTGTCATCATATTGATAGCCAGAGCCATACTCTCGTCTGACATATCCGGCAGTTTTTCAAAGAATTCGTTGTTCTTTCCCCGTAGCTTGAGTTTCGTTTTGATCAGATTTTGAAGAATGTTCAGATCTGATGGTTTTGATGGAAGCTTAATTCCTGCTGATCGGAGTATGCTCAGACCAAAATCTATTAATTCAATGTATTTCCCTTGAGCAATCAGCGCCTGAACGAGTACATTATTGGTTTCAAGTTTCTCTATTTTAGACAGTGGTTGACTAATAAGTAACTTGCCCACCTTTTCCATTTCCTCATAAGATCCTACGAGGTAATTGCTTTGCATCGCAGACAGGTATACTTTAAAGCAGAGTTCATGATCTTCTTTCCAGTCGGATGGAGAGAGATGACTTACGGCGGCATTGAAATAGCTCAGTGCTGAGTCATTTGCGGTTGCAGAAATTGCCTTGATCCCAGCTTTATAATTCAGTTTGACGATATCGATCCGAAGATCAGCAGGCTGTGTTTTGCTACCTAGATTGAATTGGTCTGCAATATCAAAAACACGGTCTGGTTCCTTCTCAAGATCCAACCTTTGAAGCAATAGTTCGCCAATTCGTTGATGAACCTTTGATTTTTCATCTTTAGGAATGAGTTCGTATGCCGCTTGACGAATTCTGTCATGGGCGAAACGATAAATCAAGCTTGGTAATCCAGAAATGCTATTGCTTTTGTACTGAGAGCTATCTGTTTCAGTTTCTTCTACGATCAGCAATTGTTCAATTACTGCTTGCCATAGATCATCCACCAGATCCTCGGCATTATCTTGAATGAAGCCTAAAGTCTGGATATCGAAACTGTCGCCAATACATGATGCCAGAGTCAGCTGTTGACGGACATTTGCCTCCATTCCACTGAGTTTATCAATCATGAACTCCACCACATTGTCGGTGAAGTTGGTTGACTCAAGTCCTTTGATGTCCCAATTCCATTGACCTGTTTTGGTTTCAAACCAAACCAATTCATTTTCATAAATAGATTTTAGAAACTGGTTGACAAAGAATGGGTTACCTGCCGTTTTGCCATAAACGATATTGGCAAGCAAACGAGATCGTGCATCAGAACTACCAAAAGTGTCTTTGACAATGTCCTGTACGTGATCAAGCTCTAGGTCTTTCAGATGGATTTCCTGAATGGATACCCCTAATCGTGGAAGTTCTTTGAAAATGATCGATAGAGGATGTGATGACAAAACTTCATTGTCACGATAGGAACCAATAAAATAGAAATAATCTAATTCTGGGTCTAGCAATAATTGTTTGATGAGCTTAAGCGAGGTGCTGTCTGCCCATTGAAGGTCATCAATAAAAAGTACTAATGGATGCTCTGGACTAGCTAACGCATTGATGAATTGACCAAATACGTAGTGAAATCGATTCTGTGCTTCATTGATACCTAAAACTGGTAGCTCCTCTTGTTTGCCAATTACTAGCTCCAGGTTAGGAATCAGATCAGTTAGCAATTTGCCTTGTTCACCAAGTGCATTTTGAATGATTGCTTTCCAGTGTGCAAGTTTTTGTTCATTTTCTGAAAGCATCAATGAGACGAAGTTCGTTAGTGCCTCGGTGATTGCCTGGTATGGACGATCTTTTTGAAATTGCTGATGCTTGCCTTTGATGAAGTATCCTCTTTTCGACGTTAGGGGCTTATATACTTCATAAATGAGAGATGTTTTACCTGTTCCAGACTTACCTGAAACCAGGGTCATCTGCCTTTTTCTGGACCCAATGTTTTCGATACTTTCCGTTAAAGCATGGATTTCATCAACCCTACCATAGATTTTGGAAGGTAGCTTGAACTGGCCAGAACCGTCATTTTCGGCAAGGGTAAAACCCTCTATTTCTATTTTAAGTGCTAATTGATCCTTACACTTATTTAAATCTGTGAAAAGGCCATTTGCTGATTGGTATCTATTCTCTACGTTTTTTTCAAGCAGTTTGGCAAGGATATTCGAGAATACCTCAGGAATGTTGGGATTGACTTTACTCGCCAGTTGTGGAATTACAGCCAGGTGAGAATGAATCAGCTCTAGTGGATCAGACGATTCAAAAGGTACCTTGCCAGTGAAAAGCTCAAAAAAGACCACCCCTAAAGAGTACAGGTCTGAGCGGTAATCTACCGGGTGATTTACTCTCCCCGTCTGTTCGGGAGAAATGTATGGAAGAGTGCCCAATAACTGGTCACTCATACCTTTTACATTTTGTTTAATATCCACATTGATCGCCAACCCAAAATCTATAATTCGGATTTCACCATTCTCATTGATCAGGATATTGTGTGCACTAATATCCCGATGTATGAGTTTGTGCTTGCTATGGATCTCGTTGATTGATTCGGTAATACTGATGGCAATCTTGAGACAATCCAAAAAAGAAGGAGTATGATTTTTTCGCCATTCTTTGAGGGATTTACCATCAAAATACTCCAATACCAGTATTGGTGTTTGCTGATCTTCTATGAGGTCGATAGATGCTCTTACACCTTTAACATCGATATTTCTAAGGAACCTATCTTCATTGTACAGTTGTGAGGAATGTGGATGGTAATTGAAGTCTTCCTTCATCACCTTGAGGATGACTTCCTGGCCATAGGTGTCGTCACTCAACTGATAAATGGATGAGTTGAATCCTTCCGCAATCTTGGACGCTCTGTCTAATAGGTTCATGAAGTGCCGGTTAGCCGCCTATCCAAAAAGATAGTACAGCACTCAAATATATCCATACACCACAGATCAGACCATAAATTGCTGCATGGAATAGCCCTTTATTCGATGAACGGGTGAGTAGCAACGGTAAGGATAATGAAATAAGCGCCTCGCAAATAATTACATAGATTGGGGCATTAAATACCATTGGTACGTTCTGATGATACCACCACCATCCGGCATCTTTTGCCAGGTGTTCATAAAGCGGTATGTACATGCCACCGGCCAGACCAAGTATTACGGACGCCATAGCCCATCCTTTCCATCGCGAAAGCAGCATGCCATAATAGCCTAGTTGAATCAATACATTGGCCCATGCAAAAGGCATATAGGCAGGAGAGGACCAGATCATGGCTTCTTTGCCAGGATACACCAAATTGTTGATGGTATCAACCAGGTAATGATCGGTATAGAGTTCCATAATTCCTGCGATGGTACCTAATGTCACTAATTTGATCATGGTTGGGTCTTTTGTATACAACGTGTATGCAACGTAAAACCCGAACAATGAATAGGTAATGATGGATGCTGACATAGGTCCTGCTTCTAAAATGGAGCTACCCACGGACCAGGTCATTAATATGGCTTGAGTAATGACAATCAGCCAGGTTAGTTTTTTGCCGATGTCTTTTTGGGGAATCTTAGCTGGTTCTATTTCATCCAATCCCCAGTCAGTGGTAAGAGAAGGAGGAATAAGGAATCGTACCTGCTTGCCATCATTGTAGTGTTTGATGTACCCCTGAAGCATGAGCTTGTTAAATTCACCAGTTAGCTTTTTGATGATCGTATGATGTTCTGCTTGAGCGATCTTTGAGGTGAATATTTGTGAGATCCGTAATACCAATCGATCAGTTAGGTTTTGATGGTCAGATATACCTATCATGCTTGCCAGAGGTTTATCAACCGCTTGCTGGATGTCCTGGAAAAAATACCAGATCATGTATTCGGGAACTTCATCAAAAAGATTTCCAGGGATCATGTGCTGGATGAAGGCAACACATGAAGTGGTGAGGGTTTTACCAGAATCCGATTCCTCTGCTTGATGTTTCAGAATTGCACATGCTAATTCCCAATTGTCATCAAATGAATCTGAGAGTAGATCATCCTGTAACCCTATCAAATGACCAATTACTTTCCAGCAATGGGAGTAGGCTTGAATTTGCTCTTCTGATAGATTGATTTCTAATTGCTTCAAACCACTCAAAATGATTGGGGAAAAGGACATCAAGGTGCCAGCCAAATCTTCTTGATTTATTGGTTCGCCAAGTTTCGCTACATCCCATCCATTTGGATTGTATTTAGGGGACTTTAGGAAATGTCGGATGGAAGCATGGATGAGTCGGACCTTCTGAACTGTAACGATACCTTCACCATTGGGGTCTAGTCCACCGGGTTGCAAGACATTTACGACCATTTGAGCCGTTTCCATTAGTCTGCGGACTAACGGGTCAATTTTCCCTTTGTGCTCCACCAGTCTTCCGGTATCAAAAAGCACCTGAGCACCATTGGCACAGGTGTAACACATTGGAAGTGATTTGATATTGAGAAGCATGAATACTTCAGGACCAAATTCGCTGAATACTTCCTGACCTTTTTTAATCAAGGTTTCATTAGCCCATTCAGGAAGTTTTGCAGACTTAGCGAAGTAGGAAGCAACACTATCTTGTATTTTCTGAGGGAAATGACTTAAAAGTGAAGGGTCAAATCCATTGTTTCGATGGAGGGTTAGGAATATTTCGTTGATTCTTTCCTCAAAACCCTCATCAATAATGGTTGTAACTGTTTGATCAGCAAGCGGATCGGTAATATGACGCTTAGACTCCAGGAAGTCTGGTGTTAGGTTAGCTTTTGAAAACATAATTGGTTCTTGTCAAATAGGTCTGATCTAAAATAAACCGAATTTTCTAAGCTAAGCTTGGGATATAGGATTTAAAATTTTGAGATAGGATTATTCAAGGATTTGGTAGGATTGTAAAAAGCGGAATGACTAGCAGGTTTCGCACTCCTCTTCTTCAGTCTCAAATTCGATGGTTGCATGATCTATGTGCTCCTTTTTCAGCAAGTCCTTTGCCTGTTGTTTGATTGTGGAGAGTTGCTCCAGGGATTTTGGTTCCACTACTATGTGAATGGACAATATGTTGTATCGACCATCCATTGACCAGGTATGACAGTCATGAGTTTCTTTTACACCGTCCAAAGATTCGAGGATGTGTTTGATTTTCTTCAAGTCTACTTCTTCTGGAGTTCCTTGCATGATAATTTTAATAGCCTCTTTGAGGTTTTTTACCACATTATAGACAATGAACAAGGCTATTCCTATTGCCAAAATGGCGTCAATCCTTGGGAAGTCAAAGAAGTATAAGGTAATAGCAGCTATTAAAGTGGCAAACCAACCTAGCACATCTTCAAGAAGATGAAGGTAAACTGCTCTTTGGTTGATGGAAGATCCCCCGTGGAGTTTCCATGCTGCTAATCCATTGGCAAGTATTCCTCCAATGGCGAAGTAAATCATACCTTCTGCATCAGGTGTTTCTGGATGGATCAATCTTGGAATAGCCTCAGATAAAATAATGGTAGATCCAATGACAAGAATCAAGGAGTTGAGAATTGCTCCCAGAACCGAGAAACGACGATAGCCATAACTAAACTTTCGGTCTCTACCTTTCAATGATAACTTTTGGAAATACCAGGCTGCGCCCAGGGACAGGCTATCTCCAAGGTCATGAAGTGCATCAGAAATGATCGCAATACTGTTGGTGTACAATCCTCCAACCAACTCTATCGCAGAAAATCCAAGATTAATAAAAAATGCTATCTGGATTTTAGCCAAGGAGCCATCGTCTTTGAGATCTTCATGATCGTGATGATGATGGTGGTGATGTCCCATACTGTATAAATGATAATACGAAGGAAATGTTATTTTCTGATAAAAGAAAGTGTAAAAATGATGATTAACGATGATCATAATCATTCATTTCCATCATCCATTATGGTCGACAACACGTTACAATCTGAATTGAGTTTTTGTATATTTACTTATGCCGCTATCTACATTTCGATACGCTAAACTGTGTTATCTATTCCGATTGATGGATTTAGATAAAGATGAGGTACTTTCTCAGGAGGACTTTGATGAAATGGCCAGGAGAGCCTCAGAAAATCAAGATAAGTCCAGAGAAGGAGAGCTTCATAAGCGTATCATATCTTCATCAGCCACCAGGTATTATAAGCGCTTATTAGATGCTCTAGAAATTACCGGTTCTCAAATTAAGTTGGCTGATTGGTTGGACTTCTTTCGGCAACTGGATGATGAGGATGATGTAGAAATGGAATCTGTTATTCAATTCTTTTTGGAGTTCTTCTATGGAGTTTTTGATGTGGACAAAGATGGGTTCATCTCTCTATATGAGTCAATGGAGCTTTTTCAGTTGTTTGGATTGCCTCTTCAGAAGTCCAAAACTTTTTTTAAGGATCTAGACTCCAATGCAGATGGTCATGTTTCACGTTATGAACTGATGAATGCTGTTGAGGTCTTCCTTACTTCAGACGATCCAGAGGAGCGAGGCAACTGGATTTTTGGTGAATTTGATTACTAGATAATGAATCCTTGATCCTGCTCGGGAGGGTATTGTAGCAGCATCCCGTTCTATGGTTGTTAACCAACAAAACCAACCATATGATAAAAATGCTTCTTCTCTCATTACTCCTCATAACAGGGAGTGCTAATGACTATTTTCATTCTGAAGTTGTAGCTGAAGTTCGAATTGATAATTTCGAAAACGAACTGTTTGTTGAGGTGCTAGTGGATAAGCGTCTATTATCGACAGTTTTAATAACCGAAGCAGACTGTTTGCCTCAGGAAATGCTTTCTCAATGTGGAAGCGAGTACTTACAAAGTCACCTTTCTTTGACCGTCAATTCCAAGAATATGGAACTGACTTCCCCTGAGATGGAGGTTTTTCAAAAACAGGTCATGTATCGCTATTATTTGGGTGATCAAGGCACGCCTGCATCTCACTTGACCGTGTCTAGTGATTATTTATTTGATTTTCATGAGCATTCTATT
>CEPX01188982.1_pt1 | contig 12964 bp, 11 predicted proteins | sample 361361 | NCBI WGS metagenome assembly CEPX01 (sample SAMEA2619974, study PRJEB7988) | marine metagenome | biome: marine biome (ENVO:00000447); feature: mesopelagic zone (ENVO:00000213) & marine oxygen minimum zone (ENVO:01000065); material: "saline water (ENVO:00002010), including plankton... | reverse complement strand
GTGTCTAGTGTGGTTGTTGTTGTATTAATTACAGGTCTTGCTGTGGCCGCTGCTAGTATACTTGGAATAGCAATTATGGTAAGTGTTGATGAAAGTGTTGAAGGTACAGAAGCGAAGATTGAAGCTATTTCAAATATTAATTTAGAAGTAATTAGTGCAGAAATTGAAAAAGGTTCTGATGGAGGGCCAGATTTGCTGAAAATTCTTGTTAGAAATTCAGGTAAGCAAAATATTTCTGGTTTTATTGTAAAAGTTTACGGAACAAAAGATATTTATTCAAATAATAGTGTTTACCTGCCTGATAATGTTATGTTAGGTCCGCATAATACTGATTTTATTGTAATAATTCCTGCTCCTGACCCTGACATATATGGAGAATATACAAAAATTGAAGTTATTGCAAAGTTCCAATTTAAAGGTGTTGAAGAAACTGCAGAAGCTGCAAAAGATTCTGTGACCTACGCAACTCCTAGAGGTGATGTAGGTGATGATGAAGATCCGTACGGTTCAATTCCTGTTGTTCCTTCTGAAGACGAACCTGCTGATGATGAAGATTTACTTGGAAAAATAAGAGCAGTATATACCCGTAGTGCTACAGATGACAGAGACTTAGATGAACTCAAGAGTCATGGAATTAACGCATTTATCATAAAAGGGGGTTATGGAAATAATGTAGATTATTCTTCTTACGAAGACAATCTACCAGATTCTGTTAAACAATTTGCTTCTTGGGCAAAGCAAAAAGACATGATGTTTTTCCAAGCTTTGAATTTTGCGCATTTCACAACCCACCCAGAATCTGGCACACCTTCAATAGTAACTAACAATCATGTTGTTTATTCAGATGGCACAACTTCAGGGCATGTTAGTCCCTGGGATGAAACTTATTGGAATCATTTAACTGAACTTACAGTGAATCTTGCAAATCTCTCAGTTGCTCATCCTGATGAGTATAGAATAGATGGTATTTGGTTTGATTTTGAATTATATCATAATGATAAAAAATTTATCAACAGAGCATGGGGTTTTGAAGATTCAACCTTTAATAAATATCTCACAGCTAGAGGATTAGAAGACCCAGGTCTAGCAGCAGCTGAAAGATTTTCTTGGCTTGAATCAAATAATAAGTTAGATGATTATTACTTATTTCTTGAAGAAACAATTAACCAGTTAGCAGAAAATTTAAAAAATGAAGTTAAAGCAGTAAATCCAGATTTTTTAATTGGAGCTTATCCTTCTCCATTGAAGACATATCTTTCTGATATTTATTCTGGTTGGAGCTCAAGAAACGAGCCAGCAGTTATATGGGGGACAGAGATGTATTCTCTAGGCGGTGCAGATAGAATTCCTTCTGGTTTAAATGACGCTTTGTTAGATGAAGGCTATTATAATTTTCAGGATGTTTCAGAATATGAAAGAGAAATATATGCATATTATGTAGGAGGCATGATAAATTATAGATATCCTCCAACAAATTGGGCATATAACCTTTACAATGTAGATAAGGAATCTAGTGGTTACTGGATTTATACTGCGAGGATTTTTACAGAAGATTTTGAAAGTCTTGGGACATACCAGGATCTTCTGTTATGTTATGATTCTTCAGATAATACTATGAATACATGTAAAGATTCAGCAGAACATGATGAATCAGTTGATTTATATTATCAACAAATGGATATTGCTACTGAAGAACTAAACAAACTAGCAAATGATGAAAATTATCAGACTTATCTAACGAAAATTTTGCCAGAACCCCAAAGATATCATGACGCTGAAATAAATTCTAGTATGATTGCTCTACTTAATACTTTAACTTTAAATTCAATACAACCCCAATCAGGTTCTATATCTCTTTCTGAGATACCCAGATTTAGAGGGCAACATAATTTTATAATTAAAGCTGAACAAGATAAGAACGTAGAGATTGAAATAAAATCTGTTCCGGTAGGGGGTTATAATAACGCTGTTACTTATAAGATAATTGATTCAGATTCTAATGAAATCTCCTCTGGGAAAATAGCACTTTCAGAGACAGATATAGTTTCTTTTGTTGCTCCTAATGATGGTTATTATGCTTTATTAGTTAATCCATCTACTGGAAGTTTTAATATAATGAGCATGAATGTGCCTATGATGTTGTATATTTCACCTGGGGAGAGAATACATACCCTCAAATCTAGCAGCATATATTTCTGGGTCACATCTAGTTTTGATATTAGCTTTGAAGGAAGTGGAGGAGAAGGATTAAAAGCTACAATTTACAAGCCAACAGCAACAGGATATGAATTAGTAGATTCAGGAGAAACTGATGAATTTATAGATTCATTTTCTTTAGCTGTTGATGTTTCAGTTGGAGATTTAAATAAAATATGGAAACTTACAATATCTGAACCAAGTACTCAATATTTTGAAGATGTTTATATTGATTTTGGTGATGATATCCAGCTATATTTTGGATTAACAGATAATGAGATGTATTTTATGGGGTGATTACTTATTTGAGAATGCTTAAATAGTTGTAGTTGCATTATTAATTTATGGAAAAAGGTGTGTCACATCCAGTTGCCATTGTGTTAATTATTGTGCTTGTTGTGGGTGCATCGGCTTTTCTTGGTGTGACAATTATGAAAGAAGTTGATGAAGATATTAGAGATATAGAATCTAAAGTTGAAGCTATTTCTAAAATTGGAGAAAGGGGTGAGTTATATTCTTTTTCTGATTTGCTTGAGTTTGAACTTACTGATACTCCTTTCTTTGAAATGGAAATTGAATCGGTTACAGGAGATTCTAATGAAGTCACAATAGAAACAACAGGAGCAACATATATTTTAACACAAACAGGAATTGAGATGTGGAGAAAAATTGATCCTGCAACTAATGAACTAAATCCAAGAAAAGTTGCTGAATTAGAATTTGATATGGTTCTTGGGAACTTGAATATTCAATCAACAAATAAAAGAACTGTAATAATTTTAAGTGATAAAGCAGACCTTAAGTTTAATTCAGATTCATTTTTCTTTATTGAAGCAAAACAACCAATTAGTTATAATCATGTTAACCTTGTCACTAATGCCCCTTGGAATAAAGGTTCTAGATTAGACAGGATGTGGACAGATGGTTATGGTGGAAGTTTGCATGCTTTTATTTCAGGCAATCCAACAGCATCGACCATAACAGACTTAACAACATTTACATTATCTACAGGCGACATAATGTCTCACATGGTTTTTCCTTCTAAATTATTTGATTTTGAAGGACTTTATGGGCAGAATGCAAGACCTTTTGTTCACTTTATTTATAGTGATAATCATGCGAGGGACCTAATAATACCAAATGCCATGGGTCCATATATTGATGACGGATTTGGAGTGTTTGTAATATGGAGTTCTTTTTATGGTAACGACGAGTTTCCTGAATTGTTAGATACAAATCCAAATGTTCTTGGGTATAATATACAATATCCTGTTTTAGTTAATAATTTTGTTAGGGAAGCACATAATAATGGGTTCAAGGTTATTAATTATTTCCGCTATCCTGCTAATCCTGCTTGGGATTATCCAGCAGGACATCCTCTTGAAGGACAGCACCAGGATATTGAAACTACCTTGCAATTTATGCGAGATTTTCAACAACAATATAATCTTGATGGTTGGTATTTTGATAATGCTGAAGCAGGAGATCTTGGTCCAGATGGAAATCTCCCAGGAGCTCTTATGGATGATTACAACTTTATGCGTCAAGTAAGGACTGATGTAAGTGATAATGGAATAATTTATCATCATAATTCAAAAGATGTATGGGAAGGAAGATATGGTGAGAGAACAAGAAGAGCAATCATGGTAGATGTTTATTCTGATTACACATTTGGTGGAGAGTCAGGAGAACTGGCTAAAAACAACGATCTTAATGAACCATATTTAAGATATTTTGCTGTATCTTATGGTATGACTCAGGCATATGCTACATATAAAAGAAAAGGAGATATGCGAACTTCTATTTCAGAAGAAGAAAAAGACAGATTTATAGGGGAAAATATGAATGGAGCTGAAAGAAATCGTGATGCTTCTTGGACAAACGCCTTTAAACCAGCTTATGATGTAAGAAAAGCAGAATATCTTTCAGGTAATTTTAATCCAGATGTTGACTGGCCTATTGATCCACAAACAGGATGGTTTAGAACTCCAGAAAATATGCAAGTTAATATGTTGTCTGGTACAGAGGCAGTAATAAGTTGGACAACAAACGAATTAGCAAACAGTAATGTTATTTATACACACAATGGTTATTGGTGGCCATATAAAATTGAGGAAGGACGTACACCTAGTGGAAGTGTTTCAGATGATGGATTAAAAACAGAACATAGTTTAACTATAACTAATTTAGATTCTGCAAAAAATTATGAGTTTAGAATCAGGTCAAGCAACAAATTACCAGTTCCAGAAGAAATTATATGGGGTTATGTAGGAAATCTTAAAGAAGGTTGTGGCAACACTCTCTGTGAATCTGATTTAGGTGAGGGCTGTTCAACATGTTCAGAAGATTGTGGAGATTGTTATTTGAATATTGAGGAATATATTAATGGACTTGTTTGATACTTTCTAAAAACTCTTTTTCAGAAAAATGCATGTCAGAGGGAATAATGAAAGCATAAGGTTTGCTGATTTTATCTGGTAGCTTTTCTAAGGTATTGTAAATTATTTTTTGTTTATCAGTTCCTGCGTTTGATATTAAGATTATTCTTTCAAGTTTTGACTTTTCTTTTTCTAAGGCATCTTTTAATTGTTCTTTAGCATCTTTGATTTCTAAACCAATATCAACTAAAAGTAAGGTGTGGGCCTTGATTGACTGGTTTTGTTTTACATAATCTATGAAAGAAGTTGGTTTGTTTTTATGTTCTTTCCAATTAGGCATCGAAGCTGTTTTACCAAATTTATATAATTGTAAGCCGGTTTCTGCTATAGCTGTTAATATGGATGCATTATGGAAAACTTTGTATTTTATTTTTGATTTTTTAGCTGCGATGAGAAGTTGAGTATGTGTTGTTGCAGATAATGCATCTCCGTAAACTAATAATGCAATGTCTTGGTTTTTTGCTTCTTCTAAAATTGATTCGTTTTCTACTTTTTCTCTTTTTAGTGGCGCGATTTTCGTTTTTAATGATTTTTCTAATTCTTTTATTGAATATGGAAAATCAACTGTATATCCTTCTAAGTAAACCTTGTCGCATGATTTAATTTCCTTGAGAGCTTCAGCTGTAATTGAGTTTTTGTCTAAACCAAGTCCGATTAGGTAAAACATATTTATTGAAGAGAAGAAAGGGTTTTAAGGTTAATGTCTAGTTCTGGAAGGGGTTGATAAGGTTTTCCAGGAAGTTTGTATTGTCTTTGTTCTTGGAATTCATCTTTTAAGTTCCAGATGAAATTATCATATTTCCCCCAGAGCATTTGCCCTGTTCTTAAAATTTGCCCTGAGAAGCCTGAGCCACGTAAGTTCCTACTTCCAACCCTATAGCTTCCAATTGATTGATTTATTAAATCTGGTGTGTTTCTAATAATTTGAAATCCAAAATCTATAGTTTCAATTATTGTTGTGAAAACAAAATTTGTTGTATTTGTTGCAAGGTTTATTAGTTGGTCTATCATTTATTATTTATTCCAAACAAAGAGTAGTATGAAGATAAAAGTTAATGTTAAGGCAATTTTTAGATCTAGTGAATAGAAGATTGCAGCAGCGATTGCGACTATCCAGAGAATTGGTTTAAAATAATTTTTGTAAATTGGTTTTTCATCTTTTGTTAGATGTTTTGCAAGAAGTCCGATAGGGATTGCTGATAAAAGGATAAGGACATAGATAATTATTTGTTGCATAAGTTATTTAAGGGGAGGCAGTATTTAAGATTTATGAAATTTGAGGAACTTAAGAAAGCTGTTTTGGCAGGCAAGGTATTTGTTTATCCGACAGATACTGTTTATGGTTTAGGCTGCAATGCAGAAGATGGGGAAGCAGTTGAAAAGATAAAAGAAATAAAGGGCAGAGATAAAGATAAACCATTAAGTATTATTGCTCCTTCTGTTGATTGGATAAAAGAAAATTGTGATTTTGATTCTGCTTTGGAAAAATATCTTCCTGGCCCTTATACTTTGATTTTAAAAAAGAAAAATCCAGAATTTTTGAAGCAAGTTGCTTCAGGAGATACCTTGGGAGTAAGAATCCCGGATAGTAAATTTTGTTTTGAAATTCAAAAATGTGGTGTGGCTTTTGTAACAACTTCTGTAAATAAAAGTGGAGAAAATCCTGCAATAGATATTTCAGATATAGATAAGGAGATAATTGATAAGGTGGATGTTGTTATTGAGTCTGAAGAAGAGTTATCTGGAAAACCATCAAGTTTAATAATAAATGGGGAGGTGAAAGAGAGATGAAATTAATTGATATACATGCACATTTAGAACATAAAAGGTTTGAGAAGGATCTAGATAAAGTGATTGAGAGGTTTGAAAAAGTTGGTGGAGAGATTGTTATTAATTCTGGTGTTAATCCTGAGACAAATCGGAAGGCTTTGGAGTTAAGTGAGAAGTATGATGTTGTTAAGGTTAGTTTTGGTTTGTATCCTATTGATGCTTTGGCTAAGGAAATTGAAAATGGCGAGGCAGAAGGATTTTTGCGAGGTATTGAGGAATTTGATGTTGATGAGGAGTTAGATTGGATTGAAGAGAATGCCGATAAGTGTGTTGCAATTGGGGAGTGTGGGTTGGATTATAATTGGAAGGATTTCCAGACAGAAGAATTAAGAGAGAAACAGAAAGAAGTTTTTAGGAAGGTTTTGGTTTTGGCAAAAAAGATTGATAAGCCAGTTATTGTTCACTCTCGGAAGGCGGAGTTGGATGCAATTGAGATTTTGGAAGAGTTAGAAATGAAAAAGGTTGTTATGCACTCGTTTAATGGAAAGAAGGCCTTGATTAGAAGATGTGTGGAGAATGGATGGTTTTTTTCTGTTCCGCCGGTTATTAAGAGATTGCAGCATTTTCAGACCTTGGTTGATTTGGTTCCTATTGAGCAGTTGTTGACTGAGACTGATGCGCCTTATTTGTCGCCCGTTGCGGGAGAGAGGAATGAGCCGGCGAATGTTGCTGTGACTGTTGGGGAGATTGCGAAGATAAAGGAATTAGATAAGAGAGAAGTTGGAGAGCAAATATTTAATAATGCTCAGGAAATTTTTAATTTTTCCTGAAGTGTTGGTTCTTTAACTTGGTAAATAACTCCAAGAGGAATCTTTCCTGTTTTGTTATTGTAGCCCCATTGCGAAGATAGAGAAAGAGCTTTGATTTTGTCTTTGTTGTCTGGGATTTTATACATTAGTTTGTCTTTGTCATTTATTTCTTTGTTAAATATTAAGCAGTCTTGAATTATTTCAATAAAACTAAAACCAGGATGAGAAATTGCTTTTTCAATTATTTCTGCTGTATGGTTTATGTCTTTTGCATTGCAACGAGCTATAAATGTTGTACCTGATGCAAGGGCAAGTTTAATTGGATTAAATGGTTTGTTTTCTTCTCCTTGTGGCTTTGCTTTTGAAGTATAACCTTGCTGACTTGTAGGAGTTGGCTGTCCTGTTGTTAATGAGAAAGATTGATTATCATGGACTATTAATGTTATATTTGCATTATATCTTCCTGCATGGATAAGATGAGCCATACCTTCTGCATATGTATCTCCATCACCTGCAAAACCAATTACTTTTAGATTTGGATTTCCTAATGTTATTCCAGTCATGGTGGGCACAACACGTCCATGTAAGCCGTAAATTCCACTTATATTTAAGTAATCAAATATTTTTGCGTGGCATCCAATACCTGTTACCATTGCGAGTTCTTTTTGATTAAATTTAGAAAGTGCTTTTTTTGCAGCTTCAAGTATCATAAAGTTTGTACACCCAGGACACCAGGTTATTTCTTCTGTTGTTTTTAGGTTTGTCATTTTATTTTATCCTTTTTTCAATTTCAAGTTTTAGTTGATCTGAGTAAAAAGGGCGTCCATTATATTTTAAGATTCGGTTTTCTTTTGGGATTTCAATTCCTGTTTTTTCGCGGAGAACTCTGCCAAGTTGTCCTGTGACATTGTTTTCTACTAAAATTATGTTATTTGCTTGTTGCATAATTTGTTTAATTTGTTTTGACATTGGTTTCATATAAATGACTTGCATAAATTTGCAGTTGAGTCCTGTTATGGAGTCTAGGATTGCTCCTTTTGTTGAGCCCCATCCAATAATTAGATTTTTACTATTTTGTTTCCCATGAATTTTAATTGGTTTGAATTTCTCAATTTCTTTTTTTATTAAATCATATTTTTTGATTCTGTTATCTGCATTTTGTTTTGTGATTTCTGCTGATTCTGTTGTGTTGCCTTGCAGGTCATGTTCATATGAAGAAGATTTTACAATTGCTTTTCCTGGAAGTTTCCTTTTTACTTCTACTTTAAGTGGTTTGTCTGCGCTTTTGTTTAAAGAAAATTCAGATTCTGCTAGATGTTTGTCTGATAAGATTATTGAGAGAGTTGAAAATTTTTCAGCGAGGTACATTGCTTGGTTTGTGGTTTCAATTGCTTCAACAGGGTCGCCAGGCGCTATGACAATTCTTGGGAATTCTCCGTGACCTCCGCGCAAGGCTATATCTAAGTCTGCCTGGGCTGTGTAAGTTGGAACTCCTGTTCCTGGTCCAGGTCGAGATGCGAGATAAACTGTTAATGGAATTTCGCTTATTCCTTGAAGTGAAAGAGTTTCAGACATTAAATCAAAACCACCACCAGATGTTCCAACGAGGACACTAGAACCTGCGAAACTTGCACCTAATGCTGAGTTAGCTACGGCGATTTCGCTTTCTGCTTGGAAAACTTTGAAATTGTTTTCAACTTGTTTTGCAGCAAGTTCGTGTAAGACATTTGTTGCAGGCGTCATTGGATATGCAATGTATAAATCTATGTTTGAGTTTGTTGCACCTTTTGCAACTGCCATGCTTCCAGAAAGAATCGAGATTTTGTTGTTAAGTTTTTTTAATGAAATTATCTCTTTTTTTTGTGATTCAAAACCAAGATTAGCTGCTTTTACTGATTCTTCATTTTTCAAATCTTGTTGAACTTCATCTAATAGAATTTGTTTGTCAATACCAAGAAGTTTTGTTAGTGCTCCTGCAAGTGCCACATTTAAATTTAATCCTAAGTTTTCAAATCCTGTTGGAGGAATTGTAAATCCTCTTGTTTTTAATGATGGTTTATGGAGAGGAATTGTTTTTTCATCCATTGCAAGTATCCCATCTAGCTTTGATTCATGTGAAGCTATCCAGTTGTCTGAGATTGAAAGAATATTGAAGTTATGTCCTCCACGAATTAAAGATGGATAGTCTCTATAGTTGAAAGTAAAATAACCTTGTTTAGCTAAAATACTTGAGATAATTTCAGAAATCTTGTTTATTCCTTGTCCTGCTTTCCCCCCGATTAATATGTTCAACCTCATTTTATTATTTATGTGGGGTGTTATTTAAATGTTGGGGATTATTTAGTTAGATTTTTATATGGAGTTATCCTATGAGGGTTATGAATGAGAAGAGTGTAAGTGTAGGATATTCTAACAAGAAAAATAAAGAATGGATTTCTGATAAAGTGGGAAAAGTTATTTTGATTATTTCTATTGTAATTTTGGTTTTTATGTGGGGCCTTTTTGGTTATTCTATTTATGAGAGCCATTCGGGGGAGAATTATGGCTCTCGTTGTTTAGATGCTATTTCTCAGATAGGGATCGAGTCTGGACAATATACTTGTCTTAAATCTAATGGAGATATTTCAATTCAGTTATCTAGGGGACCTGTAAATTTTATTCTCAAGAAAATAAAATATTTCGCCTATCTAAATGGAGAGGTTTATCAGGGAGAATTTTTGGCAGAGAATCTCCATGCTAATGAATATAAAGCATATACTTTAAGTGATGTTGATTTTTCAGGGATTAGTAAATTAGAAATAGCACCGATTATTGAAATGGGGAATGTTGATAAAGTTTGTGATGTTACAGCTACTGTAAATTTGGGAGCGTGTGAGAATGAATAAGAGAATAAAGAGATGGCTTGTTTTGATTTGGGTTTTAATATTCTTAAGTTTTCTTTTTTTCTTTTTTTATGTAGCAACAGGTGTTAAAGTAAAAAAACCTGCGGTTTATCTCTATCCAGAGGAGGATTCTTTTATTGATGTTTCTGTGCAGGTTAATGGCAAGATTACTAAAAGCATTCCAGATTATATTAATGGTTGGAATGTTTTTGTTACAGAGAAAGGAATAATCAATGGAAAATATGATTACTTATTTTATGAGGCGGATTTAAGAAAAGTTAAGTTACCTGATGGAGGGTGGATTGTTAAATATGAAGAGTTAGACAATTGGCTTGAAGATAATTTGATTAGGTTTGGATTGAATAAAAAAGAAAAAGAACAGTTTATAGAATACTGGGCTAATGAATTGCCAGAGTCTAGGTATTATTTAATTAAACTTTTAGATGAAGAATTCTTGGAGAAAAATATGAAATTAGTAATCAATCCAATACCTGATAGTGTTATACGATTAGATTTTTATTTTAAACCAATTGATGAACGGATAGATATTCGGGAACCTGAAATAAAAACCCCTAAAAGAGAAGGATTTGTAGTGGTAGAGTGGGGAGGCATTTTAGATAATTAATATTCATTTCTTAGAACTAACTTCAATCATCTGCTTTATCTCTTCAACACATTTTGGATTAACTAAAGTCATAAGACCTTTTGGTTCTTCTTCTGCAAGAAGAGCTTTTAGAATTCTTCTCATAATCTTTCCACTTCTTGTTTTTGGAAGATTCTGGACAAAAAATATCTTGGCAGGGCGGGCTGTTGGACCTATTTTTTTGTCCGTATATTTTTTGATTTCTTTTTCAAGTGCTTCAGATGGTTTTGTTTTTGCATCTTTTAGAACAACAAAAGCAATTGGTGTTTGTCCTTTAATTTTATCTGGGATTGGGACAACTGCGCTTTCATTTACTTTTGGACTATCATTGATTGCATTTTCAAGCTCTGCTGTTGCTAGTCTGTGTCCTGCAACTTTCATTACATCATCTGTTCTGCCGGTTATTCTGATGAATTTTTTTCTGTCCATGTAAGCTCCATCGCTGGTGTCGTAGAATTTTTTGAATCTCCAATAGGTCTCTACATATTTTTTGTGGTTTTTGTAAACTCCATGCAACATTCCAGGGGCAAGTGGAGAAAGCTGAACAAGGTTTCCCTTTTTCTTCGCCTTCACAGGCTTGCCTTTTTCATCGACTACCATGTGCTGTGTTCCCGGGAAACTTCTTCCTGCAACCGTTGGGACAAAAGGGCCGATCCCAGGGAGAGCGTTGATTAGAGTTCCGCCTGTTTCTGTTTGCCACCATGTATCTATTATTGGACAACGGGATTTGCCAATTTTTTTCAAATACCATTCCCATGCATCTTCGTCTATTGGTTCCCCAACTGTTCCAAGTATTTTTAATGAAGGCATTTTGTGTTTGTCTAAATATTTATCTCCAAGTTTCATAAACATTCTAATTGCTGTTGGAGCTGTGTAGAAGACTGAGACATTGTTTTGTTCTATGATTTGCCACCATCTCTCAGGAGTTGGGGTGTCTGGAGCTCCTTCATAAATTAAAGTTGTTGAACCATTTAGCAATGGACCGTAGAAAGCGTAAGTGTGTCCTGTTATCCAGCCGATGTCTGCAGTGCACCACATTATGTCATCGTTATGTAAATTAAAGTTCCATTTTGTTGTCCAGTAAGCTTGGGTTGCATAACCGCCCGTGTCGTGAACAATTCCTTTTGGTCTGCCTGTTGTTCCGGAAGTGTAAAGGATAAACATTGGGTCTTCGGAATTAACAATTGTTGGTTCGCAAATAGGTTCGGCCTTTCCCATTACTTTATTGAAGTTGAGATATTTCCCTTTTGGCAGCTTCTTTTTTAATCTTGGGACCACAATTATTTTTTTTATTGTTGTTCCTCTTACAGCGTCTTTTACTTTTTCCATTAAACTTTCCTTGCTTCCACGGCGGTAATAGCCGTCTGCTGTGATTAATATTTTTGATTTGCCGTCTTGGATTCTTGTTTTAAGTGCATCTGCTGAAAAAGCTGAGAACACAACAGAATGGATTGCGCCGACCCTAGTACAAGCAAGCATTGCGACAAGTGCTTCTGGGACTAAAGGTAAGTAGATTGAGACTATGTTACCTTTTTTTACCCCGAGTTTTTTTAGAACATTTGCAAACTTGCAAACTTTTTCATGAAGTTCTTTGTAAGTTAGTTTAATTGGTTTTTCTTTTGTTGGTTCTGGCACCCAGATTAAAGCGACCTTGTCGGATTTTTCTTGAAGATGTCTATCAATACAGTTGACAGAGAAATTTAATTCTCCACCCTTAAACCATTTGAAGTAGGGGAGTTTTTCTTCATATGCTTTTGTCCACTTCTTTTTCCAAGCGAGTCCGTTTTCCGCAAGGTATTCCCAGAATTTGATAGGATTTTTTGCAGCTTGTTTGTAAATCTTCTTGTTTTTAATCCAAGCAATTTTTTTCATCTCTTTGCTTGGCCAGTACTTCCCTCGTTTTTTTGTTATGTATTTTTTCATTTGTTATATTTTTTCAACCAGATTTTTTTGAACCAAGGTAATGTGAGTGTGGATAACATGAATGCAACTGCCGGGACAATAGCGTTTAACCAAGGTCTTGGAATTTTGATTGCCCAGAGATAAACTCCAATTGCGAGGTAAGTGAAAATTGTGATTAAGATTTTTCTTGTCCAACTTATTTCCCAGGCTTTATCTGCTTCAACTCTTTTGTTTCTTTCAATAACTTTTTTAATTTCTTTTTTCATTAGTCTATCCAAAACCTCTTATCTTTAATTCCTTTATCCCATAATCTTCTTGTATAAC
>CEPX01415089.1_pt1 | contig 12972 bp, 11 predicted proteins | sample 361361 | NCBI WGS metagenome assembly CEPX01 (sample SAMEA2619974, study PRJEB7988) | marine metagenome | biome: marine biome (ENVO:00000447); feature: mesopelagic zone (ENVO:00000213) & marine oxygen minimum zone (ENVO:01000065); material: "saline water (ENVO:00002010), including plankton... | reverse complement strand
ATTCAGAGCTCAAATTGATGGTCAGTATCATCCTGAAACATTCGAGGCTCTTCATAAGAAAGCGAAAAACATCGAAGTTCTTTCCGGAACTAGGAGATTTAATGAACTTGAAAAGATGCTTATGGGGCCTCATCCAAATAGAGCTTTTGAGGATCTTTGGGAAACTGATGTGATTGAGCATTTGATTCCTGAGCTTCATGCATGCAAAGGCATTGCTCAGCCAGGCACTATGCATGAGGAAGGAGATGTATGGGACCACACGTTGGATGTAATTTCTAAATTCACGGAAGACCATGAGGCGGACGTCAGATGGGCAGCATTGCTGCACGACATTGGGAAGCCAAAAACATTTTCGATCGAAGCAGACCGTATTCACTTCAATGAACATGCTCCCGTTGGCGGAGATATGTCAAAGGAAGTTTTGGATAGGCTCCAATGCACATCTAAGAGAAGGGACAAGATCGCATGGCTTATAAGCCATCATATGACGATGTCCACATACGGAGAGATTGATGACAAGAGAAAGGCGCACTGGTACTTCCATCCTTGGTTTATCGAACTCCTTCAACTCTTTTGGCTTGATGCTGCTGGAACGCAGCCCACATGTTTTGATCTATATGAGTCCATTATTAAGGATTACAACCAATTTCTGGACGCTCATCCTCGCCCCAAAAAGCCACTTCTTTCCGGAGAAGAAGTAATGGAAATATTAGGGATAGAGTCTGGGGAAAAAGTAGGAGAATATCTGGAGAAGCTTAATAAGGCTCAGATTGGCGGGAAAATTAAACTAAAAAAAGAGGCGATTGAATATTTAAAGAGTATTAAGGGTCGATAGTCGCTCGTCACCAGTCACTAGTCATCTATTTTGACTAGAGACGAGAGACAAGTGACCAGCGACGGTTTGTATGCTATAATGATTAGTGCTCAATGATCGAACTCACATCAATCGCCGTCTTATTCGTTCTTCTTTCAGGCTTCTTTGCAATGGTGGAAGCGGCCGTTTTAAGCATTTCTCATGCGGAAGTTGAAGAATTGGTTGTAAAAAAGAAAAGAGGAGCGAAAGCACTCAGGTCAATAACTAGAAAACTGACCAGGTCAGTTGTTGTTCTTGTGATATTTACTAACACTGTAAATATTCTTGGTCCGATAATGGTTGGAAAAATGGCAATTGAACTTTACGGGAATTTCGCGATTGGAGCAGTGACTGCAATTCTCACATTAGCGACTATCGTCTTTTCTGAAATCATTCCAAAATCAATCGGGGCGCACAAGGCTCCTATGATCGGTAGGCTTTCGGCTCCATACATTCTTGCACTTACAACAGTACTTTATCCTCTTGTATTGCCCCTGGAAAAGCTGACTGAATTCTTTAAGACCGGGAAGAGGGTAATCGGGAGTGAACAGCAGATAAGATCTTTGGCAAGCATGGGACGAAAGGCCGGACATATAGAGAGCGACGAAGGCCAGTTGGTTCACAGGGCTTTTCTTTTGAATGATAGAACTGCCGCGGATGTAATGACTCCTCTTAAAGACATCATAAGTGTAAGTGAAGCTTCAACAGTTCGAGATTCTGCGGACAAAGTATTAAAAAATCCGTATTCCAGATACCCGATATTCGGTTCTTCAGTCAACGAAATAAAGGGATTAGCTATGAGCCAGGACATTTTGGAAGCTATGACTGAGGGAAAGGATAATGAACCAATAATGTCCTTAGCAGGGGAAGCATTGATTGTTCCCTCAGAGAAGCCTTCTGATGAGCTATTGGCGCTATTCAGAGAAAAGTTCATTCACTTAGCGATTGTTCAGGAAGACGGCCATACAATTGGATTAGTGACTCTTGAAGATGTGTTGGAGGAGCTGGTTGGGGAGATTGAGGATGAGGCTGATGTGGAGGATAACAGTTGACACGGGCGCTTCGCGCCCTTTTGACAATTGACAGTTGACTTCATGATTATTAAATAGATATGATGGCGAGCTATGGATACATTTAGATTTAAGAGATTCGAGGTTTATCAGGATGCCAAATTGTTTAGAAAAGATGTAATGGAACTGGTAAGCAAGCTTGTAAACAAAAAGACATATGATCTATCGGATCAGATTAAACGGGCAAGCTCATCCGTGATTTTGAATATTGCAGAAGGTTCAGCAAAGAGATCTGACGTTGATTTCGCAAGGTTCCTCGAGAATGCTATTGGATCTGTATTTGAAGTTGTTGCTGGTTGTGATATTGCAAAGGATGAAAAACTAATTACTGAAGATGAATATAAATTAATTGAAGTGAAAGCTGACAGTATCGCAAAACAATTAGGCGGATTTATAAAAAAATTGCGTAATTCCTCTAAATTCAAAAAATAGTCAATTGTCAAAAGTCCCGCGCATGCGGGGCGTGTCAATTGTCAATTGTTATAACAACTCTAACAACCACTTATTCTCCTTAAGTAATATTCTACGCCGTTCCGATTTATCATCATAGAAAAAATCAGGAAGCACCTCGATGACCTTGTTTATCATTGAAACTGAGTGTTCGTGCATTCCTATTGAATTGTAAATAAGTACTCCAGTTCTAAGGGTTGGTACATGCATTGGATTCTTGTATAACGCTTCGTGAATCAGATCGTCCACAACCTTGCTTTCAAAATCCAGGAAGCGAAGAGATTCGTTCCAAGCAGAAAGCAGATCTCCGATACCATCGTTATTTGATGTAAGGAAGGAATGAAGTTTGAGAGTACTGCGGACTGAATCCTGCAATTGTCCTCTTCTTTCAATATCGTCAAAGTTTGCATTGGCAGAAGCAGATAGCCAGCTTTGTTCGGAAATCATATTTTGTGCATTGCTTATAAGTATCGACCTATCAAATGGGAATAAATAAACAGCGCGTTGCCCAGGCTTCAAGTAATCGTTCAAGTATCCATCATTAAATAGTCTTATCGATTGGAAAGATCTAAATCTGGCTCCATTCCATTGGGAAAATGCGATCACGCTTATTAAAACCAGGAACGCACTGCCCAAGTATATGGAGCATTCCAGCCTTGGCTTTTTCGTTTTCCTCGTGGGCAAGGTAGCTCCAAGCGAGAGTCCCATTATCATCCAAAAGAAAACGTGCGTTACTGCTGTGTCGAAGCTAAAGAGCAAGCAAATAGATGCTCCCAATAATGATAGGAACGAAGTGATGACTATCGGTTCTTCTCGTCTTTTCCAGAGGGAATGCAGGTGTTTTGTGAGTAGTGTGTAGTAGGCAAGGAATCCGAGAATGCCAAGTGTTATAAACAGATCAAACGGTTTGCTATGCGCGCGGTCCACAACTGTCTCCAGCGGTTCATATTCGAATATCTCCTTATCTATAAACTGGGGAGAAAAGAGTGCCATGGAGTCCAGTCCGTATCCAACAGGTCGATGAATGAACATGTCCGCAGAAGCATCCCAAATAACAGCGCGAGAGCCGAGCCCAATATGCTGGGTGGGAGAAGAGAATCGCTCAGAAAACTCCAACACGGCTGATATTAAAATAAGGAACAAGGCAATCGAGGTTAGATTGAGCAAGATTCTATTGCTGGCTTTAATTTGCTTCTTCCAGTTCTCTGATCGAACTACTACTATCGCAAATACAATTAAAAAGCCAATAAGCGCAGATCTGCTTGCGGTGGTTGCAAGTACAAGCAAGTTAAGAAGACAAAGAGATGAAAGAATTGCTCTGGGACGATCTTTAGATTCCTGCATTCTTTGAAAGGCAAATGGAAGGGTCAGCAATATAAAGAGCCCGAGGAAATTCGGCTGGCCAAGTGTAGAAAAGGTCCTTCCGAGAAACACTTCGTTGTCCCAAGCTGGGATAAATGGATCAATGCCCAGAACTTGCAAAGATCCATAAAGAATTACGAACGCATTACTAAGTACGATTGCTTTTATCAAGTAAGATTGATTCCTCTTTCGTCTGGCAAACGCGAAAGCAGAAAGTGCTATTGCAAAGAATACAAAATAGGCCATAAGACCTTCGAATCTAGGGGAAGAACCAACAAAGCTCAGTAAAGGAGCTTTTGACCAGAGAGGGGAAATAAGAACAATTGCAAAGAATGAGAGGAATAATTTACCTGTTTGTGTTTTATAAAGAGGAGCAAGAGACTCGGGTTTCTCTGCGAATGAAATAATCAAAAGTCCTGCAAGTCCTGCGGCTGAGTAGAAGAGGAGCTTAGGCAGAACAAAGCCGAAAGAGGGAAGTGGGACAAATATAATTGTCCCCAACACAATCAGAAGGCCGAATAATCGAATAGCCCAATCCTTAGTCATAGGATTGGGGAATATTGTCTCTTATCTTTGTTGATTAATCAAATTTGTATTGGTGGGCCAGGGTGGATGTTTTCTGAACTTTCTACAATATATCAAATACTTCGCAAGGCCACCCAATCCAGTAGGTTAAATAACAAACATTTCGTATAGAGACGAGTTAGGTGCTGTAATTCTTAAGAATTTTGCTATTATAGAGAAAGTTTTTATTTCTTTAATCGGCATATATGAAAATAACCATATTATGTGAAAACGAAACTTCAGCCGAGTGTTGGGATAAAGATGTGGTATCCGAATGGGGTTTTTCTGCCTTTCTTCAAACAGAAAATGCAAACGTCCTTTTTGATACTGGTAAAACTGACGTCTATTGGCGTAATGCTGAAAATCTGGGAATCGATCTTAATAAAACCGATTTTATTATACTTTCTCATTATCATTTAGATCACGCAAAAGGTCTAATGTTTCACAATTTCAAAGACAAGAAAAAATTACTGATTCATCCTCATATATTAAAAAAACTACCTAAAGAGGATTCGGATAAATGTAAGAATGATTTTGAAATTATTACATCTGATACACCATTAGAATTTGCTCCAAACGTGTTTTATCTAGGCGAAATCCCAAGAAAAACTAGTTTTGAAACAGGTATGTCTGAAGGTGAACACATGTCTGACGATTCAGCGCTAGCAATAAAATCAAAAAATGGCACTGTCGTTTTAACGGGCTGTTCACATTCCGGCATTTGCAATATATGTAAATACGCCAAGGAAATAACAGGGCAAAAGCTTTATTCTATTATCGGCGGTTTTCATTTGTTTGAAGACGATCCAAAAGCAGTCGGTGGAGCTATTGAATATTTTAAAGCAGAAAATCCCGATAGGTTATACCCGATGCATTGTGTTGATTTTCCGACACTCGTACGTTTTCACAATGAATTCAAATTCAGGAAATATGGCACTGGGGATATGTTAGAATTTGAAGACTAAAGGAAGAGAAATAAAACAAGGATAAAATTCTTAAGAATTACAGCACCTAACACGGCTTATGTAACTCGTCTTTCCAGTACACTGAACAATAGCTTGTGTAAGGCATTTGGTGGGCCAGGGTGGACTTGAACCACCGACCGCCGGTTTATAAGTCCGGTGCTCTAACCAACTGAGCTACTGGCCCATGTACATATAATAAAACTAGTTAAGCCTTCAGGGTAGGGGATTTGTATCTGAATTATTTCTCCTCCTTAACTATCACCTTAAGCTCCTGCTCTTCCGGTCCTATCTTGAGCTTAACATCAAAATCACCGAGCGCTTTGATGGGCTCGGCGATAAGGACCATTTCTTCGTTAACGTCGATCTTATGCTCTTTCTTTAGAGCCTCAACAATATGCTTTTCTGTAATAGCAGCGTAAAGCTTGCCTGCTTTTGTAACCTTTCTTTCAAATTTCAAGCTGAGGCCAGCAAGAGCTTCTGCGGCTCCGGTCTCTAGTTTCTTTTCGAGTTCCTTCTGCTCAGCGCGCCTTCGAATCTCCTCTGCGTAACGCTTGCGGACTGTTGGAGTGGCGACTATTGCTTTTTGCTGTGGGAGTAAGAAGTTTAGAGCATACCCGTCTCCTACCATTAGTAGGTCGTTTTTCTGGCCGACTTTCGGAACATCTTGGAGTAGGAGAACTTCCATGGTGGGAAGATTGTTAATGACTGCCTAAAAATAAGGGTAACAGTCATAGAGCCGACAAAGTTTAAGGAAGTGATGGGGCAGTGTCAAGAGGTGTTTACTCCTCGAGGTTGCTAAATCTTTAGTTTATGGCTTTTGGAAGCTAAAAACTTATTTTTACAGTAGTCCGAACATCCATCCAGGGAAACTCCACCAGTTTTTACCTGCTTTGAACACCCTCTCTTGCTTTATAAACCAGTTATGGAGCGTAAGGAATCGATCTGAATGCAAAGATAGATTCTTGAGAGCTACACCGCGAACATCCTTGTCGTATGCGAATGTATAAAGAGGAGCATACAAGAATATGGCGGGGACATCGTTCTTCAGGACCTCTCGAAGCTCCTCCAACGAAGTACTTCTCTCGGATTCATTAGAAGTTTGTCTTATGGATTCAAGTAACGTATCTGCTTCGAGAGATGTGTATTGCGAGAGGTTATAAGCATCTAATCGAAGGTCAGATCTCTCGCCCGTGAGCTTTTGCTTCCCGGAACTATGCCAGTATGGATAACTATCCAGATTATCCAGAAGCGACTGACCGAAAAGTAATATGTCGTAATCTCTGCTTAGCAATTTTTCTTCAAATTTATCTCTGGACTCCGGAACAACTATTGCAATGTGGATACCAAGAGGCTCCCATTGTTTCTGAATTACCTTGGCAATCTTTTCATATTGCGGTGGATTGGCACTTGTCATCAAAGTTAGTGATAACTTATCGCCCGCTTCGTTTACTCTTATGTCATAAGGATCTGTGGAGAGTCTTCTTCTTAGCATTCCTTTTTCTCTGTAAAGATCTCTGAATGAGACTGCCTGTTCTCCGACAAGGTTTTCGTCTCTGGTTTTAATAAATCTCTCAAGTAAATTTTGTTCTTCGTCAGCTCGCTTGAAGTCTTTTGTTTTGTCTGTTCTCCAGAGATAGAAAGAATCAATAGTTTCCCCTTCTGAGTTTTGCAATTTGATTGAATTTGTTCCCAATTTTATACTGCCAGTATTCCCAAGTGTTGGCAGTGAAATAATCCATGCTCCGGACTCTGTGGGATGATTAACAATGGGAATTGAATTAAGTGTTGATCCAATGGGAGCATCTGCAATACTTCCGGTGATAGTAAGCGCAGCGCCAGTATCCATAAGTACAATAGGCTCTATCTTTAGGGCTCCAACTTCATTGGCATCGCGCATTTCCAGAAGATGCTGAAGTCGAACTTTTTCTGGTAGGTGCCAATCAGATTCAAAAAGCGCTCCTTGAGCAGCTTGCATATCCGATTTATATCTCCAATCTGCTAAATCTATTTCAAGCAGGGGAGTATCAACAATCAGTGATTCGCTAATTTCATCAACTATTTCCTGTTTGTTGGTGCCTAATTGCAATCCTGTCCTTAAGAGCTTATCAGAGAGGATAGGACGTTCCATATTTAGAAACAGTGCAACATACTGCGGGAGAGAATATTCGGTAGCAGTAAATTTGCGGGGTATAATCGGCTCTCCGTTCTCATTCCGGGGAACATGACGTACTCCGTCCAAATTTCTTATGTCAGATAGAAGTGTTGTGTAATCCGGGAATATTCGGAAGATAATCTGATTTAAGTGGAATACTTCTTCTTTATCTATATCGCGCTCGAATCGTTCAAGTGTTACTTCACTCGAGAGCTCAGTTTGAATAAAACTCTTAAATACGTATGGGCCTGCGCCAATGGGATTGAACCCGAAGTCCAAGGTCTGATCCAGTTTGGAAATTGGAATACCTTCAAAAGATCTCTTTGGCAAAATTCCGAGTGTTAAGTTGCTGGGGAAGAAACTGTAGCTTTCAGAAAGTTTGAATCTAATTTTACGATCATCTAGTTTTTCCATATCAACTCCAAGGTAGTTTTGTCTAAGGAGTGTATTTGGGAATTCTGGGTCTTGGATTGTTTGAAACGTGAAGATGACATCTTCCGGTGTTACGAGATGCGGATTTTCTTTGGTTGAATCATGCCAGTGAATATCATCCTTGAGAGTGAGAGTGTAAATTCTATTGTCGGAACTAACTTCTAGGTTTGCCAAATCATCCTCAATGAGTTGCGTTTCCGGGTTGTACCTAAGGAGCCCCGAAAATACCAGCGATACGATGTCTCTGTTTACATCATTTGTAACCGAGAACCATGGATTAATTGTTTGAAGTTCTCCAACTGATCCCTCTATGTATGTTCCTCCAAATGCAGGCACAAGGTGTGTATTGTCCTTCCAGAATTTATAAAGAAGAACTATGAAGCTCAATGTAAATGCAAAAACTGCTACTAGAAGTACTAATCGCTCCCAGCTTAAATTCGTTGGTTTAAAATGTTGTCGTCGTTGCATTCGAGTTGATAAATAAATCTTAACCTATATACCAGAGTAATACTGGAATCAGTAAGAATACGAAACTACTCCAAATAGCCAGTCTGAAAAGAAGCTTTTCGGCCCCTCTTCTTTGAATGTATGTAGTTGCACCTCCGCCGCCAAATGTAGCGGATAGTCCGGATGCCCTGTGTTGCAAGAGAATGCAGACCATCAGGATCACGCATGTGATTGCTTCAATTGTTAATAGTAATTTGACCATATACTCCTATTATAAGCGTATAGTGAAGAAATTTTCAATTATTAATTATCATTTTTCATTCAATATACAAATAATAATTTTCAATGATTTTAGAAATACTGATGTTAATTGGACATTGATTCATTGGACTTTGAATGAAAATTTAAAATTGTAAATTGATAATTAGAAGTTACAATGGTCCTATCATCTATATTCTTCGGGCGATTAGCTCCCTCCTTCGTCAGCCTAGGCTGACTACGGAGGGCAGGCAGTTTCCAACTTCGCATCAGAGACAATAGAATGATGCAATAGCTCAAAATTTGAATTCTTCGGGCGATTAGCTCAGTTGGTCTAGAGCGTCTGGTTTACACCCAGAAGGTCACAGGTTCGACCCCTGTATCGCCCACCATTCGACTCGTCCTTCGACAAGCTCAGGACTCGCTCATGTCAAGCCAATAAGAGTGAAGGTTGGCTAACGTATAGGATAAAACTAACGCCAAACATACTTGACAGTTCAGTGGCTAATTATTATAGTCACAACCTTTTGTTTATCCCAAATCTGTAGATATGCTTAGAATCGCTAAAAGGACCCGCATATTGGCAAGTATCGGAGTCCTCACATTGGTCTTAACAGCAGTGCACAGCATTGTCGTCCAAAATGCATTTGAGGGCATCTCTGCTGCTATTTTTCCAGAATGCTCAGATGGGATAGATAACGACGTAGATGGCATTATTGATTATCCGTTTGACCATGACTGTGATTCTCCTAGTGACTTGCAGGAAGGTACTACGGACAGAGATCTATATTTGACGATATCTGACGGATTGGAAGAAATTAATACTGATGATAATGCTACATATACAATTGGACTTAGGACAGACAGCTCCCAGCCAGAGCTTGTAACAGTCCGTTTTTATAAGCCACAATTTTCTACTGTAACTACTGCAAGCGAGAATGGAAGGATTGCTGGAAATACAGTGATATGGAAAGACACAGTTATCCACCCAGGATATGTAAAAGAACTTTTCGTAAACATACATTTGAATAGTGATGCACGAGAAGGGGATTTGATTATTGCTGAAGCATACGCAGGAGACATCCGAGTAACAGATGCAACTCGCGTACATGATGGGAATAAGATGCGAGTTCCTATGGAAGTGTTTGTAGATGATGGAAAAATTTATGCAGAGCCGGATGAGATACTTACGTATCAGGTCTTAGTAAAGAACACTTTCGGCGAAGACCGCGAGTTTACACTCAGGACACAACTTCCTCCCCCGCTCCATTTCATGGGTGCTTCCGGAGAATATAAAAGGACAAATAGGTCAGTTGAATGGGAGAATCAATTCCTCCCTGCAGGTGGTGAAGCATTGTATGAACTTAAAGCTCAGATAGATCGTGAAACTACAGAGTTTGGAACGTTGCGTGTTCGCTTTGCAGTAGAGGCAGCATTTGGAACAGATACAACCACAATCCTTTACGAAGAGCTTCCTCCAGCAACGATTGACGTAGGAATGACTGATGGATACAGCGAGGCCAAAGTTGGAGAATTGCTAACGTATGCCATAAATATAAAGAACAATCAGACAAAACTCGTTCAGGGTGTGGATGTAAAAGGCGCAATCCCTATGTACGCTGAATTTGTAGATGCTTCCGAAGGTGGTTACTGGAATGGACAAGATGTCTTCTGGAAAGGAGTAACTGTCAGTCCTCATGGATCCCGAACTCTTCTATTAACAGTAAGAGTAAGGCGTGATGCTCCTCTTGGAGCAATTATGAGGGGAAGCGTAAGTGTTGAAGGTCGTGATGCTGTGGATCAAACAGTTGTATCGGACAGAAATGTTAAGAGTGGACAGACTGTTGAAAGGCCTATGAATCAAAAAACTCTGCTCAGAAAAGTTGCAGATAGGCATGAGGTTCGCCCGGGCGACACCGTAAGGTATTCAATCTACTTAAAGAATACATACGATCATCCAATCCGTAATGTGAGGATTGAAGATAGAATCGATTCACAATTCAGCGAAGTTTCAGATGCTCAGCAAGGAGTAATGGAAGGTGATCGAATTGTGTGGAATGTCCCTGTTCTAAATCCAGGAGAAGGATGGGAAGTGCATTACACTGTCAGAGTTTTCTCAAATGTTCCACATGGAATGGAGATTGCAAATATCGTCTCTGTTAATGGGGAAGGCCTAGAATCCATTTCTCTATCTGAAAGGGTAAGAGTAGGTTCAGTTGGAGTAGTAACTAAAATGCCTAAAAGCGGAGCCCCATTGGATGTCATCTTTGCTAGTTTAATGGCTGTACTTAGTGGTGTGCCTACGATATTAATTAGACGTAGATATATAATCTAAAAATGTCCATTAATTGTTATTTCAGCTACCAAACACGCCCTAAAGGGCTTTTAACACGCTCATCCCGTATATGTGCGAGATTCGCTTTCAACAATCAACAGAGTCAAATGTGGAGAGCGAAGCGTGTTGATTGTTGATTGTCGATTTGTTACCATTATAAAGTTATGACGGATACGAAAACCACCGAATTGCCAGGATACGAGTTTCTAAAGTATATCCTGGAGAACATAGTCGAAGACAAAAAAGCCCTCTCCATAGACGCAAGGAAGGACGATTTAGGCATCTTGCTTACTGTTAAAGTGGGTGAGAATGATATGGGCAAGTTAATTGGCAAAAGCGGTCAAACAATAAAAGCCCTAAGGACCTTGCTTCGCATAGTCGGAGGAGGGGATAATCGCATTAACCTAAAAGTTATCGAGCCTGGAGAGGCTTAGTTTCACTCTTTTTCCCCATTATCTAATGATAAGAGATCTACTGGAAAACGCATCCATAATCGAGATCGTTGCTACGTTTGTAGCCCTGGCATTAATTGCTGCAACTATCCTTTGTTTGGTTTATATAATTGTTGGAGGCATAACTTTCATTCTCTCTGCGGGGAATGAAGAAAAAATTAAGAAGGCAGTACATACAATAAGGTTCGCAATCATAGGACTTTTTGTATCTTTCATTGCGTTCTTCATAGTTAAATTCATGGCAGTACTTCTGGATATTCCATTTGATCTATCATTCGGTTTAATTATAGATCTCGTGGGCGATATCTTTAGTGCGCTTGAATAGTCTGAACCATGATTAATCCATTATTTACATTAATGAGAGCAGGTCTTCGACCTGCGATGTATTGGCATGTTATAATCGCACGTCGAAGACGTGCTCTTCGTGTGTGAGAAAATCAAGGCTCAGACATTTGATTCTTCTTTCTTAGCTTCTTCTGTTGCTGATTCTTCTGAAGCTTCAGCAGTCTTTTCTTCTGGTTTATCTTCAGCTGGAGCTGGTTCATCGCCACCACTTGAATCTTCAGCTTTTTCTGCCGGAGGTTCGTCCTTCTGAGCCTCCGGCTCAGGCTGCGACTCTGGAGTCGCAGCTTCGGTGTCAGCATTTGATGCCTCCGAGACTTCTGTTTCTGAATCATCACCCTTACGCTTTTTCTGCTTTGTGTACCTGAGGATATATTGATCCATTCCATCCATTCCTTCTTTCTTTAGAATCCTTGCAAGCGTATCGCTTGGCTTAGCTCCCTTTTCCATCCAATATTTAATTCGATCTTGCTTTAATACCAAATGGACAGGATCTCTCTGCGGAATGAAATTTCCAACAGTTTCGAGTGACTTCTTTTTTACAGGATCAGACTTCTCGGCCACTACAACCTTGTAAGTGGCTTCTTTATTTTTGCCTGTGCGCTGGAGTCGAAGTACTAACATTTATAAAGTTCCGAATGAGTCTATGGAACCTGAAGCTCGCGTGCAAGCCATTAAAGGCTTATTTTATTGGGATCTTATAATTCTAATTTCCAAAATATTGTGGCCCTTTTCCAATAAATGCTCTTTTAGCTCAAGTAGAACTTGGTTCAATTCCTGAGCGCATACTGAATTTTCTGCATTAATAAGCAATATTCCATCCTTAAAAGACTTAGCAATTAGTTGGTCCTGGTAGCCTTCAAGCTCAGCTATTATCCATTCCTGAGTGTGCAGAATTACATGGGAGGCCTTTGCATGGTCTTGTAGTCCACGTTTTTTAAGGACCTTTGGTAGGAGTTCTTTTATGTGATACATTTGATAAGTACTTCCATTGTACCCTTAGATGTACTCTTCCACTCAGGTTTATTGAAGTTTTTAGGAGGTGCTGGTGGATTTCTCATAGCTTCAACCAGTTGCTCAATATTCGGTTCAATCAATTTGGCCTCATTCCCGGCAACTTCCGGAATGGCTCCCTTATTACTTGCGATCACAGGACATCCGCAAGCCTGAGCTTCGGTGACCGGCAAGCAATATCCTTCATAAAGCGAAGCTGTAACGAATGCTTTTGCAGATGAGTAGAGTGCAGGAAGTTCTTCATCAGAAATTTCTGAAATTAATCTGACTCTGTTA
>CEPX01051939.1_pt1 | contig 12973 bp, 8 predicted proteins | sample 361361 | NCBI WGS metagenome assembly CEPX01 (sample SAMEA2619974, study PRJEB7988) | marine metagenome | biome: marine biome (ENVO:00000447); feature: mesopelagic zone (ENVO:00000213) & marine oxygen minimum zone (ENVO:01000065); material: "saline water (ENVO:00002010), including plankton... | reverse complement strand
TTGAAGTTCTGGTGGCATATCACCGATTTCATCTAGGAAAAGCGTACCCCCATGAGCCCGCTCTATTTTACCAATGCTTTGCTTAACGGCACCGGTAAACGCACCTTTCTCATGGCCGAACAACTCACTTTCCATTAGTTCATTAGGTATAGCAGCGCAGTTAATAGCAACAAATTCACCTTTTCGTCCACTCATTTTGTGAATTGTTTGAGCGAATAGCTCTTTGCCTGTCCCACTTTCACCAGATAATAAAATACGAATATTTCGAGGCGAAACAAGATTCATCATTTCAATTGTTTTTTTGATGCTTTGACTATCACCAACGATATCGTTTGAGCGAGACTGTTCATGCTTTATTTGTTTGTATTCTCTTTCTAGCGTCAGCATTTTCATGGCTCGCTCAAGGGCGTTCAAGATAAGTTCCTGTGGCGTCCCTTTAGAAAGGTAGTCAAAAGCTCCTTTGTTGACGGCTTCGATGGCATGCTCATTTTGCTCTGAACCTGTGATGACAACAACTTTAGTGTCATGAGTAGATGTTGTTACTAGTTCTAGGAATTCCAATCCAACTGATGCGTTGTCAGGATCAGGTGGCAAACCTAAGTCAAGCAGGACAACATCAGGTGTTTCTTTATTGAAGCAATCTATTGCGGACTCAAGGTCTTCTGCTTGTGTTTGTTCGTAATCTGAGAAGGCCCAGAGATATTGTTTTCTTATGCCGGCATCATCTTCGACGATAAGTAATTTAGGTTTGTTTTCAGTGTTCATATCTAAACTCCGTTCCATGGTAGAGAAAGTATGGCTTTGGTTCCTTTGTCTTTTTCACTGTCAAAAGTAAGGGTTCCTTTGTTTTTCTCGGCGAAATTTTTGGCTTCATAAACCCCGAGGCCCATACCTGCATTTCCTTTTGTGGTTTCAAATGGTTTGAATAGTTTTTTTCTTAAAAACTCCTCATCCATCCCCACACCATTATCAAGTATGCTAATGATAACATAATTATTCGAAATATCGCACGAAATATCTATCTTCGGTGGCGAAGATTTTTTTGTCGCATATATTGCATTATCAACAAGATGCTTAAATATGTCTTTTAAGGTTTCGAAGTCAATCGAAGACTGCGATTCGCTACTTTCAAAATCTAAGTAGCAGGGAGAAAAGTGAGTTTGTACGTATGATAAAGACTCATTTTCTTTTTCGATGAACTCGCGCAAATTTCTAAGATTGAAAGACGTAGAAGTTGGTTGGGTTACCGCTGTTTTGTTTGTTAATTTACTTAACATTTTCTCTAGTCTAGCCCCCATACTCTCTAATGTATCGAAAGTATCTTCGATAAACGCAGGGTTGTTTTTGTGTTGTTTTGCATTGTAATTAAGCATTTTAAGCTGGGCGTTAACATTTTTTAGATCATGTATAACAAAGGCTGATGTTTGGTTGAATGCTGCGAATTGCGCGTTCCTTCGAAGTTCTTCCAGAGTGTCTTGTGTGTTTATATAGCTTTCTATTTGATGTCCAAGCATTGAGATAAAATCTCGTGTTTCCCAATTAAGAGGCCATTGTGGTTTTCTTTCACCGGATATAACAAGAGCCCCTTTAGTTTCCCCGAAGATAAAGATAGGGACTATCCAATGTACGTTCTCACCTTTTAATATAGTCGGCTTTTTTGTTAACCCTGGATATAGAGATGGTGTTTTGATGGCTTCCTCTATATCAATAATCCAATTAGGGTTAGGTAGACAATCTAAAAGAAAGATCATCTCTTCCTGTGCCTCAATAGAAAGCGCATAGTTATCAAGGCAAGCCAAGCATGTCCACTCACCTTTTTTTTGTCTAAAATAGCTTCCAGATGTGTGATTTATCGCATTTAGTGATGATGCAAGAGCAGCCTCTGCCGCATCTTCACCAGATAATTCAGGTGTCATCGTTTTATTTAGTGTTCGCCAGGTCTCTCTATAGTCAAACTGAGACGAAAAGAAATGCTTATTAATCCAGACAAAAATATGCCTTCTTGTTTTGTTTGATGTGAATAAATAAGTAAGTGGAAACAGTAGAGCTCCCGCTAAAACTACTTTTGACGTATAGCCTAATCCCATTTTTTGCGCAATAAAACCAGTCCCCGAGAGCCCAATTAAATACATTCCCGCAAGAGAAAAAATGGTAGTATGAAACGCAACAGGCCTTGATATAACAAGTTTTGTTGGCACCAAATTAGTCTTATTTAAGCCAACATGAAAAACAGGGAATAAAACAACAAGGAGCATTGCAAGTAATTGTGGCCTTGATTGTTGCAAATAAGGAGTAACAGTTATATCGCAAAAGAAAATGAAAAATGCAATTGCTACGGCTGTCAAGCTGAGCATCAACTGTCCGTTGTTTTGTTCGTTAGAACGAAAAACTTGATGGAGTCTTTCATAAGACAAAAGAAGTAGTAATGAACTAATGATCCCCGAAAATGCATAAATTGTTAGTTTGAAAATTGGTTGTAAAGAGAGAAATGGTGAAACAATTAAGCATATGCTGCTAATTATTATAGCTACGACCTGCCAACTAGGGACATTTATGTGTTTACTTGCGGTCGCACTACAGAAAAAATGAATAGAGGTAAGCAGAATGGCATGAAGAGGCAAACCTAACCCTAACGGTGGTATTGCCTGAAGGTAAATCCAAGTGTATCCCGTCGACCAGACTAGAAGACCAATTAGTGGGACCAACTCAATGGAATTGTGACGCCCGGTAAACACCCTTGATAGGCTAATCAAAGTACCTATCAAAGAGATAGTGAATAATCCAGCAAAAAGATAATACGGTTCCAACACTCTATTCCTTATCGTTAATGAAAGACAATGCAGAATCTCCGCACCAATCCCAAGAGAATTTAGATAACTTTTTCGAACGCTGCTCTCTTGAAGATTGGTAAGATTCTCCAATGCAAAGCGTTAAGGCACTAACAAGGAATTCATTCGGGAGGTGTGGACTGTCGCCTTCCATGGTTCCAATAGTGACCCCGGTGGTCTTTTCTCTTTCCATTATGTCGAATACCGCCCCTACATTGGTTGCAACAGCAGGGCAGCCGCAAGAAAGAGCTTCTGTTAAAACATTTGGGCTTCCCTCTCCGTAGCTGCTCAGGCAGAACACATCAACTGCGTTGTACCAGATTGGCAACTCTGAGTTCGGTAGTTGATCTTTAAAAATTACTTTGATTTGCCCTCCGGAATCATTTTCAACATCTTTCGCCAAAGAATAAAGAGCGTCTTCAAAGTCACCTTCAAGGCCTTTGCTTCCAATGATGTAATAGTGAATTTCTTTATCTGGGTTTTGTTGTGCAAGTAAAGGAAGAGAGCCAATTACATGATGGAATCCTTTTCTCTCGATTAAAGAGCCGACGCCAAGTAAAACAATAGAATTGGATTTATTCAACGAAAGAACATCCCTTGCCTCCTCTTTTGTTAAAGAGTAAGTAAATCTATTGACGTTTACCCCATTTGTAATAACGCGAGTTCTTTTTTCTGTGTCGGCAATAAAATCTGCATGGCTGGCCATTTCTTGGCTTAGAGAGATTATTTTGTCTGTATCCCCAAGTGATTCTGCAATTATTTTAGCTCTACCATCATTTTCAGTTCGGTAAAAAGCCTCCATACCCCTTAACGTCACAGAGCAAGGAACTCCCCATTTCTTAGCCAGCTTAACTGCCAGAGGAAGATCAGGATAAGTCCAATGTGCATCAATGTGAGTAAAGGGAGATTGTGCATGTAATTTATCTAGCTCTTTTTCTAACGAAAGGATAAGCATAGTGTGCTCTTTGCTTTTTAGTACCCCGGGTAATGCAAAATAACGACTGTGGTGTATATCGCCAAGTTCACTATCAACAGAGATTTTAGGTGTTGCTTGCTGTTGTTTATATCGACTCATCAAAAAGTGAACAGGGGATGTTGGAATTGGATTAAAGACAGTAATACTACCTTCATCACCAAGCTTTCTCTTCATCGCTGCCAATCTGTTTCTTACAAATATGCCATGATTAGGCATTGTAGGAGTTGGGAAAAGGGTACTAATAGCAAGAATGTTCATAAATACTTCCAATCAAAAGAGGGAGTTTATCCCTCTTGTTTTATTTTGTTTTTCGCTGAGTTAGCCATTCGTCAAGAACAACAAGTTGCCATAAAATACGATGGTTGTCTTGCTTTCCATTAAAGTGATCAGAGCAAATCGATTTTATCGCGTCAAAATGGAAGAACTCAAGTAGAGGAGTATTTTCACTCATTAATTTATCAGCGATATACTCTTTCAAAGGACCTTTAAACATAAGAGCAAGAGGCGTGGGAAACCCTTTTTTTTCTCTGTAAATAATGTTGCTAGGCAAATAGGTTTCCATCATTTTCTTTAAGATGTATTTACCTTCACCATTTTTTATTTTCTGAGAAGATGGCAATGATGCCGCGAACTCGGCCATATTATAATCAAGGAAAGGTACTCGTAGTTCCAGAGACGAACCCATGCTCATTCTGTCAGCTTTTATGAGGAGGTCATCCACAAGCCACGTCTTTGTGTCAAAATCCAACATCCGAGACAGCAAGTCCATTCCTTTGTTTGAGTTCATAACCTCTTTTGCATACCCTGATCCATTAGGTAAGTTTTTGAAAGAGTCCAAAAACAACTCGTCATGATAAGATGAATCGTAAACACTGATACCTTTGTAGCGCTCCTCAAAAGGGAGTGACAGCATGTTTGCGTATTTACGTATTTTATTGCCGGGTGGCAATATTTTTTTCGTCAACGCCGAAATTAAAGACGACCCAAGAGGGGTTGCGATGCGCCTCATTGTCTCTAGCGTGCTCATGTTTTGATAAAGATCGTAACCTGCGAAGAGCTCATCAGAACCTTCGCCTGATAAAACGACAGTTACGTGCTCTTTCGCTAGTTCTGACACATAATGAAGAGAAATAGCGGCTGCTTCCGTTACCGGCTCATCCATTGTTGACACAAACTTAGGGATATAACGAATAAAATCATCCGCAGTCATAGTGTAAGTGTGATGCTCAGTGCCAAATTGAGAGGCTATTTGTTGAGCATATTTTGATTCGTCGTATTCATCGCCATACTCACCAATGTCATATCGTACAGAGAATGTTTTCAAAGGCTCTTGTAGCTTTTGTGTTTCTTTTAGCATTGCAACAACAGCACTAGAGTCAAGTCCGCCACTTAAGAAAACCCCTAAAGGAACGTCTGCTCGAAGTCTTAATTGCAAAGAGTTTTTAAACTGAGTCTTTAATAACTCAATATTCTCGCTTAACGACGCTGTTGATGGTTTGGGGCGCTTCAACTCCCAATACTGAGAAGTTGAGATTACCCCATTTTTAAAAGATAGAGAATGCCCAGGCATCAAACGCATAACACCTTTATCGAGTGTTTTTTCACCCATTACATAGCCATAATTCATGTAATCTTTAATAAGGTGATCTTCCAAAAGGAATTCTCTGTCTAACAAATGGTTTAAGGCTTTTATTTCAGATGAAAAAGCGATGCCATCATCAAGTTCAACATAGTAAAGAGGTTTTATCCCCAGCCTATCTCTAACTAAAAATGTTTCTTTTGTTTTGTCGTTGTAGATGGCGATTGCAAACATTCCGTTGAAGCGACTAACGCAAGACTCTCCCCAAGCAGCGTAAGCCGCCAAAATAACTTCAGTGTCTGTGCCGGTAGTGAAGTGGTAACCTAAAGAGACTAAATCTGACTTTATCTCAAGGTAATTATATATTTCACCATTAAAAACAATAGATAGGTTTCCGTTAGGTGTTTGCAAGTGCATAGGCTGCGTCCCCTCGGGGCGAGGATCAAGTATGCTTAGCCTTAAATGACCAAGGGTAATCGGATCGTTTTGATGAGACCAGACTTGTTGTGCATCTGGCCCTCGATAGGCCATGGCAGACATGGCACTCATCATTTTGTCTTCTGAAAAATCACTAGGGTGCGCTTGCCTATTCACAAGCCCAATAATACCACACATAGTTAAATCCTTTTATTTACTGACGGTGCTTTTTCCACGTTTGTTCAGAAACCCCTTTGTTTAAGAGGTAGTGAACCTTAACGCCTTTTGGCAGTTTTCTTACTGCTTCCATAAGATCGCGATCTTTCACTCGACCATCTTCGATAACAATGATTATTTGGTCAATGTTCTCGCTTAGAGTGTAGGCTTCATTAACACCAACAAGAGGGGGTCCATCAAAAAGCACAATACGGTCATTGTAGCGGCCTTTGAATTCATCAAGTAGCGTTGTCATTTCGTCACTGTTTAGATATTCGTTAGCATGACCGAGCTTGCTTCTACTACCCATAGGTAGAAGTTTCAAACGTTCAATATCAGTCGAATATATGACATTAGGGACAGTTGTGTGCCACTCACTTAAAAAATCCACAAGGCCAAGGTGTTTGGTTTTGTCGTTTAGCATCATGAGATCTCCTATCTTAGGAGACATGATATTAACATCAACAAGCAGCACGTTTTTGTTAAGTTCGAAAGAAATACTTCGAGCTAGGTTCAAACAAGTAAACGTTTTACCTTCTTTTTCGTACAAGCTTGTTACGAGGATGCGATTGTTTTTCTGGCCATTTTCGCCTTCACTGACAGCTTTAAGAAGCGATCTTTTTATTGCTCTAAACTCCTCTGCAACAGATGGAGTTTGCGTAAAGGTTTTATCGAAACCGTATTTGCTAAGCTCTTCCATATCAAGGATAGTTGCTTCTGAAATTGTTTCGTTTCCTGCTTTATTAGGTGTGTTGTCACTCATTATTTATATCCTTATAAAACCCACATTAATGGAGATTGCCTAAATAAAATTTCGTGTGCAACCAAGCCACACAGTGCGATAAAAAGAACAGAACAGCTTGTGAAGAATACGATATTTTTAAAATACCCATGACGAGCCAGCTTCTTTTTATTAATGTGCGGCACTGAACCAATAACATTGTTTTCTCCAACTAATTTTTGCAGATGCAAAGTACCTAAAACAACACTGTTTAACTGAGCAGATATAAACGCTGCAAAGACGCCTACACCGACACTCAATATAAAGACCGCAATATAAAAAATAATTCGAGGAGGTCCGACAGGCTTTGTAGCCTCTCTTGGTTCGTCAAGTATCTTAAATTTAACGTCATCAGTTTTTTCATCAACACTTTTTGATATTTCTGCTGAATCTCGACGCTTAATTAGCTGTTGGTAGTAATTTTGATCATTGGTATAATTCCTTTGCAACTCGACAAGTTGAGCTTCGATATTCGGAATTAAGTCGAGCTTAGAATCGAGTTCATCAAGTCTTTCCTTCATTGTGTTTTGACGGGTAACAAGCACATCTCTCTCTGCTTCTAGTTCGCTTATCTTAAAGGAAAATTGTTGGAGTGTTAGGTTTTCACCTTCACCTGAAACAGTCATGGCACCGTTAGACGCGCTTCTTAATATGATATCTCGCTCTTTATTTTGCAGTGCAACCATATCTTGAAGACGACGGCTTAATTCTTGGATGTCAGGATGCCTGTCTGTGTAACGTATTTTTAAATCTTCAAGAGAGTTTCTCATACGCTCAACACGCTCATCATAGCTAGTCGTAATACTCCCTGCAACTTGAGATTTCAAATCTTTAGAGCTAGGAAGGAAACGTTCTTTTAGGCCTTTTATTTCAGATGCTTTCGAGTCTATTTCAAGTTGCAATTTCTCGATATTTTCTTTAAGTCGATGCACGGATGCGTAATAACCATTTCCTTGCCCAGGAAGGTGATCTTTATTTTCTTTCCTGAAGTTAGCTAACTCAGTTTCAGATTTTTTTAACCTTTGTTTATAGTCTTCAATCTGTTCATCAAGAAACGTAATAGCAACAGTTGAGTCAGTTCTTGAAATAGATTCGTTTGCATCAACAAACTTTTTCAAGGTTAATTCAACGATCTTATATGCCATTTTTGGATCAGTATGTTGATAAGAGATGTCGTACAAATTGTATTTAGAGCTACCTGTTATTTGAATATCATCTCTCAGTCGTTTGATCATCTCTTCGTACTCTTCGGGTGTTGGGTACTTCAAATAGAGATCAGAACTCTTGGCGATATCCTCAAGAGTTTTTCTGTTTAAGAAGGTTCGAGATGCGGTTTGGACTTTCTCTCCCGCATTCTGTCTTACAACAAGCCCCTCCAATAATCCTTGTAGCGCATTTGAGGTATCAGCATAAACTCTTGCTTCGGTCTCATACTTATTTCCCATAAAGGAAACTATAGACCATCCTGCAAGACATATCATCCACATAAACAGCATGATATAGCGTTTGCGATTCCATATACCGCTTAGGTATAGACTTATTTGGTTTAATTTATTTTCAAAATCAAGCATGTCTCGTTCCTTAACACGAAAGCTTACGTCCATGTCTTACCGTTGTTTGATAAGCCGATGGATTGAATAATATCATAATGAAATCTGTTTTTTTGTGTTGAATGTCATTTTTTTTGACATTTTTTTTATTATTTTTGTTTAGTGTAAAAAAAATTTGATATTATAGCCAGCACAAAAGGAATTATTTCACCAAATGCAAGGATGTGTTATGCAGCGTTTTAGTTTAGAAAGAAAAAAGACAGTGTCTACATATTTGTTTGATGTAGCATCAACAACAATGTTCTTTTTCACTTTCTTCTATATATTCAACTTTATCGGTTGGCAAAAGATGCCAAGCATTCACTTTATGCTGACATCTACATTTTTCGGGTTAATACTCCCGCTATCCCACTTATCGTTAGGTCTTTATGAATGCAAGGTCCGCGAGAATATAAGAACCGTGTTTAGACGAACAGTACTAAGTTCGGGTCTAACCTTCTTTGCTTTCGAGTTGGTAAACTCTTTTGCTCAACTTGAAACGCACAATCTAACCCTGTTGTTCGGTTTGATTTTTGCGATTGTCATGCAAACCGTGTGGCGTCATTTTGTAATTCATGAAGGCTACCTGTTTTCCGTTAAAAGGACTGTTGTTTTTTTAGGGGCGGGGGAGCGAGCTGAATTTATTACGAAAAGGATGAGGCGTGCTGTCGATCGTAAACATTTTTCCAAATGGTCATTCCTTCCACTAAACGAAGTGACAAGCGCACTAAGTGAGAGAGAGAATATTGTTTCACTAATGGAAGGTGAGACTACTTGGGATGCTCTTAGAAGAATTAATCCTGATGTGATTGTTTTGTCAAACGAGAAAGACGAAGCGCTTGATGTTGACACCCTGTTAAGGATGCGAATTGAAGGTGCTGAACTTGTAGAGTTGGAAGATTTCGTAGAGTCTGAGTTAGGTCAAATCCCGGTTGAAAAGATGAAGTCAGAGTGGCTTTTGGTAACCTCGGGATTTAATTTGAATCGAAAATTTTATGAACACCTAAACACAGGCATAAATATCATTCTTGCTGTTTTTGTCCTCGCGTTAACGTGGCCTCTAATGATCATGGCGATGCTGGCAATTTACTTTGAAGACGGCAGAAAAGATAAAGCAAGTGTTTTTTATAAACAAGTCAGAGTTGGGTTAAATGACAAGCCCTTTGAGATTATAAAATTCAGAAGCATGGGAAAAAACGCCGAAGCAAATGGCGCTCAGTGGGCTTCGAAAGATGACATGCGAGTCACTCGTGTAGGCCATTATTTGAGGAAGTACAGAATAGATGAACTTCCGCAATTATTTAATGTACTAAAAGGCGAAATGTGTTTCGTTGGTCCAAGACCTGAAAGACCAGAGTTTGTTGAAAAGCTTGCTGAGCAAATACCATTTTTTCATTACCGCCACTGCGTAAAGCCTGGACTAACTGGGTGGGCGCAAATCAATTACCCTTATGGAGACAGTATTAATTGCAGCTTCGAAAAGTTGAAATTTGATTTATATTACGTTAAACATCGAAGTTTTTTACTTGATATGTATTCACTATTAAGGACAGTAGAAATCGTTTTATTCGGAAAAGGACGTTAGATTATGCCGGTTAACAAAAAGATTATGACCGTTGATGTGGAAGATTACTACCAAGTAGCCGCGTTTAAGGATATCATTACGCCATCTCAGTGGGATGAATTCCCGAGTAGAGTTGCGGAAAACACAAATAAGATTTTAGATTTTTTCGAAGAGAATAACGTTAAGGCTACTTTCTTTATTCTTGGGTGTGTTGCTGAAAAAGAACCTGAGCTCGTAAAAAGAATCGATGCTTTAGGGCATGAAGTGGCAAGCCACGGTTATGGACATCAAAAAGTATTTGAACAAACCCCTGAAGAATTTAAGGAAGATCTTGTTAAGGCCAAAAGGATTTTGGAATCAATTACAGGGAAGGCGGTCTTGGGGTATCGAGCACCGTCATTTTCAATCGACAAACGCTGTGAGTGGGCTTTTGATATATTGAAAGAGACAGGTCACGTTTACAGTTCTAGTACTTACCCCGTTGTACATGATCATTACGGTACACCAGATTGGCCAATAGAAGCGTATGAGACAAAAAGTGGATTATTAGAAATCCCTCAGTCTACGATTGACTTTCGAGGCAAAAGGTTACCTATCGGTGGTGGTGGTTATTTTAGATTATTCCCGCAATTACTCAATAAATTCTTGTTATCACAATTCGACAAGCAAAGAACGCAACCTTATGTTTTCTATTTCCACCCATGGGAGATAGATCCAGAGCAACCAAGGATAGATAAGGCTCCATTGAAGTCTAAGTTTAGACACTATGTGAATTTGTCTAGAATGGAAAGTAAAATAAAAGATTTATGCAAATCGCATGAATGGCAAACAATGAAAGAAACATTTGTTTCTAAATAGCCTAGGGAGTGTAAGGCATGAATTTTGTTTTTAAGCGCTGGTTACCGGTATTGGCACTTTTTGTAGGCGCATTTCTACTGACGTTAGATGCCTCTGTGGGAATGGTTACTTTGTGGCTTACAACGGACACATATATGCACGGTATGTTTGTCCTTCCTTTAGCGTTTATTCTGGCAAAGAGTCGCCCCCTGCCGGGAACAATTCCTACCCCTCTCCCGCTATGGCAAGTTTTCCTACTTGCTTCTGTATGGGCTTTATTTATGTTGTTTGGGCACTTATCAATGCTGAATATAGTGCAACAGGCAATGCTAATTGGACTTATCCCCTTAGTTGTCATCTCTTGTTATGGTTGGCGTATAGCAGCTCATTACAGCGCCCCTTTAATTCTCTGTTTTTTCGCGGTACCAATAGGGGATTTTTTAATCCCTGCTCTTCAATCTATCACCGCTGACATGTCTGTTTACTTACTTCAATTAAGCGGTGTTTCGGTTATAAGGAATGGTTGGTATATCAGTATACCAGCGGCAGATTTCCGTGTGGCAGAGGCTTGCAGTGGTGTTAACTTTTTAATCTCAACGTTCACTCTATCTGTGTTTTATGCTTTTTTCTATATGGAGAAGGCCTATAAGCGGGTTGTTTTTATTGTGCTTGGTTTTGTTGTTCCAATTATCGCAAATGGCATCAGAGTTTACCTGATTATAATGATTGCAGATTTGGGGCATGTTGAAGCCGCCACAGGATTTGATCATCTTGTTTATGGATGGATATTTTTCGTTGTAATCCTCATTGCTTTATTTTTTATCGGCATGAAGATGCAAGATCCAGAGCCACCAAAATGTGAAAGTGGAATTATCCTTGACGCTAAACCTATGAAAATAGGATTGACGCCAATTTCTGTTTTGCTTCTTGTTACAGTGGGTATAGGTACGTTTTTATTTACATCGTCAAGCCCGGAATTGGAAAGCAAGCCTTATCTTCTTGGTAAGACCCTCTCCAAGGTGGATATTTTAGGCCCTCAATTCCCTGCTGCTGACTCAGTAACTTACGCTAATGATGAAAGCGGATGGCGCGTATATGAAATATTTTATGCGAATGAGTCGATAGATAAAAAAATAATAGGCTATCAAAACAGATGGTTTAATGGTAAAGTGTGGAGCGTGGAGTCAAAGAAAAAGATTAATGTATCTAGTGGGATAGATATGAACCTATGGTCTTTGGCTGACATCCGAGGTAGGAAGTACAACCTTGTGTTCGCTTATTGTATAGATGGACATTGGTCAACAACCTCTATGGAAACAAAAGCACGTCAGTTTTTAGCTCGTTTAACTCAGTCAGATATGGGTGGTAGAGCATATGCGTGGTTTGCAGATGAAAATCTAGATTTAAACAAAATTGACATAGCGAACACATGTCAATAAAGAAGGACTTATTATGCGTTACTCAGTTGTTATTCTTTCTTTTAACTCAGAAAGAACCTTGGATGAGTGTTTAAAAAATATTGTTGATACATTTATAAAAATGGATGTCGACAAAGAAAGCGAAGTTTTTGTTGTGGAGAACGGTTCTTCTGATGGTTCAAAGGCCATTCTTGATAATTACGCAAAAACTTACCCTGGTCTTATCAAACCAATTATTTTTAGCGAAAACACAGGGACTACAGTGTCTCGAAATGCAGCTTTAAATAAGTCGACAGGCCAATACGTTTTGATCTTAGACTCTGATGCGTATATGACACCAGATGTATTGATGAAACTGACGGATGAATTAAATAAAAACCCGAAACTGGGTTTGGTTTGCCCGAAGTTGACTTATGCAGATGGAAGAAATCAGATGTCGACAGACACCTTCCCTACACTAAAAAGGAAGTTGCAACGTTTCCTTTCGTTGGAAAAAATGCAATCAGCAGAAAATCAGATTTTTGAAAAGTACGTAGATTATGCTATTTCGGCGTGTTGGCTTCTAAGGCGGGATGCTGTTGATGCTGTTGATGGGTTCGATGAAAAAATCTTCTACTCTCCCGAGGATGTCGACTACTGCATGCAAGTATGGAAACACGGGTATTCAATTCGTTACATCCCTACAGTTAGTATGGTGCACGACGCACAGGAGTTATCTCGTGGTTTCAAGATCACTAAATTCCATGTAGCTCACTTAAAAGGCCTTTT
>CEPX01185725.1_pt1 | contig 12982 bp, 15 predicted proteins | sample 361361 | NCBI WGS metagenome assembly CEPX01 (sample SAMEA2619974, study PRJEB7988) | marine metagenome | biome: marine biome (ENVO:00000447); feature: mesopelagic zone (ENVO:00000213) & marine oxygen minimum zone (ENVO:01000065); material: "saline water (ENVO:00002010), including plankton... | reverse complement strand
TGATTACAGTCGAGCCGGGCAACCGCCCGCCCACGGCAGTCATCCGGCTCCCGGTCGCCGGCGGCTCCTACTCGGAGGGCGAGCCGGTGCAATTTGACGGTCGCACCAGCAGCGACCCTGACGGCGACAGCCTGCGCTACCTCTGGGAGCTGGGCGAGCAGGGCGGCTCGAAATACACAGCCTCGCAACAGTCCAGCTTCGACCGCGACTTGGAGGAGGGCGAATACGAAGTGCAACTGACGGTCGAAGACCCGGACGGCGAAGTCTCGACCGCCATGGCCAGCTTCAGCATCACCAACCTGCCGCCGGTGGCGGTCGCCAGCGCCGACGCGACGACCGCCTTCGTCGGCGAGGAAATCAGTTTCGACGGCGACGACTCGTACGACCCCGAAGGCGACGTGCTCGACTACAGCTGGAGCTTCAGCGACGGCGAAACCTCGACACTGCGGTCGCCGAAACACGCCTGGGACGCGCCCGGCAGCTACACCGTCAACCTGACCGTCGAGGACGGGCGCGGGCAGCAGGGGAGCGCGTCGCTCGATATCGAAATCGAGACGCTCGGCCCCGACGCGCTCTTCAGCTTCCTGCTCAGCGGCGACGCAGTCAGCGAGGTGCGCGCCGGGACCAACCTGACGCTCGACGCCTCCGCCAGCAGCTCGCCTAACGGGGCTATCACAAACTACAGCTGGGACTTCGGTGACGGCAACAGCGAGGTTGGCGAGAACGACACCGCCACACATAGCTGGAGTGCGGGCGGATGGTTCAACGTCACCCTGACCGTCACCGATGACGTCGGTGAGTCGGCCGAACTGGTGTTGGTGCTGCGAGTTATCCCGGAGGACTTCCAGATCGACTACTCGGGTGGACAGGCCATCATCATCAGCAACAGCGACGACCAGTATGATTTCCCGGTCGAGGTGTTCCTCGACGGCATCTACCTCAACCTGACCGTGAGCTGCAACACCGGCAGCATGAGCTACGAGCTGAAAGTGCTTGACGCCGGCGGAGCTGAGCTCTGGGCCGAGAGTGGCGCCCTTGGCGGAGGCGACAGTGAGAATCACCCGGTCGCGGTATTCGGCAACAGCACCGGTGACTACACCATCATCATCCAGGTCGACAACGGGGGCATCACCCCCACCGGCGCCAGCTGGGACTTCCAGGGCTGGGTCCGCTACAGCTGATGCGGCTTTTACTGCTGGTCCCGAGCACCACTTACCGCGCCGGCCCGTTCACCGACGCGGCGCGCGCGCTGGGCATTGACGTAACCATCGGCTGTGAGGAGCAGCAGACGCTGACGGGGCTGCTGCCCGAGGCGCTGCTGACGCTGTCGTTCGGTGACCCGCGGGCGGCGGCGGCCGCTGCCGGGGAGTTCGCGCGCGAGCATCCGCTCGACGCCGTGCTCGCAGTCGATGACGGCGCGACCGAGGCGGCGGCCGCAATTGCCGCAGCGCTGGGGCTGCGCCACCACCCTCCGGCGGCGGTCGCGGTAGCGCGCGACAAGCTGCGCTGCCGCGAAATGCTCGCCGCAGCAGGGCTGCCGCAGCCGCGCTGCTGGCTGGTCACCGACGGGGAGGTGCCGGAGGAGGTGCCGTTTCCCTGCGTCGTCAAGCCGCGCCAGCTCTCGGCGTCGCAGGGAGTCATGCGCGCCGACGATGCTGGGGGGCTGCGCGACGCGCTGGCACGATTGCGCGCGCTACTGGCGCAGCCGATGGTGGCACAGGCCGCCGGTGAGGGGCTGCTGCTCGAGGAATTCATCCCCGGCCCGGAGGTGGCGGTCGAGGCGCTGGCGCGCGACGGTCGCGTCGAGGTGCTCGAGGTCTTCGCCAAGCCCGGTTTCGGCGAAGGACCCTTCTTCCCCGAGGAAACGTACGTTGCGCCGGCCGGCCTCGATGCGCCGCAGCGCGAGCTGGTCGCCGCGACGACCGCTCGCGCTGCGGCGGCGCTCGGGCTGCGCGAGGGGGCCATCCACGCCGAGCTGCGGCTCCACGACGGGGAGGCGTGGGTGATTGACATCGCCGGCCGCTCGATTGGCGGACTCTGCGCCAGCGCGCTGCGTTTTGGCGGCATTTCGCTCGAGGAGATGTTGCTGCGCCATGCGCTCGGCCACGCGCTGCCGTCGCTCGAGCGCGACGGCAGGGCGGTGGGGGTGCGGATGCTCTACCCGCCGCGCGCCGGTACGCTGCGCACCATCCGGGGGCAGGGCGCAGCGGAGGCGGTCACGGGCGTGACCGGGATTCGCATCACCGCGCACCGCGGGCAGGAATTGCTGCCGCCGCCCGAAGGGGGTGCCTATCTCGGATTCATCTTCGCCGTCGGGGAAACCGCCGCGGAAGTGGTTGCAGCGCTTGCTGCGGCAGCCGCGAAACTCGACATCCGGGTCGACGCGCAGTCTTAATAATTGTAATATATCAGCAGTAAGGCTTTACATGACCGCAAGCGAAAACGAGGCCGCAGCGAAAACGGGGCGCGTCGTGCCGTGGATGCAGGATTTCCTGCGCGGACGCAGCCGCGACACGGTGCTCTCCGCACTGGCGCTGCTGGCGCTGGCGTGGGCTGACCTGGCGGTCTGGCGCGTCACCGGGCTGGCGCAGTTGCAGCTGGCGGGAGTCGCACTGGGCGCGCTGCTGTTCATCTGGGGCGGACTGGGGCTGGTGCTGATGCTCAATCTGCACACCGGCCGGCGCCGGCCGGGCGACACACTCACGGCAGGCATCATCCTGTCGCTGGGCGGCGTCGTGGCAGCCAGCATCAGCATCTGGCTCGCGCTGGCGTGGGCGGTCGCTGTAGCGACCGCCGTGGGCGCTGTCGGCGTCATCCTGCTACTGCGCGGGCTGGGGCTGCTGCCGCAGAGCCAGCTCAGCCTCGGAATCTCGATGGCGCTCGGCGGCGGCGCTATCCTGCCGCTGGCAGTGCTGCGCCCGGAAGCGGTCTGGATGCTGCTGCCGCTGCTGCTGCTAGGCTTGGGAATGGCGGGCCTCCACCACCGGCGCTACCAGCTAGCTGGCTTCGTGCTGGGCTGCTACCTCGCCGGCCTCGGCTGTCTCGGCTGGCTGGCCTCGCCCGAAGTGGCGGCGGGCGGACTGCTCGGCGGCGGCCTGACAATGTCCGGCAGCGGAATGCTCTTCCTGCTGCGCCGCAGCGACCGCGAGGCGCGACGGGCGATGCTGGACGAGGTCGAGAGCGCGCTGGCAGGCGGCCACCCTTCGGCGGCACTCGAGGGCGCCAACCGCGTCATGCGCCGCGCGCAGCAGGACGGAATGCTGCTCGAGGACGAGCGGCTCTGGGCGTCGAAAGCACGGGCGCTACTGGGGCACCGGCAGTATGACCGTGCGATTACCTACTTCTCGATGGCGCTCGAGATTGCGCCGCAAGACGAGCGACTCTGGTTCGAGAAAGGCACACTCTACCAGCGGCTGGGGCAGTGGCCCGGCGCCGCCCGTTGCTTTGCACAGGCGACCGAGCTGGAGTACACCTTTCCCGAGGCGTGGCTGGCGCTCGGCCTCGCCCGCGAGCGGCTGGCCGAGCTGCCGGAGGCGGAGGAAGCGCTGCTGACCAGCCTTGAGCTGGGATGCGAGCCGGCGGCCGCCTATCTCGGGCTGGGGCGTGTGCTGGCCGGGATGGGGAAGGTGCGCGACGCGCTCAAGGCCTTGGAGCAGGCGATTGCCCTCGAACCCGAGAATCCCGACCCCTACATGGCGCGCGGTGACATTTATCTCAGCCTGAAGGATTTCGAACGCGCCTGTGAGAAAGGCTACTCGCGCGCGGTCCAGCACCAGCCCGACCTGAGAGAGGGCTGGTGGAAGCTGGTCGAGGTTTACCGACTCCAGCAATCCCCTGAGCTGGTGCTGATGGCGCTGACGCGCATCCTCGAGGCGGACCCCGACGATGCAAAGGCGCTGTGGGAACGCGCCGACCAGCACTACCAGTCGGGGCAGCTGGCCGACGCGATGGCCGACCTGCACAAGCTACTGGCGCTCGACCCGGGCCACCGGAAGGCGCGCCAGTTCAAGGCGCTCATCCTCGAGAAGCTGGGCGGCGAGGGGTGGAGCTGAGTGTTCCGGTTGCGCTTGCGCAGCCTGGCACCCGCACCCGGCAGCGAGCGTGACGCGCTCGCGAGCCAGTTCCTCGGGGCCATCGGATTCCTCGGCAGCGACAGCCCGCGGTTCGCCGAACGGCAGCGCGCACTCGTGGGTCGGCGGCTCTTCACCCGCTGCCTGCTGCCACACCCCGGGCGAGGCTGGACCACCGGCGAACTGGCGACTACCCTCGAGGTGCCAGTGCAAGCAGTCTACCGCCACCTGCAATGGCTGCGCGAGCTGGGGCTGCTGACCGAAGACTTTCCGGGCAAGGCGGACGACCCGAAGCGGGTGCGGCTCTGGCACCACTCGCTACCGCAGGCGTGGGAAGGCGTCGAACTCCACGCGCGCGCCTGCCTCGCTGGTTATCACGATGCGGCGCAATCGCTCGCCGGTGAATACAGTGCGACGGGCGCGAGCCTCCCGGAGGGGATGCTGGCGCTCGAGAAGGAAGACCACTTCGACATCGAGCTGCGCGAGGTTTCCCCGTCAGGCGATGCGCCGGCGGAGCTGCTGGCGCGGCTGGGCGAAGGGGTCAGCTACTTCTCGGCGCACCACTACCCGATTGCCAACTCGATGCCGTTCCGCATTCTCGACGGCTGCTTCCTGCAGCGCGCCGACCGCGCCTGGACCGCGGAGGAAGTCGCGGCGTGGGCCGAAACCACGCGGCCGACCGCCTACCGCCACATCAACAAGCTGCTCTCGCTCGGCATGCTTGCACGCTGCCGCGCCGCTGACGGCGGGCCCCCCGCGAGCGCCTTCTACCTGCGAGGCGGCTCGCTCGCCACGGCCTGGCAGGCAATCGAGACGCGCGTCGAGCTGGTGCTAGATTCTTATAGGCGCGTCGTGGGGGAACTGGCATGAAGCACCCCGCGCGCAACGTCGCGCAGCGCAGCCCCGCCCTCGCCGGCCGCACCGTCTGGCTCGCCGTCACCGGCTCGGTCGCGGCGGTCGAGAGCGTGGGGCTGGCGCGCGAACTGCTGCGGCACGGCGCCGAGGTGCAAATCGTCGCCTCACCGGCGGCACTCGAAATCATCGGCCGCAAAGCGCTGGAATTCGCGTGCGGCCGCCCGCCGGTTACTGAAATAACTGGCCAGGTCGAGCACGTGACCGCGGACGCCGACCTGCTCGTGCTGGCGCCCTGCACCGCCTCGTCGCTGGCGAAGGTGGTCCACGGCATCGGAGATACCCCGCCCACGCTCTTCGCACTGACGCTGCTTGGTGCGGGCGTCCCGCTACTGATTGCGCCGGCGATGGACGGGAAGATGGCGCAGTCGCCGGTCGTACGCGAGAACCTGCGTTCGGCAAGGAAAATCGCGACCGTGCTCGACCCGCTGCTCGAGGAGGGCAAGGCGAAGCTGCCGTCGCGTGAAATCATCGCGGCGTGGGCCTGCCGCCTGGCGGGGCAGCGCGACCTCGCGGGGCAGCGAGTGCTGGTAATTGGCGGCGGCACCGCCGAGCCGCTCGATGACGTGCGTGTGCTGGGCAACCGCTCCAGCGGCCGTATGGCGGTCGCGCTGGTCGAGGAGGCGTTCGCGCGCGGCGCCGAGGCCGAACTGTGGCTCGGGTCGGCGACCGTTACCCCGGGAAACTGGATTCCGCTCGAGCGCTTCACGACGCTTGCAGAACTGGTCGCGAAAGTGGAGACGCTGGGCGAGTGGGACACGGTCCTGCTCCCGGCCGCGCTGGCCGATTTCCGGCCGCCGCGCACGCCGGGCAAGATTGCCTCCGGGCGGCGGCTGAAGCTCGAACTGGAGCCGGTGCCGAAACTGCTACCGCTGCTGCGCAGCGCGCACGCCGGCAAGCTGGTGGCGTTCAAGCTGGCGTCCGAGACTTCCGACGACGAGTTAATAAAGAAAGCCGGGGCGCCGCTGGAGTATGCCGACCTCGTCGTGGCGAACAGCGCCGAGGCGATGGAGGCTGAGGCGGCGCGGGTCGTGCTGGTTTCGCGTGATGGCACCGAGCAGGCGAGCGGCAGCAAGCAGGCGCTCGCGAACGCCATTCTGGACCGCGTAGCGAGCTAGTTTTCGAGCCGTTTGAGTTGGCGCAGGTTAACTCGCCAGAGGGTGTTGCGCGTCGTGTCCTCAGGCGCTTGCGAAATCAGCTCCATCTCGACCAGTGATTCGATGACCTTCGAGCCAAAATAGGTCGCCTCGCGGGGACGATAGCCGAACTCGCGGATGAGGTGGCGCTCGATGACGCGCTGCGCGGTGGTGTGGTGACCCGGGTAGTAAATTTCCCTCAGCATTTCGATTACCGAGTCCAGTCTTTTCTTTTCGTCAGGTTTCATGAATCAGGCCACGCGCGGTTCTCTCGAATACGCCTCCTGCCGTATAAGTGTGCCGGTCTGCCGGCAGTCCACAAGCCTCTAAAGCGCGAGCGAGGTGGCGCCGCCGCGCCGAGGTCGCATAGCCCGGAATTGCGCGGGCCTGGAAAGCCCGTGGGAATTTTCCCTCGCGAGTTCAAATCTCGCCCTCGGCGCCATTGACGCTCAATTAAGCACGATGTTATGTTTTGGTGGGCCTTTTACGGTCGGTTCTTCCGGCCGATTAAAGGGCCTGGTGCTCCCGCCGGAATTCGAATCCGGGTCCTCGGCTCGAAAGGCCGAGATGATGGGCCTGACTACACCACAGGAGCACAGGCCCACCGTGGCGGGCGGGGCTTAATATTAATCGCCTGCCGGACGGCGCAGCCACCACGCCGCGCCGAGCGCGCCAGCGACCACCAGCGTGCCAGCCAGCAGCTGCATCGCCGGGACTCGCTCCGGGGCCGGGGCTGGCGCGGGCGGTGCCGGGACCCAGCCGCTGAGGGTGACGGAATTGATGTGCACTTCGTATAGCGGGCGGTCGCCAACGCCGGTCCCGACGCGGGGCGTATCCTCGCCACCGGGGTCGTTGGTCGTCGGCACCGCGGCGGCAGCGCGTACCAGCTCAAGGCCCTCGCGCACGACGCCGAATACCGCGTAGCCGGGGTCATCGGGAACCGTGCGGTTGCCGTGGTCGAGCTGGTGCTGTGGCTCGTCGCAGATGTACCACTGGCTCTCGGCCGAATCGGGGTCGGCGCCGCGCGCCATGCCGATGGCACCGTTGATGTGCGTCAGGTTGGCGTCCCACTCGAAGGGGATGGTCTCGCCGCTGCCGCCTTCGCCGCAGGTCGGCACGGGGGTGTAGACCACGGTGGCACGGCAGGTGGGGTCGCCGCTCTGGATGACGAAGTCGTCGATGATGCGATGGTAGAAGATGCCGTCGTAGAACGACTGGTTCACCAGCCCGAGGAAGTTTGTGACGGTAATCGGCGCCCAGTTCAGGAACAGTTCAAGCACGATTTCGCCCTCGAAAGCGTCACCGCCACCGGGGCCGGGGTCGTAGGTGATATTGATGGCTACGATGGGATTGCCCGCGAACGACGCTTCCATCGGGCTCGGCTCCGCCGCAGCGACCGGGGCGATGATGAGCATGAGCAACAACGGGATTGCGGTTCGCATCGGCGGCGAACGGGGTCGGGCAGTTATTAGGACTATAGCCCGTTGCAGGTGCCGGGCGCGAAACGCTTTAGGCTGCGAGTCGCCTGCCGGGGAATGCAGCCCTACCTGGAGCACGTGAACCTGACGGTCACCGATATTGACGCCACGCTCCGCTTCCTGCAAACGGCGATGCCGGGGCTGCAGGTGCGCGGCGAAGGCGAGGGCGAGCAGTCCCGCCGCTGGGTGCACGTTGGCACCGACCGCACCTACCTGGCGCTGGAGGACCGTGGCGCCCGCGAGCCGGGGCCGCACGTCCCCTACCGGCATCCCGGGATGAACCACATCGGCTTCGTCGTGAAAGATGTCGCGGGTGTCGCCGCGCGACTTGGCGCGGCCGGCTATGGCGAGGGAATGCGCGACATGGAGCACCCGCATCGCAAACGGCTCTACTTCTTCGACGACGACGGCAACGAGTTCGAGTTTGTGGAATACCTTTCGGAGCGACCTGATGAGCGGAACGACTACAGCCTGTGAACCAGCTTACCGGTGCAGCTCGCGCCGTGGGTCTGCCTCGGTGCCCCACGCCTTCACGAATTCGCTCGTTTCCTGAAACATCTGCTCGAACGAGTCCCACAGGTAGAGCATCGGCTGGTATTTCGTAACGTCGTAGGGGCGCGTCTCGATTTCCTCGAAGTCGGGAGTGCGGTACTCGATTTCGGGGTCGCATACGCAAGCATCTTCGCGCCCGCAGGCGGCGCCAGCAGTGCAGGCGTGCTCAATCTCCCCAAAGGAGGAGAGCATCCCCGGACCGAACGCCTTGATGTCGCCATTTTCGCGGCAGGCGCCGAACTCCATCACGAACCAGAAGACCGTGCCGAGCCGCGTAATCGCCGCTTCCGACTGCGTGCGCATGTCCGCCTCGCCGAAGAGCCGGTTCAGCTCGGCCCACTCGGGAACGGCGAGCATCGCAGTGTGGCCCACCATCTCGTGCACCACGTCCGGCTCCGGCGTATAGAAGGGGTGCGACGCGTGACGGATGTACTGCGTCGAGAGGAAGACATGGTTGGCGAGCGCGGTGTGGAAGGTTTTGGGGTGGACCAGCCCGCCGACCGGCTCCTGCCGGAAACCGGTCAGCGGCTACAGCCGCTCGGAGACACACTGCAGCTGCGGGATGCGGTCGTCCGGCAGGCCGAGCTGCGCGGCGTATTCGAGGTACTGCCGGCAGGCGTACTTCTGGTGCATCGGCTGCATGCGCTCCATGATGGCGGCCCAGACGCCGTGCTCTTCGTCGCTGTAGGGCGCCTCCGGGATTTTCTGCGTGCGCCGCTCAGCCATCGACATCTCGTTCCATTCGATAGCAATTTTGGCGATTTTATTGCGTCGCTCGCGATACCCTTCGTCCTGGAAGCCGGGATGGTCCGGGTCGAGTTCCACGAAGACGTTGCCGCCGACGATGCGCACCGCCGAATCAGCTTCACTGGTCTCTTCGTTCACGCCTGTTTCGGGGTTATGCATCGTGATTCACCTGCCCACCACAGCAGCGAAGGCAGTAAAACCTGTCGGTTGTATCAACGCAGTACGATGGAAACTGGTGAGGCCGAGGAGCGGGCGCTGCACATCATCATGCTGCTGGCACTGGTCGGCCTCGCAGACTCGCTCTATCTCAGCTACCTGCACTACCTTGTCGCCGGCGGCGGCGGCTGCCCGACGCAGGACCTGCCGGGGCTCGATTGCGGCGTGGTGCTGGCAAGCGCGCAGGCGACCCTGCTAGGGATTCCGGTAGCGTGGCTGGGGGTGCTCGGCTTCCTGTTCATCGGGGGGCTGGCGCTCGACCGCTTCCTGAACCTCGACCGGGAGCGCACGCTGCTCAACCGGCGGCTGTTGCCGCTGGTCGGCCTCGGCGGCTGCGCCTTCGGCGCCTGGCTAACTTACGCCGAGGCTTTTATCATCCACCAGTGGTGCCCGTTCTGCCTGCTGGCGTTCGGACTGATGCTGGCGATGACGGGAGTCGCGCTGCGCACCTATGTGGATGACCTGCGGGCAATGCTCGGGAAATAGATGGCGTCAAAACGGAGACGGAAGCAGCAGCAGAAGGAGGAGCGCAAGCTGGAGCACCGCATGGACCAGCGACGCGAGGCGTTCAACGACATAGCGCTCAAGCTGGCGGCGACGCTAGTAGTCCTACTGGTCGCTGCGGGTGCAATCTGGTACCTGTTCTACTACGAGGATGTGCCTGACCAAGCGCCCGCCTGGAATCTGCAGGACAGTGATAGTTCCGACAAATACTGGGACTCAACCGAATTCTATGACTCAGGCAAGCCCACTCTGGTCGAGTTCATCCACACCGAATGTGGGCACTGTAACGCACAGGCGGATACCATGTGGGACATCCACGACAACTACCTCGGGCGGATGCACCTCCTGGCAATTGGTGGTTTCAAGCTTGGCAACAGTGTCGATGACCAGATGGACCTGCGCAATTTCAAGGCGAACCACGAAACGTACTGGCCGCACCTCTACGATGCCTCAGGCGAACTGATGAGCGGCTATGGATTCACCAGCTACCCCTCGTTTGCACTGGTCGTCGACGGCCGTATTGTATGGGACCACTCCGGCAAAATCTCGTACGATGAACTGGCGAAGGTGCTCGATCAGTACGTCGAGCCGGAAGAGTAGCGCCAAATAGCGGCGGCCGCTCCAGCACTGATGTTGCTCGAGTTCAGCGAAACGGGAGTCGAGCTCCTCTCACAGGAGTGGGGCTGGCTCGACATCATCCGTATGCTGGTCTCCGGCTTCCTCGCGGCTATCTACCTGTAGTCCGGCCTCGACAAGATTTTCGACCGGCAGGGGAACCTCGATTTCATGGGCGAGCACTTCTCGGGAACGGTGCTCGCGGGCAGCTTCCATTACGGGCTGGCCGTCGTCACCGCCACTGAACTTCTTGCCGGCCTGCTCTCGGCGGCCGGCGTGGTGTGGCTGCTGCTGGGATGGGGCATTGTGCCGGGGATTGTGGGCGCGCTCTTCGCCGCCATTTCCGGCTGCATCCTGATGACCGGGCAGCGACTGGCAAAGGACTACGTCGGCGCCGCGGCGCTGGTGCCTTACTTCCTAATCGCCATAATAGGGCTCTACATCTACCAGATGTAGGTTCAGAAGCCACAGATGGTTGCTATGTCATCGGTCGCGCCAGGGCTGGTGAGGCCAATGGCGACAAAGAGCACGATGAGGAAGAATATTGGCACGGCGGCGGTGCGGGTCGCCAGCGGAGGGTCCCAGCGCAGGTGCATGAAGAAGGAGGCGATGAACCACACCTTGACGAAGGCAATGGAGAAGAGGATGAACATCGTGGCGCTGAAGCTGAACTCCTGCAGGATGGCCATGACTTCGATGATGGTGAAGAAGACCAGCCAGCCGAAGACCGCCATGAAGCCGTTCGCGTAACTCGGGAAGGTGTGCTCGTCGTGCGCCTCATCCGGCGCTGCGTCATCTGGGTTTTCGTTGTCGCTCATGGTTCAGAACAGGTAGAGGAAGGGAAATACGAAGACCCACACGATGTCGACGTAGTGCCAGTAGAGCCCGAACAGCTCCAGCGTGTCGTGATACTCCGAGTTGTAGCTGCCCCGGTTGGCCTTGATAATCAGGTACGCCAACGCAATAACGCCGACGAGGACGTGCGCCCCGTGGGTGCCGGTGGTGATGTAGAAAGTGCTCCCCTCAAGGCTGGTGTTGAGCCAGAAGCCGTGCTCGTACTTGGGGTCGATACAGTAGTTGGCAATATCCTTGACCGTGCAGCTATCATTCCAGAAGTGGCCGTTCTTCATCTCCCACCACTCGAAACCCTTGATGACCAGGAAGAGTATTCCCAGCAGGAAGGTGCAGCCGAGGAAGCGGGTGGTCGCCTTGTGGTCGTTGCGCTTCGCCGCATAGAGCGCCAGTACCATCGTCAGGCTGCTCAGCAGCAGTGCCATCGTGTTGATAATGCCAAAAATCAGGTGTGAGCGGATGACATCCGCGGCCGGCACCCAGTCCGCGCCGGCCGCGGCGCGGTAGCGCAGGTAAGTGCTGAGTAGTGTGCCGAAGACCATCATTTCGGTCAGCAGGAAAATCCAGGTCCCGAACTTGCGCGTCGAGAGAGTGGCGAAAGCAGGGTGGTACGCCTCGATTTCCTCATTCTCCTCGGAAGTCATCGGGTAATACTCGGAGAGCCACATGATGAAGCCGGTCAGCAGCACGAACAGCCCCACCAGGAAAACGAACCAGAACGAGGGATAGCCGTTCACCGCCAGCGTCAGGCCCAGCATGATACCCATCAGCCCCACCGCCGAGACCATCGGCGAGGCGGTGCCGTGGTGTTCTGCGTGCTCCGCATCGCTCATGCGTCGTCCTCCCCGTCAGCGACGTGCAGCGTCGGGATTTTCAGGAAGCTGTTGGGCGGTGGTGGCGAGGAGGTAGTCCACTCCAGTGACCAGCCGCCCCACGGGTCGGCGCTCGCTTTCTCGCCGCCGTTCCAGGAACGGAGGATGTTCCAGACCAGCAGCAGCTGGACCGCGCCGAAGAAGAAGGCTGAGTAGGAGACGAACTCGTTCAGCTCCGCCATCGATGCATCGTAGTCGGCGTAGCGGCGTGGCATCCCCATCATGCCGAGGATGTGCATTGGGTAGAACGCGGCGTGGAAGCCGATGAACGACGTCAAGAAGTGCAGTCGCCCCAGTTTCTCATCCATGAAACGGCCAGTCACTTTCGGGAACCAGTAGTAAATTCCAGAGTAGAAGCCAAAGAGAGTGCCACCAATCAACACATAATGGAAATGTGCAACTACAAAATAGGTGTCATGCAGATGTATGTCAAGCGGTATTATTGCCACCACGATGCCAGTGATGCCACCGATGGTGAAAGTGGCGATTGCTCCCAGCGAGAAGAGCATTGCCGTATTGGTCGTAATCGAGCCACCAGTAATGGTGGCTAGCCAGTTGAAAATCTTGACCCCGGTCGGCACCGCCACCAGCATCGTCGTCAGCATCACGATGAAACGGAACAGCGGGTCGGTCCCGGCGGTGAACATGTGGTGACCGTAGACTATGAACGAAATCAGCCCGATGGAGGCCATGGCGTAGACCATTGAGGTATATCCAAAGATGGGGCGCCGCGCGAAAGTAGCGACCACGTCGGAAATGACGCCGAACGCAGGCAGAATCAGGATGTAGACTTCGGGATGGCCGAAATACCAGAAGAGGTGCTGCCACAATATCGGGTCAGCTCCGGCCTCGACTGAGAAGTAGAGGCTGCCGAAGGTGCGGTCGGCGTAGAGCAGGATTACCGCCACCGTGAAGACCGGAATCGCGAGCAGCAGCAGGAACACCGCCACCGTGATAGACCAGGTAAAGAGCGGCATGCGCATCAGTGTCACACCAGGCGCGCGCATACGCATAATCATAGTCAGGAA
>CEPX01071877.1_pt1 | contig 13012 bp, 13 predicted proteins | sample 361361 | NCBI WGS metagenome assembly CEPX01 (sample SAMEA2619974, study PRJEB7988) | marine metagenome | biome: marine biome (ENVO:00000447); feature: mesopelagic zone (ENVO:00000213) & marine oxygen minimum zone (ENVO:01000065); material: "saline water (ENVO:00002010), including plankton... | reverse complement strand
AGAATACAAAAAGAGATAAAAGACTCTATTGCCGATTTAGATAAACTAAGAGAAAAGACTAATATTGAAAAGAATGAAAAAGAGAAAGAAATAAAGATATTTAAAGAAGGTAAAGAATTTAAAGATTGGATTAAGAAAAAAGAACAAATAAAGAAAGAAATTTTACTTTTGAATACTAAACTCAGTAAATTAAAAGAAAAAATAGAAATAAAACCCCTACTTAAAAAATTTCATGGGGCCAATAAGGCAGAAAATTTACTAAATAATTATCGTAATAATTTTTTTAATGCTTTAGTGGAGGATAAAGAATTAGAGATTCTAGATTTTTTAGAATCTGAGAAGAAAATTTTTTTAGGGGATGAGATAGCTAATTTAAGAAGAGAATATTTAAGATTAAGAAGTGAAGAAAAATCTTTATCTATTAATAAGTCAATTGAGGATATGGAAGAATTTTTGAAGAAAAAGAAATATAATCTTTTAGAGGTTACAAAAAGAATTGAAGGAGAGAATAAAAAATTAAGTAAATTTGATGAGAGATATAGGGCCCTCCTAAAAAAAATAGTTAAAATTACTGAAGATATTTTAGGGAATGTGAAAATTATTGATAAAATTAGTTGAATAAAAGCCTGTGGTCGGGATTAAACCGACAACCTTTTGATTACGAATCAAATGCTCTATCAATTGAGCTACACAGGCAGTTATCTTTTATCCTAGTTAATTTTATAAAAGCTTCTGATTTACTAACTTAATGGAGGGGTTTGATTTAACAGAGTATCAAGAAGAAGGAGAAAAGAAAGATGAGATTAAAAAAATTGTTGGGAGAGTCATTTCTGGTAGGAATGATTATGAAACAGTAATTGAAGAGAAGAGAGAAATTAAAAGATGTAGAGAATGTAATTGGGCATTAGAAGGTGGAGAGAAATTTTGTCCTGAATGTGGTAAGAGGTGTTAAGAGAACCCATTTTATACCGAAACATTTAAATACAAATTTTTTATTAACCCTTTATCTAAATATCATTTAGTTTAATAAATAATTAAAAGAGATCAAAATGAGTAAGAAAGAAACCATAACTATTGAAAAAGATACCTTATGGAAAGTTGGTTTTTTTGTTGTTCTTTTTTTGTTCGGATTTAGTTTAATTGGTGGATTTGGATTTACTGGAAAAGATGTTGGTAGTAATGGAAATGGTCCTGCGCCTACTTTAAATAATCCTCAAGCAGCAATTAAAATCTCTGCAGATAATTCTGATCCAATTGCAGGAAGCCCAGATGCTAGTATAACAGTTTATGAATTTTCTGATTTTCAATGTCCTTTCTGTGCTAGGGCCGCATCTCAGACAGTCTCTGAATTAAAAAGTAGTAGTTTATTTAAAAATGGAGAAATTAATTTTGTCTACCGACATTTTCCACTAACTAGTATTCATCCTTATGCTCAAAAATCAGCCGAGGCTTCAGAATGCGCTAATAGGCAAGGCAAATTTTGGGAATATCATGATGAATTATTTGCTAATCAAGGTTCACTTGATGTTGCAAGCTTGAAGAGTTATGCTATTAGTGTTGGATTAGATTCAGCCAAATTTAATTCATGTCTTGATGGGAGTAAGGCCGCTTCTAAAGTATCAGATGATCTAAAATCTGCTGTTGCTGCAGGTGGAAGAGGAACCCCTTATTTTGTAATTTATAATTTTGATAATGGCAAGGCAGCTTCTGTATCTGGAGCCGTACCATTCTCACAAATAGAACAAGCAATATTAGATGTGAGATAAATAAATTTATTTTTCCGTTTTAATAGTCTTTTCAAAAGTTTAATAAATCTCTTTTTTATTTATTTAACATGGAGGATGTGATTTCAAGACTAATTTCTAAAGAAACTAAACTTAAAGTAGAAGATATTTTAAATTTTATTGAGACTCCTTCTAATAGTGATCTGGGAGATTATTCTTTTCCTTGTTTTTATTTAGCTAGAAAGCTTAAAAGAAATCCATCAGAAATTGCAGAGGAATTATCTGAGAAATTTAAAGGGAAAGATTTCAAGGGAATTTCTCTTATTGAAGCTAGAAATGGGTATCTTAATTTCTTTTTAGATAGGAAGCTTTCTGTTATAGGTATTTTTAAAAGGGCTTATTTAAAAGATTTTGGAAGAAAAGGACTTGGAAAAGGTAAAAAATTTTTGATTGAATTTTCTCAACCAAATACTCATAAAGCATTTCATGTGGGGCATATTAGGGGAACTGTTATTGGTGAGAGTTTATCTAGAATTTTTGAGTTTGAAGGAAACCAAGTAATTAGGGCAAATTATAGTGGAGATACGGGAATGCATATAGCTAAATGGATTTGGTGCTACCAAAAGTATCATTCGAAGGAAAACTTAAAAAATGATGAATCTTGGATTGCAGGAATTTATGTTGATGCAGTTAAGAGATTAAAGAGGAATAAAAAGCTTCAAAAAGAAGTCGATAAAATTAATTTAGATCTTGAAGAAAAGAATAACCCCAAGATGATTAAATTGTGGAAGAAAACTAGGAAAATTTCTATTGAATCTTGGAAAGAAATTTACAATCAGTTAAATACAAAATTTGATGTTCACTATTTCGAGAGCGAATTAGGGCTAGAAGGTAAAAAAATTGCCGAGGAATTACTTAAAAAAAAGATTGCAAAAAAAGATGACGCAATTTTTATTGATTTGAAGAAATATAATTTAGGAGTTTGGGTATTATCTAGGAAGGATGGTTCTGTTTTGTATTCTGCAAAAGATCTTGCATTAGCCCACCGTAAATTAAATGATTTTCATTATTCTAGGTATTTAATAACTATAGCAGATGAACAAAGACTTCATTTTGAACAATTAATTAAGACACTCGAATTAATGAAATTTCCAAAATCTTCGTCATATGAGTTTTTACCTTTTGGAATGGTAAGGTTTCCTAAAGGGAAGATATCCTCAAGGACTGGAGATAATGTTTTATATTCAGATTTTTATTGTAGTACTTTGGAAATTGCTAAAAAAGGATTAATTAAGAGGGGAGATAGTGAGAAAATTTCAAATAAGAAAGCCCCAAAGATCGCCATTTCTGCTATTAAATATTCAATGTTGAAGCAGGATCCACGTAGGATCATAATTTTTGATCCAAAAGAAGCAATTTCTTTTGAAGGAGATACAGGTCCATATCTCCTTTATAGCTATGCTAGAGCAAATTCTATATTACAAAATGTGAAAAAACATTCTAAAAAGCCACATAAAAAAATAGAAGAATTAGAGATTTCTTATGTTGATGATTTAGAAAATAAACTCTTAAAGAAAGTTAATTTGTTTCCAGAAGTTGTTGAAAAGGCTTATGAAAATTTATCCCCAAATTTAATTGCAAATTATTGTTTTGAATTATCTAAATTATTTAATGAATTTTATCATAGTAGGCATGTTTTAGGAAGTGAAGATCAAGAATTTAGATTGAGAATTGTTGAAGTTTTTAAAATTATCTTAAAAAAATGTTTAGATTTACTTGGGATTGATGTTCTAGAAGAAATGTAAATTAGCTAAGCCTTTAAATTTTTATTTAATAGATTTAAAATTTCTCCAAGAAATTTCAAAAAGTTGTCCTAATGCTTCAGCAAAGAATTTAGTATTAATCCAGACCCCAATATCATATGTTGGATGGACTTCTTTATCATCTAGAAGCATAAACATTATTTGTTCCTTATCAATTATCATGAATCTTGCTTTTAATTCTTTAATATCTTTTATTTCTGCGACTTTAGAAAAATCTCTTGCTATTTTAATATTTTCTGAATTTATTGGAGCAGCAATTCTTATTTTTACTCCCCTTTTTTTTGCTTTTTCAAGACTTGGTAAAAGAACTTCTAATTTTCTGCTAAGCCCTTCAGCGGTTGTTACTAAAATAATTGAACTTTGAGCTTCTCTAACCAACATATCTAAATGATTGTAAACATTTTGTCTTCCCTTTAGAGCTCCAGAGAGGTCAGAAGGTTCAACATATTTAATTCCATCAGAAAACAATTTAGCTAGTTCTTCTAAGACTTCATCTCCCTTTAATTTTTCTAATCTCTTTGATTTTTCTTTTGCAGAAGTTATTAGATTTTTTTTAACCCTCTCAATTACTTCTTCTGGTTTTAATGCTATAAACTTTATTGGTTTTCCTAACTTCATTACAATAAAACCCTTCTTTTCTAATGATTCTAAGATGTCATAAGTTCTTGAACGTGGCACATCAGATATTGAAGACAATTCCCCTGCAGTCGATGTTCCTCTAGAAAGGAGCGCGGCCCAAACCCTTACCTCATATAAATTAAGATCAAATATTTTCCTTAGTCTGCTCAAAAATTCCTCTTTGACAATCATAGGAATTCTAATGTTTTTTAGTATTTAAATGTTTCTTCAGTTTTTCTCCTTAATGAGGGGTAAATTCTAATTTTATCGTCGGTAACTATACTTTATTAAATTTAATCTTGAAGCTTTTTTCCTTGATCTTTCCTTCTTCAATATAACTAAATTTTTCTTTAGATTTTTCAAGAGAAATAAATCTAGCCCCTACTTTTTCTTTAATTTGATTAATGTTAGTTCTTAATTTGTCATTAAATTCTGTAGAAATTTCTAGCTCTATTAGATCTGTTTTAACAAGTTCCGCATTTTTTCTTGCAGCCTGTATTTTACGAATAATTTCTCTAGAGAATCCTTCGGCTTCGAGTTTTGAAGTAAGTTTTGTATCAAGTTTAATTGAGATATTATCGGCCATGCCAACCCTAATTTTCTTAACATTCAGTTGCCTTACTATAATCCCTTGAAGTTCTTTTTTTATTGGTTCCTTGCATTTTACTTCAGCAAGTGCAAGAGGCCATTTTAATCCAATCCCATAAGAATCTCGAACAGCTAGACCTCTTTCTATAATATCTAATACTATCTGCACGTCTCCCTCAAGTTTCTTATTTACCTTTTTCAAATCTGATTTAGGCCAATCACATAAATGGATACTTTCTTCTTTAACGATCTTCTTTTTTCTCAATTCTTGCCAAATATGTTCTGTTATCATTGGACAGATTGTTGAAAACATTTTCAAACAATTAATATAAACTTCTTTCAAAACTTCATAAACTTCTTTATCTTCTTTATCTCTAACGATTTTTATATAAACTCTTGAAACATCTAAAAACAACTTTTCTAATTCCGTAATTGTTTTATCAAAATTATAAGTTTCAAATAAATTTGTAACTTTTTTAATACTAGAATGAAGTCTAGAAAGTACATATCTTTCTTCAATTCCTCTTTTTTTAGGTTTTTTATTAGGTTTTAATTGAGTAAGATAATTTCCAATATTTAAAAGAACAAGAAGATTCCTTTGTTTTTGATTAATGTCTTCCCAGTTAAAGTTAATATTTTCTCCCGCTTTTGTTTCACAAATATAATACCTTAATATCTCAGAAGAATATTTGTCTATAACTTTATAAGGAGAAATGATATTTCCAAGACTCTTACTCATTTTTGTTCCTTGAAAATCTAATATCATTCCATGTCCAAAAACACCATTAAAACAAGATTTTTCAAAAGCTATTGTAGAACATATTTGTAACATGCTAAACCATAGCCTAGCTTGTTCAGAAGCCTCTATAATAAGATCTGCTGGAAAAAGTTTTTTAAATAAATCTTTTCTTTGAGGATAATAAATACAATTCCATGAAGCAGTTCCTGAATCCAACCAAACATCTAAAATATCCGGAATTCTCTTTATTTTTCTTTTACATTTTTTACATTCTATTTTGATTTCATCAATCCATGGTTTATGCAAATCTTTAGGAATATTATCTTTGGTTTTTGATTTTAATTCTTTCACACTTCCTATGATCTCTATATGTCCACATTCACATTCCCATATTGGAGCAGGCGTTCCCCAATATCTTTGTCTTGTTATTCCATTATCTTTTAAATTTGAAACCCATGCTTCATAACTGTTTTGAACTTTTTTTGGAACCCAATTTATTTTTTTATTATAAGATAGCACTTTTTTTACTAAATCTTCTGTTTTCATAAACCATTGTTCTGTTGCTCTGAATATAACAGGCTTATGACATCTCCAACAATAAGGATACTCATGTTCTATAAGAGTTTCAATAATTAGACTTCCAACATCTTTCAAGGATTCGGTAAATTTAGGATCGTCTGTTTTAGCCTTTAATCCAGAGAATTCTCCCATATCTAAGATTATGCCTTTTTCATCGAGAGTATTAAAGGTTCCAATCCCATTTTCTTTTCCAACTTCATAGTCTTCAGGACCACAGCCTGGAGCACAATGCACTAACCCGGTTCCGGCAGTTGTATCTACGTAATCTTTAGATAAAATAATTGTATGGACTTTTTTGGAGTTTTTCTTTAATTGGTCGTAGATATCTCTAAGTTTAGAATAAAAAGGATGTTCATATTCTATTCCTTCTAATTTTTTTCCTTTGAATTCTTTAAGAATCTTAAATTTATAATTGAGCAATCCAGAAATAAAAACTCCAGCTAAAGCCCTAGCAACAATCCAAATTTCTTTTCCATTCTTTGTTTGAACTTCAGCTTTTATATAATCTAATTCAGGATTTACCATTATAGCAAGATTATATTTTATAGTCCAAGGAGTCGTTGTCCATAGACAAAGATATTCGTCTTTATTTTTCTTACTTTTTATTTTAAACTTTAAGAAGATAGAATTGTCCTTAACATTTTCATACTCTAACTCATGCTTGGCAAGACTTGTTTCACATTCACCACACCAATACATAATTTTTTTTCCTTTATAGAGCCTATTTTGTTCATGCGCTTTTTTTATTAGTAACCATTCATTTGACATAAAATCATTTTCAACAGGCAAATATGCATTATCAAAGTCCATCCATATTCCAATTCTTTTCAAGTCTTCATTCATTAAATTAGCATTATTTTTAGAAAATTCCTTACATTTTTGATTAAATTTCCCAATTCCAAAATTTTCTATTGCTTTTTTATCTTTTAATCCAAGTTCTTTTTGTACTTTGTTTTCCGTGGGTAACCCGTGCATGTCGTATCCAGCCCTATCCCATACATTTCTTCCTCTCAATCTAAAAAATCTTAGGGCAATATCTTTGAGATTATTATTCCATGCATGGCCGATATGAAGCCTTCCAGAAGTAAAAGGTGGTCCTTGTAAAAAATAAAACTTTTCACCTTTTTTATTCTTAGAAACAGATTTCTCATAAATTTTATTTTTCTTCCAAAAATCTAGTATTTCTTCTTCAATTTTTTTAAAATCTATCATTATCTAAGTTAATTTGAAAGTTATTTAAATTTAGTTATTATTCTTTTTAATTAGATTTTTAAATGATTATTTATTTATCTATTTATGGGAAAGATAATTCTTAGAGATAAAAAAGTAGAGACTCCAGATGGAAAACCTATAAAAGAAGCTTGTAAGTCTTTAGGGATTCCTTTTTCTTGTGAGGATGGTGTCTGTGGAACTTGTTTAGTTGATGTTGGGGCCGGCGCAGAAAATTTAGAAGAGTTAAATGACGCAGAGAAAATTTTTGGATTAACTGATAAAAATAAGAGATTATGTTGTCAAGCAAGGATGAAATCAGGCGATGTAGTCATAGAGTCTTTTTTTTAATCTTTAAATTTTTCTAGTACCTCTTTTTCTAAAAAGTGTAAGTTACTTGGAATAATTAAACAAAAGGGTGTTTTTACATCTTTATTTTTTAAATTTTCTAATGAATCGTAATATACCCTTTGATTTTTTGTTCCAGCATTTGAAAGGGCAATTATTTTTTCCGGAATTTTTATAGATTTTTTTTGAGAAGATTCTTTTAATTGATTTATCGCATCTTTTATTTTTAATCCTATATCTGTTAAAACCAATGTATGTGAGTTTATTGATAGATTTTCTTTTATATGGTCTATAAATGAAGTTGGTTTATTTTTATGTTCTTCCCAATTAGGCATGCTAATCGTTTTCCCAAATTTATATAATTGTAATCCTGTTCTTGAAACTGCAGTCATAATTGATGCATTATTGAAAATTTTATATTTAATATTTAAATTTTTACATGAAAGAATTAACTGCATATGTGTTGTTGCAGAAAGTGGATCCCCATAGACTAATAGTGCAATATTTTTATTTTTAGATTCTTTTACTATTGATTCGTTTTCTACCTCTTGCCTTGAAATTTTTTTTATATTTAAATCTAAGGCCGTTTCTAAATCTTTTATATCAAATGGAAAATTTATAGTATAGTCTTCTAAGTAAATTTTATCACAAGACTTTAAAATCTCTAGAGCATCTACTGAGATTGATTTCTTATTTAAGCCAGTACCTATTAGATAAAATGTCATATGTAGGGAAGAGAAATTTATGGTTTTAAGTTTATTGTTTTCGACTAATAAATATTAATCAAAATACCAAGTTAGAGTCATTATAAAAGTAAACAAAAACGTTAAGAAAAGTTCTTTGTCGGAAAAATATGTGATAATTGAACCTAAGAATGTAACGACAAGGATTGTTGGAAAATATTGTTTTTTTAGATAGATTTCTTTTTCTCTTTTTACTGTTTTTGCAAGGATTAGTCCTAATGGGACCGCAAAAATTAAGATTAAATATTCTAGCATAGGCTTTTTAAGCTTATAGACTTTTTAATATTTATGAAATTTATTGATACCCATATGCATCTTGATAGTGAAAGATATGAAGGAGAAATTAATTTAATAGTTGAAAGAGCTGAGAAAGCTGGAGCAAAATTTATTATTAGCTCTGGTATAAATCCCCCTTCTAATAGGAAGGTCTTGGAATTATCTAAAAAATATAATTTAGTTAAATGTAGTTTTGGTTTATATCCCGTAGATTCAATTTTAAATAAAATTAAACATTTAGAATTAGATATTCCGAGATATGTTGAAGAATTTGATCCAGATAAAGAATTAGAATGGATTGAAGAAAATAAAGATTTTTGTGTTGCTATTGGTGAAATCGGGCTAGATTATAAGATTATCCCAGGAACAGAAGATTTGCAAAAAGAAGTTTTTATTAAAGCGCTTAGACTTGCTAAGAAGCTTGATAAGGTTGTTGTTATCCATTCTAGAAAGGCTGAAGAAGATGTTATTGATATAATGGAAGAAGAAGGAATGAAGAAGGTTATGATGCATTGTTTTTCCGGGAAGAAAAAATTGATTAGACGTTGTGTTGATCTTGGATGGAGTTTTAGCGTTCCTGCAGTAATTAAGCGTTTGGATCACTTTAAGATGCTTGTTGAGATGGTACCTCTTGAACAACTCTTAACTGAAACCGATTCTCCTTATCTTTCTCTAGAAGGAGGGACCAGAAATGAGCCTTCAAATATTCCAATTACTATAAATATTATTTCAGAAATTAAAGAGATTAAAAAAGAAGAAGTAGAAGAAAAATTATTAAAAAATGCAGAAGACTTATTTGAATTATAATCTAAAATTGATAAGTTATTTAAAGTTTTATTAGTAAGAAATCTTATGGAGAAGTTAATTGATAGTTTGGAGATTTTGAGTGATTTACCTTTTGTTAAATGGAAGAAGGTTGAAAATTTTGATTCTCTAAATACCTTTAAATTTCCTTATTATCTTAAGGCAAATGTTAATAGTCCAAAGACTGAAATTGGGGCAGTTTTAAAATGTAATGATCTTCTTGATGCAAATAATGGTCTGAGAAATTTTAGAAAAAAATTTTCTGATAAAGAAATTATTATCCAAGAGAATTTTGATGGAATTGAAATGATTCTTGGTTTAAAAGAAGATGAAGCTTTTGGGAAGATTTTAGTTGTTGGCTTTGGAGGCATTTTTACAGAAAAAAATCCAGATGTTTCTTTTAGGGCCTTACCAGTTTTAAGAATGGATATTATTTCAATGGTTAAGGATCTTAGGAGCTTTAGTGTTTTTAATTCAAGAGGAAAAAAACATAATTTAGAAAAATTTTATACGTTAATAGAAAAAGTTGCTTATCTTGGAGAAAAAAATAATATAATGGAACTTGATTTGAATCCTGTTATTGTTGGAGAATTTGATTCTAAAATAGTTGATGCAAGACTTTTAATTAATTAAATTACTTTTCCTATTGCTTCGCACATTTCTTTTACATCCATAAAATTAATTATCTCCCAATTATTTAAAAATTCTCTTGATTTTTTTGTTTGATTTTCACCGAGGAAACATGCAAAAATTGGTTTGTTTATTTTTAATAAGTTTTTAGCTGTTTTTAATGGCTCCGTCATTTTTTGTGGAGTTAAGAGAATCATAAAGAAATCAAAATTCTCTTTTTCTAAAATTTCAATAGTTCTAGAATAGTCTTCTTCTAAAGCATCGCCAACTAAATCTATGGGATTATTATGGCTCCAATTTTTTGGTAAAAATTGATCTAATTTTTTTATTATACTTTTGGATAAAGTCGGAATTTTTATTTTATTTTCTTCACAAGCGTCTGCTGTCAAAACACCTAGCCCTCCAGCATTTGTAATTATTACAGCTTTATTTCCTAGATTTGGATATTTTTCTAATATTTTTGCTGTAGAAAAAAGCTCTTTTATAGAATTTACTTCAATTACTCCGGATTGTTTCAAAATTCCAGAATAAACTCCATTTTCTGAGGCTAATGCCGCAGTATGTGATCTTGAAGCTCTCATCCCTTTTTTTGATTTCCCAGATTTTAAAGCAATTATAGGTTTTTTACATTTTTTGCATGCCTCAATGAATTTAAGTCCTTTATCTTTCTTTAGAGATTCAATGTAAAGAGCTATCACTTTTGTATCTTTATCTTTAGAATAATAATCTATAAATTCTGAGAAATCAATTTGAGCAGAATCTCCAATTGAGATAAACCCAGAAAGTTTTTCATTATTATCTAAAACTACTGAACCTATAGCTCCGGATTGTGAGATGAAAGCTTTATTCCCCCTTCTAATTTTTCCCTCAAAATAAGTTGTATTCAGATCTTGGTGTGGATTTATTAATCCATATGAATTTGGTCCAAGTAAAGTGATATTTGCTGATTTTGCAATTTTTAAGATTCTTTCTTCTAAGTCTTTATTTCCTATTTCAGAAAATCCAGAGCTTATTATAATCGCACACTTAACTTTTCTTTTTTGTGCTTGAATTAAGATTAAGGGAATTTCTTTTGCTGGAACTGCTATGATTATACAATCTATATCATAAGGAATTTCTAGAAGATCTTCATAGCATTTTTTTCCTAAGATTTTTTCCGCTTTGTTATTTATTGGAAAAACTTTCTTATTATAATCTAAAAGATTTTTAAAAACGGTATGCCCTACTTTATTTTCATATCTTGAAGCTCCAACTACTGCAAATATTTTTGCATTAAAAAAAGTGTTGACATCACCCATTAAGAGAGGAATATTATAGGATATATAAATTTATAGAAGAGTACAACTTAGATTAAATTATCTTCATCAACTTCAGGATTTTCTTTTGAATCTTCTTTAGTTTGTGGAGATTCTTCTTGTGGAGATTCTGTTTTTAAATCATCTGGATTAATTGAGTTTATTAAATTTTTAAATTCTTCAAAACTTTCTATAGGAATTCTTGTTCCAGACTTTGTAAATCCAGTATATCCTGTTTCACTTTTATTTATAAATTCTCTAATAGTTAGTCCAATTCTCCCACCAAAATCATCAATTCTTATTACAATATCTGTGTCGTCATTCTTTTTTATTTTTCCAATATCTTTTTCCATTAAAATTATTTAAAAAAGATTCTTTATAAGTATTTAGGTTTCAGATTATATTCTCTTTAATTAGAACAATTAAAATTTTAAAAAATATAAAAGGAAGGCCAGAAACCGAAGCTACTAACCCCCCAACATTTGACCGAAGTCAAACGCTCAACCGAAATTGAGTATAAAGGAGAAGAGATAAACCGAAGCCTACCTCAACTCCACACTTAACCGAAATTAAGCGACCTAACCGAAGTCAGGCTTTTTTCCAACGATTTAGTCTATTATAAAACTTTCTAATTACTGCCCGGTAATTACATACCCTAATTAGTTTTAAGAATGATCTCTATAGGACAATGGTCACTTCCAAATATTTTGGACAAAATGTTTGATTCTTTTATATTATTCATAAATCTTTTTGATATTCCAAAATAATCTATACGCCAACCAATATTTCTAACCCTAGCATTCATTCTATAACTCCAATAAGTATATCTTTCTGGTTTATCATCAAATTCTCTGAATGAATCTATAAAACCTGAATCAAATATTTTACTAATTCCTTTTATTTCTGGTTCTGTATATCCTGCGGTTTTGTTATAATTTTCTTCTGGACGAGCTAAATCTATTGGTTTATGGGCCACGTTCATGTCTCCACAAAAGATTACTGGTTTTTTCTTATCTAATTTTTTTAAATATGAAAGAAAATCTTTATTCCAACTAATTCGGTATTTTAATCTTTTAAGTTCTTGTCCAGAATTTGGAGTATAAACATTAACTAAGTAAAGCTTATCTAATTCTAAAGTTATTACTCTTCCCTCATTACTATGCTCTTTTTTTTCTATTCCATATTTTACAGATTTAGGTTCTATTTTAGAAAAGATCGCAGTTCCTGAATAACCCTTTTTCTTTGCAGAGTTCCAGAAGTGATGTTTGTAATCTTCTAAAAGTTTGTCAACTTGATCTGGATGTGCTTTTGTTTCTTGAATACAGATTATATCTGGATTTTCTTTTTCAATAAATTTGTGAAACCCCTTCTTCATCACAGCTCTTATTCCGTTAACATTCCAAGATACTATTTTCATTTTAAGATATTAAGAAAAATTTTATATCTTTTAAATAGTTTTTCTTATCCCCTGAAAATGTTTTTTATAGAATTCATTAATTTTAAAAATGCTGATTTTTATTGAGGAATGTATTAATATCGCATAGCCGAAACCTTTTTAGGTTTCCCTTGTCAAAATGATACAACGATTAACAAAGCCTACATCGCATAGTCCCTCCGGTCTCGCTTACGCGAATGC
>CEPX01197792.1_pt1 | contig 13016 bp, 12 predicted proteins | sample 361361 | NCBI WGS metagenome assembly CEPX01 (sample SAMEA2619974, study PRJEB7988) | marine metagenome | biome: marine biome (ENVO:00000447); feature: mesopelagic zone (ENVO:00000213) & marine oxygen minimum zone (ENVO:01000065); material: "saline water (ENVO:00002010), including plankton... | reverse complement strand
CGCGCGCTGATTATGGGAATCCGGTTTTTGTAAAACGCAGGCGCGTGTATTATGAATATTTAAAAAATTGGCGTGGAATGATAGAAAATTTAAAGCCAAATGCTATTGTGTTTGTTTCTGTTCCGCATTCAGCCCAATCATTTGTGCTTTATGGGTTAGCAAAGATTTTAGGAATAAAGACCATTATGTTAGGCAGGTCAATGATTGACAGCCGCGCTTTAGTATTTTCGGATTACAAGATTGTCTCTGAAGAATTAAAAGAAGAATACAATAGAATAAATGAACAAAAGAGCGAAGTTAATGAGTTAAGCGACGATATTAAGGAATATTATATTAAGCAGAATACAATTAAGACCCCAAGCGAATCTGAAGATGAAAAATATTCCCATCTTGTTATTAGAAACAATCAAATACCATTCAAATTTCCGTCTTTAAGAACAATTGTAAATAATATATTTAATTTCACTCTTTTAAAAACTACTAAATCATATCTTGTTATGCTGTTTTCAACTAGAATAGCGGCTTATTATAACAAGGATATAACTGGGTTTAAAATGATGCTATTGAACAGAAAATGGAGCCGCATGAATAAGCAGTTTAGAAAAGAATACCATGAATTGCACGTAAAACCCGATTATAAAAAGAAATATGTTTATGTGCCTTTGTCATTCCAGCCAGAGCAGACAACTTGCCCGCGCGGAGATGTTTTTGACGACCAGTTTCTTATGGTTGATATAATATCCTCCTCAATCCCAGATGGATGGGTTGTGTACGTAATATAAGCGACGCGGTCCAAGCGATAGCGAACTAGACATAAATAAAAATATAAAATCACAGTTCAATCTACTGCGTACGGTTGATAATGAGCGCTACCCAGTATTTTTTAATTATAAAAATAAAAAGTTTATTTTAAAGATTTACAAAGAGAAATAATTGATATGGAAAAAGTACAGAAAACAATATTCATAAGCATCAGTCGTGGGACTTTGGTTCGAAATATATTAAGGACAGATGTTTTAAAAGAGCTGCTTAAGCAAAATTACAGAGTGGTGATCATTGTATCGGTCAAAATTCATGATTATTTTAAAAAAGAATTTAATTATGAAAATATAGTGTTGGAAAAAGTAGAAGAAAAGCATTATAATAAATTAAGAAAATTTATCACTATTATGATGAGCGCTTTGGTTTATACCGAAACAGAGCGTCGAAAAATAAAGTTTGGAGGTGGTAACAAACAACCAAATTCAAATTTAGTTTCTTGGATAAAACACATAACATTCTCATTGTTAAGTAAAGTTATATTTTTGCGGTATAGTGCTAGATGGGCGGAATCTTTTTTCTATAAAGATATAGATTACGATTATTTATTTAAAAAATATACTCCTGATTTGGTTTTCTGCTCGTCACTTTACTCTAGTGTTGATTTGATTCTAATGAAAGCTGCAAAGAGGCTTAATGTCGTATCGGTCAGTATGCCAAAAAGCTGGGATACGGTTGGGCGTTTATTTTTTAGAACAGTTGCTGATAAGATTATTTTAAATAACAGTTTCATGAAAGAGTGGGTATTAAAAGAACAGCTTATAAAAAAGGAAGATATGTATGTGTGCGGTATGCCCCAGTTTGATGTTTACGCAAAAAAAGATACGTATTTGAATAAAGATGATTTTTGTCAGAAAACCGGTCTGGACAAAACTAAACCAATTATTTTATATGCTTCAGAAGGATTATGGACTCATTGGGATGAGGTATATGTTGATGATTTAATAAAAAATCATAGTATTTTAGAAAAGTACAATTTAATTTTAAGACCTCATTTTAGTAATATTGATCAAAAATTGTATCATCGTTTTAAAAAATATAAAAATATTTATATTGATGATAAAAATACTAGAGTCACCAATATGTTTACAGATAAATGGGATGTAACCGAAGAGAACGTAGATTGGTTGGCCGAAGTAATTAACGCTAGCGATGTTGTTGTTACTTTTGTAAGTACTTTTGTTTTAGATGCCTTTATATTTGATAAACCTGTAATTAATATTTATTATGATTTGTTCTCTGAAAGTAAGAGATTTTTAGATTCACCAGTCATTCCTATGGAAGAATTATATGATTGTTTTCATTACAACACGGTTTTAGCGGAAAAGTCAACAACTATAGCACAGAGCGGGAGAGATGTTATGCAGTGGATAAAAAGATACCTTAAGAATCCGGATATTTTGTCATTAGAGAGAAAGAAGACAGTAGATAAATTGTGCTATAAAACAGATGGAAAATCTGCAAGAAGAATAGCAAATGTTATAATTAGCTTGGTAAATTAGTATGAGTATGCAAGCATTCAAAAACAAGTGGGGGATAATAGCGCATTCTTCGGATTCTGAAAAACAAAAAGAAGAGGCTGATTTATTCGTTCCCAAAGGTAGTGAGCCACTCACACAGCGACAGCTTAATTTGTATTATTATTTTTTGTTTACCAGAAATATCCTAGGACCAATGCAGGCGCAGGATGTGTTGGAAATAGGGTGCGGAAGAGGAACAATTTCTTTGTATCTTGCAAAATATCTTGGGCTTTCAACTCATTTACTTGATGATTCAGAAGATGCCATTGTGGTTGCAAAAGATTTATTCAGCAAGTACGGTAAAGAGGCTAAGTTTTATGTCAAAGATGCGTTAAAAACTGATTTTGATGAAGCGCAATTTGATGCAGTGGTTTCCATTGGCCTTGCCGAACATTTGGATACCGTTGATGAGCTTTTTAGTGAGCAGTACAGAATATTAAAGCCAGGAGGTGTTATGATTTCACTTAATATACCTAAGAAGTTTTCTATTCAGTTTTTGAATACAGGCATGCGTTTTGCTAAAAAAATTATAGGCTCTTATAGGGAAAAGACCGCAAAAGATTATTATCGCAATACACTATCACCAAGAGAATATGCAGATGCTGCGCAAAGAGTTGGATTTCGAGATATTGAAATAACACATGTTGCTCCGTTTCCTTTATACACCCCTATAAAATTAACTACAGATATATTTATTACTAGTATAAACAAAAAGATTTTAGACGTTCGTAGTGCGTTTATGGTATATCCTTATAAGACGAATAAGCTATTATCACAGGCGCACTTTCTTGTTGCCTACAAGCCATCTTAATTATATGAATTTATTGATTATTTCTTACCATTATATTGGAGACGAACATAAGGGTCAGCGCGGTATATATCCTATTTCTCAGGAACGTTTTTTACGTCAAATTGACGCTATTGCCAAGAACTGGAAGTTTGTTTCTGAGGATGATTTGATTTTAGCAATTTCAGATAAGCTTGTATTGCCGGAAAAATCATGTATTATTACATTTGATGATGCTCTACTTTCTCAATATGAACTTGCGGTCCCAATATTGGAAAAGAGAGGCATTCCAGCGATTTTTTTTGTGTCTACGCGACATATATCAGAACATAAGGCGTACCTAGTGCATAAAATTCATTATTTACTACACAAAGTGTCAATAAAAGAACTTATCAGTGAGTTTGAGAAATCCTATCAAGACGTAGTTAATAAGCCAATCGATTGGTCTAGCATGGATAGTGTTCGCGCGACTAACTATTACCTTTATGACGATGCAGACACAGCTCGTTTAAAATTTTTTATTAACCATATTATGAGTAGAAAGGATATTACCGAGGAGATAGTGGACGCGCTATTTATCCGATATTGCAGTGATGAAGCGAATTTTTGTAAATCTCTTTATATGTTTGAAAAAGAAATTCGGCTCTTACACGAGCATGATTTATTTTCTATCGGAATTCATACGCACACACATAGTAATGTTGTGAAAGAAAAAAAAGATGTGTTTATCAGTGAGATTGTTAAGAACCAAAATATTTTGTCCGAGCAACTTGGTATTCAGTCGCAAGGTATTGCATATCCATTTGGTGCCGTAACCCGCGAATTATATGAAGAAAAGATTGAAAAGGGGGTTGAGTCATTGGGGCTTACCTATGGCTTAACCACTGAGGAAAAGATAAATAAAGATTTTAATAACCCATTTCTTTTAGGCCGTTTTAATAGCGAAGACATAACTCACGGAAAAAAACCAGAATTTAGCGTATGATAGGTATTGACATTATTACAATTGAAAGATTCAAAAAAATTAAAAAAAGCGATTTTAAAAATTGGCAGAAATTTTTTACTGTAAATGAATGGAAGTATGCATTTAGAAAAGCAGATCCATCGCAAACTTTGGCAGGAATGTATGCAGCAAAGGAAGCAGTAATGAAAGCAGTGGGAGGAGATTTATTAGAGCGCGTAGACAGGATAGAGGTAAGCAATCTCAATAATGGAAAGCCAGTCATAAAAATAGACAAAAAAGAACAATCAAATATTCATATAAGCATTAGCCACACAAAGGATACAGCAGCTGCAATTTCATACTATGAGCAATAAAACATACAAAATAGCATTACTTTCCAATTTTACTGTTAAAGGATTGGATGGACACTTAAAAAATACTGCTGCACAGTATGATATTAATATTGATGTATATAATGGAGAATACGGACAATGGCAGCAAGAAATTTTAGGTGAAAATCTGTATGCGTTTAAACCAGATATGGTGTACATGATTGTTGATTTTGAGGATATAGATAGCCAAATAAAAGTGATTGAACAACTTGCCATGAGCTCATCAGCAAAGATTGTTGTGTGTAATAAGGTTGGGACTGGATCAGATAACCAGAACCTAATTGAACAGTTTAAAGACAATTCGCAGATCCATGTGTTTGATTTTGATTCGTGGCTTGCAAGTATAGGTAAAAAAGAACATTGGAATACAAAGTACAAGGAATTAGGCGACATGCGCCTAGCGCCTAATGCATTTGAAATGTTTGCACAAGAACTTGGTGCTTATCTAATTCCTTTGTCAGGAAAAACAAAAAAATGTTTGGTACTTGATTTAGACAATACTTTATGGGGACGAATCATAGGAGAAGATGGTATTGATGGAATCGCTGTTAGTCCTACTGGAGAAGGCAAGCCATATTATGATTTCCAAAAATATATTAAAAGTTTAAAAAATCAAGGAGTTGTATTAACTATAAATAGCAATAATAACGAGCAAGATGCTAAGGAGGTGCTTAAGCATCACAAGCATATGCAGTTGAGAGAAGGCGACTTTGCGTCAATTAGGGCAAATTGGAACAATAAAGCCCAAAATATTCAAGAAATAGCAATTGAACTTAATATTGGTCTTGATAGCATGGTATTTGTGGATGATGATCCGCGCAATCGCGAATTAGTTAAAACATCCTTGCCAGAGGTTGGTGTAATTGATTTACCAGAAGATCCGGTTGATTATATTAAAGCATTACAGTCATACAAAGGTTTTACAACTTTTGGAATTACAGATGAGGATAAAAAGAAATCACAAATGTATTTTGACGAAAAAAAGCGTAGAGAGTTTAAAGAGGGGGTAATTGATTTAGACAGTTTCCTTAGAGGTTTGAATACGTCAATCATTATTCAAGTTGTAAAGGAAAAGCATATTGGGCGTGTATCCCAGCTAACACAAAAGACAAATCAATTTAATTTAACAACCCGAAGATACCAAGAAGAAGATATTAAGAAATTAGTAGACGAAGGTGCAAAGATATGGGTAATGGACGTAAAAGATAAATTCGGGGAATATGGGTTAACTGGTTTAGCAATTGCGCGTGATCAGAATGATTATTGGGAGATTGATACAATGTTAATGAGTTGCAGAGTTCTTGGCAAGCGCGTAGAAGAGGAATTTTTTGGCCATGTGCTGGATCAGTTAAAAAAACAAGGTCAAAAGAAAGTTATTGGTGCCTATATTCCAACAGTCAAGAATGAACAAGTAAAAGATTTTTATAAGAAATTCGGCTTTATTAAACAAGAGTCAGATAATGAAGATGTTTGGGAACTCGATTTAAAAGTATATAAACACCAGCCATTAGATTTTATTACAGTGAGATATGAATAAAAAATTATATACATTACTTTCTGAAATTCTTGAGATCAAACCAGAAGACATATCAGACGAAACATCGCCTGAGAATACTTCAAGCTGGGATTCGTTTAATGGCTTAATGATTGCTGCAGAACTTGAGAAAGCAAGTGGCGTACAATTTACTATGGAAGATGTTTTATCAGTTAAAAAGGTTAAAGACATTAAAAAGATATTAGATAAATATAATGTTAAATATGAATGCTAAACAAAGTCCGGCGCATGCTGGATGGACAAAAATTAAGATAGGCGATGAGGCATCATTTGAAGTTGAGATAACCCAAGAAATGGTTTCTAAGTTTGTGCAGCTTTCTGGAGATGACAATCCTTTGCATACTAATGAGAAATTTGCGGCACTCAAAGGATTTCCTAAAAAAGTTGCGCACGGCATGCTGCTTTCGTCGTTGTTTTCAAAACTAGTTGGAAAACATTTTCTTGGTGACGACAATTTGTACCTGAGCCAGTCAATGACATTTCGAAAACCTGTCTTAGTCGGAGATTCTCTTGTAGTGAAGGGTGTGGTAAAAGACAAAATTGAATCAGCAAGAATACTGCGTATTGAGACCATTATTGAGTCTAATGGAGAAGTTGTGATTTCTGGTGAGGCTCAAGTAAAACTTAACACGTAACGTACTATATGGATACACTTTTCAATAAAACAATTATAGTCACCGGTGGCTCTCGAGGTATTGGCAGGGCAATTGCGCTCCATCTTGCAGGAAGCGGTGCGAATGTTTGCGTCAATTACCATGTAAACAGAAATGAAGCCGAGAATGTAGTCAGCGAAATTAAAGAATCAGGGGGCAAGGCCATAGCAGTACAGGCAGATGTGGCTAATCCTTATGAAGTTGAGCAGTTGGTCCAAAAAACCTCAGAAGAGTTTGGTGGTATTTTTGGCATTGTGAACAACGCTGGCTCTGAAATAAGCCACAAGCAGTTTATAGATACAGACTGGGAAGAGTTTGAAAAACATTTCCAAGTTCAAATTAAAGGAATCTACAATACTGTTAAAGCCGCGTCTCCTTATATGGTAGAGAAAAAATCAGGAAGCATTGTAAATATCGCGTCAGCGTACACGTTTGGTGCGCCGCCTACGCGTCTTGCTCCATATGTTACGGCAAAACATGCGGTTATAGGCTTAACACGCTCGCTTGCAGTAGAATTGAGCAGATATGGAATCCGCGTGAATGCTGTATCTCCAGGGTTTACAGAAACTGATTTAACTCGGGATTTGCCGAAAATTTTCCATGAGGCAGAAGCCGCAAAAGCTCCACACGGCCGACTTAACACACCTGATGACATTGCCCGCGTAGTTGCGCTTCTTATGTCTGATGATTCAGAATCCAAAACAGGCGATAACGTTCCTGTATTAGGAGAACAGGATGTATAATATATGATTTTAGACACAGTAAGACAATTCAAAAAACAGGATTTTGAAAAGCTTGCGGAGTTCGTCAAAAAACATTTTCATGAGAAATATATTTTGTCAGATGAGAAGTTTTTTGAGTGGCAGTATTTGAGCAATCCATATACCAACGACTATGCATTCTTTTTATTAGAAAAAGATGAGAACATTTATGGATATATTGGCATGGTACCTCTTGATTGCAAAATAGGGGATAGCACAGTTCAGCTTAATACATTTGTTAATCTTTTTGTGGACGAGAGGGTGCGCTCTCTTGGATTTGGAACATTGCTTATTAAGCGGGCAATGGAGGAAAAAAGTCCGGCAATGGTTATTGGGTATAACCCTGACTCATTTTCCATTTATCAAAAGTTGGGTGATTGGAGGGGCCTTGGGAAATTTTATAGATATGCGTATATTTTTAATCAAGATTCTGTAAAAAAATTACTGCCCGCAGATGTGACCAAACATCACATCATTCTTAACAAAGGAGCTAAGCACGATGGAAGTGAAGAATCTCATGGATTGATATTTGAGCAAATCAAGACCTTTGATAAATCCTTTGACGATTTCTGGAAAAGCGTCAGAAGCAGGTACGTAATCACTACAGAGCGAACGAGTATATATATGAATTGGCGGTACGCTAATCACCCGCATTTTAAATATAATATTCAAATAGCAAAGAAAGATAATCAGATTATGGGATACATTATTTATAGGATTGAGACAGTTGATAATTTTTCAATCGTCCGAATTGTTGATTTTGTAAGCCAGGAACAAGTTCAAACAGTTATTCTGCAGAATTTTTTGTCAGAGGTGCGCACTCAAGCTGATATGGCTGATTTTATGTTTAGCGGACAGCAGTATCATGAAACATTAAAAAAACTGGGCTTTTTTGATGTATGTGGAACTTCATTTGAAAAATTTCCAATATATTTTAATCCTATTGATTATTCAAAGAATTATATAAATTTTTGTGCATGGAAAAAGCAAGAATCTATTGACAAAAATGTATTTTATAATCGTAATAATTGGTATTTAACAAAAGGCGACAGTGATCAAGATAGGCCTAATCCGCACTAAATATGACTATTTTTATTGTTATTTCTCGCGGTCAGATTGCGCGAAATCTTCTACAAAATGAATTTTATACGCTTGTAAAGAAGCATTTTAAAAAAGTGGTTCTTATAACTGCTTCCTCAGAAGATCCACGGTTTAAAAAAGAATTTGGCGCTGAAAATGTTGATATTATTCCCGCAATAAATGAGAAAGATAGTTTTTGGGACACAGTTGTTACGCATTTGAATCGAGTTCTTATTTTTAATGAAACTACAGTAGGGGACACGTTATATCGATACATTATCCCCCCTTCCCGCGCAAAGTGGCTGCTTAAGAAGCTTTTACAACTTATTATTATTTCGATTGTTTTTTATCCTCTCTCAAAATTACGCATTGTGCGCCAAATCATCCAGTGGCTTGATTATCGCTTTTTGCAGCAATCGTCCGTAAAACAGTATGAGCAGTTGATTGAAAAGCATGGTCCAGATGTTGTGTTTGTCGGAAATATGATTGAAGAAGCATCGATTTTAAAAGCAGCGCGTCGAAAAAAAGTTCCAACTGTTGCCATGCCTAAAACATGGGACAATCCATCAAGACGATACTTTCGAGCTAAATCAGATAAGGTTGCTATCTGGAGTTCATTTATGAAAAATGAGATGGTTGAGTTTCAGGACTATTCTAAGAGCGATGTATCAATCATTGGCATACCGCAATTTGATTACTATATTAATAACTCTAATTTCGAGTCGCGCGAGGATTTTTGCAGGAGGGTCGGGCTTGATCCAGAAAAGAAAATATTGTGTTTTACATCTGAAGGAAAATCCATGCCATCTGATTCAGATGTGGCGCAAGTTCTGTATGATTTAATCTCAGAGCGTAAATTTGTTAAAGACTGTCAGTTGTTTATTAGGCCGCATTTTGGCTATAACAATGATATAGAAAAATTTTCTGAATTTTTAGGCAAGCCAGGTGTTGTGATAGACCATTATAATAATCCGTCAAAAGGATTTTCCGACCACTGGGACTATTCCAAAGAACACATGAATCATTTTTTGAATACCTTGCGCCATACTGATGTTGTTTTAAGCACTGCTTCCACAATCTGCTTAGACGCGGCCGCTCTGGGCTTGCCTCATATATTACTTGCGTTTGATGGGCAAAGCAAAAAGCCATTTTATGCAGACATTGAGCGATGGTACGAGTGTAATTATTTTCAGGAATTTATCCGTTTTAAATCGGATTTAATAGCCAGGGATTATAAATCTTTGATTGAATCCATAAATACATTGTTGCTAGAGCCTAAACTTTTAGAAAAGAATCAGAGTCAAGTTTGTGAGAGATTTTGTCATCGTGTTGACGGAAAAAGCGGCGAGCGTTTATTTAACGTATTAAAAGACATATGTGCGGAATAATTGGAACAATAGGTCAAAAGATTGATAAAAAGATAATCGAGAACGCTTGCGACAAGCTTTCTAGTCGTGGCCCAGATGATGCTGGTTTGTTTTATAATGATAATGACAATGTTGCTCTTGGACATCGCAGACTTTCTATTATTGATTTGAGTGAAGCTGGACATCAGCCAATGGAGAGTCAAGATGGGCGGTATGTTATTTCGTTTAATGGTGAGATCTACAACTATCTTGAGCTAAAGGAGATGCTTTCAAGCAAGTATCAGTTCAAAACCAAGACAGATACAGAAGTTCTGTTAGCAGCATACCAATTAGAGGGAGAGAAATGCCTTGCTAAGCTCAACGGCATGTTCGCGTTCGCAATTTGGGACAAAAAAGAGAAAAAGCTCTTTTGCGCGCGCGATAGAGTAGGAATAAAGCCGTTTTTTTACCATATTAGCGATAAAGGTTTCTCATTTGCTTCCGAAATCAAAGCATTGCTAGCGCTTGGCATTAAAGCTAGAGCGAATGAGAAAATAATTTTTGATTATTTATACCATGGATTATATGACCATACAGATGAAACATTCTTTAATGGCATTAACTCATTGCCTCCGGGCCATTATTTAATATGGCAGGATTCCCATGTTGCAATTACTAAATATTGGGACGTAGCTGGTGTATCTTTGAATAAAAATCTAGATGAGCAAGAAGCGCGCGACGAGTTTGTCAATTTACTAGAGGATTCGATTTCCCTTAGATTTAGAAGCGATGTGCCAGTAGGAGTGAACCTTTCAAGTGGTGTTGATTCCAACAGTATTTATCATTATGGGCTCAAGGTTACCCAAGAGAAACTTCACACTTTTTCTAAATGTATGATATCGCCGGAGTACAATGAATGTGAAGTATTGGAAGATGTTTTGTCTAGCGAGCAGAAGAAGTATTGGCATAGGTCCACAATAACTGCCCAAGAAGCATTTAGCCGTATACCACAGATAAACAAAAGCCAGGATCAGCCCTTTGGCGGAGCATTAACTATTGGATATGACAAAATGATCTCTCTTGCAAAAGATGCTGGAATTACTGTTCTATTAGAAGGCCAGGGAGGGGATGAACTTTTAGCAGGGTATGAATGCTATAAAGATTCTGACTCTCCTGAGATGACAAGCCAAGGAACTATTAAGGTTCTGCACCAAGATGTACTTAATAGTGATTTTGTTAAACGCCATACATATAGAACTATCAGTTTTCCAAAGCCGTTTGGCTCAAAGCTTGCTAATGCGCAGTATAGAGATTTCCGTTATACCAAGCTTCCCAGAGTGCTTAGATTCAATGACCATGCCACAATGTCGTATAGCCGGGAATTGAGGTTGCCGTTCTTAGACCACAGGATTGTAGAATTCTGTTTTTCTCTGCCAGATGAATATAAGATTCGCGATCAAAGGCAGAAAGTCCTATTGCGCGACGCAATGAAGAACGTGGTGCCGAACAAAATACACAAAGCTAGAAAAAAGGATTCTGGCGCAATTCAGGTAGAATGGTTCAGAGATTATTATAAGGAATCTGTATATGAGTTATTGGATTCAGAATCATTTAAAACACGACCATTTTGGGATCATAAAAAATTGCGTAAGCGTGTTGATGCTTTTTATAGTGGAGAGCTGGATAATTCGTTTTTCATCTGGCAGTGCCTAAATTTAGAATTGTGGTTTAGAGAATATATTGATAGTTAAATTAATTTAATACTATGGATACAGAAACATATATTGATAAAACAGGTGCGCTCTATGGCAGTTTATTTTCCGCGTACGACGACAAGCTGTTTGAAGAATCAGTGGATTTATTTAGAGCCAGACACAAGCGCTGGGGTATTGATACAAGCTGGTTTAAAGATAAGGTTTGCTTGGATGGTGGATGCGGAGGAGGCCGTTATCTTGTGGCTCTCTCTAATCTTGGCGCACGCGAGGTGCAGGGCATAGATTTAAGCGAGCAACATATTGAGATAGTTAAAAAGCGTCTTGCAGACCGAAATCTGACACAAGCTTCAGCGCAAAAAGCATCTGTATTAGATATTCCTTTTGAAGATAATTATTTTGATTTTGTTGTTTCCACTGGAGTAATTCACCATACACCAAATCCTAGGGCTGCATTTTCAGAACTAGCGCGCGTTTTAAAGCCCAATGGAAGGATGTTTTTGGCTGTATATGGAAAAGGCGGGATAAGGTGGATAGGTACAGACATTGTGCGCGCGACTTTGGCAAAAATCATTCCTTTTACTGCTGCAGAAAAATTCGCAAAAATGATTGGTGTGCCAGCGAACAAACGGTATAACAATATGGATAATTTTTATGTGCCATATTGCTATAGGTTTATGGAGAAAGAAATCAGATCGTGGTTTGAGCAGGAAGGATTTGGAGATATCAGGCGCATGCCAGTTGATTATTATGATTATAAAAGCTTGCTGGCGCGTATTGTCTACGGAGAAGGATGGATTCAAATATATGCGGATAAAAAGAATGTTTCAAGGCGGCAGGACCAATGAATTTTATCAAGACTTACTAATTAATTATACTTATTAATAAAAATTATATGGAATCAAACAATAAAACAAATTACGAAGCTAAAACCGGAGATATATACGGAACATTGTTTACGAATTACGATAAAAAGCTTTTTGAAGAATCAGTTGATTTATTTTTTATGCGTCATAAGATGTGGAACATTGACACAGATTGGTATAAGGACAAAGTTTGCTTGGATGCTGGTTGCGGCGGCGGGAGATTTGTTGTGGCTATGGCTAGGTGCAAAGCAGAAAAAGTTTGTGGAGTTGATATTTCAGAAGATGCTATAGCAGCCGCAAGATCAAGATGCAAAGAAAGAGGATTAGATAATGTTGAGTTCAAAATAGCTAGTGTGCTTGATATACCTTATCCTGACGCAACTTTTGATTATGTGCTGTGCAGTGGAGTAATTTTGCTTACTCCAGATCCTTATAAAGCTTTTATGGAATTAACTCGGGTGTTAAAGCCCGGTGGCCGGCTTTTTCTTTCAGTCTATGGAAAGTATGGCCTCAAATGGCTTGTAAACGATATATTCAGGTACACAATCTGCAAACTGATTCCATTTAGTACAATGGAAAAAA
>CEPX01415092.1_pt1 | contig 13017 bp, 16 predicted proteins | sample 361361 | NCBI WGS metagenome assembly CEPX01 (sample SAMEA2619974, study PRJEB7988) | marine metagenome | biome: marine biome (ENVO:00000447); feature: mesopelagic zone (ENVO:00000213) & marine oxygen minimum zone (ENVO:01000065); material: "saline water (ENVO:00002010), including plankton... | reverse complement strand
GTGTTATTTAATTTTGTGTTTTCTAGTTTTTATGCTAGATGGAAGAATATTATTGGTGTTTGTGATTTTATCTATTTGTTCCTCTGCTGTTTTTGCAGGAATAACTGAAATTATGTATAATCCTATTGGTGGCGATAACCATAAGGAATATGTTGAAGTTATTTTTGATGGAGAGCATTTCATGGAAGGTTGGATTGTGAAAGATCTTTCTTCTTCTGATCTTTTAATTTTTGTAAATGGAAGTGAAAACAGCAAAATAAATATTATTGTGGAAGAAGGATACGAGGCGGATTATTTTGATGCTGTTGATTTGGATAAAGTTGGTGTTTATTCTGCGGGACCTGCAATAGGAAACGGATTGAGCAACAAGGGAGATTCTGTTTATCTTTATGATCTTGATGGAAGTCTTGTTGCAAGTGCTGTCTATTCAGATGATTTAGGGAATGGGAATGGGAATGCAATATGTTTTTTTGAAGATGGCTCATATTATTCATGTGCTCCAAGTCCCGGTGTTGGTGGTTTTTCTGAGGATGAGATAACTTATGTTGAAGAAGGAGCTGATGAGATTTTTGGTGAATATGTGAAGGAAGAGGAAAAGCTAAATGAAAGTGATGAAGGTTTTATAAGAATAGAATATGTAGATTATGGATCTGGAAGACCTTGTGAGAATCTAAATGTTGGTGTGGCTTTCTGGAATAACAGAAATTGGAAAGAGGAGATACACGCATATGTCTTAGGAATAGGGGTGAATAGCACTCTGAAATTGAATCCCCACAAGGGACAGATGGTTGATCTGCCTGTTGTGACATGCAATGGATTGGAAGAGCCTTTAGAAGGTGAATATGCGTTGGTTGTAGAAGGTTTTGGAAAAGAAGACATGAGAATTGTGAGAATTGGTGGCTTAAATGAGCTGGAATATGAAAAACAGGATATTATCATGGAAAGCAATATAAAGGGTCATCATGAGGGTATTTCTAGTTTTGATAAAACAGATATTGATGTGATTGCACCATTTGAAGGCAAGAACAGTGATTTATTGGCCAATGTGGCATTTTATCTCATGTATCTTGTTGGAGGATTGGGCGTATATTATGTGATGTTCAGGATTTAAAATGGATGAAAAACATAACATTAAAGTGAGAGCAATCTTGGAAATAATGGGGACTCCGAGAGAGCATGTTGACAAAACCATGGACATGGTCATTGGAAAAGTTAAGGAATGCAAGAGCATTGAGATTTTTGATAGCAAACTTCATGATTCGAAAGAGGTTGAAGGAAAGCCATTCTGGAGCAAGTTCACAGAATTTGAACTAGGATTCAATAATGAAGAAGATATTTTTGGATTTTGTTTTGATTTTATGCCTAGTTCGCTTGAAATACTGGAGCCAAGCAAATTTAGTTTTGATAAAGATATACTAGAAGGAATGTACAATGACCTGCTTGCAAGACTTCACCAGTATGATATGATGCTAAAAAATATACACTCTCAAAATCTTGTTATGAAGAAGGAACTTGAGAAACTGGGAGTTGGAAAATCCCAACCTCAAACTTCTGAAAAAAAGCCTAATGAGAAGGCAGACAAAAAATAAAATTATTTCTTTTCGGCCTCTTTTATAACTTCAGAGAACTTTTTCTTTTTTTCTTTCTTTTTTCCTGATAATAAAAACGTTAATATTCCTAAAACAAGCATAATAAATATTAAATAAATAAAGGGTCGGGCTGGAGCTGTAGCCTTTTCTTGAAACTCTTCTGGAACGTCAAAGGGGAATATTTCTTTTATCACGCTTTCAGTTTTGGGTTTTTCTTCTGTTGGGGATATATCTTCTTCTTCGCTAGGCAGTAATTCTTCCACAATATATTCTTGTTCTTCATCAGGCAAATCTATATTTATGATTATTGATAGTGCTGAGAAATATCCTTCACTTTCCATGATGAGTTCTCCAGAATACTTCTGCTTCTGTGGAGTTCTATCCTCATTTATTTTCATGTATGTTGAAAAATTTGAAAGAGGCTGGAGTTCTTGGAATTCTGAAGGTGTTATGGATATTATTTCTGACAAGTCTCCCGAGAGACTAAGTTTAACATCTTTGAGAGTTTCGTTGAATTTGTTGGCCATTTTTATGTATCCCTCAACAACCTTGTCTGGATCAACATCTTTTTTGAATGATTCTCCTTCAATGAAGAATTCAATCGCATCTAATAGTTCCGCTTCTGGAGATGATATCCCAGTAATAAATACGGGAATTGTAAATATCTTTGCTCCATAGTTTATACTTATGGATTCTATAACATCCTGCTCAAGAGGTGAAGTGTCATAATTTAGCATAAATTTTCTTGAAGTTCCGGGATTGATATACTGCTCTGTTGAGTATGGGTGTGTGATAAAATCTGGAACTGTAAAAGACAAAGCTGTCTGAATATCTTTTGATTCCGCCGTTATTATGATCTGACCAGATTTTTGGCCTGGAATATGGAAAAATCCTGGCGTGATAGATACCATTGGTGATTCTGTAAGAGATGTTATGTTTGCTGTACCTGTTACCTCTTGTAACACATTATCTATGATAACCGGAATATTTTCTATCTTCAGAATGTAATTTCCATCGACGGCTGTTGGAGGCATCTCAAAATAGAGAAAATAATGTGATTCTTCTATCTTTGAAAAGAATGGAGCCATTATGTGTAATATTCCTGTCTCGTGATATAATCTTATATCTTGTTTTTTTGGATCGGATATTGGATCTTGTATAAAAACATCCGCTTGGAATACTTCCCCTTGAGATAATATTGATTGTTGAGGAATGATGATTATTGGAAATTGTGTGCTATCAGAATCTGAGATTATAGTGGAAGAAAACAAAATTGCGACTAAGAAAATGAAGGATAGACAGTAACTTGCTTTTTTGAATATCATCAGCTCCAAAAATTATTTTTTTCCGAGGAGTCTTTTTGCTTCTTCCAACGACTTCTCCAATTCTCTTTCAGTCTTTGTCTTAGACCTTCCCCTTGCATGTCTTGCTCTTGATGGAGGCACACCTCTTGTGTATGGGCCTTGGAATCCTGTTGTTGGAGCTCCTTTTGTTGTGGCTCTTGATGTTGGAGCATAAGCTTTTTTTGGCTTTGTTTTTGTTTTGAAGAATTTATTATATGCCAAATATGCAGCGGCGAGCAACAACAAAACAACTATTGTAATGATCCACCAGCCAAATCCTTCTTTTTCTTCTTCATATTCAGGCTCGAATGCTGGCTCTGTGGGTTCCTCTGGAATTGTTATTGGGCAGTCCTCTGGGCAGTTTGCAAAGTTTTCTCCCAAGGCTGTTTCGCATTTTCCGTTAATCACACAGATTTGTGATGGTTCTTTTGCACAATCTTGTTCGCAACTGAAACTTGACTCGTAAGGTTGACAAACTCCATCCCCACAGAAGCCTGTGATGTCAGACGGCGGTAAGGCACTCATTGGCGGAAGATTAACATTTGCTCCGGCGAATGCGGAGTGAAGCACTGCTGCAGTTGTCATGATGTCACTATACTTTCCAGAACTCCAAAATCCATCTGAATTTCTTGATTTCTTGAGATATGCTATTGCATCTGCCAATTCTTGGCTTGATGCTGAGGCCTGAAGCGCGAGAACTGCAATGGCTGTCTCAAAATTGTCTTTGTTAAAGCTTCCATCTAATTTCTGAAGATTTTTTAGATCTTCTAAATATTTCTCTTTTTTCTTTTGATCTTTTGTGCTTAAATAAAGCAAAGAAGTGTCAAGTACATTTAATGGATCATAGTTGTTAAGCAACCAGAGGTTTGTTAATATGTCTGATTGTTGTTTGTAGAGTATCCAATTTGCCCAGAGCGAAGTATCCTTGTTGCACGGATTGTCTTTAAAATCTGGGTGGCAGGCATTTTCAATTTGTGTTACATATTTGGATGTTGTGGCTTCACTTGTCACAAAGTAAGATGAGCCTGAATTGTATATTATTGCAATAATAGTTCCTGGACCTATGGCTGAACAATCAATGGTAAGCTCTATTGAAGGGTTGTTATTAATTAGATTTGCTTGATTTGGAACACAGCTGTTCAGGTCAAAATATGTTTCTGGTTGACCTGCATTACATTCTGGAAACTTTCCCTGATCTACCTTTATTATGGATTCTTCTAAATCTCCATTTGATGGGTAACCTATCTTGCATGTCTTGTTTTCTGCATTTGTGATTACTTCAAGCCACCAATTGTCCTTAAGGCCGACTTTGAGCAGATTCCTTATATATTCTTGGGGTTCGTTGGAACTTAAACCATAATTTGAAAGGGTCCATACTGCAAATGCTGTGTCACGGACATTACAGTTATTGTTTGGAAAACAATTTAATGAACCATCTTCTTTTGAGATTATATAATTCACGGCTTGTGATCCATATGAATCACTATACCCCGACATCTTCATAGCCATCGCATAGAAAGATGTAGCCATGATATTATCGGCACAATTTCCACCTTCGCAATGCTCTATCATCCATATATAACTATCAGAAACATCAAAGGTTCCACTGTCATTGGCAAATTGAGCTGTGACTGAAAGAGAAAACACAGAGATAAAGATGGTGAGCATTAGTATCTTTGAAAAAATTGCAGGCCTCATTACCATTACCTCTTTTATGGCTTATAAACTAGGAAGAGCATTTAAATAACTTTCTGTAAAGATGCATTGTAGGAGCTTTGAATGGCAAAAAAACTTGAGTTTGGATGTGTGATTGGGCGCGGGAAAAGAGGAGTGGTATGGCGCGGGAAGTATGGTAAATTAGACTGTGCAATAAAAGTTATCAATCCTAAAAGTGAGACAATAGGAAGAATAAGAAACGAAGGTATTTGGTTAAAAAAACTTAATTGCTATGGGATTGGTCCAAAATTTTATTATTCTGATGATAAGATCCTAGCCATGGAATTTTTGGAGGGCGTTCATCTCTCAGAGTTTCTTAGGACATGCAGGGATAAAAATATTATAAAAAGAATAATGAAAAACATTTTTCTTAAATGTAGAATTATGGATAAGCTTAATGTCAATAAATATGAAATGCACCATGTTGGGAAGAATGCTATTGTGGTTTCAAGAAACAAACCAGTGTTGATAGATTTTGAAAGATGCAGATCAACTGAAGATCCTAAAAACGTTACTCAGTTTTGCCAATTTATGATGAGACATGAACTTGGAAGAAACCGAAGAAAAATATTTTCAACTCTTAAATCTTACAAGAAGAATATGACTGAGAGAAACTTTAGGGACTTGGTTGAACTCTTTTTTTAGTGGTCTTTGTTGAACTCCTCTTCAGTCTTCTTTTTTTTCTAGATTTTTCTTCTCTTATTTTGCGTAATGTAAAATTTACAGGATTTTTTATGTTGCTGCAGTTGTTTTCGGAACATTTCACTCCCAAAGCTTTGTAGTATGCATCATTGTTACAGTTCGGTGGAAGGAAGGATTCTTTTTGTCGGCTGTGCCAGTTCAATTGAGATATTATATAGCCTTCTCTTAGTGGTTCGTAATTCCTCTTGTTCCATTCAAGTATATCTTCTTTTATCTTTTTCATTGGAATATTCAGGCTCTTGAAGTAGTTAATCAATACAAATATTGCTCTCTTCCTCCCATCATCCTCAATGCCTTGCAAAAGTTTTTTGATACAATGAGGGTAATACTCTTCACGCACAAGGTTTGGATCGGTATCTTCAAAATTTCTTGCTTTTTTGGGTTCTCTTGCTATATAGTCCTTGCCTTCATAAACTATTGTTGATTTCTTTTCGTAGGTGTTTGAAGTTTTATCAACTTGGTCAAATGCCTGAATAACTAAGTGCCTAGCTTCATTTGGTTCTGGAGATTTCATAAACATCTCACCGGTCTTTACATTTTCTAATTTGGCCTTTTTCAACTTGAACTTCATGACATCTGATGGATCTAAAGGGACACTTGCCAACCATGATTTTTCATTGACAGAATAAATTGATCTGTAAAGATGCCTAGAGGATATTAGTATTGTATCTATATCCACAATAGAAAATGGGTTGAAATTACCATCCTTTGTTTGAATATCTTCAATTGGTTTTCCGGTAAGTTGAGATATTTCTTTTACTGTGCTTTCTGAGAGAATTCTCCTGGCCAGTTTATCTTTTATCATGCTACGAAGAAATATTGCAATCTTTCTTGGTCCTTCTGGGAACATATCTTTTACATTCTCTCCACCAACTTTTTCTGGAAAAGCTTCAAAGGGAATAATTATGTGAAAACCTTTTCTTCCACTAAACTTTACACCATACGATCCAATACCATAAAACTTTAGAGTTTCAATTATTAGGTGAGTTGTAATCTGTGAATATTCAACATAGGGGGAGTCAATGTCAAGAACACAATCCCATCCAGATCTTAGTTCATTCATCTTGCTTTTGGGCATACCAGTCTGTATGTCAAGAGGATTGAACCACCTTTCCTCTGAGACATGGAATGATGTTGCACCATTTCTGGCAAGTTCCAATATATCTGTGTTGTACTGTAGGATATCTGGTCTTTTGCCATAGCCATGGTCTCCATAACGAACTGCCACTTCCCTATCCTTAGCTAGCTCAAGAATAGACTCCTGAATATCTCTTCTTGAGTAATATCTTAATAGGGCATCAAAATCAGGATTCATAGAAGAGGTATCTAGGAACCGGTTTAAATAGATTTTGCGTTAGAAAAGTAAGTGTGGTAGAATTAGGTATTTTTATTTGCTCTTTTGAAGGGGCTTCTCTGCTATGCTCATTTCTGATAGCTCTTTGTGGATGGTGCTGCTCTTTTTAAGCACACCTGAGATATCTGATTCCAGTTTCTTTAATATGCTATTAAGCTCTTTTATCTGTTTATCCACCATCTCTTTTGCATCATCGACTTTTTTTTGGAGAACTATGCCGGACCCAATATTAACCATGACATTTTCTGTGTCTTTTATCTCTGATTTGAGGTAGATTCCAGAACCCAGTGGAGCATTCATATTTGAGTTTGCCTTTATCTTCTTTAGATTTGATATGTTTTCTTTTAGAGAATTAAAATCTGCAGCTTGTTTTTCTATGGTGTTTTTCTGCTGCTGAAGCTGACCAATTTGCTGCTCCATCATCTGGAGCTCGAAATACTTCTGCTGCATTTCCTTTTGTTTTTCTTCTTTTGTCATTTTATGTTGATTTCTTTTTGACATTTTTTGCTGATTTCTTTGTGGGTGTTTTCTTTTTTATAGTCTTAGTTTTTTTCTCTTCTTCAGTCTTTATTTCTTTTTTAGATTTTTCTTGTGATTTTCTTTTCTTGAGCGGTTTAGCTGTAGATTTTTTTGGTTTTGTTTCGATTATTTCCATTCCTAATGTCTTAAATTCCCTTACAACTTCGTTGTGTGAAGCGCCTTTCTTTATCTTCAATAGTGTTTTTAATGGTTCTAAGTGAGAGACATTGCATTTTCTTCTTCTTGTCTGCCCGTCTATGAGAACATAATTATTATCTATTTTCTCTACTATAATTGCTTTTTTTCCTGCATCTCTTCCTGCAAGCTTTACACAAACTCTTCCAACTTCAATCATTCTTCACTCCTAGCCTTTTCTATTAGCATATTTTTTAGTGCTCTTGGACTTAAATGACCGCCGTATGGTCTACTTTTTAATCTTTTTGCTACTATTGCAACCCCTGTTATTGCACAGCTCTTTCCGCAGGATTTCCTCGGCACTCTATGCATTTTGTGCCTTCCCCCTGGAAGTTTATATTTTACCCTTCTCATGCTTCTTGAATTTATTGATTTCGTCATTTTCTAATGAACCTTGAGTAACTTTCTTATGAATATGCTTGATACCACTGCTGAAAAAAAGTATGTTCCAAGCCAGCCCAAACCAGTACCGAACAAAGGTATATTGAATCCCCAATTAACTATATCTCCTGCATCTGTAAACGTGTGCTTTAACCAGCCAAATATTAAGATTAATGGGATGAATGTAAATAGTGTTGGCTTCATGCTGTGTTTCATATATGTAAGGTTTTTTTCCATGGCTTTCTTTTGAACTTTCATGAACTTATCTGGATCATCCTTGAGAGTTTTCATCTCTTTTTGAAGGTGTTTCAATTCGGCTTTCAGTGATTTCATCATCTCTTGATCTGTAAACAATTTGTAAAATATTGTTGTCAAGAGAGTTAATAGTATGGAGATTAAAAGAACTCCAAAGCCATCGCCAAATTTTAGCAATGGTGCAAATAACCAATCAAAAAAGTTTTCTAATACCATTTTATCATTCCATCATCTTCCTAAGCGCAGGATGCATATCCATCATATGCTGCTGCGCTATTTCTTCATATAATCTGTAAATAATCATGACAGCAAGGAGTATACCTGTTCCATTTGCCAGCGCCCCCATCAAGTCTGCCATCGATGCCAATAATCCTATAGCAATACCTCCCAATATTGTAAGAGGAAGAATATATCTCTTTAATATGCTTTCTAATACACGTGGATCTCTTCTAAACCCTGGAATTTGGAGTCCTGATGACATTATCTGCTTAGCCTGAGATGCGGCATCCATTCCTGCTGTCTGCATCCAAAAGATGGAGAACATCACGGCTCCGCCTATCATCAATGACATGTAGACTATTGAGTGCGCTATGTCAAGTCCTGTAATTGAACTTGTTATTATCCCCTGCAGGAGGTTTGGAGGGAATATCCAGGCGACAAATCCTGTTGCAGGTGTGTTTCCCACAAATGTTCCGAGTATTGGTTTGCCCCAATTTTCGAGCAGTCTGGCCCATAACTGGATGTTTGCAAGAAGTGCTGCTGTAAGTATAACTGGAATGTTGGATGTGTAAAGGAACTTTAAAGGCCACCTCATACCATGCCCCCTGACTCTTCCGAAGGATAGAGGTATCTCTACCTTCATAGCTTGCGCATAAACTGCAAACATGAATATGAATATAGTTGCAAGGATGGTTGCGAGCGCTAAAGCTGCTCCGAGGGGGTTTCTTCCCATCAAAGATTGGAACAAAACCCAAACTTGACCGATAGGTGCCTGACCTGAGCCGAATGCCCAGCTCCCTATGCTATTCATAGGTGAAAGTGCCCTTACGAAGATAGTCTGTGAGACTCCTGCAGCGATGAACAAAGAGATTCCTGAGCCAAAACCATATTTGTTGATGACTTCGTCCATATACATAACCATCAGTCCTCCTAAGAATAGCTGGAAAACCAAAATTAATTGCATTGTCATGTAAGATGATGTGCCTAAAAGTTCTGCTGCTGGAGCAAGACCACCTAGGAAAACGTAGATGAAAGCTTCGAATATTATGAAAAAGAGGGTCATTACTTTTTGAAGTCCCTGAAAGAATACTCTACCTTCATGTGTTGTGGTGTCTATCTTGAGTATTCCTGAACCTGTTAGCAATTGCAGGACGATAGATGCTGTTACGATAGGTCCAATACCTAGAGACATTATGGATCCAAAACTTGCTCCGAGAATGATGGAAAGAGATTCGAACTGTGAAAGAGCGTTCTCACCCAACCCATAAAGAGGAATAACTGAAAGAATGAAGAATGCAACGAGAATCATTAAAGTCCACTTTAGCTTGACTTTGAAGCCAAGTCTTTTTTCTGTGGGGCCCCTAACTTCAGGGAGCAAACCTGCTACTCTTTCAAAAAAACCCATATTATTTTACTGACTCTTCCTTTGATGGAATCTCTTTTTGCTTGAGAACTGTTATTTTTCCACCACTTTTTTCTATTTTTTCTTTGGCTAATTCTGAGCATGAATAAACTGTTATTTCATACTTCAATTTTGGCTGGCCTTTTGCCAGGAGTTTGTTGTAACCCAAATCTTTTAAGATTATTTTTGGAGTTTCGGGCAAATCGCATATGTTTATTGCTCTTGTAATCTTTTTGTGAACATTTCTCTTGAATCCTTTCTTTCCGAAATAAGACAATCCATATTTTTTTAGTATTGTGAATTTCTTGTGATCTGCCCTCTTTCCAGTGCCGGCATTACCATATCCTCCGCGATTCCCTGATCCGCGTCTCTTTTTCATGGAACCGCCGCCATGAGTTGTACTTCCTCTGTACCTATTGACCTTTTTTGTCTTGTGCACTGACATCTTAGATCATCCTCTCTAATAGTTCATTTATTTTATCTTTCCTGTACCCAAGAACCCCTCCTTGGGAGAATTGTGACTTTATTCCTTTTCTTTCAAAACCACCTCTTGGAGGATTAAGCTTGAAAAAAGGTTTTAGTCCTGGAACATCTTTTATGTTTGTTTTAAACTCAATAAAATCTTTGGAGAACTCTGCAATACCTTTTTTTGTTTTGCTTTTCATATAATCATCTGTCAACATTTTCTTTCCTGGAATTTTTCCCCTCTTTTCTAGAAGTTCTTTGAATGTCTTTTCGTTAATTTCCCCCCATGTTGAAAGATTTTTTATTTTGTTAATCATTCCAACAAATGTTGGTGTGTTTGGGACGACTACACAAGTATTTTTATTGTATAGCCTAAGTTTGTTGAAAGTGTTCTTGAGATCATAATTAAGCCCAGGTTTACCTTTTATTCTTATTACAGCAATCCTTTTATTATCTTTTTTCTCGGTCATTTTAAGCTTTTGAGCCTTCCACTATACCTAATTTTTGATAATGTTCTTGTTGAACCCTCATATCAGACAGCTTCTTTAGTGCATTAAAACATGCAGTTAGCATGTTGAGTTTTGTTCCTGTATGTCCTGATGTCTTTGAATAAATGTCAGATATTCCTGCCATCTTCAGGATTTTTCTGCATTCCTTTTCTGCGACCAATCCTGTTCCTGGCGGAGCAGGCATTAATTTAACCTTGACAGATCCGCACTTGCCTTCCACTGCAAAAGGTATTGAATTTGGCTGTGGTTTGGAAGATTCCCATGAGCCACATCCCCTCATTATCTTAATTATGTTGAGCTTGGCTTTTCTTGTGGCTTTTTCTCTTGCTGGAACTGTTTCTCGTGCTTTTCCAATTGCAAGACCAACATAACCATCATAGTTTCCAATAACTGCTAGTGCTGAAAAGCTTGGCTTGTTACCCTCATTTGTTTTCTTTTGTGTCTGTCTCCATATGCTTCTTTTTCCGCCGCCGAACTTTCCTTTTGATTGACCTACAGCAAGAAGATCAGACTGTATATCTGGAATCAGTGCGTCGACAATTGCTGATTCTAGTATTGTCATGCCATTGTCTAATATCTCATCTATGTTTGATATTTTTTCTCCCTTGACCATTCTCCCAAGCTTTGTCAATGGAGTCCATTCATCTCTATTGAAAGTTTTTCCTCTAGAAATGCCTCTAGGTTCGTTCCCTTCTTTTTTCTTAACTTCTTGAGAAGTCTCTTGTTTAGGAGTCTCTTCAACTGGCTTCTTTGTTTCTTTGTTTTCTTCTGCCATTTTATTTAATTATCTTTGATTTTATTGATAGGTAATCCAATTTGGATTTTGTATGTTCACCACTTAATCGCGATTCGTCTGGAAAGACCAAACTTTCTTCTTTTCCGCCATGCGGGATATCTATCCCTGAATCAATTATTCCTTTTAACGCGGCGAAATGTGCTCCTTTTGGATGTGGTTTTCTAATTCCGAAGTCAGCCACTGCTGATTCTATTTTTAAGCCCTTTGCTTTCTGGCCTGCAAGAACCCCTGTAAGGTATGCTGCCGGAATATTTTTTCTCGGGCCTTTCATTCCAAACTTCTTTGCAAGCTCTTTTGATGATGCTGCGGCAAGTATCTTGTCTCCATCCTGACCATACTCTACAAACTGAACTATAGTGTTCTTGAGGGATCTTCTGATAACTACCCTAAGCTTTCCAGATTTCAACAGACTCAATCTGTTAAGGTAATCTGTCTTACTTTGCTTTTTTCTTTTGTACCGAAGTCCGCTTTTTCTTGGATTCTTCATTTTTTTCTAATTTGTGCTCCTCTATGTATAATTTAATGTGTCTTCTGCTCCTGAAAAATCCGCCTTTGGATTTTCTGTAAAGAGTGCGATGTGTTTTTGAATCAATTACTCCTTTTTCTTTCAGTGTTGATAACAAGTCTCTTATTGCCCTTATTTTATTCATCCATTCTTTTTTTGGACGTATTCTTGCTTTGTGTGTGCCACTCTTTGTTCCTGGGCCTGATCTTCTTCCTTTTCTCTTCTGTTTTAGATGCTTTCTTAATCTTGAATGTGAAACACCTTGTGTAGCTGATTTTTTTATTACGCCGTCCTTGATTAATCCGCGAATATCTGATTTTGTTATGGCTTCACTAATTAAGGAAATATTATCTTTATCAAATTTAACACTGGTTTTCCCGCATTTCATAAGTTGTGCCGCCATCCTTCGCTTATTTAGTAGATTCATCTGTTATTATTACTCCTTCTTCTCTATTATTTTTCTTTTTTGTATTTCTTCTTTGCTGATTTTTTTCTCTTCCAAATCTTTAGATTCCTTACTTTCTTTCTTTCCTTTAGCATCTTTTTTCTCTTTTTCTTTAGCTTTCTTTTTCTTTGCTTTTTCTTTTTTCTTTTCTATCTCAGCTTTCTTTTTCTTTATTGAATCCTCAACTTTCTTCAAATATCCGTCAGCGTCTTTTATGTTTAATACGTCAAGTTTCAGCTCAAAAGCCTTTTTTATTATTTCAATTCTTTTCTTCTGACCAACATTTGCTCCGATTACAATTGGTGTTGTTACACCTTCCATGTCTTCAACCCTATTTACTATCAACATCTCGTGACCATCTCTTGTCAATCCACGAACTTCTTTTGGTGATGAGTAACCAACTGCCGGCCTTTTTCTATAGCCCCTTAGCCTGAAACGCATTTTGGAATGCCTTCCCCTTGGCTTTCTCCAGTTCTGAGCTAGTTTTGGCAATCTATGGGCGTCCTGCCTGATGAACTTTGGCTTCTTCGCCTTTGCAACATTCCTAACTTTGAGGAGTTCTGTCATTTTGTTTTGGGTTTTGAGATGATATAACAACCATCTTGAAAGATTCTTCTGTCCC
>CEPX01104792.1_pt1 | contig 13022 bp, 17 predicted proteins | sample 361361 | NCBI WGS metagenome assembly CEPX01 (sample SAMEA2619974, study PRJEB7988) | marine metagenome | biome: marine biome (ENVO:00000447); feature: mesopelagic zone (ENVO:00000213) & marine oxygen minimum zone (ENVO:01000065); material: "saline water (ENVO:00002010), including plankton... | reverse complement strand
GGCCGCGCTGAACAACATGACCCAGACGGTCAACACGATGGCGGCAGCCGGGGTCTTCAACTCGATTGAAGGGATCTTCGCTCTGGGGGCTGAGACGGGGATGCGGGCTTTATATGGTGGCCGTGGGGCTGCCACCGTTCACAGACTGAACTCCGACTTCGTACGCCTTTTCTCTGGTCCTTCCAAGATGGACGCCTGGCTGTTCAAGCCCTTCAACATCGCCGAGTTCTTGAACCGTGGCATCGCCTACCACACGGGCTTCTCGATGGCGCTACGTCAGGGCAAGAGCCTCGATGAGGCAATGGAGTTCGGGGTCAAGGTCGCTGGCATGACGCAGTTCTGGTACGACGAGACAGCGAGTCTCATCAGGCTCCAAGAGACCTTCGGCAAGGCGGTAGGCCAACAGATGGGCGTGCTGGTCTCATTTCCCCTCAAGCAGGCTGAGTTCATTGCGGAATTGGCGGCCAAGGGCGGACTCGGTGAGGGCGTCATGGACAAGCCGGCCATGGCCCTGTTGCGCTATTTCTTGGTCACGGGAGCGGCGGCATCCGGGACTGTCTACGGGACCGGAGCGCTGCTAGGAATCCCCGCCCAGATGTCAGCGTTCAAGGAAGAAGAGGTTCTAGGGATGCCCCTCTCTGGGCTTGAGTTTGCCACCCAGATCGAGGGTGTTCCGTTCACAAGCACGCCTGGAATTACCGGGGCCAAGGAGGCAGGGGCGCTGTTGAACAGCTTGGCTGGGGCGATGACCAGGAATCCCGAGTGGGAGAAGATGCGGGAGAATGCGGAGGTCTTCGGTGACACACTGACCAACGTCTTCGTTCCTGCCGGGTTAAGCGTAAAAAAAGCACTGCGAGGGGTGTCGCAAGCGATCAATCTCCAGCCGTTTCATGCTTACCAAGAAACCCGCGATATTGATACGCATAGAACCTCGTTCGAGCAAAAAGGGACCGTCATGTCGCCCGGAGTAACCAAGAGCCTCGGCGCGATCCCGTTCTACAAGGATTTCTATCGCGGTGGCGGGGTCGTAGCCCCCACCTCCCCGACGCGGGAGCTCATGAAGTTCCTGGGTGTTCGTCCGCTAGCAGAAACGAATCTGGTGGAAGCAAATCGCCGGGCCGCTATCTATAAAGATGAACTCGACAGTAGGGTTACTCGTCAGGTCAGGACTGCCCTGTTTGAACTCTACTCTCAGGTCGATCCGGAAGAGGTGAAGAAGACCGAGGAAATGGTCAACATTCTATTCAACGAGCTCGGGATCGACCGCCGACGAGTACGGGCAACCTTGAAATCTCTAGGAACGTTCCCTCTCATCAACAACATGAGCGGGTGGGACCAGCTAGACACGACGATCTTCCTGCTGCTAAACCCCGACATCCGAGAAGTTATTGGGGCGAACATGGATATCCTAGCCGAGCAGCTAGAAAAGCGCGGGCAAGAGGAAGGTCGTTAGATGCCCGAGCATAAAGACCTCACAGCCGCCAGTCTCCACGACCCGAAGACCCACGCCTCGAGTCATGCCTCCGGTGGTGCCGATCCGATCACGACCTTCGACAACCTGACTGCTGCTCTGACTATCAAGATGTCCTCGCCGGCAGTCAGGCTGATCGGCACTGAGGGCTCGGCAATCGACACCCGCTACGTCGAGACTGGCGGGGTCATCAAGATCCAGAAGAACACTGGCACCGAGGGGAGTCCTACGTGGACCGACCTGATTGTTATCGATGGCGATGGGGACATCACCAGCATCGGCTCTATTTCCGATGTCGACTTCATCAAGGCAAAGGGCGACACACCGTACGTCAGGTTCACCGGCACCGAGACCAACGGGTTGGATTGTCGTTGGGCAGAGAGCGCCGGCAACTTGCTCATGCAGCAGAACACCGGCACTGAGGGATCTCCCACCTGGACTACCAGGCTGACGATCCCTATCGCTACCGGAGCGCTCAGCTCCATTGTTCTGACAACCCCACAGATAAACGACACTAGCGCTGATCACCAGTACATCTTCGGGGTCGCGGAGCTCACAGCCGACAGGACGATCAGCCTGCCGCTACTGACTGGTGACGACACCTTCGCCTTTCTTGGCTTCGCGCAGGCGTGGACAGCCGACCAGACCTATAACGACAGCGTCAAGGTCACACTAGGAACCGGGGGGGATGCGGATCTCTACTACGACGGGACGGATGTGATTCTGAACGTCGCTGTCGTGGGTACCGGGGACTTCGTCATCACCGGAGGGTCGATCGAGCTATCGGACTCGGAGGGCGTCACTCTAGGAACGGGCAAGGACGCGACGATCCAGTATGACGGCACCGATCTCGTCATCTCTCCCGCTGCTGTTGGTACTGGGGATGTCTACATCTCTGGCGGATCCCTGGAGTTGGACGACAGCGAGTCCCTGACGTTAGGAACCGGCAAGGACGCGACAATCCTGTACGACGGGACCAACGTCGTTATCAACCCGCAGGCCGTAGGATCGGGTGGCGTCAGCATCAGCGCCGGTTTCCTCTCAATCGGCTCCGACCCAGCTGATGCAGGCGCCATCCGCCTCTCTAACGCTGACAAGATCATGTGGGAGGCGAGCGCTGCGGGGACGGACATCGACGGCATCCACGTCGATGCATCTGAGGTTGTACAAATCGGAGCGTCTGGAGCCTCCGGCGTCACGATCACTCCTGCTGTCACGCTGGGTACCGATCTAGCGGTTACAGAGGGAGGTACCGGTGCATCGAGCGCCGGGTCGGCTCGTACCAACCTGGGGGTCGCTATCGGGTCGGACGTCCAAGCGTTCGGCGCAGTTCTCGATGACTTCAACACTCTCGGTGCTGCGGCATCAGATGGAGAAATCATCGTCGCGACGGGGGCGGGGGCCTTCGCCTACGAGTCGGGCGCGACCGCCCGGACCAGCTTGGGTGTCGCCATCGGCAGCGATGTGCAAGCGTTCGGAGCGGTGTTGGACGACTTCAACACTCTCGGGGCGGCAGCATCCGACGGTCAGATCATTGTTGCCACCGGTGCTGGCGCTTTTGCCTATGAGTCAGGAGCTACCGCGCGCACATCGCTAGGTCTGGCAATCGGCACGGATGTGCAGGCATACGACGCGCAGCTCGCGGACATCGCGGGGCTGGCCGTCACCGACGGCAACATCATCGTTGGAGATGGGGCCAACTGGGTCGCTGAGTCGGGGGCTACCGCAAGGACGTCTTTAGGGCTGGCTATTGGCACCGACGTTCAGGCTTTCGATGCGATCTTGGCGGACCTCGCGGCACTGAGCATCACCCAGGGAGACATCCTTTACGCCAACGCCAGCGATTACGTTGCCTTGGGAGCGGGAACGAGCGGCCAGTTTCTCAAGACTCAAGGGGCCGCAGCGAATCCGATATGGGCGGACGTCAGTGTCGGCAAATGTATTCTGGGCGGATTCGGCAATCCGGGGGCTGGAGATACACAATACGGCAGCCATATCTCGATCGACATTGCCACCGATAAGGCCAAAACTCGTACGGAGATGCCCTACGCTGGAACGGCCAAGAATATGTACGTACGGGCGGGAACTGCACCAGCATCCGGCGAGACGATTGTTGTGACGCTCGACAAGAACAACTCTGCCTCGGCCTTGACGGTGACGATCAGCGACACGGCTACCGAGGGTAACGACACGGCGAATTCAGTGGCGTTTTCTGCTGGCGACTATTACTACATCTCTTTCGCAGGCTCCAACAACGGAAGCTACGCGGGTCAAAACGTTACGTGTGCTTTCGAGTACGAGGCTAGCTAATGTGGCTCCTGCTGAACGTTGACAACAACGTGTGCGCGGCCTCTGACGCCGCGGGCAATCCGTGGCCTTCACCGCCTGCGGGGTTTACATCGGCGGAGACGAATGCCACGCGCCCTGATTGGTCGGGATGGAACAAGCCGGGGAATTGGCAGTGGTACACGTTCGAGAACGGTGCCTTTGTTGCACGCCCGGATGTGGACCCTGACGCCATGCAGGGAGAGAAGGACAATGTGCAGCTTGACGCCAGGATCTTGAAAGCCGTGGTCACTGCCATCACCAAGATGGGCAATCAAAACTGGGCTCTAGGGCAGACGGTGACGGCGGCACAGATGCGTGCGGCTATAAAGGCGAAATTGCCATGACTAGGAAGAGAAAAGCCCCGAAGCCCCCTGAACCCAAGGAACCTAGAGTCTGGTTCCCGCCCGAGTCTGGGTTACAGGGCCTCCGGGAGCTCGTGGCGCGCCACAGGCAGGAGCAGGCGACCAGGATGGCGCTGCTCCGCGACGAGGCCCGTGACAAGCGCGGCAAGAAGATCCCCGACAACCTCAAGCACCCGGTCAACTGGGACGGTGGGAAGTTCACGGAGCAGCTCGAAGATGGTTCGTAATCCAGCCTCAAGGTGATTGCTGAGGTGCAGGGAAACGTGTCGGTAGTATTGATGCCGTTCCTGGTGGGGACAGCCGGTCTCATGCTGAGTGCTCCCGTGCAGATTCTCTCGGAGGTCACAGGATTGCCACTGACCATCATCGAAGGTGGGGCCTTTGTGCTCATCGCCTTCGCGGTCATCTGGTGGCTGGTGCGCGAGATGCCGGCCATGCGCGAGGAGCGTGCCGCAGCAAGAGACGCTTACCTCAAGTCGATCCAAGAGTTGCAGTCGGAAGGTCGATCGATTCAGCGGGAGTTCTTGGAGTCGCACCGGGAGTTCCTCACGGCTATTGAACGGATGCTGAGCAACAAGTGATTGTCTGGGAGGGTGAGCACGGTGGGTCGTTTCAAGCGCGCGAGTTCACGTCAGCCCGAACGCTACAGGGCCGAGACCTCGTGCGGGCCACCGTGGCAGCATGCTGGTTTCTCGGGCCGCTCAGAGACCGTATCCGGGCGCCAATATCCCTCACGTCTGGCAAGCGATCCCGAGAGCACAACGCCACGCTTCCGGGCGCCTCGAGCACATCCCTGCACTTCTGGGATGAGCGAGGGTGGGCCATCGACTTTGTCGTCAGAGGGATCGATGCGCGCGCTATCTGGAGGATCGTCCGGGAAGAATCCGTTGGTACGTTCGACCGGCTGTGTGCATATCCGGATACAGGGCACTGTCACGTTGATTGGCGATCTCTGGGGTCCGTCCAACGAAGACGATTCTACGTGAAGGACGAGACTGGCAACTGGGTACATCATGGCTGAGATCGATACGGTTGACCTGAACCCGGAGCAGCGGCTCATGGCGCTGGAACACCGGCTCCGCAAGCTCGAGGATCTGGTCACCTTCGCGCGCCGGGCGATCTGGGTGTTGCTAGGGATGGGTGGCACGAATTTCATGGATATGATACGGGACCACTGGCAGGAGTTGCTGGGGGGTGGCTAGGCGAACCTCGTGGCCACCGGGGGCGGCGCAGCGATAGGAGGCGGCGTCGTTAACTTCGACAAGATCAAGGCATTTCTGGGGAGGTGAGCTGTGGGGGGTGAGCAGATACTTGGAATCATCGGTGCGGTTCTCGGGACGATTGGGGGCACATCCCTCGTCAAGCATGGGCTCACGAAGGTCGTCAACTGGGGTAGGGGGGAGTGGTTCAAGCTCCCGCCGGTCGCCAAGAAGTTGCTGCCGCTCGTCGTGGGTGTGCTGGTGGCGGTCACGACGGGGCAGGAGATCACCGACACGTTACCGGCCGGGTCTCTTGATGACGGTGCGTTGATCGGCTTGCTGGCATCGTTGTTCTTCCGGGGTTCCAAGCCAAGCAAGTCGGTGCCAGTGCCGGAAGGGTAGGGAGAGGGGAAAGCGATGATCACACGTCGAGGAATCTGGAGAATGTTGGCAGGGCTACCGTTCATCGGGGCGGTGACCGCACGTGTTCATCCCGGCTATTCGCGGATGAAGAAGGCGCTCTGGTCTGACATGGTCTATGGCCGGGCCGTGGAGAAGGTCGATTGGAGGAAGGGCGCCGTATGCCCAAAGCCAAGATCGAGCAGTCGCTAGAAAAGCTGAAGCCGCGGGCTATGGTTATCAGAAAGCGTGGCCTCGCGCGCCCCTGGGTTGCTGACGACGCGATGAACGAGATGCCCCTGGCCACCGTGAGGCGCTACGGTCTTGAGTTTGGCAAGAACCTGGCCGCCATCTGCATCCTCGAGCGCAGGCTGGGGAAGGATCTTCGCTGGAAGATCACGATCACATCGCGGTTAGGGTGGAGGGGATCGTCTGAAGAGATTGAGGTGATGTACGAGGTTGCCCGGCTGTTCCTGACGGACCAGGAGATGGCGACGGTGAGCTTCGTACCGGCGCCGAAGCCGCGGTTTCCCAGGGCCAACGTCATCTACGCCACGTTTGTACCTGCGCCCTGGGACGAAGAGGGAGTGGCGCTGATGCTGGGGATCGAGCGTGTTGCCGGCAAGCACGACCTGACGCTGCTGGGGTAGGGGAGTGGTGCATTGACTGAACGCGATCTGCTCGTTTGGCTGGCGGATGTTATGGGGCAGACTCCGCAGGAGCTCTTGGCGGAGATTAGGGCTCTCAAGGTGGAGCAAGTGGGGCCCAACCGGTACCGATGCGCTGGCATGGAGTGGGTGGAGATCAGCAACGCTCACGGCACGGTTCGATTGCTCCAGCACGAGCTGCTTCACTGACATAGTGGCAGGCGGGCGGTCCGCATGTTACCGTCCGGTCATGAGACTCAGGTTAGTAGAAACCGACGTTCGTGTGGGCGGGACATCCGTTAGCCTGGGTCTCAGCCCGCCCGCCGATTCACGAAGCCCCGTGTTGGCCACGCGCCGACTCGGGGCTTTCGTGCGTCCAGGGGTCAACGGGTTGGGGCGTGCGTCGGGAAACGGACAGAACAACTCGCACCCCTGGACGCAGATCTTTCCCCCCGGGTCGAGGTGGCTTGCGAAGGGGCCACGCGGCATGGAAACAGAGCGTCAGCCGGCGTATCTGCCCCGCCATGCCGCCGCCCGGGGGGATTCCCTGGTAGGAGGTTTGGCGCATGGGCAAAGCACTGGCTGTAGTTACCGACGCTGCTGCGGAGAAAAACCCCGAGGCAGCAGTCATCGATCGTATTGCCTCCGAGACCATCAAGGTCCCCATCGTCGGGACCGCTCCACTCATCGTGCATCGCTTCTCCGAGAAGGCGAAGCAGATGATGCTCGACAACATGACGGGGAAGAAGTCGCCCAAGAAGAGCAAGGACCCCAAGGCTGAGTACGAAGCGGCAGCCTACCGGTTCGAGGATGGCCGCTACGGATTCCCGGCGATCGCCTTCAAGTTGGCCACCGTGTCGGCCGCTCGCTTCTACCCGAGAAACTCCGTCACCATGACGGCTCTCAAGCAGTTCCTCTTCGTCCACGGCGAGATCGGAGACCAGGGCGACATGTTGGTCCCGATCCTGGGTGACGGTCCACGCATGCGGGAATCCGTAGTGCGGGTAGCACGTGGCGGAGCTGATCTCCGATACCGGCCGGAGTTCGTGAATTGGTCTGTGGAGCTCATCGTCACCTACGTCTCAAGCGCCCTGACTCGGGGCAGCATCCTTTCCCTCATCGACGCGGCTGGCATGGGGGTGGGGATTGGCGAGTGGCGACCTGAGAAGCGCGGCATGAACGGCACGTTCCGTATCGACGACAGCACGGACATCGAGGTGATCACATCGTGAATCTACGAGACCAGTTGCAGGCCATCTACTCCGAGCACGGGAAGCTGACGCCCGCGATCGTCTTGGACCAGGCAAGGGACGAAGCGCATCCGCTGCACTCACGGTTCGAGTGGGACGATGAGGTTGCTGCCGAGCGGTTCCGGACCGATCAGGCACACGAGCTCATCCGCTCGGTGCGGATCACCTACTCGAATACGGAAGGCGTCCAGAGAGACATTCGGGCCTTCCACGCAGTGCGAGAGGACGACGGGTTCAACTATCGCCCGGCAGAGAAAGTCGTGGACGATCCGCTGGCGCGGGAGATCCTCTTGCGTGACATGGAGAGGGAGTGGCGCCAGTTGTTCACGAGGTTCAAGAACTTCTCCGAGTTCTTGCAGATTGTCCGCAAGGATGTAGCTGCGTAGAAAAGCTATGGCAAGGAAGGGCTATGTCGGGCTTGGCACTCGGTAAGGCAGCCATGTAGCGGCAGGGCTGGGTCTGGCGTGACGTGGTCAGGCAGGCAGTCGAGGCGCGGTAAGGCGTTGTTGGGCCGGGCAAGGTCCGGCTGGGTAGAGGACCGGCAAGGCAAGGCAGTCGAGGCAGGGCGTTGGTAAGGCAGGGTAGGTCGGGGCTTGGTGTGGTTCGGCAGTCTGGTTGGGCCGGGTTAGGTGTGGGACGGCGAGGTCGGGCCCGGATTGGCAGGAGCGGCATGTCTGGGCAAGGTTCCGATAGGCGGGGCAAGGCAAGGCAGGCAGGAAACATGATAGCTGTCGGACTGTCATAGTGTCTCTCGTTAGCAAGACGCCCCCTACCTGGCCCACGGAGGGCTGAACGCGGGCCAGGCCGGGGGTAGGGACCTCCGTGGACGTTAGGGGGCCGCTGAGGAGCTCGCTTTCCACCGCGGGCTGATCTCGTACTCAGCGTCGACCTCGGCGATGATGTCCTTCAACCTCTCCACCTCCATCCCTTTCTCGGTAGCGAAGACCGTCAGATACCGCAGCGCGGCTTCCCTGGCTTCGAGTTCCAGGATCTCGTCTTGGCTTATGGTGGTCGTGGCATGCTCGGTTGTCATGTTGGACTTGTGTCCTGCTGTCCTGGCGGCCTTTGGCTCCTCGAGTTCCATCATCTGTACATCTCTCCTCCGGGGCGTTGGTGAAACTTGGATACCTGAGCAGTATTTACGATTGATGTTATCAGTCTGACCGTACCGCTGTCGATACAGTTTAGCGCATCTTATAAATAATTTCCCCTGTTAGGACTTGACGGGACAAATTTGCAGGAAGATACTATGCGACATGGTGACAGAGTGGAAGTCGCACAGATCGACAGGGGGTACGCCTGATGGGTGTTGAGGTGAAGCGACGCGGAAAGCAGATCGGAATCAGGATTCGCGAGGACCTGCACGACCAGGTCGAACAACTGCGGTGGGCCGAGAAGCTGTCGTTCACGAAGGCGCTCGAGAGCGTCGTCGAGCGGTACTTCACTGAGCACCCAGCGCCGGAGGTGAAGGTTGTCCCAGCACGCCAGCGCGACGACGCAGCCTGAGTTGGCGCTGCCGTTCGAGCGCTGCGACCAGTGCGGATGCGAGCTGCGCGCGTTCTATCCGCGCGATGGCGGCCCCGGCGTCATCTACCACTGCGCCTGCGACTTCGAGGATGAGGACCGGATGGCGTTCGAACGCGATCACAGCGCCGGAGTTCTCGGATGAAGGGCTGGAAGATCCTGACGCACGACTAGTCGGGGCTGGTCTCGACCGAGACGAACAGTACCGGTAAAAGGGAGGACAGAGGACAATGACCAATGACTACAGTTGGGCTGGAGTGGAACCGGGCACCGAGGTGCCCAAGCCCATCCGCGACCGGATGGACGGATACCTCGACTGGGCGCGGAGGCTGGCAGAGCGTATCCCTGACGCCGTAGCCGCGCAGGACGCGATCAACGAAGTCGGGATTAAAGCCACGATCAGCGCATGGTCCAGCACCATAGACATCTGGACCCTCGTGGCTAACGCCGGCACCGTGGCCGAGTTGCTGCGTGCCTTGGCCCGCAGGGGGTACCGCCAAACGGAGAAGTACAGCCGGCCTGACGGGCCGGGCGATTCTTTCATTTGGCACTGCGGCATGGTCACCGTCTATGGCCAGTTGCCGGACCCTCACCCAGACGAGGATGCTCCGCCCGCCTGCCAGATGATCCAGGTGGGCACGACCGTGAACGAGACGCCTGTTTGGGAGTTGCAGTGCCCGGAGGGTGCCGACATGGCGGATCAGTACGAGCCCGTAGAGGAGGCGCAATGAGCTACGACATCTCGGTCACCAACCACGGGGCCCGAGCTTGGATACGTGATGACCGGTGATAGCGAGACATCATGATCCGCGAAGCTATCGTGGCCGCTCTCGCCGGCCAGAAGTGGCACCTCCCGGAGGAGTTCGGCATCCAAACCGAGGCCGAGCTCATCGACGCCTTCTGGCGCACCGGGATCGACTTGCTATCGCCGGGCGCCGTGGTTAGCCCACGGTCACTGGACAACGAGACGTACCACGCAGGCCCCGGCCTCTCGAGCACCAACCTAGGCCAGATCGAGAAGTCCGTCGCCCACTATCTCGAGTCACTGAAAGCGGAGAGTGAGACCCGGAGCCACTTCGTCGTCGGCAGTGCGATCAACGATGCGATCCTCCACCCATCGGAGTGGGTTCGGCGGTACGTCAGGCTCGAGGGCTTCATCGCTGGCAAGCTCACGCCGACGGTTAAGAAGGCCATTGCCGAGGCATACCCGGAGCACATCTATCTTCGCCAGACGGCCCTGGACAAGATGGGCACGGTCTACTACGCGCTCGAGGGCGATCTCGTAAAGGAGGCACCGCCGGGCGCCGGCGAGTGGCCCGTGGTCCTCGACGACACTCTCCACGACGAGGTTGTGGCGTTCCGCTTGGCGCTGCTGCAACACGAGACGGCAGCCAAGATCTTCCGTGACGATGCAACGGCGTACGAGGACTCGTACTACGCAACCGACGAAGAAACGGGTCTTCTGGTGCGGTGCCGGCCAGACATCGACCTGTCGACCGGCTACCTCGGTGATCTGAAGACGGCGCGCGATGGTAGCCCGGACGGCTTCCGTCGAGCGGTGTTCTCTTGCCGATACTACCGACAGGCCGCCTTCTATCTCGATGTCTGCAAGTGGACGGCGGGAGAGCCGCGGCCGGGGTTTTTCTGGCTGGTGGTGTCGAAGGACCGCATTAGCCCATACGGAATTGCGTTGCGCTATCCCGACAGTCACTTCCTTGACCGGGGTAGGGCTGAGATCCGCTCAATCCTCGACGGGTTTGCAGCATGGTTAGACGAGGCAGAGAAGGTTGGCCTGGCGGACGCTTGGCCCGGATACCCGCTGGGATTTGAACGAGTGAGCTACTACCGAGAGGAGGCAGCATGACGGGCACCGCTGCGTTGGCGCGGCAGGAAGCGCAGGACCAGAAGATTCAGACCGTCGGCCAATACTTGCTGAGCGACAGCTTCAAGAATCAACTGAAGCTAGCGCTTCCGAAGGGGATGACGGCTGACCGAATGGCTCGAATCGCCCTGACGGAGGTTCGCCGGACGCCCAAGCTGGCCGATTGCACGATCGAGTCCCTGATGGGTGCGGTGATGGAATGCGCCCAACTTGGGTTGGAGCCGGGGCCCCTCGGTCTCGCCAACATCATCCCGTACGGGCGCGTGGCCACCTTCCAGATCGGCTACAAGGGGCTCCTCCAACTGATCTGGCGCAGCAACCGCGTGAAGGCTGTTTATGCGCGGCGGACGTTCGCTGGAGACGAGTTCGACGAGAACATCGGTGAGCGCCCGATCCACAAGAAGGGACCGAACTACGAGATCGACGAGCATGCGGATGGAGTCTACGCCACGATCGCTACAACGGCCGGCGGCTGGATCACGGAATGGTGGCCCAAGCACAAGATCGAGGCTCACCGAGACCGTTACTCGCAGGCTTACCGGCGAGACAAGCGCGGAACACCGTGGACGACGGCGCCCGAATCCATGTGGCGCAAGACGGTGCTGAAGCAGGCGGGGAAGTTGGCACCGATCAGCGCTGAGGCGCACAGGGCAATCGCTCTTGATGACTTGGCCGAGGCGGACCAGATCGACGCTGATCTTCTTCCGGCGGAGCCGAACACCGACATGTCGATCGCGGCCGTTCTGCCGGGGGGGGAGTCGGGTGAGGGGGAGAAGGACAGCTCCACTCCCAACGCTCGTGAGGCAGCGAAGATCCAGTTCTACGAGGCGGTCCTCGAGTGCGGCCTTGACGAAGACGTGGCGCTACACACGCTGGTCCTGTACCACGAACGGGCTGATGCCCGAGCTCTGAAGACGGAGGACTACCAGTCGGTCCTGGTGGACACACAGGCATGGGCGGACTTCCGGTCTCTGGTCGTAGTTGCGCTCGAGGAGCGGAAGCCGAAGACGAAGGATCCGAAGCAAGAGGTAGCAGGGCCTCCCGCTGGCCACCCGGCCGGTGACGATTCCCTGCCCCTGGACGGCTAGGCTTCCCGGTCCTGGCCGTCCACATCATTTCAGGTTCCCGAGCTGGACTGGGCGCTGCCGGTCTGGCGATCAAGGGAGGGGTGACAGATGCCCGATGGCGACGGCGACACAACCCCCTCCGTCGCCACTGGCGACACAACCGGCGACACAACGTCGGATCACAGGCCCAGCGGCGCCTCGTCACCCGAATCAGTGGCGACACAACCCCCCAATGAGCAGGAGGTTCTGTCACCGTCGCCACCTCCACAATCGCAGGATCACGAATACGAGGCATTACAGACTGACTGGCGAAAGGAGCTGAGGGAGCGGGTCCGGGAGATCAAGGCCCGGCATCAAGCCGCGCCCTCGGAGTTGGCTCCACCTCGATCCTGGAGCGCGGAGCTCTCGATGCTCCCGCCGTCGACCAATCACCTTTACCGTGAGGTCCACGACAAGAAGAGTGGCAAGCGGTTCCGGGTGAAGACCGGGCCCTACAAGAAGTTCCTGAAGGCTACTGTCGGAGATTTTCTCCCGTTCCCTGGCCTCACCCGACCGGTACGGATCAGCGTGAAGATCTACGGCGGGCGGGGCTGGCGGGAATCGGCAGACGTCAGCAACCGCCTGAAAGCCTGTGAGGATGCGCTGGTGAAGGCCGGGCGGCTCGAGGACGACGATTGTCGCAGGGTGCGAGCCGTGACGGCGGAGTACATCCCGCGGGACCGTCACTACGTCCAGGTGCACGGGTTTGCAGCCCCAACCAAGTCAGCGTTGCAGAAGATTGAGGCTCGCTGCGTGGTCGAGGTGGAGGAGGTCGAGTGAACAGCCGATCATCTGAGGATGAGCTTGACCGCTGAATGCCTGCGGCCGGGCTGCAAGAAGCCCCCGTTCCCCAC